>JAABUS010000386.1_pt1 | contig 112714 bp, 118 predicted proteins | sample 5560161 | NCBI WGS metagenome assembly JAABUS01 (sample SAMN10711885, study PRJNA513376) | rock metagenome | isolation source: Antarctica rocks | place: Antarctica: Victoria Land, Trio Nunatak nord | collected 2016-01-04
AGGTGGTGGAGCGGGGGATGAGGGAAGGTGGAGCGGTGGAGGGCGCGGTCGATATGGTGGTAGGTGGTCGGATGGAGGGGAGGGGGTGAGGAGTGGGGCGGAGTAGAGGGGGGGGGATAAGGGATCCGAAGGGAGATTGGGTAATGTGGAGGACGAGCCCTTGATAACACGAAAAGCTGGCTGCGCATGACTCTTGTCATTCCTGGATAAATCAGTGCGCATCACTCGTGACATGATGATTTGCTGACATGTCTATACTTCTGCCCCCCCCCAGATCTCCAGCACTGTCCAGCCCATAAACCTGGAAACAATGACCGTGTAACCACTTCTGTCATATCAGCAGCAGAGGCATAGAAGACTCGCTTGCCCTTGCATTACTTACGTAAAGTGTAGGCTCCAGATGAGCTACACTGGAGCGCCCATAGTGCCGAATCCCCAACGGCAGAAAGCCATCGTCAGCTTCCCACCAGTTCTCGAAGGCGCAGGGAGTAATTCCGTTCCTAACACTACGTCACCGGTAGCATTCATCAGTTCCAGACCTGATCATCTTTGCCCCCTAACCCCTTCTTATTGTATAGTAACAAAAGCTCCTCACGGACCACTTATTCCAGATCCTCTTTCCTCCCCGTATCAGACCAGATAAAATGATCTCCAAGTCCTCATCACCCTATCCCAAAGAAGTGGTCAACCCCATTCCTTAGCATCTCTGCAGCAACGAAATCCCCGGATGGATCAGTTGCCTGAACGATCAGCGACAGCAATCTCGAGAGAAGGGGTGAGTGGGTGAAGCAGACTTTAGCTTGATATCGAGCAGGAGGGCGCAGCGGGAAGGATAACAGGAAGAGGGTGAAGGAAAGAGCTCTTATGACTTATGGGAAGTGCATCATGCGAGCGCACGAGATACACATATCAGCGCCCGTCAGCCCTTTTGGGGACTCTGAGAGACTACACAAAAAAGAGGACTGATTTTCGATATGATCTATCTCTCTCCTTGTAGATCAGGCCACTCGCCGTTGGCCGTTGCGGCCTTGGAAGAGCGAGATCCACTCCCGAAACTGCGAACTGCCCGAATAGGGTTTGAGCCATCCCTATGAGCACCTGCACAGGGCGGATTGATGTGGTAACGACTCCCAAGATCTGTACGTCGAATCGAAAGTGATGAGGTTGCTGGCCAGCAGTCGCTCGTAGGGCAAAGTCGAGAGCTCTCACGTCGCTGAACGAACGGGAACGGCGCAGACAAGGCTGATCGACGGCGATATATGGCTGTCTGTCCGTTCCAAGTCCCAGATTGGGAGGTAATTTAGCACCCAGATGTTGAGCATAAACTGCCCTTGAAGGCTGCGATGCCGATCAAGCACTCCACTTTATTAACTTTGGCTTCGTTAGCTGTCCTGAAATTGTGCCTCTGAAAGATGCAGAAAATGGATTCGACAACTGGGAAGAGGAAAACACAAAATTGGGAGGTGGGGTTTCCAGGAGACTCGTCAGCTGTTTCACTCGCGGTCTGCTATGCTCTCACGGAATCGGCGCTGCGGGAGTTGCTACTCCGCAAGGTGGAATGATCTTTGGCTAATCGTGGTCCAAATTTTGTCTATAGAGAGGTATATTACGTCAAGCAAGCGTACTATGGGAAAGACTTCCTTGAGAAAGGCATATTTGAAGGGTTAGCCCTGGACCCTGCGTGAGGGTTCGGCTATGGTATCGAGATCGGAGGGATAAGAGCCCAGAAAACCGATTGCCATATACAGTATTGCTCGAAGAAGACGGAGAGCCTACAGACCATCCTTGGTGCAACGCATCATGTGACGTTTGCAAGGCTTGCTGTACCTTGACTCGTGGTTTTAGCGAGAGTTATTACAGAGGTGCTCCGCATGATAACCAAGGTTATGAGTATGTACATAAGTGCTCATTATATGAAAAGGGTGAGGATGAGCCCAAGAGCCGGACAGCAAGCGACGGTTATCGAGAGTATACTTGCGTGTGCTGTGACCTTGATCGTTGTGGCGTAGCATGCAGAACAGGGTAGCCGCAACCGACTTAGTGGACCATGTAGCGAATGACCAGTAGTCGCGGAAACGGTAAACCCATCACAACAATAAATAGCTTCCTAAAGAAAGAATATCTCGCAAATCTAGATGTACCACCAATGTGGCATGCGGTTACTCTTGCAACTGATGCGGTGGCAATTGTAGGCTTAAAGCAGGACTTGTAAGTCTCCCACTGAGAAGGGGGCCGGCGTTATGAAGAAAGTCATGATGGTGTGACATGATTGCGTTCGGAGAAGCTGTAAAGGGGAATTATGACAACGAGCCTAAGCATTGCAACTTGTATCAACGACTCGAGTCAGGCTTGAATCTTTGCAGCCTCAGACCACCACCCTCCCGCCCCGATGTTTGGTATTCAGTCGTTGCCATGCCTTTCCAAAGCTTCAAGCCCCACCCTCACGCTTGGCGTACTCGTCCTCGATCCTCTCTTCGTAGAGCTTGTCTGCAGCTTTCTCGACCTCGCTCTTCATATGCTGCGCTGCCGAGCTACCAGATTGCGCACCCGCGTCGTTGCCAGCGTCGTTGGCGATGGTCGAAGAGGCTTGACGGAGGGAGGAGTTAAGGTCGGGATTGGATTCGGTGGTGGAGGAGTTGCTGGGGTTTTCGGATTTGGAGATAGAGGTGGGGAGAGGCATGTTGAGGTTTTGAGCTCGCTGCAGTACTTATGTTATGACTCGGGGAGAGTGATGCTCGGTGTTATATAGCACAGTAATAGGTACCTTAGTTGCTTGAGGTATTCTCTTGTTGTGTCTACCTTGCTTGACGTTGAGGATCTCTTAATTGAATGACCCGTGTCTACCCGAGAAGCGGAATGAAGCCGCTGCCAAGCCATGAAGCCCTTCGAAACTCGGTTCATAATTTTTGACAGCCGGGAGCTGTGTGGAGGTCAAGGGACTATGGATGACGATTTTGGGGACGATGCTGACTTCACAGCCGCCATCGAAGCAGTCGAGAGAACTCATTCGGCACCCAAACCCTCAGCATCCAGTGCATCCCCCAGCACCCCCAAGGTTCAGCAACCCAAACCCCAAGCTCTTCCAAACCGCGCCGCTCCCTCCTCGATCCTTGTCGCTGCACGCCAGAAAGGGAATCCGATTCTGAATACTATCCGTTCGCTACCATGGGAGTATTCGGACATACCCTCGGACTTTGTCCTCGGCAACACCACCTGCGCCTTCTTCCTCAGTCTGAAATATCATCGCCTCCACCCCGAATATATCTACGCCCGGATACGCGCTTTAGGTGGAAAATATAATTTACGCATACTGCTCACTATGGTGGACATTCAGAATCACGAGGAGCCGCTCAAGGAACTTTCAAAAACAAGCTTGATCAACAACCTCACGCTTATTCTATGCTGGTCGGCGCAAGAGGCAGGTCGTTACCTGGAGCTTTTCAAGTCCTATGAGCATGCATCGCCGACATCGATACGTGCACATCAAGCTACCTCATATGCGGAGAAGATGACCGAGTTCATCACTATACCACGCAGTATCAATAAGACTGATGCAGTGGGTTTGGTAAGTGCTTTCGGAAGCATAAGAGCCGCCGTGAATGCAAGGCCGGAAGAGATCGGTACAATCGCAGGCTGGGGCGAGAAGAAAGTACAGAGATGGTGCCAAAGTGTACGGGAGCCTTTCAGGCTGCGAAAGGCGGCGCGAAGGGGTCTGGACCGGGAAGATACCTCTCGTTCAATTGGCCTACCAACGGAAGGGAGCTCTTTGGGTTTGCAGAGGAATGACAGCCTATTCGAAGAAGATGATGATCGAGCTCCAGAACAACCCTCTGAGAGAAGGTCTCCCAGCGCAGGGCCTCCAAGAATCAGAGCGAGTACAACGCCTGAGGTAAGGACCACGTCATTGAAAAGGACGGCAGCACAAGTGCCTCTCTGGGAACCTGGAGAGGATGAGGAAGAAGCTCTCCTACTTGCTGCCGTACAAGAAGATGGTGTGCAAGCGGAGAAGCCTCAATTTGCGTCTGACGTAAAGGAGAATCCGCAGGCTCCGGCCCAATTGAACACACCGAAGGGTCCCGTGAATGATGGCGTGATGGCAGCATTAGCTAAACTCAGACAACAATAGCCTGGAAAATGATCAGCATCCATTTCTCTCGGAAGCCGGGTCATCCCATGTAGCGAATACAGGTATTAGTGGTCGCCGGAGCGCCCAACGGTCTGTTTCAGTCACACTCCCGCACACTTCGCCTGCCTTTAATAAAGACTTGAAATCTTCCTCATTAGCAACTTTAATATTCATTATAGGTGCGGTACAGACGCAGTCTCCGGCACGACCTCATTGGATCCGCTATACCGCTGTTGCATTTTGACTTAAAGCGAGGCTGTTAAGACCCGGCGAGTGCTTCTGCTATGTATATCGGACGGGAATGATGAAAGTCCCCACCGCACATTCTGTAGGTTCTTATACTCAAGGAGAATTCTCGGCTCGAAGTGGTTGAGGCGATAATACGGTTCCAAACGATCCTGGAGCTTCCGCAGTCTATCGAAAAGTCCGCGAGAAATCAAAGCCAAATATCAACAGCTCGGTAAGAGCGGGCTACGAGTCTTCGTACCCATATTCAACATCGTGGAAAGACTGGAGGAAGCCTTGGATAGGAGGGAGAAGCAGCCGAGCGAGGAAGAAGTGAGGGGTTTAGAGGAGCTGTGTGGGCAATCATGAACGATGTCAGATGATCACGAAGCAATCAAGAATCTTCTGGATAATCCACGCCTGAAGCTGCTATGTCCATATACCTTATTGGCCAATCAAAGCTCGGAATAGTCAAGTATACTTGCGGTATCCTGTGTGCGGGCATGGGGTAACTCTAAGGAATACTCGGTCCACCCACACTTGAATGCCTTCTTCAGGTTGGATGTCTGAACTGCTCGAGGCAAATACTCGGATGATTTTCCCTCTCCAGCTATGGGTTTCATTGTTTATTCCATTCATCCTCACTCCGCCAATCCTTTTCATATCTGTCGAGAAAGGAATGAACGGCTATGGCTGATTGCGCTAACGGACTGTGGACGCTCTCTACTTGTAAGAACAAGACCCGCTACGCTCCATTTTCTTGACCGGCGTTTTGTCGGTCTGCGCCAAAGGCTTCCAATGAGAACGATAACGCTGATGACAGTCAGCGTACAGATATTAAGAATCTGTTGCGTGGCTCACATGGAGATCGTGTGCGCAGATGCCAACTGTAAGCAGCCTCTCTCTATTTCAAAGATTACTTGCTCACGTACTATACTGAATTCGGGATCCTAGAGGTCGCTGTGCCCGCGGCTATTGGATCGGAAATTGAGATCTGCGACGGCATCCTTTCGATACATGTACTGCCAGACTTCGACTTGCCTCAGTTCTCAGGCCTATCGCGCGCCAACCCCCTTCGGGTTTGGCGGCTGACAATCGGCCTTGGTAAAAGTAGTGCTGACTTCCATTCACTTGCACCACGTCTGGAAATTGAGGCAAATTTCGACCAGAGTGGTGGAGTGCGGCTTAGTTGAGGTCGTAATGCATTGTCTCGCCGACTCAAGCGTGAGCACACGATTGATCGCCGAGCGACTACGGAGATGCATGCGTACTCGACTGCCATTGCCAGTCTCTGAAGCATAATGTCGTTGCTTGCTATCTTCCAGGTAGAATTCCCGTGTCCCACATCCGCGGAATTTCTAGACACGGCTTAGGCACCCTGCGAACTTGGTCAGCTCCTTCCACAAGGATGTTCCACAACCTTTCCCCATAAAGTCAGCGTTGAGAGTCTACTTTCCAGGCGAGTTGCCACGATCAATAATCAGTGAGCTTGTTACGCAAGCAATCCGCCGTGCCTCGGGCAAAATCATGATCTCCAACAGGATTTAGCGAATCGTTGGGTGGAATGGGATCGCAGACTCTGGCTGTCTACAGCAGTGGGTACCATTGAGCGGTAGTACGGGTGCTGCGTAGACATACTTAAATTTTCTGTACCTCTCACCCGTGCTTGTTGCATTGATTTATATCTTCGACACGTATCAATGCCCCATGATGTCGTCTTCGTCCGTATCTGTCAGCTCTGGCATATTAGAAATCCATCGTATCGATTTGGTGGTGTCGTCGTCGATGCTTTGTAATATGCCTGCTTCTTCTACTTCCTACAACCTTCGTCTTTTAAAGCAATACAGAAACAATGTCTTCTCGTTTCCACTTCCGTCACCTCTCAAGAACCTTCGAAACATTTGCGACCTCTGACGTCAAATCAACTCTGAGGATGGGATCCGAGTACCAAGAAGTTGCCGAGAAGGGCATGGCAGCTTACAGAGCTCCATCTCTTACACAACCACACAAAGCTAGACGAGCTCTTCGAGATGCGTACGAGGGAAAGGTTACACCTCTTATTGGATACTATTGCGGCATCTGCACTGTTCCCACCGCCAGGGTCATTGCTCAATTAGGTGCCGATGTTGTTTGGATCGATTGGGAGCACTCCGCATGTGGTGTAGAGACCATGAAAACCGTAAGGACCCTAATATATACATAACAGCACTGACCATTTTCCAGATGTTTCATGAGATACAGTTCATGAGCGAGGGCAAGACTATGGCGTTTGTCAGGTACGGCTGACGCCCGTCGTCACCCTGCTATACTATAAATTGACGAATTCAATGGAGTCCCTGGCCATGACCACGCTTCGATTGGGTACGCTCTCGATCCTGGAGCATCCATAATCGTACCCCAGATTGAAACGGTAGAACAAGCTCAGCACGTGGTGTCAGCCGCCAAATTTGGGTCCGCTCGAGGAGGAACTCGCTCGGTCCCTCCTTCCCGTTTGTTGCCAGGAATAGGAGATACTCCTATGGACCCCACCCGCACCATATGGAAGAATGTCAACCACCAGGCCGCCGTCATCATCCAAATCGAGTCAGAAGAAGGGCTTCGGAATTTGGATGCCATCTTGAGTGCCGTAGGCGACCAGATCGATGCCGTTTGATTGGGGACTCTCGACCTGAGGGTCAGCATGGGATTTGAGAGGTTCTGGGGTACGGAACCAAGCTTCTTGGACGCTGTGGAAGTGTATCGCGAGATACTGAAGAGACACAAGATGCCAGATAGTGGTATGTGCCTGAACGGAGACTGGGCGAAGGGCGCCAACAAAGCTTTCGTTACCTACCCACACCTTTGACAACGCCCCCAACATAGATGTCTTGCTGGTTCCTGGCGGATGGGGCTCGCTTCCACCAGCGGACATGACCGCCGAGGTGGACTTCATCAGGAAAGCCTATCGTGGGGATGGGTGTCCGCCTCTGCAATATCTTTTCACTATCTGTACTGGCTCTGCGCTGGCCGCTCAAGGTATGAAATTTGAGTGTCGCTGGATTTTCGATGTCTTGATTCTGGGTTGAGCCTTCACAGAACGGACTGGCTAATGTCGCTCTGTCTTCATGAAAAGCTGTTAATTGATTACGGCTTGTACGTGTTCTTGTAAAGTTATATTGATGCTGACTACATCTGGATTCCAGCTGGTGTCCTTGACGGGCATCGCGCCACGACGAACAAGGAGACATGGAAGCTGGTGACACCCTACGGTCCTAAGACCTACTGGGTGGGGCAGGCCCGCTGGGTGGTCAGCCACAATATCTGGACCACATCCGGTGTGAGCGCGGGAACCGATGGGATGGTCGCGTGGCTAGCGCATTTGTTTCCCGATAATGTGGTTAAACACGTGATCAATTCGATGGAGTACAACCGCGAGGAGAACTCGTCGAACGATCCGTTCAGCAAGATATACGACGTGCAGGATGTGCCGCCGACTAGCTGATGCAAGTATGGTTCATGCAGGCCGAAAGTCATTATGAAGTAATCACTTCGTAGACCATTCCGATCTCCAAGGGAGTGAAACAGACCCAGGATCAAATTCCTGCAGATCTTAGATTTTGGTCGGCGAAGACTGAAGCGCTTATAGATTATGGGTAACTCCATCAGTCTGTTCCGCGATGAAGCTGATAGATGCGGCCAATAGCGCTTCAAAGCGTCGAGAATCCTCTCCACTTAAGAAGCTTGAAGCCTCTCGCTGATTCATGATCATATATTTTGCTTTAAACAGGACAGATTTGCTACCCTCGGTCGCTAATACCTATCGGTCCACCATCAGCTTACTTCAAATTAGGCAACAACTTCTAGACCGTCATGCTCATCTCAACACACACTATCATCGTCCTTTTCCTACAATTACTCCTGGGACTATCTTCCGCTCTCTCTATCCCGGAACCCACCTCTCTCACCAACGAGACTGCCACCCGGCGCCTCGTCTGCTACCAAGGCCGGTCGATCGCGCCTCGAATTTCTGAGCCGGACGACTGCGGCATCGCTGTACGCGCAGTGATCGCCGAAAGCCCGCGCGCAGTTGACCCCGAAAGCTGGGGCCCTGGTATCGAAAAATACAAATCGTGGACCTGGGGCAGCTGCACACTTCTCCTCAAGCCAAACTCGATCCAATCGTATGACACGTTCTCGCGGCTGAAGCTGGCTGAGGAGGCATCTAGAGTGGTGACTGGTTGTGTCAATCACGCGCATCAATTCAAAGGTGGGTTTACGTCGATTGGACCGAAGGGGGTGTTTACGCTTGCGGTTATGGGAAGGCCGAATCCCAGATTGCTGGAGAGAAGTGAGCGAGACTCATCGATGTGATCTCTTGTGAGACTATGGAATCAAGATCTGTTGATGCGGTATCATGCAGACGACACGGGGAGCTCTGTTAATAAAGGTATCATGTTATACTCGTATCTGAAATTTATGGCCTGAATTATACTGGTCCTGGATGCACGATGCGGTTGCCAAATGCGGATTTAGTGGCACGGCAGTTGGTGTTGCAATACTGATCACGGAATCCATATCCTCGATCGACATCGACCTTGTCTCTCTCAGCTTCCTCTCCGCCCTTACGGTTCAAAACGAAGAGTTTCTCCCAACTTTAATTTGGATCGATCCCTGGGGTTCCTGGTCCTCGGTTTTACTTCCGTGTGGTGATTTTCGAGCCAGCTTACCGCCGTCCAAAGGGAGATCCATATCTCAGTGGGAATATCTCGCCAGAAACCACTTGTTGATAATTATATCGCCTGCTTTCCTGTCGTACCCCTGAAAAGCTCCACAAACAGACGATGAGGTGCACCTCGTGAAGCGAAAGTCCGCATACAATTATGGAAACCTTTCATCCGATGGAAAGAGCTATAAGCCTGTCCGCCGCTAAAACAGTGTCAACAAGCGATCACAAATCAGCAGCCATTACAGCACCAAGAAGTCATAATCAAAGCTAAAGAGAAAGCACCCTTGTCCGGTGACGGAGGGGGCCAGGGAACCGCTGGGCATCGTCGACACGGCGGAGTTCTTCGAGGGCGAATGCTGAAGGCCATCTGGATACATCAATGCCCATTTCCGGCTTACATCGTCCCGTAGAATTTAGTTTTCCTCAAGTCGTCGGTCTGCTAAGCATTCTCCACTTCTCCACAGCCTCGGTTTGGTTGTTCGAAACAGTGTTTGCGCAGCTCTATAGCTTTCACCCAGTCATAGAATTTTTCTTCACCGCTCACAATACACGCTGGATCCTTCACTTCGCATCTGCAACGGTAGGAACATTCAACGCATAAAATCCATGGAATCTTACTTTGAAGGATTCTGCAGCGAAAGCCTAGCCTATGACAGATGCAGCGACACACGGCTTGTTACTGGCGAGCCGTCATCGTTGTCGTGTGACACTCTGAGCCACTCTGAGCCACCATCATGAGCTATCAAAAAAGTCTGCAGGATCGATTTCCGGTAAGAAGCCAAGATTGCCAGCTCAGTCGTTTGTCTTGACAAGCGCTAGCTTTATGATCCGCGCGAAACGCACGATAACGCGCATGTAGGAGGATCAAGAATTAGTAATAATCGCTTTCGCTTCTTGCAAGGATTCGCAGACGCACACCCGATGGGTTTTCCGCTCATAGTGGAGAGTTCTGGCCGAACTCCTAGGTTCGATGATCCGGCGTTAGCTTTTGGCTTTTGAGCTTCCCTACGACATCTCGTTCCGCATGTTCTGGGTATACAAAGAGTGTTCTGTCGGCTTGATTTCAGATACGTCAACAGCATCGTCTTGGTCGACAAGTCTACTTCTCTGTAGTCAGCTTGCTCAAAACCCTTTAACAGAGGTGGTCTCCCAAGATGAAGCTCCTCTTCCAGCTAATCCTCCCCACCGTTCTCATTTCTTCGTCTGTAGCGACACCGGCCCCGAACCTACGCGACACGCGGCGCACCGCTCCCTTACAACCACCCATCAACTGCACCTACGCAGCATTGCAAAAGAACCCCAGGGCTGCCTGCTGGAATCAGCTCGACTTGACAAGCTATCTGACTGGCTGGAACAAGACGACTCCGACATGTTCCAACGATAGCTTCAACGACGCCGACTGCTGTCGTAGGGGTGAAGCGTGGGCCAGCTGCTTCCAGCGTCTCGCAACAGGCACGCCGGAATCATGCCAGATTGGTTCTCTGCACGACATGGCCATCTGTTATGAAAAATCTCTGGACCTTAGGACTTCCCTCGATTCTAACATTGTTGATCAAGTCGGTTACGTGCTCAGGACGATCCAAAACATCAATGATTTCTTTTTTGTTGACGAAGAGAGTAAGTTCATCCTGCAAATCGACAACACATCACGATGCTTCTTCCATCCAACGACCAGAGCCAGTCGCTTACTGTGTTTTGACCGTCTTTAGCTCTGTTCGATTCTTTAGGAGATCTTATGGTCAACTTCATCCTCCGGTCGGATCTCCTTCCCAAGATCGATCCCTCAGACCGCACGATACTGAGCCTCGCCAACATGATCGACGCGTTGGATCTTGGTCTGCCCTTTCTTAGTGTACGTTATCCCCCTTCTCCTGTCCGGCTCCCCTCTGCCCATTCTGAAACCCCCACTCCCGCATTCCCCTAAACCCAAACTAACTCACCGCCCCACCACCAGTCCCCTTCCATTCTCCCCCCATCAACTCTCACCGACCCAACCCTCCTGGCGTCCCACTCCCTCGTCACCGGCATCACCTCCTCCCCCGCCGTCGCCCGCGCTTTGTTCTTCCTCTCCACCCCCTCCAAGACGAATGTCTCGGTGGCATTCCTCTCCTCACAAGACTTTGCCCCATTGAAAGACCGCCTCACCACCTCCCTCTCCCTCCTCATGACCGACCTCCCCACCTTCACCTCCTTCGCCACCAACGGCTCCTTCTCCTCCTCCGACAATGGCATCGGCTTCCGGGACTCGCAGCCGCACCTCACCCTCGCACTGTCAACCCACATCGTCAGCGAGCTGCTGAGCCAGAACGACTGGTTCGGCGTCCCTCTCAATGTCGCGAGTCATGCGGATTTCGCAGCGAGCTGTGGGGCTGCGGCGCCGGTGGCGTTCAGCACAAACACCACTGTCTGTCAAACCGCTTCAGGCGAGGCTACTTTTTGGTCGCCTATTACGCAGAGGATATTCGCGCTCCGGTATCAGGGCGCAAAGGATAACCAGAAATTAAGCCCGATTGAGATGTTGAACAGTGTGCAGAATTACACGGCGGCGGCGTCGGTGTCTACCGCGCTGGGGTCGAGTACCACGGTGGATAGCACGGTGGTGGATATGCCGACGTTGTTTGATGGGGCGTGGAATTGCACTGCCGAAGGCAAAGCCGGCGGAGGCGTCGTCAATATTAACGCGGGCGGAGGGAGTGGAGGAGATGGGACAGGGACGCTGGATGTAAGCTGTTTGAGTCGTCTGCCGATCTATCTCCCATGTAAGACGGCGTGTCCGACGAGTTTGCTCGTGGGTGGGAAATGCCCGTTTGGGTTCACGGGGAAGGGATGTTGATGGGATAGGGGGAAGAGGAAAGGGAAGAGGGAGGAGGGGAAAGGGAAAAGGTAAAAGGGCAAGGGGCAAGGGAGAAAGCTTGGGCAGGAGGAGTGAAGTAGTGGAACGGCGGGTTATGTGAATCGTGGGTGGGGGAGGATGGGTGGTACGAAGGCCGTGCAAGGAATAAGAAGAAGCAAACGCAGCGTGGCTCGAGGACAAGGTCTAAGACAGGGATTTAGAGGTTGGTGAATGGTGGCATGCCTGGCTACCACTCTAGAACACCTCTTCCGCCATATCTTGCCAGCAACTCAACGCCCCCCGTGACTCCATAAAAATGCCAAATCATCTCCACGCAAGCTGGAGGGGAGACCCCATAAACCGCGAAGGAACTTACTTCAGCGAAGATAGTGAAGTCTCTACCAGCATTCTTTAACATACACCTCCATCATCCTAGAAACATTTCGAATTACCAGCATCCTTCGCGATGAACTTCCATCACCCTACAAGCCATCCCGCCTGCCTAATGTCATACAAGCTACTCTTACAGTCCCCTCTCCATCCTTGCATCCCCCCCGAACTGCTCAGGAAACAGCACAACCCCGCCCCCTTCGCCTCCCTATCGTCGCTCGCTTCTGCCTTTCATTCCAACCTCACAGTGTGAAGTCCGTACCTCCAAGCTTTACGCCCGCTTTGGTCCGCATACTGTCGTGAGGCTGTTGCGGGTGTAATGCAGTGGAATAAAGACGCAGATTCATGCTCCTGTTGATCGCTGTGCATAGGTGGCGTTTTACAAAGCTATTTTCTCCAGAGACTCAGAGGTCTTTGGGCTGGAGTGGATGATGAGGCGTTGTACAACGCGTCGGTATGTCCGTATCGAAATAATGAAAATGACCTTTGAGAAGAAATGGGAGAGGTTGATACTGAGGCGTATTTTGCGGGATGAGGGCACGGAGCGGCGGCACTCGGATCAAACGGACGAGGCATGTACACACGCTGTGTATCTGGCCTCGTCAGTGCATGTTCAGGACTGGCTTTCGATCTGCTGATGTGCGCTAGGCCTAGCGGGGACGAAGCGTAAAGGGGTAGAGAATGACATGAAACGCTGTGGGATCGCCGATTCAGTGCTATTTATTGTGAAGAGAGGGGAGAATCTTCACTTTCTATCGGATGCTGTAGCGACAATGATTGCGGAGCTTGCATAACGTACATTGACTGCCGAATCTTTATATCGGGTGTGTAGACAGTGGTCGAGTGGCGCATGCCATCTTCGCCTTTTCGCCTGCGTAAAGGTCTGATATATTGGTCCAGGTTTCTCACCGTGCTTGCCCCGGAGAAAACTCGTTCCCAGAGTCGGAAGAACATCCGGCTGTCTACCATTGTCTTTAAAACGCGAAGACTGGTAATGAGCTTCAGCAGCAGATGCACGCGAGCTCTATTTCTCAACCGATGGGTAACTTGTCGGAGAAGCATGATCTCCCGAAGCGAACCTTCACGCCTTGGTCGATGTATGCTCATTGAATTTACTGGATTACGTAACAACAGCTACAATCGGCATTCAGCTTCGGCTGGGTGCAAACCAGAAAGAGCTTGCGAGCGCAAGCAGCAGCACAGCCAATCAGAGCATGACGATCACATGATGATGCGGCTCTTCGCCAGCTCTTCGTTGGCCTTACGTTTCATCAGAATCCTTCGAAGGGATTTGGCGAACTAGCGCCTCTCTCTCGGAAAGGCTCTGCGAGTGCACGCAGTCCTGTAGCCAATCAGAGAGTCAGAGAGGTTTTTCGGAGGCGCCCCATGCAGAGAGAATCCGATGTGCTCCACGTGCTGCTAGACACCACTGGGCTGTAATTTAGCGGTGCAAGGAGGAGCCAGAGAGAAACCTGTGATAGAATTACTCTTTGTGGCAACGCCAGTCAACCGGCGTCTTCGAGACGCCTTGATCATCTAGCTTTACTAGAAGGGGGATTGAGGGGATGTACTCGGGGCCACGAGCTGTAGACTCGTAGGTCTTTGAGCATTAGCGCTGCTTTTTCAAATCGACATGCTTGTCTCTATCATTTAGATGAGTAACCGCTCGATTGCTACTATTGCAAGAATCCTAGAGATTTGTTATGCTAATAATCTGTACTACATCGGGAGGATGCGCATTGTCAACGTCGTCACGATTCGAAGCGCCGCCCGTATGACGGCAGAAATCCTACATATATATTGCTGTTGAGTTAGATTGAGACGGGTAACGTTCGAGCAAGACTCGACTGGTGACGCCAATTTCTCAAGCCTGCCAATACTGTCCGTGAAAGTAAAGATAATTCCCTCTTAGCCCTTGTGTATCGCAAGCTGCTAACCCCTTGCGTTGTAAGCACCCAATAATGAGCCTCGACTTGATCTAGACAAAGCGCTTTTTGATAATCGTCAAGGTGGGGAATTCTGTGCACCTGGCTCGGTCTGATACATGACTTGTCGATCGAATCGTAGATATCGTTGTTGAAGATGGATGTTGCTGGATCCCAAAGAGGTAGAAGATGGTCGAACGAGATATCTGGGGGCAGATCAACCTCCGGCAACGGGCTGGCTGTTGGATCGCCAGAGTCAGCGTCCGAATCCGCTGCTAGCGACTGAGGTGTGCTCCCACGGCTGGCAGTTTGCGGGCCGCTCAGAGCTACTTGATTGATCTTGCGGCGCTTCTGCGCCCGGCGAGGAATCGTAGCAGATTCTTCATCGTCTGCACTTACCCCGACAGGCTCTGTCGCGGATGCTTGAGATTCCGGAGCTCGGTACCTGGGGTTTGGTCTTTCCACCTGCTCCATCCATCGATGCAGCGTCTGCTCCGAGGTAATGTCCGCAAAGTGCCATTCGCGTAGGTGCTTCATAGCGTTGTGCTTAGAGGCGTATAGTTTGTTCGTCGAACAAGCTTTGCACTGAGATGAAAGGAAAGACCTGCCTTGTGATCTATTTTTGCAGACCCAGAATTTGCGTGTACTGACGTGGAAACGCTCAATATGTTTTTTCAGCGCGTAATCTTCATACTCTGCGAGGCAGTGTTTGCATGGTTTTCGGATTCGAGGTCGTCGCGTGGCCTTCTTTGGATGACTTACCGCTTTGTCGTCTTTGGCAGGGCGTTCACTATGGTCGACATTTTTAATTTGGGAAAGTGCATGTGGTGTGTCATTGGACGCTGCTATCGACTGTGTAGCAAAACGTGGCGGCCAATTTACCGAATCAACAACCAGCTCAGGATTTTCTTGATGAGAGGAGTCTAACATCGCGTAATGTGATAAGACACTCTGAGTCGCCGGTTGAGCTGGTAAGGATCCTGATTGAATGTGCAAATCTGCTTGCTGTTGTTCTGACGTCCGAGCTTCGTCCGATTGCCTGGGAGGTAGGTGCACGTCAATCTCGTCCAGAGTTTTGGTTTTAAGACAGTCGGCTATCTTGATCAAGTCGCGACCGTAGCTGTTCAGAAGCTCTGGCAGCTCTTTCTCCTCAGCCTGGGACCAGTAGGTTTTGCGCTTCCCAACAGGTGGATCCACAAGTTTGTGTAAACTTTGCTCATCAAGACCAGCGCCGGGGTAGTAGGTCAGCTCGTTCAGATCTTTCTTCGGCGATTCGGAGTCAACGGAGGTCTTGGGTGTTGCACTGTCGGCTTTTGCGAAGGCAGGGAAGTCAGAAATGACTTTTTCGAGGGCGTCGTCACAGATCACATCGACCTCGTCGTGTATATTCAGAGGTCCTGAAGGTGGCACATTCCTTAACAGGTTCTGGAGATCGTCCTTCAAATCCCGGAGAGTATTATATCGCTGCTCCTTGATGCCTGCTCGGATGGTATTGATACCTTGCACTACTCCTTTATCGGTGTCGTCCACAGTCATTTGTGAAATATCAGAAGCCACCGCGCTATCCGACTTCATGGAATTATCCGGCACAATTTCAGGGAACGATGTCGAGAACTTGGATTCGACAGTGGCAAGAATGCGCTGAAAGCTTTGCTGGCTCGCTCTTCGACCTTGCTCGGTCCACGACTGGGAAATCCTAACACTTCTTGCGGACGATCCTTGGCTGAAAAGTCCAATTGATGTGAAGCCATTTTGGCAGGAAGCCAAGCTCCCTGGGATCTCGAAATCTTCAGGAGACATGTGGTACCTTTGAATGTGTTTTCTCAAGATCTCCTTCGATTTGAATCCCCTGCCAGAGAAGTCGCACTGAAGACATGGATAAGAAGCGTTGTGAGAGCGTTCATGGCTAATTCTCGTGTCCACCGAGGAGAAGGAACGTGTGCAGCCATGAACCCGACAAGAGAAACCAAAGCGGGCCACAAATGCAGTGTGATCACTCTCTCGTACATGGGAGGGTAGCGCGGAGCGGTCAAGTCTCAAGAGGCGCTCTGTAATTCCTCGTAGACGTTGCTGAACAAGACTCAAATAGGTTTGATCGTTTTGCAAGAGAAATGTTTCCTGAGCATCTAAATTCTCGAATGTTGAGGCCATTTCTGCGACTCGGGCCGAGAAGTACTTCCAGACTGATACAAGCCGGGCTTGGGTTGGGAACTTCTGAAGCTTCTGCAGCCCGTGTGCAGCCGGACCGCGTTGCAGTGATGCGAATGACTCAACATTGCCTGAGGATTGACCCTTTAGGACTCTTGAGAGATCATCCAAAGCGTCCACCAATTTTAGGCTCCGATTGTCCAGGCCATGGACACGATGTAGATGCTCTGCTAGATGGTCTAACCAGTATAGCTGGGCGTATGAATGTAAACCGTAGGCTCCCGTTACTACGAATCTCTCAATATCAGTCTCGGTTGCTAAGCCGCTCAAGCTGGGAACCAGAACTAGCGCGGACGTTAAATTAACAATGCACGAGTAAGCAACATTGAAATGGGCGTCGGATGCATCAACAAATGGGCCACTTTGCATATGTAGCAAATATTCTTTTGCCGAGAAATGCACAAGATCAAGGTTACCGTTTTGTGTCTTCTCGAGTAACGGTGCACATAGCTCCAAAATGTCTCTGTCCGGGTTCTGGCTTATGTTCTTAGGACATAAATTGGTCTGGCCAGGTTTCAAAGCTATTCCATCGACAACCTCATGTATACTGATAGACCGATACGCTATGCATACCCAAAAGAGTATCTTCAGAGCTCGCTCCCTTGATAGCGGGCTCAATTGCTTCAGACGAGAGAGTATACGGCCATATGCTTCGTCCAAACCATGAGGTAGCTGCTCTATTGCGGCCTCAAACTCGCCTTCCGATGAGCAGTCTTCCAGCATTGTCTTCACCAGTCGTACCCAGAGGAACATCCCTTGTGCCTTTTCTTGTAAATTCTGGCTTACTCGTCCCCAAATCGAGGGTTCGAAGTCTGGGAAACGGTCTCGTAATTCTTTAGTATTCGATCTGATGTATCGATGGAGACCCTCGACCGACTGCGTATCGATATGCATATGGGCTTTTTGAGGCATGGATTTGCCAATTGAAGGCTCCTTTCGGCTGGAGACAAGCAATTTGCAGTTGTTGCCACCATGCTTTTGAAGCTCGGAAAGCGCCTTCAGTGTTTCCCGCTGCGCCATTTGATCCCACTCATCAATACCGTCAAGAACCATGCGTAACGCTTTGACCGAGGAGACAATCTCTTTGAGAACTTTTTTGATTGTTGGAGCAGAGGGGCCCTGCCCTTTCTGAACAAACGCCTGGTGGATAAGCGGAGCCAGTTCAAGGTTCTGCCTCAATAGCTGAACGGCCAGGGTACGTAACAGTGCAGTAGAAGCGTCCTTGCCCGAAGGTTTCTCGCCACAGAAATAGTATATGGTTGATCGATCCGGATGGATGTCTGAGTTTTGCACAATCAAAGAACACAGAAAACTCTTCCCAGCCCCAGGAATACCGGTCAGCCACACCGTCGACTCATGGTCATCGTCTCCAAGCCAATTACTCACTTGGGTTTCACTAAGAATCCAATCACAAGTGCCGAGCTGACGTTGGTCAGAGAGCCGGTGGAGAAACTCTTCCTGGGCGTCCTCATCGGCGGCCAGCCAACCTAGTGTTTCAAAAGTCAACTGATTGTTCCTCTGCTTCTCGTAGCTTTCCTCTTCGATTTGTCGCTTTTCCAACATTACTTTCATCTCCAGATAGTGAGTTGCGGCAGCCTCCTTATCAAGAAGGTCACAATGAGAAGCCAGCCTTTGAAGTATTGATTTGAATCGACGCTCAAATAGACCCCAGTCGAACATAAACCACACGTGCCAGCCCTTGCGCCGGAACATCTTGTAGGCTTGCTGATGGAACTCCAATACGTCGCTGTATATCAGGCCCAACACCTGCTGGAAGTCTGCGCTGTCGCCGAATGCGGCTTTCAACTTGTCCAATCGAGGCATGACGTCGGCGATGTCGCTGTAAGCTTCATGGGTGTCCAGTCAGCATTCAATCCTAAATATTGTACTGATAGCAAAGAGTTTTCAAACTCCTGTATCCGCCCTGTTCCTGGAAGCGTGTCTGGCAGCAACATCTTGAAGACCCACCCTGAAGTATTTTGTCCATCACTCCGGTGTATTGTCTGGCTAACTTGAGTACCGAAAGGTTAGCGAGAGAGTGCTAACGAAGATACGGTTGCTGTATTTACAAGAAGGACGAGCTTGATAGGTCCCTATCAAAAAATTAGCGATCTGGGAACGCCTTGACTCATCCCAGAATAAACTTACCCACACGAAAGACATTGGCGAGAAGCCCTGGCAGAAGACTTCTATAATTCCAGAATAGCTCTCCATAGTCCGTAAGAAGCCTTCGATCCGACGCATGCATCGGAGATCCCTACGTTGAGCTTGTTCATACTCGATCGTACGAGCTTCCTTCCATAGATCTTCCAGCGATGTGTCAAGGAAAAACCGGGTATCATCCGAGCTGAGCGTTAAGCTGAGCTGATCGAGCGCTTTCTTGGCTATAGCGCGGCCTGTTGCCATAGTGTTGCACCGGCAATTGTCTATGAATAGACGACTCTTTTCAGATCGGAAGGTCGCCAACAACGGGCACATGGGACGTGGACAATTATCAGAACGTCATTATGGCTGTACGTCAAAAGTACCTCGAAAGAACAGGAATGGCCTTGCGCAAGAAGGATGGTCAGCTCTTGGCCAAGCTGGTCTCGATCGTCCTCGTCGAGGGCGCTCAAAAGCCACAGGCTGTGCTGCCACACCCCCAAGGCAAGGCACTTCGTAAGGATAGCTTTGACATTCTAGGCGTCTGCCAGAACAGGCAACAGAGTCCTGCACCGCACGTGTATCTTCGGCGATGCTCGCAGCTCAGACGGGGTGATACGCTGTAACGTCTGTGGCCATGCGAGGCTGAATCCAGCTGCGCCTCACTTGCCCCATTTAAGCCTCTTGCAGGACCATGTCTGCCTTTGAGTTCGCCGCGGATATTGTCCTCGAAACGTCAGTGCCAGCCACGTCGCGGACATTCTCCATCCAAGCATTCCGTGGGACTGCTCTTTTTACCATCATACCGATACGAATCATTCCAGATGCCATGGATCATGGAGCAAGGGGTGCATAAATCCCGGCCGATGGCCTCCGAAAACATGAGCCAACATAGTTCTTCAGCATCGCAGGAAGCCATGCGTAAGAAACATGGGAGATTCAATCATACCAGCCTTTGGTTGTACGATAATCGCCCGTGTGAAACCCGCTTGCATACTGCATGCATTGCCTTGTTTTGGAGCAATGCCCCGAAATGCGCAGTCGGTTTGACGAACAGTGATATCATGATTTGATAGTATAGTATAGCAACGCTGAGATGTCTCACACGACGATCGTTCTGTGTACAATTGCGAGTACTCGCTCTCTGTGAGTATCTCTGTGATGCGGAATCGGGACGGCTTGGTCGAATTGAGTCTGCCTAGTTGCTTCTCACAAAAGAGCGATTCAGGGAGAGGCAGTAGCGTTCGAAGCGAACTGCAATGCATAGCGAGTCGGAGTGGTGTTTTGGCATGGTACTTGCTGAAGCAATGTCGCTATGCCAGTGTGGATTCTGACTATTCCCGTCCAGATTATAGGCCTTCGTCCTACGTTGTCGCAGCAATACGTCCTTGGAAAGACGCCTGTGGCTCTGAGCATATCAAATGACTTCTCGAGTCTCTTCGATGAAGAATCGAATCGCCTGTTTGGCACTCTCTCTACGACGACGAAGGAAATCATAAGCGTACTCGGCAAAGACTTGTCCATGCAGATCTTCGCAGATTACAGCGCCTCACCCACCTCTGCTACGGTATTCGGCCGTTTCCAGAACAACGGCAAGACAGCGAGATGCCCCGTCCTTGAGGTCAACGTTGTGCTCTATGGACCTCCTGATGCCTTTGAATCGATCGGCATCTTCGCGACTAGATGCAAGATATACCTGCAGCACCCGAGGCACTGTAATCGCAACGTCCCATATCACAATCCGCACTGCTTGTCTCTCCAGGACAGAGGAAGCCTCTTGACCCATGATTTGGAAACCCAGCTAAAGCTGGCCGGGCACGGGCCATTCGAGACCACCGCCAATCCAATCGACATTTTCCTTGATGCGAGACAGCAGGAGCACCTCTTGGAAGCAATTCCACCATCGGATTTGCACACGTCCCTCTACAAGCATCAAAGACAAGCTCTAACATTTATGTTGCAGCGAGAGTCAGGTTGGGCTATGGACGGACGTCACAGTGACATCTGGAATGAGGAGGTTGATGCTCAAGGCCAGAAGATTTACATCAACAATATCACGGGTCAGAAGCAAATGCGACCCCCAGAACAATTTCGAGGCGGTCTTCTGATCGATGCACCGGGCCTCGGAAAATCTCTCAGTATCATTGCTCTGATTGCCGCTGATCTAGAAGATCAGAAGAGATACGAGCAGTCTGAAAACCGATGTCAAACACTACTGGTGGTGCCGAAAACTTGTAGGTGAAGGCAGTGAAGCTGCCCCGTTTCTGAATTTTACTAATTCTTCCAAGTAATTCAAACTTGGAAAGATCAGTTACAAAGGTGAACCGTCGCCATGACGCATAGCTAGTTTCCACTGGTTAATCACACTACAGACACCTAAAAACGTCAAGTGCAGTTCGTTATTGCATTTACTATGGTAAAGCACGCACAACGCTTCTTGAACATCTGGAAGAGTACACCTTGGTTATTACGACCTATTCCGTTGTTCGCATAGATTGGAAAGCCAGTCTTGGGGTTAAGAGACCAGGGGAGGTCGGGAACCTCCATGCAGTGACATGGAGAAGAGTGGTCTTAGACGAAGGTACGTAGTCTACTATGCCCGGGTGCCTAGTCAAATTACTAAACATGGTAGCACACATCGCTCGAGAGCCCTCCAAAACTTTTGCAAGATCGGTGTGCGCTCTACGAGCTGACAGGAAATGGGCAGTGACTGGGACACCAATTCAAAACCGATTGACAGATCTTTACAGCTTATTCAAATTTCTTCAGTGCTCGCCGTTTTGTGATATCAAGGTCTTCAACACTCACGTCACGCACAATTGGAAAGCGAGATCTGACCCATGTTCTGTGGCGAAACTTAAGAACCTTGTCAATTGCCTATCTATTCGGCGACCCAAACACACTATCGAACTATCGCCTCGGCAGGATCGCACAGTCAAGCTTGAACTCAACAACGAGGAGCGGCAACTGTATGAGTACATAAGGAGCAGCACGCTCCAGAATATTGGCAGAGTGGACCGCGAAGGTGGTAGCGCAACCCTGTTCAATATCCTGAAAATGCTCAATCAATTGCGCTTAGTCTGCAATCACGGCCTCCAGGGCAATGAGTATGCCTACGGTGTGACTCAAGCCTCAACCAACAACCCCATATGGACCCAGAAAGCTGCTCAGTCACGTTTCGACCATCTAGACGCCGTTGGACTAGCAAGATGCTCCAATCCTGAGTGTGCTCAGGACCTAAGCTCAGCCTTGTCTAGCGAATTAGACAACGAGCACGAAGATGAGCCTTACATTGAGGAAGCTCTGACAGTCTTGTGTTCTACCTGTGTCAGTGACCGACCAGGAGCGGCGTCAGGCTATCTCAAAGTCTGCAATCATTTTCCACGTCAGTCCTTCGGAGACCGCAGTTTTGATATGAATGATGTTTCGGATGCCGAGGATCCTTTTTCAATGGTACAAAGTCGCGCCGTAGTCGATCGAGCAGACTGTGTGCCAACAAAGATTAAGCGTATAGTGCACGATCTGCTGCAGACTACGGATGACACCAAAATGCTTGGTCTTTCCGCTCATAATCCAAGGATAATACTGATATTCGTTTAGCGTTGTCTTTACTGCGTGGACAAAGACTCTCGATATCCTTCAGCAGCAACTTCGTTCCAAATCCGTACGATGCGTTAGATTGGATGGAACGTCATCCGCTACCAGTCGAGCGAATGTCCTGCGGGTATTCCGCAGCAATTCCGGCATTAAAGTTCTTCTGGCAACCATATCGTGCGGCGGGGTTGGTCTCGACTTGACAGCAGCGTCACAAGCATACATCGTCGAACCTCAATGGAATCCAATGAGCGAATCCCAGGCCCTAGATCGTATTCATAGACTCGGTCAGTCCAGAGAAGTCACGACAACACGATATGTTATGAAAGACACATGGGAGGAGCAGGTCATAAACCTGCAACGAAGAAAACAGGAGCTTGCCGATTTGACTTTGAGTTCTGGCGCTATAAACAAGGCGGAGCTGACTTACGGCAGGCTTCAATATTTGAAAGAGCTAGTAGGTTAGCAGCTCGTTTGTTCAGGGCAAATGTACTACAAGGTTGTTCTCCCTCAGCAAGCTGACGGAAGATGTGAATCCGCCCTAAGCTCACTATCGCATTGACTCTGGGGCTTCTGTGCGAGAAGGCGTTTGCGCAGACGCAGATGCTCGGCCGTCAGTGGTTGACTTGGCTCGCTTGTTCGCCCCTCCCTTTACATCGAGAACTCTGCCTCCTACGCCCAGATCGTGGAGGAGCCAGGAAAGAGACCCTTAGCATGTACCAATTCCTCCCGGCGGAGTAATTCTTTTTGTTGTTCCCAATTCACCGCTTCCTCTGTAAGAGGATTCGGACCTCGGTCTTTACATATCAACGATTGACGACAATGCAATAATGAACCTCCACAGCCTAGATTCCAAGTAAGAGGTTACGTCCGAGGCTATGGCGAGCAGTTGCTGAGATACGAAATCGCCGCCTTCCATGGTGTCCATGCTGTTTTCTTTGCTCTTGCGGATGATTTCATCTTTCAATACCGTAATTGATGGGCCAACACGAAATATGTATACGAATATCCATAACCTACCGACTTCCACGTTGCACCAGGAGATCTGGCCGTCCGCTTGTTTTTGGATCGCATGCATTACAAGAGCTTCATCTTTTAGAAGAGTACACATGACGTAAATTGAGGCAAACAGCATCAAAGATGAATAACTTCGGGGCATAATCCGGCTAAATGTCAACACCACTCCGATTGGTTATGCTGCTGCATGTGTTCGGAAGGGCTTTCCCATGAAATGGCGCTAGGTCGCCATCCTCCAGTAGGGCTGAAAGTCCTACGTACCTTAAATTTTTAGTGCCCGTCTCAAGAAGCTTATTTTCAGTCCCTTCCGCTGACGGAGACTCGCCATTTTGAGTGGGTGCATCTTTAGCGTCGGACAAGACTACTCCAATCAGCTGGCAAGCCCGATTGGTGTAGCAAAAAATTGTACCACGAGCATGTTTCCTGCAAGGAAAGACCAGATTGTAAGGTCTTTCAACTGCAAGCAACATCTCTGAATCAGATGTAACATATCTTGAACTTGAGGGCGACTTGATTACTACGATCGAGAGAAACGAAGATTATGTTCGAGGACAGAAGTGTGAGGAGACGTATCGACAACAAGTTTGTGGCTAAGATATGCAAGAATATGTCTCTTGGAACATCAAGAACGAACGTTCTTTTTTGAGAACTAAGGCTATGCGATTTGAATATATAAAGAATAGAGAGACGGAGGGAGGGAAAGAGGAGGGCGCCGAGGAATTCTCAGTAGTTCTGTACTGGAAAAATACATCAGCTAGGATCTTAGTCTCAAGACGTGACGAGGTTCATAGACAGAAGAAGAGAAGTCGTGCTAGGCGCGTCGTATAAAGAGCGCATGGGGAAGGTGACATACGCCATAGAAGCAACACCTTTTAAATACCATCAACACTCTCCTCACTACCTCCTCCTCATCAAACTAAAAATTCCTAGAAGCTAGTTTCCTCTGATACCCATCCAGCTATGGTAAAGCCGCCCCCTCAAGCGTGCCCTTTTCAGGCCGTCTACTATGCAAGCACCATAATATTCCCCTTCAAACTATCTCGCATAATCTTCTCATCAAATTCTTTCACCATATCAGGCGCTGTGAGAAACCACAATCGAAGATATATAAGAAGAAGAAACAGAGGCGGACAAAGGGCGCAAAAATCCTACCCCTGAGCATCCCTCTGTCAATTCGACTCCAGTGGCGTAGGAGACCGTGGGTCCAATAGCTAAAGCAGTGATTGAGCAATATCGCAGTGGGGTTGCATAATGATCGCTCCCCTTCTTATATGTTTTATTGGGGATTCGCTCCCTTTTTCTATATCCTCTTGGGGTTTGCTACTTTCTCTATAACTCCTGGAAATGTAGCAGCACTTATCGCCTCATAGGATATTCCAAAGGGGCAGTTTTCATGTACGAGCTACGATGATTACATAACCCACAAGATAATTGCTATCTTTTTCTTTCTATGCATGTCATCAGAATAATCACTCAGCACGTCTTAGTACTCTCCAGGTCTATCTTCCTTTCTCAAGGGAGCAAATATTGTATCGTGAACTCTTGATGCTCACCTACGCCTGCTCGATAGTGACGCCACCTCTGACGGCACGCCCAATTACATGCTCAAAGATTCGAATGCCTGCAAATATCGAAGCTGTAATGCGAGCTCAGCCATATCGGTGCTCGTCAATGTCCGAGTCTATGTTGGCGATCGAAGAAACAAAGAGTCAATGCCCTAGATGAAGGCTTTGCCTAAGTGCGAAGACCGTCTCAACGGGCTTGACGACAAGAAGCATGATTTGCACGAGCATATCGGCAAGAGAGCTTGTGCTGGGTTCGATGCTCATCGAGTTCAGCGATGCCACCGATCAAAATATTCTTAGATTCCCTGATTCGTAAATTTCCAGACAGCGGTATGACGTCATTGCTCCCTCTCGACGCTTCCTCTCATTGGCTGCACAGCTGCACGCACTCGCAAACCCTTTCTCGGAGAACGGCGCTAGGTCGCCAAGCAAATGAGGCTCTGCACCACCAGGTGCGGGGAAAGTCGTTGCCGCTTCCTGCTTGCTTGATTGGGGGACTAAGCGGAACAGCAAGCGGCATTGAAATACGCCGGCACCTGGTGGCACCATAACCTCAGCCTCAGTCCAAGCCACCTGACAGGCAGCAATATCACGTGAGAGCTACGTGCCTGAGGCATCAATATGGGCAAGAGATGTCTTCCCATTGGCTACGCTGCTTGCACGCGCAGGCCCTTCCTCAGAGAGCGGCGCTAGCTCGCCATACGAGGCATGTAACAGGCTCGTCGGCCGGTGTTAGCTCTATTTAGGACTAGCTCAGAATGCCTGGTTTTCAGCTTCTTCTGGCGACACGAAGCAATCTATCTCTGTACGCTCGACACTGATTGTATCTTTTGTCTACCTTCCATAACCTGGATGAATCGGGAGGCCTACTCGGTGTAGAGAAAAGCCTGTCTCGCAACTTTCATTTGTTGGGGGTAATGACCACAATATAAAGAGCATTAATCACAAGCAATATCTCTGGGAAAGTAAGACTAGCAAGAGTCGACACGTAACAAAAAGTACGTAGCCAATATCCGCAAAGAATCGCATGTTTTGGTATAATGAACGAATTCCCTTGGAAGAGAACTAAGTCCCTTAGACTTAACCACATATAGACTCTCTAATCCCAGTCTACTTCTACTCTTCCCACCCAGATTTCACTCTCCATACTCCAGCTTCAAAACCTCGGGAGTCTGACTTATTTGATTATGTGCGAACTATGAGAAGCTCTAGCATCGACAGTGGGCTTTACTTTGATTTGATGGATGTCTTGGGTATTACATTGACCCGTGTCGTGCCAGAAGAGGCGTGGACTTCTGTGAGGACGAACAGTAAAGCCCGCACATGCTACCATTGAATGCTGCAAGAATTTCATCTGTTGACACGTTCGGCGTCCGTAGCATGAACCTCGCTCTCTTCTCGCATTGTAGTTCTAGTAAGGATTCAAGCTAAGAGAATGTTGCCAAAGACAGCTCGAGCGAGCATACCATCTCATCTATGCCGAGGAGACAGGAGCTTCAAAATCGCGAACCATCTGCCCCCAGGGTGAGAGGAACTTCCATAAAGCTCTTGGTCGGCTGGTCCGACTCTCTTTTGGGTCTCTGAAGACTGAAACGAGGACCTTGTCTTGACCATGAGAAGATTGATAAGCCAGTGTTAAGAGATGGCAAATCATCCATACTTGTATAGAAGCCCTTTAACAGTAGAGTCATGAATTGATTCATGCCATCCCTTCAAGTGTAAGTACTTCTCTTGATAGCGGGGCTGCTGCTTGCACTTACTGGCCGCTTCACAGGAAACAAAACTAGGTGTGCCAAAGTCTCTCTTGAGGGTTTTCAGAGAATTCTGGCTAGTAACGCTAACCCTGCAGGATTGCGTCATCTTCCCATCAACCTCTTCCAGACCGGAGCTGATACTCGGTATTGAATGATACTACCATCGAGAAGGCGAGGTGTTCTCGCGTTACTTTAGCTCTATATATGTATAATAAGATTCGCCTACCACACACTTGAGTCGCAGCTGATAAATATAGCGCCGATGCCGTTGAGGTCTTCCTTGACTAAGCTCCATCCTCAAGTTGCGTTCGTCATGTTTCAAAAGCTCTTATCTATACCGCCGCGCTTTTCGCTTGGTGGTAGAGCACAGTATCCCAGGGTCAATGGCCTGTTGAGGGTAGCTGCGGATGTCATCGTGTTGACACGGTTGACTCTAGGAACAATGCCCTATACACCTTCCACCATTTCTTTAGGCCTGTTGCTGGAGGTGTGGGTCCAGTCTCCTCGCTCTCTTTTCCCATCCTATCATCACGATAAGGTCCTTGGCCGGGCGACTCCGCAGCGGAAGTCTCAGCGATCACTGCTTCTGGTTCTGCTGAGTGAAACACTGCTTCTGGTTCTTCTGAGAGAATGCTGCTTCGATAGCGTCGGCGTCTTATATACATTGCGGTACAGGCGATCACGAGAAGTATAGAGACCACAGGGACCACGATACCAATGACGATGCGGGTCGGCGGACGAGGAGATGCAGAATTATTAGAGGGGGCCGAGGTGCCACCGCTTGGTTCGGGCGCCCCGGCGGTCTGGATTGGTGTAGTGGTGGTGTTGACCGTTGGCGACGAGGCTGCGCTGTCTCCTGCTGTTGTACTCGTTGCAACTGCCGAACTGGAGGAGGTGATGCTGGCTGAATTGGGGGCCCCAGAAGTCTGCTCTGGTGTAGTGGTATGAGTTTGCGTCGGTGACGACGTTGCGAAGCCTGCTGCTGTTGTACTCGTCGGAATTACCGAAGTGAAGAGCGAGGCTACCTCGCTGGGAAATACGGCGTCCTTATTGGCAAGGACCCTTGAACAAAAAGCCAGGCTATTGTTGCTCTGTGACCGCATCAGCCGAATGTCTTGCTCTTGAAGTATGTATCGGCGGCCAAAAACGTACTTGGGTACAGATTCCTAACAAGGCTACCTGGTTCGCAGTTCGGGCTTCAATGTTGGCCTGCTTTGCCACGTTCAAGGACTCTACAGCGAAGATACCGAACGCTACGGCAGCGACTATTCCTGCCAGTTGTAGAAGTAGATTGATGACGAATTGGCCGAGCGGTGGTGTAAGAGTTGCTGTCATCATTGGGGAGAGACCACGTGCTATTGCTGGGGGCGATTGGCCTCTCTCACTTGACCCATTCTTGACTTCAGCTGTGTGGCCAGCGCTTTCCTCACCCAACCCGTTCTTGATATTCATTCTGTGGCCGGCGCTTGGGGACTGACCACGCTTGCGAAGGCGCGTGGATACATTCTGTGAAGTGCTCAGAGCATGAGGCGAGGGAGGTCTCTCAGGTATTCCTTCGTCGGCTCGTTCTTTGGACGTTGAGCTCCGTGACTCTTGCAGCCTCTGATCTGCAGAGGCCATGTTGCTGCATCCGCTGGACGATGATCAGAGGACGATCCTTGATAATATGCATCACCTTGAGACACAGTTTCCCTGATCATGAGGGTGATTGCCTGCGTTCGGGCTCCGTGAGAACAGAGAATAGGAGTCTTGCGATGTCTATGTAGGAAAGCCATGGCTGTTTGCAAGGCTGTGGCCAGATCGTGATCTATGGCCAGCCGCACCTACTTGGCTTAGCTCCGCCGCTGCTCCTCCGAGCGAGCAACGACTGATCGCTCATTTTACCGCGCCTCGCACGATTCATACGGCCGTAGCTCGAAAATAATGAGAGGACGTAGGATGGCTGTTTTGCGGACTGGAAGGCACGCTGGTAGTGAGCGTGTGTCTGGTAAGAAAAATAGCTCAGATACGAAACATCAGTCAAATTTTGCTGGCGACCATTGTATTATTCAACGCTAGTGTAGTGGTAAGCGTTCTGTAACTTGGGCACATCAATTCGCGAGCTTGACGGCCCGGCGTACCTTAAAATGGTGACTTCAAGGCACACAAGGTTCAGGGGTATGCACGCAGAACAGATCTTGTACTCACGCGATCCGGAAGCTCCAAGTGGCTGCACAGACGATACTGCTCGAGTAGAGATGGCAATCAGGTCTTCTTATTCATCTTGATACGTGCTGTCGTGGTCTGGAAAAATCGGGGACGCCGCTGGTAGTAGGAGACTACCATTAGTAACAGGTTTGCTACGGCATGATATGGTTCTTATACAAATCTGCGAGACCATGATATCGACGGTTTTGGGCACGATATGTCGTTTGTCTGATGATTTGCTTTCGAGGCTGATTTCACAGACGGATGTGATCATTGCTGGTGTTCTGATATTCTTGAATGATAGAGCTGTGGTCCGGCGCATGAATTGGGTGAAGAAGCTACCCTCACCCTTGTCGAAGGCTCTGGCTTTAGGGGAACACACCTTTGCAGGATGAGCTCCTAGTGAGTGATACCATCTATCCCTCTCTTCGACCATTGCGCTTCATGAGTGGATTGCATTACAGGTTCTGATTCGCTACTTCAAGCCATACCCTCCAGGATCACGTACCACAGGTCTCAAGACCCTTCCATTTTCTAGCTGTTCGAGTAAACCTTCTCTTCGTTAAGAAACACGCTGTGTTACCGATCAGTCGGCACCACCAGCATTCCGTAAACACTCCATCGAAAAACCTGGATTAATATTCATTATTTTATAACAAACGACCCGGCCCATTGGCTTTTGAGGTATATGGGCTACTTACCGTAACGTGAAATCCAGTTCCAAAGGTATTGAATAGAACCCGACACAAATTCCTGGGAAGGCGGTCCAGGCGATGAAGACGAAGAGCGATAGAAATCCGGCTACTATGAAGAGATGGGACTTTGCGGCTACCTAGCTTCTGGGTGTGAGACTGGGCTGTTGCAATACTCTTGACAGGCGCCTTCCAACAAGTCAACTTTGAACGTCTGCTCGATGTTGAGTGGCTGGCCAACACTTGACAGCCCGGCGGAGAATTTCCAAGCTTTTGGTCGAGGTGATGCAGGTGGTATTAGGATGATTGTGCTGCTCTGAATGCTATTTTATATCGTAGTTCAATACCTTAGCGAATACCAAGGTAAGCTTGAATCGACCTTGTAAGAAGTGATGCTGGCCGGCCATCAGGTGGAAAAAAGGGTCTGGTAGAGTTGTTAATTAATACTTAAGGGCATCTTGCCAAGTGTGACCGACTTGTAATTATAATTTCGTATAGATAAGCATCGTGATCGTGAACTGCTAATAGGCAACATTCATTGCGTCGAACTCGCTTGTATCGGCCATATCTCGCATGAATGCCTCCCAGTTTACCCAGGTCAGCAATTCAATATCTTCAGTGGATGGCTAATTGCTGTTGGCTAGCTGTGGCTCATGTGCGGCCGCTGTCTTCTGCTCTCCGTTGACATGCATTGCGCCAATAGACTTTAGACAATAAGCTTCCTTTACTATGCCCTTGAGGAGATTGGTGCATAAGCGGTGTTAGGTCTGATACCTACTTCATTTACTGCTTTCCTAATCATTCGCGCTTTATGCATAAAATTTTCCAGTGCACACCACAAATTCTTGTTGCAGGCTTTCTGCCGATAATCTCCAAAAGCAGCCTCAGCAATGGTCCAAGCTCTATCAATCTTTGGACCAGCAGCTGAGGCTTGCCCTGGGCTTGTCAGACGCGTTACAGGGCACTAAAAGTATCTCTTTAACGAGCACAACACATATCTCATTCTCTGCTGAAATTCCTGATTTCTGAAGGATCAAGATGAAGGGTATTGAAGGAGTGACAGAGGCAACTGAATAGGGCAGACATATTTGTCTGCTTTAGCTGTCAAGACTCGATAATCGATAATCCTCTGAAGTTTCTCCGTGCACATAGTCTCATACTGAGGGTACGAGTGGTACTTTTTTTTCTCTCCTTCAAAACCTACCTATATCTGTTCACTCCTCCCGCTTTCAAGCGATTGGAGCCCATATAACGTTCTGTCGAGCAATGAGATACCGGCCAAAGATCCTCAGTACTTCTTCCACTGATGGCTGGTGCTGATCCTGTTATACAGTTCAATGAGTGCGGCACTGCCACCAACCTCCACGTGGTTCTTTGACGATGGATCCCAGAAAGGTTCTCGGACCTTGATGCCCCATTTCCAGGGTGTGTACCAGAAGGATTCATACTCGATGAAAAGCGGCGAGTGGCTCTTTGCGGTTACTACCTGGTCAGGCGCGTAATCCCATGGATGGTATCCTTCTTCGGGTCTCTTGGCCCTTTTGCTCTCGAAAGCCTCGTAAACCTTATTGACCGACGCCTGTAGGCCTTCCCTCATGATGTCCTTGCTCTGCGCGTTCTGCGTCTCGAACATCTGCTTGTCGCCCCAGATAGCGAACTCCTGTTTCTTCTTGTTCTTGACCGTGATACCGAGCTCGTTGTCTTCATTGTGCATAAGCTGAAATTAGAGTGTCAGTAAGTGTGTGGTGTAAGTCAGTAAAGGGTCCTCGTCACGCTCACCATCGCGCACAGGTCTGGAGCCATGACTTTCATCCTCCCTCGTAAAATTTCCGGAAATTTGCCTACAACGACATTCTGCAGCGTTCCAGAGACTGCGTCCCATGCTGCTCCAAAAGCAGTTTCGCTACCATGTAGTCTCCTCCGTGGAGTTCTGTAATGACCAGACGCGAAACAATCACCGAGATAATGATTGGCAAAGGCATTCATGGCATATGCAGTTTCCAATTGCCCCTCGGCTGCTTTCTTCAATGCACAGAAGTGACCGGCATTGTACGCGGTTACAGCGTCATTTCCAAAGTGATCAAGGTTGATTTGTGCCAAGCGCAGGTAGCTGGGACCCTTACCCTTCAATGTGAGCAAGTGTGCCTGTTCGTCGTCTTGCGATAGTCCCGGAATCACGCCATCCTCCCTCATGCTCTTGTATACTTCGAAGGTCGATTTGCCTTCGGCTACAGCCTTCGCGATGGCTTCTACCTCCTCTTTGCGATTTTGGCGGAGACTGTTCACTTCATCCGAGGCCTTGCGAGATTCACCAAGCGTCCATAAAGTATTGACATTGTTGGTCGAAGTCTTTCCCAGTGCAGACCGGATTGTAGCTTCCGAAGGAGTCGCCGCCAAGGCCATTGATCTCACCATAACTTAACTTGACCTTATTTGGCAATGTGAGCTCCGCGGTACCAGACGTCGATTTAGTCTTGTCCCACTTCAGGCTAAGCATTTCTCCCATCATCTTGTGTTCGGCGTAATGGAACTCAATCCGGTCGTTCACTTCGCCAACAAGGTTACTATTTGAGTTGCGTGCCTCACTGCCACACGCAAAGCGGAAATCAAAGTCGCCAATGCGAGTTTTGGGGTCACCAGGGGCAAACTCGGTAGGATAGGTTTTCTCATCATCGTCCGGCCGGGATTCGCTTGACTGCAGGACGTAGAAATAGCCTTTAGCTTCCTCTATGTGCAGCTGAAAGGCTTCGGGCCAGGTGGGATGCCGCTCAGGCAAGCTGCGGCCATTAAACTTGACACGGTACTTGCCTTCGGCATGCTCCTTTTCTGCAGCCTGTTTTTCCTTCTTTTCGAGGGAGAGGTGGGCGGTGGGCAGTGTGTACCCCAAGCTTCTCAAGGACTATACTCGAATCACCTGGCTCGGCGCCGTGGGTAAGAGTGTCCCATAACAGTAGTAAATTGACATCCGCAGGCATGTGGGCTTCATCGAGATCCTTGAGGCGCCTTTCGTGGGCTTCTTCGGAGAACGGATCACTATCTCATGTGAGCAAGTGGTCACTTCAACCTATTCGTCAAACTTCTAGGGTAACCGACAGCTTCACTTCCTCTTTGTTTGTTTCAGACATCCTGCAGGTAACAGAAAGAGCTTTTTGTGCAAGTTAAGTCGTATCAGTCGCGTGGTGTTGATGTTAGTATGGACGTCTAAAACGTTAGGAATAGTAGTATCCTTATATCTTTTACTCTGCGGAGCACATTGCAAGGAATCCAGGATGGGCAAGTCATGGAGTGGGTAAACATGGCGTTCCCCGGCATAGCTGAGAAGAGCATTCTGTAGTTATCTATCAGTTCCCTGCAGGTCTATAGCGTAGACAACGTACCTAAAGTACTTTGGAGTGATCGTAAAAGGTCTGGACCTGACCTTTGTGCAGCGATTCCAGAGTCCAGGCCTTCAAAAGGTACCCAATCCAGATATTCAGCCAACCTCCGGTGGATGGCTTGGTCATAGAGGAGTCTCTCTACTCATTCATTGGCCACTACATGGCCGCCATTCATTGACTGGACTCCAACCGACAACCACAGTAGCAGGAGAATGGCGCCTCGTGGGACCGTCAGCGCAATCGAATCTTCTGTGCTTTTCCCCGCAAGGGCGGAGAGGCGTAGCCAGAGAAGAGGGAAGATATTTCTTTAGTCTCGGCTATTCTTCCTAGGCACGGACGTGTCTCAGCCAGTCAATGACGGAAAACTTGGAAAATCTGGTGATAGCGATACACAATCAGGCAGAGAAGAAGAGTAGGTTGGGGACCTGACGCCCTTGACTGGCTGACATTGCTGTTTTCATTCAATGACTCGGGATCACGTGGCGCAACAGCCAATGAACAGCAGCACGTCCCTTTTGGAGGCGCGAACTTACCGTGGCAGACCCAAGAGGGTGCATATTTCCCAAATGGTTTCAGCTGTGACGAGACGGAAGGGAGACGCCACAGCGGCTTCTGCGCCGTCAAAACACGCCTGCATGATCCCTAAAGCAGCCTAGCCTCACCTCTAAACGACAACACACAATGCTTTGATGCCAAGCTATCAAATGTCCAGAATCCAGACTTACTTTTTCCTCCAAGGGTCAGCGCAATCGAGCGCCACCGTTCTGCAGCTGTGATCACACCGTTCGTCGCCTGCCTCTTTCTGACTGGTGTGAGCGCTTCAATCCATCGCGAGCAGCGTTCTAGAACCACTACGGGACTTTCCGCTTTCTCTTAGGCGGTGTAGCGATGGGACCGACAAACGCTTTAGGCTGTAGCAGAAAGTATCTTGCCACCGAAAAGAGTAACGAAGCCTTGAAAAGGTCGTTACTACTTCCAGCATGCGCCGTCCCAAGATCAAGAACCAGTGGGGTGAAAATGATGGATAAGTAGCATGCCTGCGACTCACTCGCGCAACCAAGGCTCTGAAGACTTCTTTCCTTGAGTACAGTGTGTTTGGCGTTGTCATCATGGCCCATCCTATCACCCACCCCGATGTCGAAGTTCTCGGCAGAATGGTTTTGCTGCTCTCAAATAAACAGGGTGATGATCGCATGTCTGTAGAAGTCCCTGATGGTAGGTCTCTATATCCTCTTGCTGTTCTTGTAATCGACTCAACGGCGACATTCCAGGCAACCCGACGATTTCAATTGCGGCGGGTCTCGCAGTGAAGGGTACGCGCAGCACAGGTCCACATTGTCAACAGACGGGACAGCATATGGGCTTCGCAATGTCCGTAGTGGAAGTATGTCAAGCCTCTCTGTTTTGCTTTGCTATGTACTTACGGGGTGAAACATTAGCTTACCTACAGGCCGGCAAGAAACTTCTAGATGGATCTGCTGAATTAGAGATGACTGCGAAAGTCACGCGTCCCCGCGGGACGGGTCAAACTTGGTACATCATCAATGATGGCGGGTTCGCGCGGTAAGCCAGATTTAGCCAGCTCTTCTTTGTCGACCCCTTGCCATAGATAGTAACGGTCAGTGAAGGATCAAAAATGTAAAAACCGAGCAGGTTTTTGAATTGTTTGAGCCAGAGGATGGGACGCCTCCCGGGTAAGCATCATGCTTTGCCTGTCATCATCCGCAGATAACACTGGTGCAAGGGTCATACTCAGGGACAACCATCCGGACAACAAAGAAACCCAGACGTGGAAATACGAGTGAGTCAGCCGGTCCGACAAGGACATAAAATCTGCCATGAAAGCCAGTAGCCATATGCCAAATCAGGGCATCGAGTATCAGGGTACAGATGCCTGTTACCTCAATCTTCCACCGGATGTTCGTCAAACAATTGGTACCTCGATTGGTATTCTTTATCGAACGTCGTCTTCTTTGAACCGTCCAACGGAACTCAATCAAGTGAGCAGCCTGACTTCTACCGTTATGTAGGCGATGGGTGGAACTACGAAGGCTTCAATGGGATCTTCTAGCCGTGCGATCGGCTTTTGCATGTTGAGTGATCAGCACTGGTGGAGCGATGCAGAAGCCTGTTCGCAAGCATGAACCTGATCCGTTTTCATCCGTATAGCGTAATCATGTAGTCGCCTTACTCCTTCAGACGTACAAGACCCAAATAAACGGATCTAGGCGTACATTTCTGTCTGCTTGATCTGCCCAGACAATTATACCTCAGATTTAACCATGTAGAAAACTTTTTAAGGACCAGGGAAGTCACCGAGTCTTGAGAGCCGTTGCAGCTCTTTCCGTTCATTGTGCTCCGCCCCTAGTGAGAATGAAGGCCGAACGAAGGACAGGCTGCCGAGGCGGCTCTTTGCAGCGGCCACGATCGCCGAACGTTAATGCCGGCTCCTCGGTAGCGAGATCATGCCATTTGTATTACTGGCATCTGTCATCGTAGTAGCTTTATAAGTAGTTGCATGAATGCTCTCGTCCTGACCTCGCGGTGTGTCCCGTTCCAGTCGAAGTCTCCACTCGCCTGACCGCAATGGCAAACACATCCTGTATAACAGGGTCCGCAAGCTTTCGGTGTTGCCATTATGCGAACACCCCACTGGGAACACAAATCGTGCATCGCGCGACGTCGTAATAGGACATCCCTGAGCTCAACACACATGCCATTCTTATCACATTCCTGACGCCTGAAGAGTGTAAAGTATACGTAAGGCCCTGACTCGGTTCACCCAATCTCTTGCAACGCATTCAACAATGTCGCCTCTCCAAGTAGCTCGTCTTCTTCTCCCATTATTCATCTCCATAGCCTTTAGTGAGCCCATCGAGCCGCGCCACGAGGGCCTTTACCAGCCGTTCACGCTGATCACCGCTCATTCTGCGAGTCCTGTTCACTTGCTGTCCATCAATGCCAACAACCTCAATTTCTGGATCGGCAAGCCCACCTCATACATCTGCCTTGCCCAAGACATCACCATTGTCCAATGCCCGCAAGGCAACATCACTGCGTTCACTTGGGCAGGGTACGCTGCGGGATTAATAAGAAATTTACGCTCCAGCACAAGGAACAACATTGCTAATCGGTTCACAGAGCGTCAATGTTCCAGCCGGACAGGATGTCTTCGTTTGCCGCAACGGCGCTTTAGGCTTTTCGTGCGCGCACGGGAATTGGTACTCAGACGGAGCTATTGGAGGCCCGTTCAACAGGTCGTTCAATAGGATTGGAAGTGTGCTCGGACAATTCTCTTTCTCTGGCAATGGCTCCACTGGTTGGCTGGCTTGTCCTGTTGCTGAAGAGGGGCCGTGGCAGGTCTTTGCCGCTGTTGAGTGGTTGGATGATGGAGATGTGCTGGGGGCATGTGTGAATGAGTGTATTAGATTCGAGGCGCTTACGGCTGAGTATAATAGGATGGAGCCGGCGGCATTTCAGTTAAGTGAAGCTGTGCGGATGGCTGGGCGGTTGGAGGTACAGAGAGTCGCGACGGTAAGCTTCAGATGATGAGATAGGAAGGATTCTGAAAGGGCAGTCGATAGCCTTTTACAATCTTCGTTCCATCCGCGTTGACAATCCCAACATTCAACTCGTTGAATCCGGACTCTTTTCCGCAGACTTACCGCTAAACTGGTTGCTCAGAACGTCAATAGTACCCAAAACGCATCCTTGGCTTTTGATAGGTAGTACAGCGCCGGTGTGATCCCACCGAACAGATAGTCTCCTCAGCAGGTATATCCCCAGATTCAACCTCGTCGAGCGATGCGCCCACCACTTGGAAAGGTCAGAAACATAATGGACTTGGTCGAAAATGTGTGTCACACCCATCCACCTTGTAGAATTCGAGTGTCACGCGTCGAGGGTTGTGCCCCAGCCAAGCTCAGTCCAGCATACCAGAGCTGAAACATTGAATTGCTTCGCCCATCGACTGGGCCAATACACTTGGTTGAGCTTGTGGGGCATCGAGAATGACCCTTTGTGTTGCGACCCGATCACATTGAGACAAAGGCGGTACGCAGCATTGCCAAGGACCAGGCAGCGTCAATCGCAGCGCCTTCGGCAGGCCAGATTAGACGCATCGCCGGTTTTGTTTGATTGCGAACGAACCGTTGGGCAAAGGAGCTGCTGTTCTAAAGACCGTCTCCCTCGTAGAGCCTTATGTTTCGGTTGCCCTATGCAGCTTTTCATCGAGAATATCGCAGCTGTGAATAACAGTTCAGACCAGAAAAGCATCAGGTGGCGTACTATCCGCTGACTTTCGGCCTCTCCCTCTGGCGTGAGGTCCGTCGAGGGGCGTTTTCTTGAGGATGGTGCCGACTCATCCCGTTTTTTTATGGAAGTTTCTCCCCACGAGGGAGACCATACTGGGCGAACTATTAGGTAGGCGAAAATGCTTCCCGCTCCAGAATTGTGTGGCTAGTATACACCCGGGTATGGTGAGCCAGGCCAGCGTCGCAACGATTTCCGTGCTGTGATTGAGACTTCACTGTATGGTGACTGACGACTAGACTTAGCCACGAAGGGTCCTAACCCTGACGCAGCAGCGGCATTGCTGTACCGGCACAGAGAGTTTGTGACGACCGGTTCAAAAGCCTCTGCTCGGCAATCCAGAGACAATAGTGCAGAGGCGATGGGATCCGAGAGGGAAGAAGAGGAACTATCCATAGTGACAAGAGGAGGAAGCGCAAGGCTTTGGTTGACGAAGCCACAAGCTGGAACTTGCAGCTGTCGTGTTCTGCAGGCGCCTACAGCCATGAGGATTGGCGGCCCTGGCTGACATTGCACTCACAGCCGCCAAGATTAGAACGCCATTCGTAGATCGCCGGTCAGAGCGGCATCTGGGGAACCGCTGCAATGTACGGATGCCAGGAGAGACTGTGGCTGTACTTGCCAGTGTAACCCCGAATGGATTAGCTAACTTGTGGAAGTCGTTGGAAGAAGTTGTTGTTGTAGAAGTTCGAAGCCACTCACGACTTTCTGGCAGGTGTCGTATGCGTCATGTGGAATGGGTGCGCTTGCGTTGCCGGGAGTCTGCTTACTTTAGCGCAGTTCTGATTGGCCGGCTTGGATGGTGTTTGATTCGTCACTAATCCACGGTCCCCAACTGCAGTGAAAGTAACCCTTTCATGACATGATATCAACCATCCTTTGATACACAACCACCACTCCCTATCTCGATAGCTCAGCTCGAGCCATCCGAGCACCATGTTCTTTACCGCCCTTAAGTGCCTTGCCGCACCCGCCACTCGCCGTCAGGCCGAAGCGCCCACTACCGTTGGTGAGTTTCTGAAGCTTTGGAGTGCACTCAGCGCCAGCTGTAGAGGCCGACCTTGCTGACAGACCCTATGATAGAAGATGCTCCAGCCTCGTTTCCCACCGAGAACAACGTCGTCAGCAGTGCAACAAGCGCAGAAAACGTTGACCTCGAGGCGCAAAAGGAACGCTCGGAGGTGATCGAGGGGCCAAGTGGAAATTCGAGATTGCGAAGCTTTTGGGTTCGCCACAAACCATCTGGTAGAGTCATCGGGGATTTGACCATCGGCCTGTCCGATGGAATGACGGTGCCTTTTGCTTTGACCGCCGGGCTTTCTTTCTACGGTAACACGAAGGTGGTCGTGTTGGCCGGAGTTGCTGAGCTCGTAGCTGGAACCATATCCATGGCTATTGGTGGATGGCTGGCAGCCCGAGGCGAAGCGTAAGTCTCTTGCAATCTCCAAGACCAAAAGTACACTGACGTTGCGAAGAAAACACTACAATACAAAACTCACCAAGACGAAGCAAGATATCATCGACAAGAAAGCCTTGAAGATGGTTCAGGATATCTTGGGTCGCTATCCCGCTGTCTCCCCTTCGACGATCGCTGCTCTCTTCCGAGAGCTGGAACTTTCTCCGGACGGTCTCCAGTGCTTCCTAATGCGCAACCATCATGAAATGGCCGAACCGAAGAATTCCAGACCTTGGATATGCGCCATGACGATCGGCTGTGGTTACCTCTTCGGTGGTCTGTTGCCCCTCATCCCCTACTTCGCCGTTCGCCAGGATCAGGTCAGAGATGCCTTCTATGCCAGCCTAGCCATCATGATCGTAGCGTTGTTCACCTTCGGCTATCTCAAGACTGCATTGGATAAGGGATGGAAAGGCAAGAAAAACATTCAATCCGCTCTCTTCGAAGCGGGCATGATGCTTGGCATAGGTGGCGCGGCGGTGGGGTTTTCCATTCTGGTAATCATGGGGATAAACCACAAGCTATGAGTGAACAAGAGGTGGCCGGCTTTTAGCGAGGGCCGGACGACTTAACTTCCAAGGAAGCCTGGGTAGAAGATCTGAATAGCACCGAGCAGCCCGTCTCCTAGCGAATTGTGAATCATGTTATGTGATCCAAATCCATCGACAGCAGAAGTTATTGCTTGAAATTGCCCGAAGCAGAGGTCCTGACTTGATTCACAACTTACTGTCCATTCGGCGGGTTGGCACACCATCTGACGAACTGATGATCCACCAGATGACTCTAGAAGAACAATGAATACCTAGGAGAGAGGGCCCAAAACTGAGAACGATGGATGATTGGAGAACCAGGCTCGAATCCTTAGCCCACGATGAGGCGACGGCGACGCCGAGTAGAGGCAAAAGAAATTTCGTTGGGGATATATATATATAGAGGAAACGTAGACTGTTGGTGGTTAAGCTTACCCCAGGCCAGGATTCGAAACAAAACGGTGAGGCAGATACACTTACAGTGAACACCAAGGGGCTAGATCAACAAAGATACCTAGCGAAGAAGTCCACTGAACGTCCATTGTAGCCTAAGCGCCTTCGCTCGCTATTCATGTATCCTTGAGTTTGCCTTCCTTCGCCATATTCCTGGCATAATCGATAGTGTGCTGCACAGTCTCTTTTGCCATGTTCCACAAGCGGGTAGACTGTTCTTTCTCTTCTTCTGAACCTTTCCGGATATCAGGGCGCGGCCATTCGAAGTAAAAAGTAAGATAAAGGTCCTTCTCATCTTGACCCTGGGAGACAATGTTCTGTATGAAGGCACCGCTAGTGAGGTTCTTAAAGTCTGCCTAGTCACGCGTTGCGAAATCAGCCCTCCTCCAAGAGCGAATGGCACCACTGCATATAATATACATACTTTCCAAGGTTTCTGGAGCGTAATATCTTCTGTTGCTTTTCCACCGGTTGGCCCCATGCCCTGGGGCTCTGTCAGCTGTAACACAGTCCCGTCTTGCTTCTCAATAGACCTCTTTAAATGTCACAGTCCTCTTTATGAACTGTTCTGTGTCCTCAAGTACCTCCGAGGCAGACATCGCCTTGACGAATAGCTCAGGTTTCCGGCATTTGAGGATCATGACCTCCCAGAATTGGGGAACCGTCAGCACGGGCTCAACGCCTGGAGGATTGATCGGAAGGGTCTGAGATTGGTAGAGCACAGCCATAACTGCTCTCGGGACCTCCTGGAAGAGGATAATTGGACCTTTGAGCGTGTGCGAGTCCGGTAGTGAGACCGGGTCCAAGAAGAGGGGGGTCGAAGTTCCCCTCGATAGTGCTCTATCAACGGGCTCTAGTACAGCCCTTACAGACACTGGAGCGCTTCGCAGAGCTTAGAGACTAATCCAGTCGAACTTAACACGCTTGTTGACAACAGCCGACATGATGGTAGGCATTGTGGTTTGGGAAAAAGACAATGGACGATGTGAAGCGTCTCGCGCCGAAAAAATCCCGGCGCTAAGGGATGACGTAAGTCGTCTTTTGACCCACTTTATTATGACAAAATTAAGTTTTCTATGGTGATTAAGATTATTCCTTCTGTCTTTCAGGCATGCTGTACAGGGGCACAGTCTCTGGTATAGGTAGATTCACCTGTCTAGAGCTGTTTCATACTTTTCCCTTCTTGGTATCATGAAACAGAAGCTATTTCCGCCAATTCTTACAACGATTCTAACCAGCAGATATTATTTTCAATCAGTGTCTCCTGGGAGGGTTGTTCGGACACTGTTCAAGGAAAAACACGGCCTATAGTATTATGAAGACATCGCTGATTGCTAAGAGTGGTCTGGATCATTATTTGATTTACAATAATCTGAACCGGCCAGAAAGATTATCGAAATCCCCAAGAGCCGATGACCAGATGCGCAGTGGTCTTTTTACGAGCTCAATGTGCATTACCAAAGTTTAAAGACTATCATTGGCCATGACACAAGGTCAACATACAATAGTACCACCCATCAGAAACCGCAAGATCAGTTACTACAACTAATCACGTGAGACGGGTCATTCGAAACACACAATATACCACCGGGCATTGGATCTATTTTGTCTTCCAAAGCTTCCCGTCTTATGCCCTTCTGCTTTTCGGGGAGTGTCGCCGGTAGACCGAGCATTGTCCCACCTATGCAAGACCTAAATATGTCGGTCCAATGGAGGCGCAGTGAGCCACCCCATGTAGAACCATTATGATCAGACGATGTCGGAGCCAGGGTCTTGGACAGAAGAGTCGGTATTATTCCAAGCAGCGGTTGCTGGGTTGAATTCCACCAATACAGCAGATTATAGAGACTTTACGAGGCGGAGTGAACCATCCACCAAGTCATTAGTCTCGGAGCTGATATACGAATAGCAAGATCGACATATGAGGCTTGTATCGTGCACCGGCGCTGGACTGAGGTCAAGTAAAAGAGCAATTCCGTGTTTAGGAGGAGATTTCTCTTGTTCACTACCTACAAAAGCAGAAGGAGCACCTGTTTTTTTGAAGCTTATTATTCCTCAAATCCAGCATTTACGTTCGTTGTCCGCGGCCCCAACGTTTTCAATCCTCTGACCGATCGAATTTTCTCAATATTAACTTCAACATGCTTGACGTCACGGTCTACTATTGTTACTTTCCTTCGCTGTTGCAGCTCCCAAGCTTCAGCCCGCCTCCCATCTCGATTCGCGGTTTACGCACCCACCGAAACCATCCCAGACTGCCCAGCGCTACCCTGCAGAGCCCGCAGGGGTTGGCTCGGCCACGGGCTTCGGTGATTTAGTGAATCTTTCCACCTCTCCAGGAGCAAACGACTGCGGCTCTCCGAGTAATGAACGTAATTATCTTCCCCTCACCATTGTGATATCGAACGAGCATCCACACGACGACGACGTGCATGCCATCGATGGTGGCTTCTGGACCGGCAGGAAGCAAGGCTCCGTCTGCCCCGAATCAGTTGGTAATCATTGTGTAAAGTACAATAGCACGAAGACGCTCTTGAAGCTTGAAAATGGGGCTCTCAGTCTGGTAAGCTCGTGAATGCCGATCTGTCTGAGAGATTAATCGAGGCTGACATCTACTGTAGTTTGTTGCAGTTCCCGGAGGTCAGGACGTCTACGTAGATTCCGAGGGCGCTCACTCTTTTCTAAGGGCACATAATCATGCCATTCCCAAATGGGGAGAGACTACCGGCTTTACTGATGTTGATGGCCTCGCCTATGGAATGCTAAGGTTCCAGTGTATGGACTTCATGCTCTGCGCCGATACTAAGAGATTCGAGGACAGGAGCGTCAGGCAGCTGTTCGTTGGGGGTGTAGAGAAGTCTGGAAAAGACTGCGTGCAGGTGGGAGCGTTGCAGCAGTTCACTTCGGACACAGAGCTTGTGACTTACCAGTTTGAGTAAGGTAGAGGGGAAGCTGTTCAGAATTTTCGTGTGCTTGGCATGGCTGAGAAATTGGGTAAGGCGATATCTCATAGATGGGTTGTGAAAGACGATGCTATGCACTTTTATGCGTAACATATTCTGTACCTGCGCTCAAGCTCTACACTGTACTAGATAATAATTCGAGGTAGACATTAGTCAGTCCATAGGTTTCTGGACTGCTAAGAGCAAAGACCTCGCATGGCTTCTTGCTGACACCTTTATCGATCATACGATATCTGTTCGAGAGAGATCGACGTGGGGCTGCAATAGCTATGTTACAGTCGTTGTAGCTAGACTTTTGTTTCTCCACATCATGTATGAATGCCCTACTACCAATGCTTATCGTTGAACGATGCACCGCTTGTGGCCATCTTCGAAACATGGACCTCCTGCCAAGCCACAGCTCTCGACTGGGGAGAGTTCCATCAAACACACATCTTACCTATGGGCTAAAGCGTATCAAGATCTGGCCAGAGACAACAAGAAGCTAGTCACTGCATTGGACGAGTTGTTGAGTGTGCAGCCTTTACCATCAACAGTAGGGGACGGCCATGCCTCTCATCAGCTTTCACGCAATGACGATTCGTCATTGACCTCCTCCTCCTGCAAAGAAGAAGAGATGTCGAAATTCATTGGAGCACGTCTAGCGGCTATGAATGACAGGAAATGGAGAGTCAGGTTGGGTGAGCATTCCATCGAGGTTCGCGAACAGGTTGACCGGATCATCAATATTGTCCTGGTAGCGAAGGACTTTGTGTCGTCTGTGGCTAGCATGGACCCTGTTCATGCAGGCCTACCCTGGGCAGGAGTTTGTTTGCTTCTTCCAAGTCTTACCAACGATAGCAAGCAGCGTTCTGCGGCGATGGACGGCCTGGAGAATATTGCAAAGATGATTCGACGATATGCCGAAATTGAACGTTTGTACCTAGATGACCGAAAACTTCGGCTCTCGGAAGACCTGCGGACGACAATGACCAAGCTCTACCGCATGATCCTAGAGTTCGAAGCCAGAGCTGCATGTCAATTCTCACGAAACACCGCACACCAAGCGATCAGGAATATCGTTGCCGCTGACGGATGGGACGAGATCTTGGCTAGCGTCTCGCAACATGATACTGAGTGCGTGATCCTGATCCGGATCATTGACGTTGAAGATGGCAGAGTCCGGAGCGAGAGGTTGGAAGACCTCTTGAAAAATCAAGATCAACGTGTCACAGAGCTCCTACGAGAGTCACGCAAGCAGGATGAATTATTCCAGCTCCATATTCTAGCAGAGCTTCAGCAAGGGCGGAATGAGTTCAATGAGAGGCATCTGACCGAAGATGAATCTAAATGCCATGAGTGTCTTCGTACCAATGATTACGAATTTGATAAGGAGAAAAATCCGGACAGGATCCCCGGCACCTGTGAATGGTTTCTGCAGCACTCCAGATATCTGGAATGGCTGGGAGCAACAGGCTCGAGTTGGTTGTGGGTCACCGCTGATCCAGGTTGTGGTAAATCTGTCTTATCGCGGTTCCTCATTGATAGTTTCAAGCATCCATTGCCCAAGACTCCATCATTCGGTATCATAGATCCCCTCAGTTCGATGCCATCAGAGGTGACGGGGAAAGCTCACACCCAATCAAAGCTGAATAAGACGATTTGCTATTTCTTCTTCAAAGATGACAGTGAGGTCAGTCGAAGCTCAACAAATGCTCTTACCTCGATCTTGCATCAACTCTTCGCCCAGAAGCATGATCTTCTGAAGCACGCGCTACTTCAATTCAAGGAGGATGGCAGCCATCTAGCTAAGCTTTTCGAATCACTTTGGAATGTCTTCGAAGCGGTTATCGCGGATCCGGTAGCTGGAGAGATCATTGTCGTACTCGACGCGTTGGATGAATGCGCCGAAAAGTCGAGAGAAGCACTAGTCCCCAAATTCACGTCACTGTTTTCGAATGCTCGGCAAGGGGCGTGTCTCAAGCTTCTTGCTACAAGCCGGCCCAGTACCCCCATTGGGGATCAACTCTGGCGAGGAAACATAGACCCTGCGAGTATTCAGTTGATGGGTGAAAATGAAGCCGAGATGGAGGCTATTAGTGTTGAGATCGAACAAGTGATTCGAGAAAGAGTCAAGCACTTCGATCAATTGAGGCGGCATCGCGGTATTCAGGACGCCGCATGTGAAGCTCTCCTACAGCGGCTACTGCAAGTGGAGAATCGCACTTACCTTTGGGTTTCATTTTGCCGGACTCTCAGAGAAGAAGCTACTCCAAGCCGTTCAGACTATACCTACCACGATTGATGATGCATACGAAAGTATCTTGTCCCGTAGCACCGACCTAAAGGAAGCTAGACGACTGCTCAGGATCGTGCTTGGCGCAGAACGTCGGTTGAGTTTGGATGAAATGAACATCGCCCTCTCTATGACCGACGAATGCCGCTGCATGAAAGATCTTGACGTTGAATCACCAAATTCCTTTCGTACGACGATACGCGACCTCTGCGGCTTATTCGTTAGTATCAGGGACTCGAGGATCTACCTCATTCATCAGACAGCCAAGGAGTTTTTACTAGCTTACTGGACTGACGCGCCCAGCGACTGCGTCTTAGAATCTTCTTGGAGACACTCACTGCACCCGGCGACATGTTTCGGCCTTATAACAAGGATTTGTACTATTTACTTGAGATTTTCTGAATTGGAAGCCAACCCGTTCATACCTGATGGACGTCGGTGGGGTGCTTTCCAAAGGGCTACCAATAAGTATCTTCGAAAGCATGCGTTGCTCGAGTACGCGTCTCTGCATTGGTACCAGTATTCGAGATTCTTAGAAATCGGTGGATATCATCGAATGTTGTATTCTTGTGACTCAAATTCGCAAGCATTTCAGACCTGGTTTCAGATCAATTGGTCTGCGAAAAAATGAGGGCACATGCCATCCAAAAGGTTTCAATGCATGGATGGTAGCTGCTTATCTTGATCTAGGCGAGGCATTTGAACACCTTGCTCACCTGGGGCTTCAAGTAGACTCCTTAGACTTCCACGGTCGCAGCGCACTGTGGTGGGCACTGGAGAATGGGAATTGGCACAGCGTCTACAAGTTGATCAAATGGTTCACCCCTCCCAACAGTATTGACCTTGTGGACGTGTTGCAAATGGCATCCTCACGGGGGCATGCAGACGTAGTTGAGAAATTACTTGAGAGATGGCATGTTGAGGGAACTACGCAAGCTAGTGATGGCTGGACTGCATTCCAACGCGCCGCGTATCACGGGCATACACGGGTTCTCGACGCGTTGCGCAAATATGGCAACCTCGACGCCATTTCACAAGCAACAGACATGGCGCTACACCAGGCTGTAGCCAATGGCCAGATGGATACGGTCCGATATCTGCTTGACAAAAACATAAGCCTAGAAGCTCGATCGGCGGACGGAGAGACCCCATTGTACAGGTCTGTGGCCAACAGCGACAGAGCAATGACCGAGCTTCTGTTGCAGCACGGTGCTAATCCCAGTACCTGGACAGACAATGCATGGAACGGGGAAGGACATGGAGAAACTGCACTTTACCAGGCAGTATGTAAAATCAATTTGAAGATCGTCTTGTCGCTGATCGAGCATGGAGCTCTAATAGGCGCAAAAATCTGGGGCTGTGAGATTGCTGTATATTACGGGGTTGCCGCTATGATTGGACGTCTTGATGATGCAAACATGATCGTGGAACTTCTCTTAAAGAGTGGCGCCGATATTAATTCGAGGACTGGAACGGGTGATACGCCACTTCGGAGAGCGATGAAGGCGGGAAGCGAAACGGTGAAGTGCATCATGGAGAAATTCGCGGCAAGCTCAGGCACTGACATAGTAGCGAATACGGCAGACGTATCCTCGCAGCCAACTTTCCTGAGAGAAGAGATGAGAGCACAGCAGATCAGTAACATCCACCGAAGCGAGCTTCTCAACACGGTGGACATCACGCGATTATTCGAGTTGGATGATGGCCCTGATCGGGAATTTTACCGCTCATGGGTGTGTCAATCATTCTTTGGCATCGCCTTGGAGTTAGATCGAGTGAGGGATTGTATGTGAGTGATAAACTTGAATTCCTATACCTCTTTGGCTTGACGTGGTGTAGCATGCATGACCCGTAGTGAGAGTAATGATACTAGCGAACTGTGACCCGACGAGTTGAAGTTGGGCCATGTCTATGGCTTGTATGTCAAATCGAATCATTCTTTTCTGAGATTTCGTAAGCTCTTGTGGCGGCTCCAATAATCACAAGTGTCCGACACGAAGAAAAGTGTGCTCTCCTCACTGACGACTCTATCATAGTCTTCGTAAACAAGTTTTCGCCATGGCTAGACACGTTTTCAGGGCCAAAATCATTTGCGGTTCTGTGGGCTACCAGAAAGCAAAAGAAACGTGCGAGAGACTGGAATCTTTCGAGCCAGACGACCATGACGACGACTCACGAGTCACGGGAGATCAGTGGAGGGAAATGTCCAAGGAGCTTTTGATTCTAGAGAAAATCCTCGCAGACACAAAGGCCTTACTCCAGGAATTCTATCGTGCGGCCACTGCTTCGACGATGTGTTTCTACGAGTAGAGCTAGCAGCTGTAATTACTCAAGATTTTGCAAACAAAATCAAAGGCTCAACTTAAATCGTGCTTTTACGATCAGCCGATCACGGAACCTTCTGCAATTGCACATATACACCACCAATGTGCGGCCATGGCGCGCAGGCTTCAATAGCTAATGAGGGAATCTGGATTGCGCACAACTGACTGATTACATAGATTTTCTGGCGAGCGGAAGATATATGTTCGACTCGAGTTGCTGATCATGAAGGCAGCCTTCTTTCGACACAGTACGCCGCTGTTCTTCTCGCTGCTTGATCTTGACCTTCTAATCGACACTCGGGGCTCCCTTTATAAAGAATAAGAAACATTGAGCGCTCAGAATCAATCGCTGCATCAAGGACCTCCTGTGCTTTTCTTTCGCTAGTCGACTACGGCGTTGCTCTCTGCTGGGACATTGGCTTGCTTTGCAACAGGATTCGAGCCACTCGACCAAGCCGCGACGCCATATCGTCCCCTCATATTCATCTCATATCAAAGGATAGGTTCTGACGCATTCAAGCTATCATCCGGCTTTTGGCTTGACAACTGATCCCTATGGAATGCGACCTCTTGGCCCGGTCGATCGACGAAGGAACATGACATCACAAGCGCCCCTGGATATGCGTATATAAATATCCGTAAGGTCGGCTTACAGAAAACACGATCGATCAGAGATTGAGCTCAGCTAATCGCATGTGGGAAGAAAGATTTGACTTTCGGCTGTGATAATGCCAATACACATGAAAGGATGTGTCAGGTCCGGTCCGCGGCCGAGATCTGGAGCCGTGGGCCTGATCGCAATTGTTCTGCATTGTTCTGGCATCTAATTTCCAGAACGTGCGTAATCTCCGTACTCAGCCTTCCATAGGGCTGAAGGTGCGCTCGCTTAGCAGGAATCATCCGAAAAGGGGCAGATCCCGCGACCGCAGTTCGTTTCATGATTCATGAAACTCCCCGCCGCAACCACCTTCAGTCCTGATGTTCAAGGCACGACTGGATTCTAGGTTCCAATCGATGGAGATGGAAGGCCTTTAATTCTAAATCCTTCGCATGGTCCTGACTACGGTCAAAACCAAGGTTCAGCAAATCAACGGATCGAGAAAGGAGGCCTTGACAGCGGTAGCTAAGATGGCCGTACCTGCACACGCATTCAGCTGCTCTCGCTCATTCTTATATACACACCAAGTTTTTTTACTACCGAATTATAGTTCGAGGCTTTGGCTTCATTCCATTCACTTTTACATTAAGTCCTTCTTTCTCGTAGCTACATCTCCTTGATCGACCACATTCTTTTCTGTCCAATGGCCGTTCTTTTGTCTGTCTTCACGCATGCTTGCGTTCTAGTTCTGGTGGCCTTCAACTGTATTGTACGTGCAGCTCCTACAAGTGGTTATGGGCCGATCACGCAACAGTCTTCTGGCAAGATGGTCTTCTGTCACTTCATGGTATTCCTCCCCATTCAAAGACTCGGTTAGATCGGAAACTAACATCACCAAGATTGGAGTGGTTTCCGACCGAACCCGCGCCGCCGACTACGACACCGACATGACTCGTGCCAGGTCCCTTGGGATAGATGCCTTTGCCCTGAACATTGGCATAGATAAGTTTACCGACGAGCAGCTTGGATATGCATACCAGTCTGCTGCCGACAATGGCATGAAGGTCTTCATATCCTTCGACTTCAACTGGTGGAAAACGTCACAAGCGGCGGATGTCGGAGCCAAAATCAAGCAATTCGGCGGGCAAAGTGCTCAGCTCAAGGTCGGCAGCGACGGAGACCAGGTGTTTGCCTCGTCTTTCGCTGGTGATGGCCTAAACCTTGATGCCGTTCGGTCCGCTGCTGGGATGCCCCTCTTCATCGCGCCGAACTTCCAGGCTTCCGATGCTGGGTCTGCTGACGGAGGATTCAATTGGATGGCGTGGCCTAACAATGGTCACAACAAAGCTCCGACGGCTGGGAGTAACGTGACGGTAGAGGCTGGCGATCAAGCCTACATTAGTGCGCTCGCGGGAAAACCTTACATTGCTCGTAAGTAGTATACGCCTTTCGACAGCGTGGGTACTGACAGTTGCTATTGCAGCCGTCTCTGCTTGGTTCTCCACTCACTATGGGAGCGAGGTCACGTACAGTAAAAACTGGGTGTTCCCGTCCGATCTCCTCTGGTATAACCGCTGGATGGACATCTTGACGCTCGCTCCACAATACGTTGAAATCATCACTTGGAACGATTATGGCGAAAGCCATTACATTGGTCCTCTCTCCTCCCCTCATTACGACGACGGCAACTCCAAGTGGGTCAACGACATGTAAGTAGCATCACCAAGTCCGTCCACAAAACACAGGGCTAAACCAGCTTCTCCCTAGGCCCCACGACGGATGGCAAGACATGGCGAAGCCCTTCATCGCAGCGTACAAAGCTGGCTCGAAGTCTGTAGGCGACTACATCACGAGCGACCAGATCATCTACTGGTACCGTCCAACCCTGAAGTCTGCCAACTGTGACTCCACCGACAACACCATGAAGCCTGCAGACGACTCGACAGGGAACTTCTTCCAAGGCCTCCCCAATGGCGCGGACTCGGTGTCCGATTCCGTCTTCGTAGTGGCTCTCCTAACAGCTGCCGGGACTGTGACCGTGTCGTCAGGAAGCAACACCCAGACTTTTGTTGGCACAGCTGGCGCAAACGCATGGGCTGTGAATATGGGAACTGGGAAGCAAAGCTTTTCGCTGACTCGGGGTGGCGCCACTATCCTGAGTGGCACAAGCCTGAAGGACATCAGCGCAGACTGCATTTGCGGTATCTACAACTTCAACGCCTATGTCGGTACTCTGCCCGCTGGTCAACCGGACACACTCCAATCGCCTGCTGGCTTCCAAGCTTTCGCCTCTGGGCTCTCGCCCGGTATCTGTCAGCCCACACCATCGCTGGGCACTGCTCCTATGGTCCATACAGTGTCCGCTGCTACCGGGACGGGAAATCATACCACCACCTCTAGCCAGAGCAGCTCGATTGTGACCTCGACGCCCCAAGTTTCCTCCTCTTCCACAACATCCTCAGTCATCGCCAGCCCAATTCCTCCAATCACGACGGCTACCACTTCGAGCGTTGCAACGGATCCTGCAGCGCCCATCACAACGACACCCACGACGACATCTCAAGTTCCGGGAGGATCCAGTACGGTCACGGCGCTGAGCCAGCTCTTTCCGACGAATTGCATGCAGGCTGGTCAAGTCTGGGCTGGGCCAGCGGGCTCGGATCCGCCGGCGAAGTGTGGCGGGTGATGCAGGCTGTGAGTGGGAAAGTCTGGGGGTCGCCGTCGTAGAATACTGGGATTATTCACTTTCTGTATATATTCAGATTAGCGGTGGTACATGGCCCCGACTTTACAATATCACACACCTAGCCTTCTCTCTGAGTCTTGACATGAACCCACCGACTCCATGCGATGGGAAATGAAGTGCGATATGCTCTCAGATAGATAACACAAACCTTCATGGTCCCCTGGCGCGCCGGATATTGAAATCATCCTCAAGTCGGCCACGGATCGACTGACCGCCACGCGAGGTGGAGTTTATGACACAGTGCCATTGGAGGAAACGCCCAAAGGAACGAAACATAACAGGCAGCCACATTTGGGATCATGCACCCACACAGACTAGGACGCGGTATATCGCAAGTCGGATGGAAAAGTAGGCCGCCGGCAACCTCAGCACAAGCATTGGGTATATTCCACGACCCAGACCCGGAGTCGCGAAGTTGAAATACGGGGACGATGGGAATGGTTGAGGTGAGTGGCGCTTGTATTGAGTTTATCTCGGCTCAACGATCATGGCCCATTCATTCTCCAGGGCTCATCGTCCATTTTCGAGGGCCTTGAGCTATAGGCCAGGTGCGAGCTTGGTTATTGGCTGTAGTCTTGGCGATGGCGAGTCAGCTTGAAGATTGAAGCGGGTTGCCAGGCGAGAAGATTGTGGCGCTGTAGCTGTGTTCTTTTCTCGGCATCTATCGGATACTCCGTGTCCAGACCGTGGGAACTGGGGGAGAGGGGATTTTTCGGGGCTTAAAGCGCTTTGGTTCACAGAGTCGTAGGCTCGAAAATGCTGGTGAAGAAGGCCAGAAGGACCTGGTTAGGAGAGAAGTAAGGGAGGTGACCGGTCTTGTGTGTGTATTGTTTCTCACGTTCAAGTTGTTGATGATGGTTCCCCGGATGCGGACACGCGTCCCAAACCGCGGACTGACATTCGCCTTGCTTGTAAGCTGGAAAAGGTAGATCATGCTCCTACACGGGTTGCCAGGGCCGAGAGAAGAACGATCGAAAAAGGCCTTGGATAGCGTGATATCCCAGTTTGTATTCCGTAGCACTTTCAGTCATCGCAGTCGTCAGTCTGCGCACTATAAGAATACCTACCCAGTTTCTTTGATCTTGGGTTCCTTCGTTAGATATCCTCCTGTATGCAAGGTCTTCGCTGTCCCCGCAATGCGAACCTGATCATGTTTCGTCAGGGTGAAATCCTTGTACTCCTAGACCAAAGCACCGAGAAGGCTTCTTATGCCTCAACACAGCCAAGTGTAAGAGGGTGTTTCGCGGAACTTGCCCGTGACCGCCGGCGATCCAGGGACAAACTAATCTGGGAGCGAATATCAGGCTCCAGACCAACTCGACACTCTCAAAGCGCGGAGCCCGGGCGAAGCGTTGGGACCAGAAACAGATCCCCTTCATGGTCGTCACCCATACTGCATTGCCGCCGTCACAGAATTGGAGAATTGGATTGACGGGATACATCACCGTACCTGATGCGATTGCGGGGCAACTATCGTAGCCTATCATGACTCACTCCTGCGGCTTGACAATTGGAAACGGGTGGTCCATCGAGCGCTTCGATTGGTGCAATCAAGGGAAAAGATGTTGGTAAGACATGCTGACCCGCCAGCTTTGTGATAATATAGAGTTATAGCTTCCGTGTAGACTATTGCTTTCGAAGAGTCGCCAAAGTCGGATTTTCGGTTCTGAAAGACAGCTAATCAATAGAGCCACATGTGCTGGGTCTCTGAGCTTCTCGCTCGGGTTGTAACGATTGGTTGCGGAATAGATCTGGAGAAAGAGCCTTAGAAAATGACACGCAAGATTTGAGGTGGGTTTGGAAGAGGCCTGTAGCTTATGGCAAGATCGAGTATAAGAAGAATTTGATTGATGGCAACAAGTTGCTGAACACAGCATTTGGAAGGATGATTCTAATGGATTACATAATATTTTCTAAATTTTACAAGGAGCAATAGCACCTAGGCAGCCGTGGGAATCAACGACTTCCCCTTTACGCTCTTCATCTCAACCTGCAGACACGGTATGTTAGCGTCTTCCCGTGGCTCAGTTCGCGGCATCTGAAAGGCAACTTACAAAGATGGAGCAAATGACAGCTATGCCTCCCGAGGCGATGGGTAGAATAATAGCTCGAGTCACTGCCATGTTGTAGGCTACCAGCACGCCAGCCAGCGATGCAAGCGGTGTGACTTCCCGAACGTGTGTGGCTCCCGCCGCGATAATAACTGCTGGGTCAACGCCGGGGGCATGCACAGGGATCTGCTGGAGTAGTGTGTTTGAAAAAACATTTTGGGCGACTGAGATAGATATCGCACCACCGAGGGTATTGAAGAAGATCGCAAGGGCGTCTATGCTAGCAGTGAGTATTACATCCGTAAAAGTAAAGGGCTGAAGTAAGCTTACTTCCGGTGGGCATGTCCTTCGCACTACAGACGGTCTGTACAGCAATGAAAGGAAGCTGTATTGCGGCTCCGGAACCTATGCCAGCGAGCAACTGGTATCCTATCCAGATCCCGGCGTAGCTTGAGACTTGCAGCGTGTACAGCATTCCTGAGCCAACCGTGAAGATAGCAGCGCCGATCCACATGAAGGGCGTGAAGTAGCCGACATATGTGACGGCACCGCCCACAACGACAGATGCAAGCGTATTAGACACGAGGTACGGTATAGTACGGATGCCGGAGCCTTCGGCAGTGGTGCCCTTGACAGCTTGGAAGTAGAACGGCAGAAAGTATATATGCCTGCACATTGGTTAGCCAACTTGAGGTATTCCTTGGGTTAAACGCTTACGCATATACGCCCATTGCGAGGAACGAGGAAAATGCTGAAGATGATGCTATCGTACGTTGGGAGATGATGCGGGGTGGTATGGTGGCCCTTTGTAGAGAGTCAGTGTGATGCGAAAGGGAGGTTCAACAACGGGCAACAAGTACCTGTCAGCAAGCTTGAATTGCCAGGCAACAAAGCATATGATGAGTAAGCCAAAACCAAGTATGCAGCCCCAGACCTTCGAGTTGTGCCAAGGGTACGTACTGCCGCCCCATTGCAGAGCTAGCAGCAGGCATACGATGGCGCATATAAGAAGAAATGCACCGAACAAATCTATGCGCGCTAGCTTTTGCTTGAAAGACATGTCATCGTGCTTCCGCTCTGGGTTTTTGAAGAAGAAGAAAACGGTGATCAGGGTAACGGCACCGAAAGGCAGGTTGATCCAGAAACACCATCTCCACGACGCCCGATCCGTCAGGACACCGCCCAACAGCGGGCCGATGACTGATGCTATTCCGAACATGCTCGAGAGCAGCGCTATGTATATCGCTCTTTTCCTTAGAGGGACTGAGTATGCCACAATAGTCATCCCGCCAGAGAACAGTGCTGCAGCGCCAGCCCCAGCGACCGCACGCCCAACGATGAGCATGACCGAATTCTTGGCAGCGGCGCAGATAACGGATCCGAGTTCGAAGATGAGCAGGGCGGACAGGTATGTCCATTTGACGTTGAAATAAGCGTAGACTTTGCCGAACGAAGGCTGCAGTGAGGTTGTGGTGAGGAGATAGGAGGAGCCATACCAGCCGACGTCGTTGAGGGAATTAAAGACCGTGGTGATTTTGGGTATGGCTGTTGCGATGATGGTGTTGTCTAGGGCCACGACGAAGATGGCCATGCAGAGGCCGAACGTGAGAACGACGAGCTTTGCACCGCCGGGATATTTGCTCTCATCGTTTTGCTCATCGACGGTATCGTCTGCAGCACCATTCCCACGTTGCTGTGCAGTCTTCTCATCCGCGCCTCCATGCTCATGCTTGGGGTAGTTTTCGGTCACAATTCCATTCTGGGGATGCTCGGCCTTCTCCTCCTCGCTCTTAGACTCGGTATTCGGTTCATTGCCGGCCGCTTCGCCGTGTTGCCTTCTCTCATCGTGTAAAGCGACAGGTATATTGGGACCGATGATGTTAGTGTCGCCGGTGGGGGGAATCTCCTCTGATGGTGTCAAGAAAGCTGGGCTACTCTCTTCGGATGGACCAATGAGGCCTTGGCTGGCTTCGGCACGGCCTTCCATGCTTGCTTCCATCGGCAACTTCCAGCCTGCAACGTTTTCAGATCCGCCACAACAGGTGCAGTCTTTACTCCTTCAGCCAAGCTGTTGATCACAAGTACCTCGTTTGAAGGTTGCACGATGGATGAATACAGTACTATTTTGATGCCATCCTGAAATGATCTGCACAGGGGCTGGAGCAAGGGCTTGGGGGAAGCCGACGGAAGACACTTGGCCCGGGCTGACTGCACGAAGAAGGATTTGTGCATTGCATCAACCACTCCGCTTAGACTTCCCTTCGTTATCGGAGTAATTGCCTTTTTGGGAGTGTATGCCGGACATGAAAGAGAACAAGGTACTTTTGTAATTATTATCGTCCAATTCCAAGCTGCTGTCGCTTCGCTATGACATGGTCTTGTGTGCAATACTCGGTTTTCGCAATAGAATTCCACAAAGTATCTCCCAGTCCACCATTCTACCTTACTTCGAACACTGTTTTCCTTAGCCATCTAGAGTAACCATGGTCTACCCCCTTGAACATTATAAGGCTGCTTCAGCTTGCACCTTTCCCGCTCTACAGCCCTACAATTACCTTCCTTGTCAGTCACGTTCCCGTGCTTGACACAGCTCAGACACAACTGCCTTGGCGCCAGCTCAGTGGTTTCGATTGCCTGCACGATCAACGCTCGGAAATCGACGTGCTCCAAGCAAATACAGTTGGTGATCGTACTGGGATAGTAGTTCTCGAAGGATCGCAGTCTCGATGTAACCCAGTCCAGACCATGCCTGGAGAGTCTCTGGCGTAGCGGGAAGACTTCGAGGCGATGCAGCTCTTGGAAGAAGTGAGAAACGCCCGCTGATCGAACACAGGCCCAGGGATCGAGGACTTCAAAACCGTGAGCGCTCTGGCGAGCGCAGATGTTGGAAGTGAGGTATGGCTTGATGATGTCGTGGATCCTGATGTCCAGATTGCGGGAGACCTCCGCTTTCACAAATTCGAGCGTGTCTGACGCGATTATTAGCTGACAATGCCAAACTCTTGGATGACCAATGCACTGGTAAGAGACTCACCCCAGAGACGATCCGGAAGTATCGAAAGGCCCACGGAGTCCTGCTCATCCTGGAAAAGAAGGTCAATCGGGTCTGGTCGAAATTCTCGCGCTGCCTGCCAGACAAGGCTGCTTGTGCTCTGGGTGAAGGCATCGTGGTCATCAAAGGCGTGAGACATCCATATTGTCTGCCAGTTCGAAGCCCCTAATAATCCGCGTGGATCACTCTGGAGCATCAAGAGAAACATTGCCGACCATGGTTTGAGGGCAACAGCGCAGTCGTACTTGTCGCAAAGGATAGCTATGCCCTTGATGATGGATGTAGGGAGACTTCCGTGGGTCCATTCTTGGTGATGTAGGACTGTGCAAACCCAGTATATGGCCACTGGATCATCTTCCGGCAAAGGGATTACTGGGGGATCGTCGACGGACAATCCCTTCTGTAAAAAATCCGGGTTGACCATGGCCTTGAAGACTCGTGATGCAAGGCCCATCACTTTCGAGGATACTCTGATGGGTCCTTGAGAATCGCCAAGAACGAATTTCAAGTCGCCATTCGGATCTGGATCAGCCGCCGAGATGACTGTGAGAGCATGGAGTGAAGCTAAAAGCGGACCGCCAGTCTGTACGGCTTCCATGCTTGTATTCCTTTTAATGCACAGCTGATACGTTGGCAATTTGGGGTCCTAGGCGTCCAACGCGTGTATACTATGCTACCGAAAGAACAGCTTGAAAACTCCGATGGAAGGTCCATAGCTTAAATATGGTAGTAACCAAAGATGCGAGTGATGACTGATAATGATGTGTCGCGAGGCTCCAGTCCATCACCTGGCAGGGTTCTCTGTGCTGAGTTTCCGTAATAAAAGCGAAGTCACAGTGTGTCCAACAATTGCAACTTGGTCAGCATATCACATAGCGACGTGAACGGAGCTGTCGCAATCATCACTTCCTTCGCAAGTTTCGAACAACAGATATTCAGAAGACAAGTGAATTCCCTTAATACTCTTTCGGTACCAAGCTCCAGCCAGATTCACACTCGCAAGATTGTTCCAGCCGAAGTGAAGAACGAATCTTTGCAATCAAACGTTTCTCGTTGGCAGTAATGGTTGGTGGTCCGTTGATTTTCGAAATTGCCCTTTGTTCATAATGACTCTCTGCCTTCTTGGTTCCAGCACCCACGAGCCACTTGCGCGAGAGTCGTACGTATTCTCTGAACATGTACACTTGTCCACCGGGGATGCTTGAAGTTATGCTTCTCCAAAAAGTCGCGATTGAGGAGCTGAGCTTGAGATAGTACTGACAGCTCTGACCAGACGTTCACAACCTCAATCCTCCAATGCCCATGTCCTCCGTAGGGCACTGTACTCCTATACGCGGACGCTGGCAAGACTGGCCAATTCTAATTCCAATCAGACCGTTTTCACGCTCTCAATAAGGCATAAAACAATGATGCGCTCTGGGCTAGGCGATGCGAGAAGCTAGTTTCATGCCCGATAGAACTGCTGGGCTCATGCTCAGTCAGGTTAAGACATTAAAAGCATGCGACCTGAAAGGATGTCGAGTGGAAAACCAATTTGCCCGGCTCGCTCAACAACGCAGATTTCAACACTATGTGAGTGAGGAGCAGAAATGCTAGCAATATTGACCACCTTGAGCTTCAAGATAACATGACAGTATGGCTGGCTTTCCGTACAGCCCAGAATGCTCGCTCCACAGTATCCGGAATTACAGATAAGCCTGTACGTTGAGTCAAAGTGCCGACATCGGCCAGGCTGCGTCGGAGTATCTGACGCCCTTCAGGTGCACTGCTCAAGCGTTGAGTCAGCAGACTCGTCACTCCTCTTGCCTTGATCTCCTTCGGCGTGGATACGTCCTGTGCAGAAATACGACGAAAGGTTCCCTGTGCTGCCCTACCTTGCCGTTGGTCAATTATTCCACCGTCTATCCGTCAAAGTATACATCAAAGGAGCACCAAGAATATGCACCGTCAAATACTAGCGCTTGTGATAGATTCACGTCGTGAGCAAGTAGACTTTGCAATGTAGCGTCCATCGGGCGCCCGGATAGTTCTCGATGCCACCACCTTTTTGCAGAAGGACTCGACATCTGACTCGATGGTCGCAGACTTTCTGCTAGCCCACCCATCTAGCGCGCGGATGATAGCATGCGACTGGAAGCATTGATGGTAGAGGGTATCAGCTGCCGCCGTCAGCGTCATGAAGAATCATCTGATCCATATGTGTGTAACAGTTGGGCGCTACACGTGTTTGCCATCAACGAAGAATGCCAGCTACTTTGCATTACATAGTAGGAGTTGATCCTTCATTTTATCAGGTTGAGAAGTATTGTTGACGGTTCCGCTTTTCCTGCTAACCATGTGACTGGGTCCTTGATCTAAGATACGGCTGAACCCTTTATTGGATGACTACTCAACGTCATTCAGCTCAGCGGCATTTCCCAAGCTTTGATTCAAACATCAGAGTTATTACACCTCAAGAATCCTGTCGCCATACATGTCTAATTCTCTACAGCCCTGATTTCGACGGTTGGCCATGTGCGGCCTCCCTAGGCCCGCCAACATGTTCTCACGGCTATTGAGCGCTATTTGCTGGCTTCACATCCTCCGCTTTGCAGCTACTGCCCCTACAGAGCAGCATCCACTGATTGAGTTACCACGTTTCAAAGGAGATGTTGAAGCTCCTGACGCTTCCCACTCGCAGAAGCTTCACGGAAGATTTCTACATATTACAGGTTGGACCGCTTGTCGTCATCTTCCAGTCACTGGTCTTCACTAACGTGCCCACCTCTGAATAGATTTCCATCTCGATCAATTTTACGAGTCCTACTCATCCACTGAGGCCGAGAAAGCCTGTCACAGAGGGACCGGGCCTGCTGGTACCTTCGGCGCCGAAACCTCCGATTGCGACTCTCCTATATCCCTCATTAATGCAACATTCCATTGGATCGACAAGCACCTGAAAGATTCGATAGACTTTGTCATCTGGACTGGTGACTCCGCGCGTCATGACAGTGATGACGAGATTCCTAGGACAGAGGAACAGGTGATTGGGCTCAACCGGTACATGGTGGAAAAAATTGTCGAGGTTTTCGGAAAGGAAGACGATGATGATGATCCTACAAATGACTTGATAATACCCGTCATACCGAACTTCGGAAATAACGACATCTTGCCTCATAATATTTTTACTCCTGGGCCAAATAGATGGACCAGAAAATTCTCCAAAATCTGGCGGAAACTGATCCCGGAGCCGCAGAGGCACAGCTTCGAAAGAGGTGGCTGGTTCTTCGTAGAGGTCATCCCTGAAAAGCTTGCTGTCTTCAGCATCAATACACTATATTTCTTCGATTCGAACACCGCCGTGGATGGCTGCGCCGATCCAACTGAGCCGGGTTATGAGCAGATGGAATGGCTACGCATACAACTACAGTTTCTGAGACAGAGGGGCATGAAAGCCATTCTAACAGGTCATATACCACCTGCTAGAACCGAAAACAAGCTCAGTTGGGATGAGACATGCTGGCATAAATATACTCTGTGGATGCACCAATATCGGGATGTCGTGGTTGGCTCAGTGTATGGGCATATGAACATCGACCATTTCATGTTGCAAGATTCCAAAGAGGTTGAGCAGAACGTCATGGACGGGGAAGTCAATGTGCGAACCCGGGCGGCGCTGGATGACGAGCTCACAATCCAGTCGTCTGCCGAGTATCTATCTGATTTGCGTACCGGCTGGCGGAGACTGCCAAACTCAAACGTCTTGCACGAGTACACCGACGGTGAGAAGGAACATGGCAAATCTCTGGAAACTTCGCGAAGAAAGAAGAAAAAGGCCAAGAAACGCAAGAAGTCCAAGGAGGCAAGATACTTAGAGAAGATTGGCGGTGAGTGGGGCGAGCGGTATAGCCTATCCCTGGTCAGTCCGAGCGTTGTGCCAAATTATTACCCGACTATGCGCGTGATCGAGTACAATATCAGTGGACTGGAGGGCTTCAGTTCTAGGGCTTCCGGAATGTTTGTGGACACCTTCCGCTTGGGCGATCACGATATGTTGAGCACAGATTCATTTCGAGAAACATCACACACAGGCAACGAAGCATTGGGGGAGGTAATAAATAAGAGGAAGGACAAGGGCAAAGGTCCAGGGAAAGTGCGCAAAGATAAGAAAAAGCACAAAGCCAAGAAGCCAAGATTCATCGCACCACTGCCACCATCCAAATCGGCTCCTCCAGGCCCAGCTTATTCTCCTCAGACCTTCACTTGGTTGAGTCTCACTCAGTACTTCGCCAACCTCACTACCATCAACAACGACTTCACCCCTTCTCCGTCAATATTGTCGGGTCTTGAACCTTCTCTCTTTACTCAATCCTCAAACATTCCTCATGAAGCAAACATTGACGAACAGCGCTGGCACGAAGGGAAGCACTCGGGTGAGAAGCCACATCGTAAGAAGGCACACAAAGCATTCAAATATGAGGTTGAATATGACACCAGGTCTGATCCGGTGCTCAATCTGACCGATCTGACTGTGAGGAGCTATATCGACCTCGCAAGTCGAATGGGTCATCTCAAACTGCCAAAGGTCTTTCCAATCAATGTTCTACTTGAACACGATATCTACAATGGTCCCTCGGATAACGAATTGGCGCCTGGTGATGCACAATCATCAATGTGCGATGGTTCTATCGAGGCTTCAAGGAAGAAAAGCAAAGGTGACAAGAAGAGGCGAAAAAGAAGGCGACAGAAGGAGAACGTAAAGCTGTGGCTCGCCTTTGTCAGGAAAGCTTTCGTTGGCTCTCGGGACGAAAAGGAATTGCGCGACGATTTGGGAAGTGTTTGATGCTAATGGTCACAGACACCGGGGTTGACATCTCTTGTATAAATCTATATGTAAAATGAGGGCGGAACCGTATCAATGATGTCTTTGGATAACAAGCTACTAAATCCTCTCGCCTCAAGGCCAACACAACCGGTCTAGTTGATCCATAGCGATGCAACACCCTGCTCTCGAAGCGCAAATGAGGAGAAATACAAGGCAAGAAGAAGAAATTGACATCGCGTACGATAAGCCCAGAAGCCCAGCCCATCTAGCGGCAGCGTGCACTTTTGAAATTTTGCGTCAATTCGGAAAGGGATTTCAACAGATCAACGATGGAGTAATCGGCCAGGGACGAAACATCGCCAAATTCAATGATTGAACTTTAGCCCTGGGCGTAGAGGGATCTCAGTAAGCAGCAACCAAGCCAAAGACTTCTCTTTGTGGAGGGCCTGGCCAAGATGAAATGCGCCCATCTCGCCGATGCCCAGGATAAGAGCACGACTTTTCCACCCGTCACCTTTCGCAGACGCATGGCATGTTCCAAATTCAAATGCTCGTCATTTAGATTTGGGCGGCCTCAAGCCCTTATTGGGTAGACTACGAGACGAGCCAAATTGTCACATTGTCCCCTGTGCCCTTGGCTCCATCAATTACTATTATATACTAAATACCAACCTTTAATTTTTCACTGGATATGGACTTCAGAATCCGTTCGCACGCCTGCAAAGTGCATACTCCATGTTGGAAATTGTCAGGTTCTGGACGTTTGTCGCCCACCCGAGACATCACCGGACCGGCAATACTCTTCTCCAAGTTTCCATCCACTATTCACGAGTTTCCATCCAAAAGAATCCAACGCTTACTTTACACATTCCAACCCTTTTGTTTTTGTTGACCTCATTCTATCACATCGCTGCATCCACATCATGAGGCATACCTCATCGACACACAATGCCATAGCTGCTCTAATAGAATTCGACGTAGTCCAACGGCTGGTACAGTGTCCGATGTTGATCGACGATCATGGCAAAATTGACCGCCATAACCCTGTATTCGCCGACTGCTATTGAAGCGATGGTTTCTTCGACGAATCCCAGGCCAAGTATTCTCACAGTGGTGTTGACCCCCCGCAGATTTGTTGTGTAGAGCAGCAGGTGAGCGCACCTTCTTGCAACGGTGACTCTTTTGGCAGTCAGTCCAAAAGCAAGGCTAACGACGGGCGGGGACAGGTTTCTGGAAATGGCAATATGCCTTTCCTCTGTGTGACTGAGACCTATCCCTAGTGATAAGTGAACACTCGGTTGGTACAACATCATTTTCTTGCCTTGCATTTTCTTCCAATTGGGTTGCGACCGGCATCAAGCACCTCTAAGTTACCAGTCTCTTTCTCAAAGAAGCCGGCACACCCAATTCAAGCGTGTTGCATGATGGGGACAGAAGACACCACCTAAATTGTGGTTTCTCATTGCGGCGAAGCACCACTCATCACTTCAAACATGGCTAGTAGCCCTCGACAACGTTGATGCATCACTCAACAAGCTCGCCAGACCTCTTTTCATTCAGTACATCTATTTCCTCCGGTTTGGTCGATCTCGGCATGGCATGGCAGGAAGGTTTTACTGCACTGATTCAAGGTCGACTCAATTCCTGTACTTGATACCTGGACGCTACTTTTCCCACCTTTGCTCAACGATTAAAGTATCTACATGCCATACAAGCCGTGAAGCAAGAAAATTGCAAATTAAGTTGTCGAGTGCTCGTACTTTCGTTCTCTGATCCTTGCGCCCCGAGCATTCGTTCTTTCTCTTTTATAGCCCTCTCCAGTATGGCGATTCTGGTCATTACTCCATTCGTACACATATATTATCAACATTCATTGTAATAACTCGCGAGCTATCAGGAATGGGAGCGGTACGACTACCCTAGGATCTTTTTGTGATATTCGCCAAGGTGATATCTACAAAGAATGGTATTCAGGTGTCTATTGGTCCTCCTGCTTAGGTTTTTCCCGTTGGTTGCAGTTAGGGAGTTGATCTTTCTCTTCAAGCTAATGAGTGACCTCCATGACCCATGCTCTGAGTCACGCAATCCTCAAACTATTTCAAACGGTGCACAAGTGTCGCTGACAGAGATAGCAATTCAAAATGGTTCTGCATTCTTCCTCCCCTCGCGCTCAAGCTACCAAGCGTGCCCTTGTGCGTCCTTGCGATCTGCGATACCTTTCCCGGCATGTCAAAGAAAGCGGATTACCATGTCAGCCTTCTACAATTGCTTTTCCCTGTATACTTATGTAGGTAGTGCGTCAAGCCAAAGAACTGGCGGTGCTCCTACTGCGCTGATAAGCGCAAGACAGTAAGTTCAGCACTCATTTTTGATGTCTTATCTCATGCTTCAGTGTGTCCCTATGCCGCAACGATTCGGCAAGCGGGTCAATACCCTGCTTGACTTCAGCACGCGTGGTATGAATAATGAGAATGCTGGAACCGATAAGTCATGGCTCGCTTCGCGGGCTCGGCGCTGCCTGGCAGCCAAAAACGAGTGGCGGCGCGAAAACAAGTCGGCTTCTCGTCCGAGTCAAGAAATTCTGCTGGATATTGTCAGTGTTCTGTCCTATCTAGCTTTGGTGACGGGTGCCTCACTTTCTCTGGACCTGTTGTAATTGCTATGACGATATTGTACCCTCGAAGCAAGGTTGTTGACCCAAGAGTCAGATGAGGACATTCCGAGAAGAAGCGGTACAAAGTCGTCCGTGACAAGTCAGCTAAAGCCTGGCACGCTGCACCATGACCAGGCAATCTATTCAGGCAGCATAGAACGGGCTCGGGCCTCGACCACGCAGCCATATCAAGGGACCGAAAGAGTTGCAGGAATAAAATAATCCCGCTAAGCAATCCTTATTTCCTCCTCAACTATAAGAGTAACTTTAGCAGTTCAAAAGGTGTCTTCAAGCTCAACTCATCCCTCGAGGTCCACTATCTGCAGACCAGGGCGCGATATTCGCAGCTTAATAATGGAGGCCATGCCGAACGAAATCAACGGAAGATCTTGGAATCACTATCAGATGGTACCAGCCTGCACTTTCTGGTTCACGCGTCGCCGGACTATTACGCTGTTCACCGTGATAAGGTACGGAAATAAATTCCAAAACCAAAGTCAACGTTGAAGGGGCATCAATCCACAACGCGATAAGAGCCCGGTTTCTTGGCTCGCGAAACCTCTCCTTTCCTCTTTCTTCTTAGCCTGGTTTCCACGACCAATCAGCTGAAGTAGAAGCTCGCAGTCTTCTGCAAGGATTGCTGAGAAATTGCCTGCGACATAACATTACAACCGGTCAAACTCTGCATCCCTACCATGGCGCCCTTGGTCTGAAGTGGTGGCAGCATGGCTTCACTTGGCATACAGTTCCATCTGAGGAATTAAGGCTTATTCTACCAATACTGAAGAATAGACCATGTCGAACTTTGGGAAACCAGAAAGATGTGCGACTCACAGCCGCCAGCAGTAATGGCATACTGCCAGATGGTTTCTCTGGTCGTTCTCCCACTAGCGGAGCCACAAGTGGAGGTCTGTCTACTGAAACCTTCTTGGCCGTGAAGGTTTACCCGACCACTCTTTTTTTTTGGAACGGACACAACGACGTGGACAGGAATGATAGGATTCCTTGACTAGCATTATCCTACGCCATATTATATGTTCCGAATGGCTTGAACAACCATGAAGATGCAGCTCGGGCCCTGGCTTCGCTAGACCAGCTGGCTGACGGGAAGCGCGTCCATTGGCAGATTGCGTTACGGACACTTGTAAGGGAGTGAGTATAGATGCGCCCTTCACGGCGCTCTTTCGAAGCCGCCAATCGAGTGCGCCACTACACAAATACACTACAGTGAAGTCGGTTCCAAGGCAATAGCTAAACGGAGGGAAAATTGATGAATGACTGGAGATCGCTATAGCAAATCCCTGTGTGGGATGGCTATCTTCGCGAGCGATTCAGCTCTCTGCATCATGCCAACCTAATGCTGGGAATTTCCAGTCCCAAGATACGCTGAGCAATGTGAATGGTTTAGGTCCCCACTATTTCCGACGTTTGTCTGCAAAATCACAGATGCGGATATATTGGATTTGGTTTCAAACCACACCTTCCATTCTCCTCAGTCTCCCGATCATACTCCATCCGGTTCCTTCTCTGGAACCAATCATGACTCTCACGCACAATCATCTATTGTGCAAGAGTCTGTAGGTATCTCCCGTCATTCCGCTTGTGTACCCCGGCACTCTCACCTGGTGCAGACAACAAAGTTGAATCAAGTGCTGTCACCACAGAAGAAGACGAAGTTAGGTCTTCAACTCGGGGAAGCGAAGTCTCATACCAGATCGACCAGAAACACCACCACCAGGTAATTCTCTACCGGCGCTCATTCTCACCTTCTACTTTACCTTGCTATCTGCGCTGAAGGTTGTACTTTGACCACCGTATTTGATGTTTATAGAGTTGTAACAGATCACCTGGCCGAGAAGACTTTATGAGGTCAATGATGCGGATTAATATCGGATTAGACTGTTCCAGAGACAGGGACGCTGGTGGCGATTATCCCGAGATTCGTCTCTTCGTCATCATCTCCGTTGCAAGAATATTGGTCGAATTCACGACTATCGATAGATATTACGGAACTCGAGTAATGGCCGGCAGCATTGTTGCTGAATCTCGCAGAATACCTCATCGGAATCATAGCATTCAGAGATGCAACATACAAGGTTGAGAGCTATTTTGCTGCAGTTTTACAGCAACAGCACTGGTTCTGGAAGTCTATTCATCCACGCACATGTTGTGGGTACGTTAGCTGAAATCGAGCAGGAAACAGAGCAGCTGGAAGTACAACATAAGTCTGGCAAACGTTATGCGGTTTTATGGCGCCTGAGTAGCAGTACATCACCAGAACAAACAGTTCAAGGTCTTTCAATCTCAGGATACACAAGTTAGTTTAGCTTTGGACGCTACTGACGAAGAGAGCTAGGATGCCCCCCAAGTATCACATTCCTCTCATCGCAATGGTAAGCAATATTTGGGCAAAGGGCAAAATTGGCTGAACATCGAAGTATTTCTTGAGCTCGACCAGGCACATCACTTATTAGTCACCATAGCGTTGTACAACGCATACACCTCGGACAAGCCAATCGAGTACCTGACTCCGGGAGGCATAGTGTCAGAAGACCCGGCGAAGCAAAATCATCCGGTCCTTAGATGGACAAAGCCCGCCGCCAAAGACTTCATGTCCGTGAATGCGGATGACGAAACTACATGACCTGCGTCGTACACTCAGCTAACCAATTAGTACTTGCTAGAAAGTGAGTGTAATTAGGTTGTTGTTTCATAGCTCAAGATTGGGGCGGAAGACACTTCTGGTCACGAAACAAGAAATATACTACTATCAGTGAAAGAGGGAGTCCAAGCACACATTGTAATTGACTCAACAAGATGTTTCTATGTTGTCTCTTTTTGCGCATTGACGAAGCCAGCTATTTCGAGCGATGATTTAGCAAGCTCGAGGTTGGCAAACTCACCAGGATGTACTCTGTATCAACGGTTGGGTCTAGCGTGGTGATGGTAAAAGAGTCGAGAAAACCATTGCCACGCTTACACAGCCAAATTCAGTATACTCTCAAGGGCTCGACGTCGTATGATTCGGCCGTGTCTTAACTTTTTGCTCTTGTTCCGCTTAGGACACCGGGACGACCCGGGAAAAGGGGTTTTTGTAAATACGGGCCCATCCGACTTCCATTCATACCAATGGCTTCAAGCCTACCTCCATGTGGTGATGTGTAATGGCCGTCCGCTGTTTGGTGGTGCTGGCGGGCCTGTAACGACTTGTGGTCGCCCGTGCTATGGGAAGTCACGCATCCAAACCCTGTTCCGACTATCAGCCTACCTTATCGTACCACTGGCTCACATGACGTGAATTGTTGAAAGGGAACTGGTCGTAAGAGAAATTCCACTTCGGTGAATCACCACATGGGCTCAATACATATATCGCGCTGCAATGGAGTTTGAGCTGGTTAATGCTAGAAAGAGTCATACCACTTATACATTGGAAGATTTACAGACTATGTTCCTTGCCTGCGTGGGTTCTTGTGTCTCGCGGTTTTTTACTCCGTTGAGGTTCGTCTTCCATTCATGATAACAAGAAAAGTTCTGTGGCTCGGACCTCGCCGAGAACTGAACACAGAGTTACGGTCGACGCTCAGAGAGATCTACACTCTGATGTCGGACATTGATGCGGATTCGAAGAAGGCAAATTGCGCGATAACCGTATTCTAGATGTACAAGCAGTGTAACAACCTGTATGCATCGGGTTGCGCCGCATTGCAGCAACTCCAGGATTCCACGACGAGCGACAACTTTCTCTCACACGTAAGTTTTCAATGCTGCAAAATACAGTGAAGGGACTAAACACAGCTAGTTGGGCCTTCTTCAGCTTCCGCCGGCTCCGCGAGTGTATCGTAGGTGCTGTTCGCGATCCCACCTATGAGGCTGTAGCCCGCGCATTGTTCATTATCCAGAAGACGAAGGCGGCCTTCGCTACATCGATTTCCGGAACCATATTCACACGTATAGGAGACCCCGATAGGAAAACCTACAACCCATTGGCTCCGATCGACTAAGGACTGTTGGACGCAAACGGCAGATGTGGACCCCTTGCTTCAGGGAACCCTTGCTAACATTCAAGAGTATGGCGATGCTACGAGACCAGCTAAGATGGCAATGAAGTGGTAGATTGAGAAACAAAGAATCCACACTGTCGAATGATTCGAACTGACGCAATGTGTCGCTTCTCTTACCATTCTCGAGACCATGTAATGGGAGATGAGGGCACAAAAGATATGAAAGCCGCGCCGCGAACCAAGAAGCCTGGAGAATACGATGACGTTCTCTGCGTGGTGCAGAGCGATAGAGCACCTGCTATGAGAGAGCTAACCCGGCACACCGCAAAGAAAAGGGAAAAAGCAAGGCCGACCGTCTCCACTCATCATTGTGTTACTCTCCCTGCGTGGGAGCAATCTTATCTTCGTCACATAGTCTTCGGGGACACTGTATCCATACCTCGACTTTGGGCAGGGCCTGTGAGATGAAGGTCCCATGTGAGGTTATGGTCTGAAATAAGAACAATCGCCATTTCGCTTGAAGAAGATCGAAAGTTGGCTGTACCGCAATTTCTATCAATACTCACGTGCAATAAGCTGTGCACCTCGATGAGGTCTCTCCGAAGACACTTCAAATCGGCGTCGACTAAGGGTCCAAGCGCCAGGACTGCTATAGTCGACGCTAGGCTCAAGAATTCTGATATTATTACTTCACACGAGGTGGTCGTCGTATCCATATCTTATTGCGCTTAGAGTTATACTATACTTGTAAGGTTTTATGCAAAATAGCAACAGAGCACTTTTGATGGCAACTTCTTTCAAACGGATCCCTAGGCCTCAACTAGGCCAAGTTCTACTATAAGACTGCTGACAACGCTATCTGGACACGACTTCCGCCTAACTTATTCAGCAACGACTACAACAAGTCCTCTATCAGATTAAGTACATTATAGATTGTTCCGGATATCCAGAAATAGTGCAGGCAAATGCAGGCTTACCTTGGCGCCCAAACATCAAGAAAACGTAACAGCAGACATGGATCTAGACGGTGGCAGCTTGATTCTGAGTTCTCACTCGATCTTCTTCTCCTCTTAGTCCCCTCTTGCATTTCTCAAGGACTAAAGTTGGCGACTGGGACCCGCATAACTTGGCAGATATTTGTCTCTACCATCCCGCCTTGCGTAGAGTGTTCGAGAAGTGAACAAAGACATCAAGCGTCTTGGTTGTTTTCATGCATTTGCGACTTGGCATGCTTCGATAATCCATCTATTGCATGTCAAGGTGTAAGATGATTGTGCTTACTCGTACAGACAAGTATAGCAAACCACCGACCTCAGCTTTGTCACGAGCGTGATCTTCTACCAAGTCTACTGACCAGTGTAACACGCAGGACTTACACAAGATATGACCTCACAACTATCACTCTGAAAGCTTGGTGGAGCTAGTTGAGCATTCCCTGTAAGAGAATGAAGAATCGGGCTCGGCCTTCTCCTTTTTCTATCGTATTTTCTGGGCACTTCACTTGCGGGTGCAGTTGCTTCCAATCAAACACGAATAATACTACAGTTTCCAGCAGAGAAACCCACTCGAATGTTGCTAGTCTTGCACGAGATGGCTGTTGCCTGGCTCTAGAACCAGGAACAGATAGTCCGCTGGCTGGCCAGTGTGACTCCTGGGAGTCGAGTCAAGATTGTCACTCTCGACGCCTACATGGCTCGCCTTCAGGCCCACAATTACCATACCGGTGACCACTGATTCATGATAGTAAATTGAGTCTCTATGGGAAAGGATTGGAAAACTCCTTCAGACAGTCAATGCTTGCTTTACCTTGAGCCTCTATTTTTGGAAGGCTTCAATTGGCGATGGAAAGCTTGCGCGCAATCGCAGGAACGAGCAGTACATGGGGTCTCGTGGGTTTTAACACCTGCCTCTGCCGAAAAAGTCACTTTCTTATCGACCTCATTGGCTGGAAGAGAACACAGGAACAGCACAAAATCCCAAGACTGACCTGGAGCCTTAATGCTAAGGCGATATTGGCTATCCCTACAGCAGTGATGATGACTACGGTACTTCGTGAAAAATACGAGCTCAAGAACTGTATTGTGGCACAAAGATTGACGAAAAGAAGCACACCTTCTGTATTACTGGACGGCTACAGACATCAGTATTCCTCTTTCGCTTGATCTTCCACGGGCACAGTCTTGCATCAATCTCTCAGCCTTTGCTAAGCTGAGGTCATAGAGTCTGATCTATGTAGCTGAAACAGCAGAGAACTTCGAGCGGCAATTGGACTACTCCCCGGATCGAATGTCCAAGAGAAACGTGTGAATCGCTTTTACGATTCCAAGAAGGTCAAAATTACCAACTATGTGCAAAGCGACCATGTAGGTACCTGAACCTCCAGTCTCTGACTTCATCTCACGCTGACTTATTCTACGAAGAGCCAGCATCAGACTCTACCGTTTCAATTGTCGACCTGGGGACCTGTGGCTTATGTTTGGAACATTTGCAGAAGAGTCTGGACACAAAGATGACGTACACGGCTTGCTGTCTCAACTTCTATTACAGAATCTGCTCATTTGTGCAGCTGCTAAGCCGTTCTAACCAAATCTTCTCGCGTGGTAGACTATACGTCTCACACGTTCAAGGAGCTGGAGTGGTCACTGATGTGCGATAGAGAAATACTCGGCACTTATGGAATCTATCGTGGAGCCAGGATCGCTTTGTATAATTCATACCAAATTCCATAGACTTGAGGTGATTGGTCTAGTCCAAACAGACCCACGATTAATCAATGGGCCAATCTGGCTTCAGTATCAGAGAAGGTGGACAAAGCTCCACCGCCATCCAAGAGAGCGACCACCTCCTTCGAGGGTAAAGCTGTGGCTGACAGTGCAGACAGTGACAGTGAATCAACAAATTTGCCTGCAGACGACTTCTACGAAGGGGTGGAGGAAGAGGTAGAGCTGTCTCCAAAAGAAATTCACGATGCCATCTTGAATGGCGAATTGGTAGCGTTTGGAGAAGACGATAATGACAGAGCGGGTCTCCCAAAGGAACCGAATTATGAAGAAGTAGAGGACGAAAAAGATGGGTCGTCCCTTGAGCGGCTCGATGAGGTGGTGTCTGCTCAAATCCAAAGCGAAAAGCGCCGTCGGGTCTGCAACTCCGTGTGTGTGCTGCTATGGTGGCCACAAAGCTTACCGCGTCCTTGTTGGTTGTGGATACTTGTTTGGTATTGGCATCCACTCGTGGCTAGATAAGCATCCGATACCTTCAATAGAAGAGGCAGACTCGCACAGCAGCGGTACACACTAGTAAGGGGCCACCCCAAATTCGATGGCTGCACGCTCACAGATCATCGCTGTGGGACGTGAGTGTATGTTGTTCGGCGACGCTGGTGTGCATTGCACCGAATGATAAAATAATTTTCCTGGCGGCAAATCAGCTTTTCCAAATGTTCACCATCTACGAGAAGACGAGCTATATACCCATAGTGATCAATCTGGACTCTGGACGCCTGAGGGACACCCAGGCGTGTGTTCACTTTGGGGAGAGTTATTAGGGCGTGCGTGGGATGATAGTCCGGTGGGCCAATCATGATGGTATCAGCGTTGTCCGTGTACCTGTGGCCGGTAGCAAGAGAAAGAACAAACGGAGTCGTGATGAAACCGAGGTCCAGCGTCTTCCTACTGGGAAACGCCTTCGCTTGGGCGATTAAAGGCTTTCACGCGGCAACCGAACCGAGAATGTAAATGCTGACAGAATGTTAGTTTGGGGCTCGAATCCATTGGTCTCCTTGGTTTGATTGAACTTGGCGTTTGAGGAACTGGGTTATCTGCACGGCTTTCTAGCCATGATGCCATTTTGGCTATCTAATATTTACCATCATGCTTACGATGTGCGGTCGTAAGTGATATGGTAGACGCAGTCACACCTTCAGGCACTATTACAGATACCGGCTCACCTTAATGGCGTTGCTGCTTACGTTCGTGGCTCTCGGTTTCTACGCAGTGGCTTTTAACACTAAGATCTCTACCCTTTTCCAACTATAAACTTTCGCGGAGAACCCCATAAATGACAGGCCTCCGACATAAGAAAAACATCCTTTGTATAATTAGTTGGTTATTCCGCCATTGCTGCCGGAACACACACGCAGACTGGACAAGTCCAAAGGTGAGCTCAGTCTCTGCCTATACCATGCCTTCTTCATCGGTACTTACATCATTCGAGAGTCACCGACGCCTTCAGAAGACCTACTCGAGTTCCATCGAATCGAGATACATCCCGGTAGCCCCAAATTTTGATAAGTTGTCTTAGAGAAGAGTGTCTCCTACTGGTATGTCTATCCAATTGGATCTTTCCTTCCGATATCATCATCATAGAAAAACGACGCGAGTTCTACAGCTCCGTCATCGGCAAGCAGTATTACTGTGAAGCCCTGATCCTGAACTGACAGCTTGTCATTGGGTCGACGGTAAGATTTCTTACTTCAGACGGGCAAGGAGAACTTAGTCTTGGTGCAGAGCTAGCTGTTAAACCACCGGATGGCAGGCTCCTACAAGATTGACAGGCAAGCTGCATTCTACCACTATACTTGAAGCAAACTACTGTCCAATCATACCATTTTTATTAGACCACAGCGCCGGAATGGTCCATCCTATGTGGGTCTTCTGGTTCTTCCAACCTCTTCGCTCTAACCCAACTTGAAGTACAAGATGTTCTTCGTCTTCTCGATACCTTCAAGAACCTAAATTACTATATTTTGGGATTCCTCTTTCGCGAGTGATATCAGGAAAATTCGCTCTCTAAAAGAGCTGAGACGACATATCAAGACAGTTTAGATATCTATATCTAATTCGAAATTGCGAAATTGGACCATAACGTGCTGCAACACTCGAGATTGCACACTGGGTTACTATGTTTCTCTTTCATTGCTGAAAGCTCTACTATCTCTAGAGTGACAATTTACGGGAAACGCCACATAAACCCTACAGTCGGATTCTCGCGTGTGAAACCTCAAATTTCTAGCTTTCTCAAGACAAATCAATGGCGTCGGCTGCGAAAATGGCTTCATTCTTGCTGCGGTCATTGTTATGTTCAAGGATGTGCCTGTCTCCGAAACCACAGGCAGGGAAAGTGGTCTGTAAATTTTACCAGCATTTTGAGCAGATCAATTTTTTCAATCGTGATGGCTAGTTTTGCTATACAACTGAAACAGAGTTGATCGCCGTCGACTAGGACATAAAGAACGCCAAATTGGATATAGATCAAGCACAAGAGTGCGTGGCAAGCGAAAGACTGCTGACGTAGTTGACGATGATTGGGAAGACTGAGACAATATTTAGCAATTCAAGCGGCAGAAGAGTGAGAAGGGGTATTTTAGTCTGGAGACATCAGGTAGCGATAACGTTGTAGTGGGTCAAAACGGCGATAATGGCAATGACGACGACGATGCAGGAGATGAAGTCTCAACAGACTCTGGCGAAGCTAAGGACCCTTTGGACGACGAGAATTCAGTCGCCGACTGGTAGCGTCAAGGAGAAAGATCGCTTGCGGTTCGTATAATCGTATTGACGGAGCTCTTCAGATCTTCTTACCTAGAGAGGCTCACAGAGATACTGGCAATACAGGGTACTTCTGAGTCTCTACAGCTGTTGGGCGAACCATGCACAGAGTCGAGACCTGCTTTGGCCTATATCGCTGTGTCGCACTTTTGGGCAGCACAGAGACAATGCCATTTTAAAGCGCGCGGAGCTCGCAACTTCTTACATGGTCATTAAGAACGGATCTATCAATGCTGTGTACCTGGAGGACTGTCGCGTCGTAGAGACGAGTCCCTTTACTGAAGAAGCTCTCGAGAAATTGAGACTGTCCATCTTGGTAAAGTTGTAGAACGCCGAAAGAATCATGCGTGACATACGTCAATCTACGTTTCAAGGTATATTTGTGAACATGTTGTGAATTTAACAAAGCGGGCTTGAGAACCGATTACCTCTACCACGAGCTCGATTGAGTATAGAGACTTAGTCAAAGAACTAGGTAGCTTTCAAAGAGTTTGGTCTTGCGGGGACCATGTAATGTTGGGCCGCAATAGAAAGATATGCGTCTTCGTCTGACCTTAGCCGCGGGGGTGGCACAGAACTCTCTGGTCCTGCCCAGGCTACACCGGGCTGCTGAGCACATGCGCCGAGGACAGGAAAACTGGCAAGCACCGGCGGAACATCTCGCCAAAGAGAAGGTTATAAGCTCACAGCTGTATGCACGGCAACAAAGCTCAGGAAGAACCCTTCGGGTCACTGTTAGAAAGCAGTATCTTACAAGATGGCTGTAGGTTGACCCTCATAGCCCGTCTCGTACAAGTCGTAGACCCCATCTTCCATCTGCCATCAGGGATATATACAGCTTAGCTGACGGCTGTTCGCCCGGCCATAATGCGCGTCGAAACCGGGGGCAGAGAAGTTGAAACTTTTTAAGACTGGCGTTTGTGGGCGCAGGGAGCTTCTTTGTGGCGCATGGTAAGCCGGTGAAGGTGGGATACGTGTTGCAGAAGGTGGTAGAAGGGAGCGCACAGTAACAGAACAGCCTAGAGCTTGCCTGCAGGATCATCGTTCCTCAATGAATGCACTGTCAAGCTAGTAGCCTCGTCCGTTCTCCCACGGCCTGGACCTCTGCACTTTCAGCTAGGCGTTTGTTTTTCGAGGAGTACCAGAATCGCGTTGCATTCCATTTGCGCCTCAGCGCATGCCTCAATCGCTCTGTATGTGACTTCCTTGCCTTCCATACTCGTCTTAGCCGCCTCGCAAGACTTACTGTGGCCCAGATGGAAAGTCCGAGCGCTGTGGTCGACAGCACCGCAACAACAACCGTCAGGAAGGTAAAGGTTGATATCTCGCAGCCAGTGCCTTTGGCACGAAGTTCCCATCGTTCGCCCGCGAGTGGACATATACCAGGCCTTCCAATGGGTGCTACGATAGGGATCGGCCAGTCATTCGCGACGCATGAGGAAGACTGTGGCGGAAGTTATTGGCCATGATAAGCGATCACGAGCCCATCAATAGTGCCGCTTTGGACTCCGAGAGTAGGATGAGGAGCTCAACATACGATGGCACACCAGCTGCAAGGATCTGTGGTTTCCAAGCAAGAAGGGCAGTCTTGCAGGCGCCAGCACCGCCTGAGGAGAAAGTCGGCGTTACTCGAAGGCGATTGCAAAGAAGAGACATTGACCGGGCTTGGGGCCGGTAAATGCTCGACCATGGCGAGCATAAAGTGTGTGCGCTGCTGTCATGGAAGTACAAGGTGATCCAAATGACTGGAAGTTCGGACAGGACACATCATATCCTGGGTTCAAGAACACTTTAATTTCACGACCAGCTCGCCTAGCGACTGGAGGTGGTTGTACACGACCTGATCTGTGGATTATTACATGATCTACACACTACATGCATGCTCTCTCGAAAGCGGCCTTACTGACTCTCAGAACGGCTGGTTAGGCTAAATTGCGTATTCCCAATCATCGCTCTCGCTGGACGCGAGCTGCGAGGCAGGATGCTGGAAGGGCGGCTTAAGAGCAATCCACGGTCATGCAAGCCAACGCATGCCGGCAGTGCCTGTAGCTAACCCTGTGGGCCGCACCTGCTATCATACTCTGGGGCCGGGGTACAACCTAGGCGTGTGAAGCGCGCGATAACCAGAGAATAGATTATAGGATGAGTCTCAAACCTGTCAACCCACGACTCTCCAAAGTCGTCGACTAGAATCTTAATATGCTTCTACAATCAGCGCTTGAGCAGTCCATTCAACATGCCTGAGATACCGGACGGGTTCCCATCTATTGCGTATAGTTACACTCTCATCCTGGCCTTGTTCCTGGGCTCTGGTTGGCTGTTGTACGGCGCGATATGGTGTTTGTACCTGTCTCCCATTGCAGGTTCCCAGGCCCAAGATTTGCAGCACTTACCTTTTGGAACGAGTTCTACTACGATGTTGTACGCAAAGGCCAGTACACCTGGAAGATTGTGGATTACCATAAGAAATACGGTATTCCATAGCAGTCCCCCATCCTTTGCGTCAGGAACTCAATGACTTGTTAAGGCCCCATTATCCGCATCAACCCTTACGAGCTTCATATTTATGATCCAAAATTCTACGAGGTCCTGTATGTTGGAGGCAGTAAGCGCAAATCTGACAAGTGGTTCTGGTCGGTATGTGATGACTTCCTGCTCACTGGCGTCGATTATGCCTAAGAGAAGCATTCTGACAAGATCTTGAGATGCGGATGTTTGGTTTCAATGACGTTTCGTCCTTCGACACCCTGGACCATGACAAACACCGGATGCGACGTGAGCCCTGGAATCCGTATTTTTCCAAACAACAGGTGTCCCGTCTTCAGCCAATGCTTATACAACCGCTCGTGGACAAGTTCTGCGACCGCCTTGCAGAATATCAGGCCGCTAAGAGACCGGTCACCATGATCTATGCTTTCGCAAATCTGACTTCTGATATAATTTCCGAGTACAGCTTTTCGAAAGGCTACGGTAATCTCGAGCGGCCTAACTTTCATGGCGATGATTACAATGCCTGGATGGCTTTAAGCAAGATGAGCCACCTCCTCAAACAGTTCGGCTGGCTGTTCCCGATGATGTACTCGTTTCCTTTTTGGGTCACAAAATTCACAAGCCCGGAAACATATCGCATTTTGTGTCAGCAAAACGACCTTTTCCAGCAAGCTCAAGAAGCTATATTGCAGCGCATCCGTATGGAAATCAAAGAGACGACCGGTCGGGTACCGATGATGCAAGCCTTCTTGAACTCCAATCTGCCGGAGTCGGAGAAGGCTGCAGACCGGATGAAAGCCGAAGCGCAGTCTGCCATCTCCGCAGGAACCCTGACCACGAGCCACGCTCTCAAAGTAGCTACCTACCATGTACTGGCTAACCCGCCGATATTGACAAAATTGATTGACGAATTGTATCAATTCGGGGCTAAGGCGGGCTCGCCGCTTCACCTGCAGCAGCTGGAGCGGATGCCATACCTCATGGCGATCTGGTACGAGAGCCTTCGTCACTTCCACGGGGCTTGCCATCGCCTACAGCGTGTCTTCCGGATACTGCTCTGCGTTATAAAGAGTGGGTAATACCACCAGGTACGCCGGTGGGCATGACATCGCTGCATGTTCATGAGAGCGAGGACATATTCTCTGATCACTACGCCTTCCATCCGGAGCGCTGGCTACCGTTGCAGACGGAGGGGCAGAGGCTGCTCAAGTATATGGTTGCATTCGGAGCTGGTAGTAGGTCGTGCGTTGGCCGCGAGCTGGGAAAAGCAGAGTTCTTGACGACGATGGCGACGATGTTCCGAAGATTTGGGGAGGATATGGAGCCTTATGATACATACAGGAAGAGGGACATTGACATCAAGCACGACTATTTCAACCCGGCTCCAAGTGACGAGAGTAATGGGTTGATGGTTTCCTTCAATAAGAAGTGAGCGCGAGGCTTCGTCGTCATGCCCGTGTAACAAGAGCAGCCATTGATTCAATGATGATGAGTTATATCTCGAATTGCGCAATATTCTCCAATCTTTTTTGTGGCCATATCAGCTAACAAAGAAGTCGTTGTCAAAACAATCGCTGACATCCAGGGACAAAGACTGACATGGGAGCAACGAGACCAAACAAGAGGTGCAGACATCAAAGAAACAATAGAGTTGTAAATCCAGCCTTTAATATAAAAGGTCTCCGTTGGCAAAGAACATATCTCTACCAATTCCTAAAGCCGCAAAACCTCCACATACTGTCTTATCAACCATCTACAAAAAACCAACACAGATCAAACTCGGACTTCCAAAACCGGACCTTCCACCATGTGTCACAATTGTTCCGTGGGCGGATTGACCAGCGCCCAGGCGAAAATGGACCCCAAGCGCCTCCTAGAGCTCGAACGACGCATGGCCGCCCCTCGCGAGCAGCCTATCGTCAATAATGCAGTCGATGACGCAAGCCTCGACGCCGTCCAAAAAGAGTGGCAAGCGTCAAAAAGCTACTCTGCAGCGCTCAAGCTCAGCCGCTTATCCATCAACGGCGAACGCAACTGCAGCATCCATCACATGGGTCCCTTGGACCCCGAGTCCAAGGGCCTTGTAGCTGGACTTCTCGAACTCCACGACTATGGCCTGCTGACCCACAACTCGCAGCCCTTTAAGCGCCTGCGCCCCGAGATCATGCAGCAGGGAGGCGGGTTCTGGGCCCAGGTGCGGCAGCGACCGTATCTCAGCTTTCTAATCCCGCAGCGCGATCGTATCGCGAAGAACTGCGTGGATAGGTTCTGCGATTTGCTGATGGCGCATCCTCAGATTGTCACGCTGATCACGGAGGCCGGGAAGCCCATGCGTACGAACCTCGAAAAGAGCCATGCGGTGACGGTGGAGCGTGCAGCATTGTCTATTAAGGAGCTCTATGCGGAACCGTGGACTGGTGTCACGCATCTCCATCCATGGGACATTATAGGTCCCGAACATCAGGACTGGGATGTCGAGGCTATTACTCGAGCTGAACCCTTGGATGTTGCGATTGCGGCGAGGAGCTGGGCCGAGAATGTGGACTTGATTGCGCTGGTCAAGGATGTTGCGAAAGAGGTTGGTATTGGACCGGTCTATGCTGAGCGAGCTGTGCGCCGTCGCTCTTCAAAAAAGACACAGCGCTCTGCATAGGTGGAACAGGGCCATGACGGAGTGATAAATATGCGAGGTGTAGGGATAGATCAATAAAACCAAAATTCTCAAACATTCTCTCCTTAGATCTGGCTTTGCTCATGCTGGTGATATTAAAGATTTGACTGCTAAGTTTCTGTGTTGTTGTGCTCCCGCTGAAACAAGCTATCTATCATTGAGATTCTGCCAAGTCTGCTTGGAAATTACTTCTAGAGATTCGTGTTGGTTGTTGTGATTCGTGATGGGCTTCGCGCTCCCAGATACTCTATCCGGTTTCCCAACGTCCAACACTGGACTTATTCATCCTACGAGGCTTTCGTCGTAGATTAGTGGCTGCACTGGCTTCTGCAAAGCTTGGCTATTAACCACAGGTTGTGGAAGTGTACATCCTTAAGAAGTCTCCCCACACCGATGTGTAAATCTGTGTGCATACCGACCATAGTCCAACAGACTCCGGTCACCTCCTTATATGATCGAGCGTGGTTTCTCCTAGAGGAACCACGATAGCCATCGAATTGTGCAATCAGGCAGCCATCACAGCATCGCGAATTCCAGGGGACGGGTATATCGGTCCTGCTCCGATTGCACGGCCCTTAGTCGCCGATCATGCGAGGACGCCGCAATCCCAGATAGTCGACAGAGGCAGCAGAACATGGAGGCCTCAGAAAACGGGTTGGGCTCGGAGATGAGTCCGGACTGCAAACCCTTCTGTCGGTTCATCTGCAACCATCTCAGCCATGAGGTCTCTTTCCTCAATCGATGATGCTGATCAACCAGTTCATACTGTCCTCTGAGGTCCCAGACCCATTAGCGCATTTTCTGGATAGCAGACGAGCTGATCCTAACTGGGCGGTCATCGAATCCGTCCGGGTCATGATATAGTAAGGCCTTCCGGATGTCCATCACGATGCGGCATTGTCTTTGACAAGCGTCACGTATTCGGCGCAAGAGCTCGATGTCGGCGGCCATGATATCTTCGCCAACGCGGAACGTGAGGTCTCCAAGGCTTGGGAGGTGCTTCAGGATTTTGATGCCCTCTTCACCGAACTCGTTCAACTGGCCAACGGTCTGAGCTGTGTTGAACCTTTCGATGTCCGGAAGACTGATTTTCAGTTGCCGAAGATGTTGGCGACCAACTCCGGTAAGCCGTCGATGGAAGTAGAAGAAGTTGATCCAGGAGTTCCCTCCCACGACCTTGAACGGATTCCGTCCATAAAGAACGGCCGCCGCCTCGTCATGGATTGTGCTATTAATGTATATGAGGCCCACGTCGGTACTGAACCTTTCCCCACGAAAGCGGTTGATGCGAGTGGTAAGCTGCACGAGGTCAGGGTTGCCGAAGATTTGGCCTTCAGACAACGGCTCGCCGTCAAAGTCGCCTGGATCGTCAACCACGATAGGAATCGCTGTTTCGTTGAGTAGACGTAGACGGTAGATTTTGTCGCGTATCTCAATTGGCAGATTTCCGAATCGAAAAGGTTGCCGGACGGAACGGCAAGCAGGCCTTGCAGGCGTAGACCTCGAGGCATGTATAGTCTGTCTCGCAGGCCTCCGTTGACTAGACATTGCTAAAGCAGTGGCCGCCAGAGTAGGCGGTGACTACTTTACACAGACAGAAGGCTGCGAAATTGAGGATTCGACGCGTTGTTGTGGCTACGACCCCTGCTGACACGCTTGTGCGAAAAAGGAATAGTCGACGATGACCTTGTCGAAATAAACCTGCCGTCCTTTTCGACGTCCACTGCTAAAATCCAATCTCACTGCTAAAATCCAATCTCGATGCTTTTCACATTTGCTCGAATTGGGCTACCTGACGGAGTGGTTCATCAGTGCGTGGTGAGGTCCCTCAGAGCTAAGGGTCTGTGATCCGTGGGCTTTGCTGGATGTTTGCAAGGACCAGAGCCTTATAGAGCTTTGAGGTCCGCTCACGTGTTGCGAAGGCTGGAATCGACCATGATAGAGCTCATTGAATCCCATGACCCGACAACAGGGTCAATGGCGACTCGAGGAAAGCCTGAACCTCAGCGGAATGACGTCGAGCCGCAACTACTTTATGGTCGCTTGGAATATTCCGTTGATATGAGGTAGTCGCGATGGTGGCGTTCTTTCCCACTGGGGAATGTCTCGAGAAGGGGCATCGTACCTGCTCTGTGCTTTGCGAAGTTTTCCTTCCAACTACCGCCTGTGATAGACTGTTTGATGCTGTGATGCGCTTTGGTGGGAACCTCGGTACTTTCTCCGCGATGCACAAGTTTTGACGTCTCTAGTCTTTGATGTATGGTTCGAGTATGTGTTGAACTTCCTGTCTGTTTACCGTAGCGTGCGCGTGGCTTCTCGTATTGCGGAGTTTCAAGCAGAGATGCGCACTGTGCTCTCGAAACCGTTCCCAACGAGGTGAGGGCCCCGTCTGTACTTCAACTCTTTAAAGTAGTTCCTCATGTTGTATGCGAAATTCAACTTTTTGTGTCGTAAGGACTCTTGCTTCCCAGCTATGGCACCTGGAGAACATTCCAGTATGTTGCAACCGGCGGCATTGACGACCATGGAAATTGAAGACAGAGAGTTGGACGGTGGAGCCACTGGACAATCCGACGATAGCCAAGTAGCACCCAAGGAATGGTACTATTCGGATCTTGATAAAATTGATGAGTACATCTCTGCGGAACTTTCTCGAGAAAACCCGAATCGCTACAATGCCCCGACCATCCCCTTTCCACCTTTCCAGGCCGGTCTACAGATACCTCCGGGGACACACTTTTTCCCACCGCGATATGCGGATGACGGCATAAGCTCCGAATTATTGCACTCCCTTATGAATCAAGATCGGACGCCTAAAGGTCTTCTGCGACTGCTGCTGCTCCATGATGTGCCATTTGAGAGATTACAGGTCCCCTTCTCCGACGAAAATCGCACTCCAGAAGACTTGTGTACCTCTTTCTGTCCCATCCGATTTGAACGTAAGTCTGCCGCACAGCTATTCCTGGTGCTTGACTCGCTATCCAGGCGAGCTTGGATTACTCATCCGGTATCCTTCCTTTTCAGCACATCTGATAAGGGGAACCTGTTGGCATCAACAATACTGACCGTACAAATCTATAGACCAAGAGAGACGATACGTTCATAATGGCAAAGGAGTCCTTTGGGCACAGCGGGAGGCGTTGCTAAGCCTCGGCCTTCAGAACATCTGAGGCAAGAGTAATCCTCCACCGTTTATATGGCAAGCCTTTTCTAGACTTGCGACTGGGATGAACGACGAGAATGATGATATTGTCGTCTTCCATTTCCTTCGCACAGTCAGTCACACCTTCGGTGCATATATCTTATCCTGAGAATCTCATGCTGACGGTCGGTCTTTGCAGCACGGTAAAAGGATCACCCCCAGCCATGTGTGATTCGATGATACTGATGGGAGTAACAGTGCACCGTTACATCCCTTTCGAGGGTCCTGACCTTCATGATTTCGATGATTAGCAATGCAACAATCAAGCGGGCATCTAATGTCGCGAGGCATGCAAATTCACGCAGAAGAAGTATTAGTTGGAGTCAAAGTAACTGGGACTACCCTAGATGGTATGCGCTAAATCGAGTCGCGTGCAAAGTCGTTAAGTTTTGTGCTTTATACCAGAGGTCGCTGAGTACCAACCCTTCATCAGTCTCTGCACTGTTTCGTCAATTCGTAAAAGGATCCGGATGGAGCATCAATAGTGTCCCTACCAGCAAAGCAAATTGCAAGCTTGCGTATCTGGACTCAGTAAGCATTGATTAACGTTTCTTAAGGGATCACGAACCTTGAAATCATTCCGTCTTCTTTCACTTCTTTGACCAAAACCAGCTGTATCGATCACGACCCCACCATCCTTCAATCAGATGAATTCCCCAAGACATCAGCACTTCGCTGCTCGTATTCCGCCATTGCTTGCTCAAATGCCGCTTCGGCCGCCTCGCCTTCGAGGAAGTGGTAAGCGTCTTTCCCCGATCCCATTGCCCTGAGCTTCGCCTTTTGTCCAGGTGGGCCCTCAAGATGTTTCCGCAATTGTTCTGGGGAGGGCAAGCACTTAGCAAGCTTGCTCCGCTTGCAACCCGCAATAGGGCATAGTATCTGAAGCTGTGCTTTTGTGTTCGGAGGGCGGAGGATGTTCTTCTTGCTGAAGCGCACATTGCAGTAGCGCTCTCCCTCCTCGATCTCTTCCAGGAAGTGCGTGAGCACAGCAGCGTGTGTAAGGATAAGATCCCCAGGTTCTTGGGCAACCTTTAACTCCGCATCCGGAAACACGATATGTCCACCCTTTAAAACTCCATTAACCCAGCAGTTCGTGGTGGTCCAATTGTCTCGTGCATCGTTTTCGTCCTTATGAGGACCAACCGCGAGATTGACGAGTAATACGAGCCCAGATTGGCAAGCCGCCGGTCCTTGATAGAGGTGCTTGAGCTCTTTCTTGCCAAGCTTTTGGTAGTGATCGTGGAGCTCTTGATGTTTCTCGGGATCAAGGACCGAGATCCATTGTGCAACTTGCTTGTGCTCCCAAGTCGTCGCCTTCACATACTCCGTTAACTTCTGCTGGCGTATGGCAGATTTTGGCTTGGCATGGGCATGCAGCATTGCGCCTAGATCAGGACGACCGGGGATGCGCTGATACATCAAATGCTAGACAAAAAGTTAGTCAATTCACATATTTGGACGAATAAAAACTCACGTATCGCCCATACGCTTTGCCCTTGCCTCTCCATTTCCGCTTCTGTTCCGCTTGATCGAACACACGAGAGTCATCCTTCTTCGGAGCAATTGGGGGATACGTCGCAATCAATTCCTTTATTGCGTTGATTGATTGGGCGGTAAGACTATGCTGCTTATCGGCGGACATCCCAGCAAACATTGCGCCCTTGATAAAATACAAGAGCGGCCGTCCATCCTCACACTTCACCACAGTGCTAGTGTTTATCACTGGGTAACTGGCTGCCTTGCGGTACAGCTTCAGAGCAGCTTCCTTGCCTTTCTCGCCCTGAGGTGCCTTCTGGATCGTGCCTTGGAAAAACGTCGAAGAGTGTTTTTGCAAAACTTTGACAGAGCAATTGGTCGAGAAGTCCCCAGAGCCGACTGTCTCTTGGCCGCCATCGTGCAAGCTTGGAGAATAATCAGTAACCGCTGGTGTCGTTAAACCGGCAAACAGTTGTTGCTGTACAAGTCGTGTTGGCTCGACTGGTACCTTGGGCGGCGATCTCGTCTTCTCCACGCGGGAGCCTACCACCGAATTGATGAATTTGGAGAGCCTCGTCTGCACAGTCTTGGCGCCCTTGAAGGTGGATTTGGTACCATTCGTCGGCGACATTGTAGCGGATTGGATGCAGAAAGACGTGAATGCGAGTTGCCACTGGACTGGGACTGGTGCAGGTCTGGGCCGCCAACGCGTAAAAGCGTTACTCAAGAAGCTAAGGTGGGGCAGAGACCGGAGCAGAAGCGGCAAGCAAGAAGACCCAAAGTCGCAAAGTTCCAAAGAGCCGAAGCCAGAAGAAGGAAGAAGCAAGCCAAAGCAGAAGACCGAAGAGCCAAAGCCAGCAAAAGAAGACCACCCAAGACCAAATCCAGCCTGTCCAGAGTCCTCGAAGCTATGCAAGAAGATTATAAAGGAGTCTAGAATGGAGGTGCCCGACGAGGCTTTATATACCCTCTTCCACCCCATAGCAGCATTCATCTTGCCTTCCAAAGTGAGCTCAGTATTGCTGCCAGCGTCACGTTTGGGGGTCAAAGCGTGGAATACCTATATAGTATTCATCTGATGTGCATAGTGAGCTTTGGATGGAAGGAGGCGTGAATGGTGAGGGTAAGGGTAGAAGACGTATTCACGGTTTAGGCTGGATAAGTAAAGATAATGGGGTACTTATGTGAATGGGCTGGGCTGGGCAGTTGTTTTGGGCAGTCACATGGGGTGATAATGCGCAATCACGAGAGGCAGTTATCGAGGAGGTAGGAGCATGTGCGCGGTTTATCTTGACTACGGTGTGATTTGGCTATGGAGATGTGAAGGCTGGAACAAGCAAACATGGAAAACGGTCATTGCGTGTGAATTTCACACGGACATTGTAAATTGCGCTGACGCAAGTCCATTAAGTTCAGGCATTGGCCACTACGACGACTGTTCGACAACAGCATCTCATAGCCCAGCCCAGCCCAGCAAACCAAGATCACCACACCATTGACAAATATCCGAAAGCTCCATTCCAAGCCGACAGGAACCCGAAATCCATCATGGCATTCACATATCTCTGGAAGCCATATTCAAAGGATAGACGGACGTAGCATTCCAAGCTTCATTCACACACATCTGGAAGGTAGATTCAACGCTGAGCGGAATCAGGACTTGAAGCGCCATTCACATCGCCATGCATGGAATGAAGCACAGCAGCGGACTAGAATGATTGCTCAAGAACGAGATATGTGAACCGTCCCTTGTTTCTGTCAAGAGTATGTATGTAAGAGGTTCTTGCGCCCAGAGATTAGAGATGAGAGAGAGCTGGTGTCCCGAGGGCAATCGCCAATAGCGACCGCGTTTGCCAAGCGGCACGATATCGGATTCGAGGACCTCGGGAATGAAGAGCATAGGAGTTTGCGCGCTGGAAGAAGAAACAGATGCGATAATAAGGGGCTGAGAGACCAGGGCTTACACTCCACTGACGAGACAAACCAAACAATCTTTCGAAAGCAGCGACCAGTAGCCAGGTGAGATGCGCAGTCAGACGATCCGGAGCAGACAGATGTTCAAGTTGACATGGACTCTCAAGGAGGGGAAATGCTACCTCCTCAGCCTTGGCATGTTCTCGTGCCAGCGACGCCAGAGTAGTAGCCAACCGATCGCTGGGTTGCGCAAACTCCATAGCTGTAGGTGTCCCGCTACGAGTACGCAGCGGTGCCTGATTTTGAGACATTCTTGCTGCCTATCACCTGTGCCCTACCGCGCAAGATACTTCTTCCGTGTTTCCAAGACCCATGAGTGGGTATATCGACGTCGATCTCACCGCTCACGAAGGGATCTGTTTCCTCCGTCAAGAATGACCCTCGATCAGGCTCCTGCACTTCCAGCTCTGCTACCTCGCTAGGGGCCCGGCCCTTCACGACTGCATCTGCTGTCCTGAGGTATTGATCCATTAAGATCGAGCGTAAACACTGTATGCCTGTAGTAGTCTCCGGTGCGGCGAAGGCGTGGAGCCTTGCTTCTTATCTGATCGATAAGGTGTACGGCTCTAGATTCTGACCCTACCTGGATCGATGCGTCCATGTAGGTGTATTTGCACATTTGAGACAGCTTTCTTAAAGGATGGGTGTCTTGGAAATGCTCGTCCGAGTGATGTTTTGGCTGACAATGTTTTTCTCTTGCTGTGATATAGTATACGGGATCTGGATGTCTCTTCGTGGTCACCGAGCTGCACTTTGGAAAGATGTATGAATGGGGAGACGGGATGCTGATCGACCACTAGGATGTAAGGTAATCATCCGTGACTCATTTGGCCAGTTGTTGAGGGATGTTAGCTGGGCAGTTAGGGGATTCTCATGCTTCTTGGCAGAACTTCTCTCTACTGGCTTGTCCCTCATTGCCCTTGATGTTGAGAACGGTCCATGGTACTGATCCACTTACCATGCTGAGTCCACTTTCTGCGATGGGGGTCGTTATAGTAATTGTTGCACAGTGTTCGGAATTTGGCAGGATCCGATATCGGCGTGAAGTATGCAAGGGATGTATTAATGACTCCCCCTTTTTTGCCGTAACTAAGGTGACCGTTCCATGACGATCCCACCAGCTTCACAATGCCATTCAAACAATCTTTGTCGACCGGTGCTGTTTCGACAACTGTGCAACACGCCCGCACAGCATTTTCACCCACCTAATATTCGGGGTCTCCATTCAAGATCTCCCGAGTCAGCACAACTCCGTTTCAATTCCTCGCACCATCACCACAAGTCTGGTCAGCCCAGCTTCTGTACCTTAACGGCCAAGTCCACCTACTCAAGAATTACGAACGAAACGAGCCAGTCGGCCTCTCAACAGCAAGTCGTACAAGGCTCGCCTTTCATCAGCCAATGTAGCAACGTAGGAGACCAGGAAAAGGATACTGAAACCAAAAAGGGGGACTCAGGCCGAAAACATAAATGGTCGCGGTGACCCTGGAAGGCTCGTTTGGTAGTGCTCGTTTTGATTACGACTGTTCCCGCTATAATAATCCTGGGGATGCAGAAGCGAAGCAAACCTCAGAGCCATATGCGCGAAGACAGGGACTTCGTGAGGGAGGGAGGAAAGAAGTATTGCCGTAGTTGCGGACAGCTTGACAGTTGTGGAGCGCGAGAGGTTTGAGAAGAGGAGGGAGAGTTTAGTTGAAGGGTTAGATGCTAGGGCCGAGGAAGCTCTGATCTGCTGGAGCGTGCCCTCAGGAAGAGTGGATCAGAAAATTTTGGTGAGGAAGGCTTGTGTGGCCCAGGGACACAGGGAAGTGATCACGCACGTCGTGATTTGACGAGGCAAAATAATCAAATATTGAGTGCCAGGCCTGGATGGAGCATGAGATTAGATGTAAACCTGCTGGAGTAGAGTGTCGTCGAGACCGTTTAAACAGATGCTCCATTCTGTGATAGCTTAGTGTCTCTCCTTGCTGCTTTCATAGGGTCCGGTTGGTAGAAGACCTCAGTCAGTGGTCTCACCCGCTTTACCGTGGTGGAGAACCATACTGGCAGTTCCATTCACTCTTCAATTCTTGTTTCTGGTTCGCCCAGGAGAAGACACTACCCACTCTCCGATCGTCTTTTGAATTACAGCTATGTCATCCCAGGATTAGTTCATTTGGACTGATCATGTAATCGACCTTGTTCTGTCAAGTCTTGCTGCTCTTTTTTCTGTCTCACCGAAAAGACAATAGTCGGTCCTCTTGTTCTTGGTGTTTGGATTCCCTTTGTGCCCCTTCCATCACGCTTAGCCTGAAGACTGGTAGTATTCTTTGTCCCGGACGAAGAGACCGGGGTGCAAAACCTCGTCATTGTACATACAATGGCTTTGTGCTTTTGTAGAGATTGATCATATAAAACCGGATCAGTTGCTGACTCTAAAATCCTTCAGCGCAACTCCACATTCGTCGCATCTTCCACCAGTCTCCGTTCACATCAAGCACTGTTGGACGCCTGCAGGTATCTCACCACTCAAACAACAAGGAAGATTTTGACAGAAAGTACTGCCTTCTTCAAGAGCTACGATCGTCTCCACAACCCAGCGCAGGACGCTGACATGGAAGCCTACGTCTACTCCAAAGAGCTCTGGGACGACATCGACTTGCGAGAGGATCCATCTCATCAAGCCCCAATGGCTTGCCAGTGCCGAAATCCCTTCTGCGACAAACACGGAACAAGAGACAAGGATCTCAACAATGAGTGGGCTTCAATGGAGCAAAAATCCAGCAGGCCGGACAAACCTGCTGTCACCTCCAACTCTACCGGCCACTCACAGGAGAGGCAAAAGCTTGCCGTTCTTGAAAAGAAGTCGCCAGAGGCGGTCATGGTCTGTGGCGCTCCCCCGAACTCTACTTTGTGGCATAATCGCCGCGCTGGCACAAGTGACAATATTCGCCAATCGGTAGAGGCGCCGCCGCCTGAGTGCTCGGAGCCAAGCTGCCCATTGAACAGAGCGCCATTCAGCATCAAGCACTCAAGAGGACCGTACATGCCTCACGGAGATTCCGTGAGCATGAACCTGGCACATCCGTTATCTTATTATCTCATCTCGATGATCGATGATTTCGGAGGGAGTATGCCACCTTATGAGATCTGGCTTGCATATATCAGGGTGATGGAGAGAAAGGCTGACGACTGCGACCAGCAAGTAATCATGGGGTTTTTCCAGCATCACTCCACTGCCGAGTCCTGGGATAGGCTGGTGAGAAAGTTGGCTCGGTGGGATAATATTCGTCAGCACGCGTAGAGAAGAGGTAGAGATACATCTTACCTGTAGCGTTGGAAGTATGCAATGGTTGCTCCTCTTGCTTCATGAGCATTGTAGTTGATATTAGAGTAGCGCTCTCACAACGCTTGGAATTCCTTAGTTGTATTGGCGTATTCAGTTCAATCTAGCATGGTTGGCATATAAGAAACATCGAATTCTCCACTATCTGCACATACATAGCATCGATTTAGATCTCACTACCTCTATGAATTCAATTATATCGGCAGATCGGGATAGTAGTATATTCATAGACCGTTCCACACCCTTGGAGCGCATGCTGCAGCTAACCATAGGTGAGTATTCAACCTCACTCGATCGCTAGCTAATTAACGTTAATGTCAGCAATGCGGGCAGGTCGTGCCATTTATCTGGAACAAACATTATTTCCGACCAGCGGGTTCCGCCTTTAACAAGGCGAGAATGCTCAATGTCGGCTACGGGACTGTACATGAGGTTTCCCCAATCAGCATGAGCCTCAAGATAGCCCAGTGTCTTCATGACCGAGAACTTCCTGTAGTACTCCAGCACAGGCTGACCGTTGATGGTGGCGATTGGAGAAGCCGTATGACCGTCATTCAGTAGGACGCATACCAATCGTCTTTTCAAAGTTCGACCCGTCTGTTCAGCAAAAAGCTTACCGGTCATGTAAACTCCTAGTAACTGAGATCCATCTTCAGAGACTAAGAATATTTGGACGAATTACCAAAGCTGAAGACCTTGGAGGCATCCCCGTAGAGGTAACTATGGTCATCGTGCGCAGAATATACTAGGTCGAGAATTGCGGTCTCAAACTTAATCTCGTTACTAAAAACGCCTTTATCCAGCTATCTTCGATGTTGTCTTGGCCCACAAGAAGATCTGTCGGTGGCTGCTCATAGCTTGACGGAGGATTTCTTAGATACGCCAAAGTGCGTTAGAACTCCAGAGCATCTCTGCAATACTGGACGAATTGCGAAGCGACTTTTATTGAGTGGTCCGCTGGCGAAGCAGTTGTAGGCATCCAGCCCTGGGAATTGTTGAGATATGGATCCAAGAAATCTAAAAAAATCATGTCTTTTGCCGCAGTCAGCTAGCGCCTGGCACAGATCGTCAATTGGCATTATCACAGTAATGAAGTAGCTGATTTGGGTGTCAACTCCCGCTTTATATCGAGTACCGAACGCAAAAGTCCCGACAGCCACCCTAAGAGAACAAGCCACACGGATCTGCTCCTGTATCCTGCGGACGTATATTGCCACCAGCAAAGGGCTGCGCCGATATGGAGCGGCAACGTGTATGCCAGAAGGCACTAGCGAGCGAATGACAAGCTGTGAAAGCAAATAACGAGGGCTACGACATCAGGAGATGTAGAGATGAGTGCCTTGTTACATGCGAATGCGACTAAACTTAGAACAATTGTGCTCTGGATATTGAAACACCTCGCTCTAGATCAAGAACGCGGCAGTGCTATCGAGAATATATTTACCGTGCATGGCAGGCGAATATGCCAGCTCGAATGTCGGGGGTTGCTCGACTCACGCTGTCGATATTTCCTGGACGAAAGGTAATCACTGTGCAGCCTGTAATTAAATTCAGCCGTGGAAGGCAATGGGGTGGAACACGGCTGTCCCCAGGAAACGCAGTCCACAAGCAAAGGATGCCGGGGAATTATCTAAGCTCAAGTACGTCGGGGGATATCAGAATAAGTTGGAAGGCAGTTCGTGATTCGGAGTATGTAGTCGCGGAGTCATGGAAATGTACAGGTTCACGAGGACGTATTGAACAGTACTGTTTCATGTACGACTATCAAACATTAAGCAAGTTCCTCCTATATTACACAAAGACCATTATAGAACTTGTAACATCACAGCCATCACCAGCTCAGCCAGCCACACTCTCACAAGCCTGAATCAATCTGATCCACAACATTGCTCCCCGTGTAAGTAGCCCAATCTCTGCAGAGCTGATAAGACGTCGAAGGGATGGGCAGCTGTGCGATACCGGCTGGGTTTTCGAGAATGTTCGCGTAGAGGCCACCCGACAAATGCCAACCGATGTGGCAGTGGAACGGCCATACGCCCGGGTTATCTGCTTTCCATTGAAGAACCTGCATCCAACGATCACTTAGCCAACCATGTGGTGAACGGTAAAACAAGGGAACATGACGCTGAACGTACCAGGTATCCATTTGCGGGCAAAAGGTGAACATCGCGTCGCATTGGGTTGCTTGGGTTTACGATTGTACCGTCCCATGTTCCAGTACCGGCGGCCATGACATACCTGACACGCTTCTTAGCAGGCATTGCGAACTGGGGTGTACCCGTATGCTTACGTCTCATGTCCGTGGAAATGCCAAGGATGGCTGGTTGGAGTAAAGTTTTTGAGGATGACACGAACTGAACTGTAGTTGCCTGTGTTGTAGACGTTCCATTCCGGGTGGGAGGGGTACGACGTGTTGCCGGACTTCGCCAGAAGTAGAAGCGGATTGTTGTAATCCCCACGGAATGTGGATTTGTTGATAGTCCATATCAAATGTCCGGTCGAGTTGATGGCGAAGTTAACATCCATGTTGTAGGTTTTTTCTGGTGCTCCAGGTGCTATTTGCTGGATGGGGACTGTATCAGTCAGAGGATCATTGGAACACGGGTCAGTAGTGTCGTTCCATGGTGTGGAGTAGTTTCCAGGAGTAGCGGTGAGGTTGGCTTTTTCGTAGTAGATGGCCGCAAGCCCCAAAGGATAGAACGCAGGCTCAGTACATTGTCCAGCTGCTAAATTAGATCGCATCCAATATACGTCTCCTGGCTTGCCAACAGCCTCCACAATGACATCGACTCTTTGACCGACCTGGAAAGTTTAAGTTTTCTCATGCCTGTCACAGGGCTCTTTAATGGAATGTTCGACTTACTGCAAGTGTTACGATTTCAGTAGTATATGGTTGGATTTGAATCATATCATTGGCAACCACGGATAGCTTGTGATTATCGATACTAAACTTTTGAATGCCAGCGGTGCCGGTATTGATCAGTCTTAGTTTGTGCTTCTTACCACTAGCAAATTGGAACTTGGAGACACCAGCGTTGTTCGTACATCTGGCACCGGTTGTGCTATTAGAGCAATCGAAGTTCATTTTGCCATTAATCAAGTTGGTGTCAGCTGCAGGTCGGACTTTTTTTAGATCGGTGCCCATAACCTCTGCGAGGATATCGAAATAGCCACGATGATAGTAATCCGTCAATGTTACAGGCCCTAGGTCGACATCAAAGGGAGCACTACTAGGTCCATGGATGATAAGGGGTCCCCAAAGACCTCCAGTATATTGACTGGAATAATGTGAGTGATACCAGGTAGTTCCGTACCTGCAGTGATGTTTAGAACCTCGAGTCAACCGGAAAGCAGTCTACTTACGGTGAAGCTCTGAGGATATAAGTGTAGCTGGCTCCGGGTGCAATGGGGCACGTGGAGATGGCAGGAACTCCATCCAACCATTCTGTGTCTAATTGTCGGAAACCATGCCAATGGACTGTCGTACCTTCTTCTGGACCCGAGATCTGGTTGTGTACAGTGACCTGGATCGTGTCGCCCCAATTGGCTTCAATTGTCGGCTGACAACAGCGTTCAGCATTCATCGAATCCTAGCGAGGCCATGGACTTACACCAGGATATTGACCGTTGATAAGTAAGGTGCTTTTCTCATAACCATCAGGAGCAACTAATCCCCTTGCGAACGTAAAATCATAAGAGCGCACGACACCAGTGTTTGGAGCGTCTGTATACGGATCCGCGGTGGAGGCTGTCTTGAAGCCGCCCCAGGGAAACCCATCTACAATCGGCTGGGACTTCGTTAGCACGCAACTTCCGATTCGGTCGTGAAATGTATTTTGTGGATAGCGTAGCGACAAACCGACTACGGTAATAGCTACACGCCATTGATCTAATCGTCGCAAAAGCTTGAAGCTCTGGAATCAAGCTTGACCAAGATAGATTGTAAATGATTGGCAGACCAAACTCAAGATCTGAGAATTCAAGATAGTAGACTGGAGTACTGCGTTCCTGATAAATTTTTTGGACCAGCAGCGCAGACTAAGGCGAGCACAAAGGTGCGAAGAGAACAATGATGATCATCGACAGGTTCGAACGACCAGCTAGCTGGAATAGATCAACTTACATTGTTCGTAAGGAAAGGTGCTAACTTTTGGGCATGAAGAGTGCCGAGCTCACAACCACCTGAAGCGTGTAGTCAGCATTGTGTTCGAGAGATTGGAGGCTCTACAAAATGTTCCGGGGGATGGCTAAGGACTTGCCGTTCGTCTGCTGCTGCGATAGGGCGGCGACCAGAGCTGTGGTGTTGTGCAGAAGCTTCGTAAGAACCGTCATTGTGAGGTTTAACCGAGGAAGACAAAGTCGGAATCGTGAATGGAAGAATTAAAGAGACTCCGTAATACATATAGATTCAGCGGCCAGTCATGTGTGCATCAATGTCATCAAATAGTTGCCGCTACTGTGCCATGGCCACCGCAGCGGTAATTTGCCTGCCATTGGGTCAAGCAACATCATGATCAATTCAATATGGGAATTCGAAAATTATGAGCCAAGCCTAAGGTTGACGTAAGTAGCCCAACCTGCCTTCTGAACAATGGTGGCGTAATCGACGAGGATGAACTAATAGAAACCTAGTTCAATATATCAAGGATTGGGTAAGAGAAAGTTTAAGATCCTCCTTCTACTCGGCAGAAAGAAGGATCAGAAGGCGATGGAAAGGCAGGTCGGCTGGCTTGTTCGCCGCCATTGGGTCCCATTAGTGAGAAAGATCAGTGGCGAGGTTGGCTAGGAGTTAGTCGTCTCATCAGGACTCAAGAAATCGGACACTATCCGTATCATTGTGTGGTGCATCTAGGAATCAATGTTTTCTTTTCGGAGTAATAGACCGAAGGTGTGATTGCTGTACAGCGGGCAGCCTCAGGGGATGGAAAGCGTCCGCGACAGGCCACCCCTGACTGCGGCAAACATTTCTCGAAGCGATGTGTCCAAACCCGAGCAAATGGAAAATAAAGCTGGAGCCACGCCCCTGCTCCATGTTACCAGTACTTTCCATCCGCTGTGGTTGGTTAAAGATGCATACGCATTCGGATCGCCATTAGCTGCAGGAGATCGTCCAGCAGCTGCTGCAAATAAGCTACCCGATCGACCGGTTGATCATGCTTGTTCCAAGGGACAATTCTCCGCTGCAAGCCCGTTGATCCTGCAATGCAGGTTGACGCGATTCGCGGAAACAAGTGTGAGCTGTGCATACAGATATCGTCGCTGCGGAAACTGTGCGACAGAATCCAATTTTCGTGAACTCTAGGGTCCCTGTTCCCGTCAATGGATCTATCCCGAGCCACAGACTGCCCTTGAGATACGCTTTATGTTGATGAATTACAGGATTTATATCAAGTGAACCTATGGTAGATGGTAGCCCGAGGCTTGTCAGAGCCTGTCACGTGATTCAATGTTCAAGGGTTCAAAGATCGAGGGGACCGTGCACACAGACCTGCTAACGGAAATCTAACTGTATTTGGTACGTTCTATACAACCTGCTTATTTATTGGTACGACGCCCTGTATTGTAATCCTGACGGGAAGCAGGGATACACACAATAACACTCCTCGCGTCACTCCATTTTCCTTCACGCATCGAACGTTTTCAATCACCAGTATGCCAGAAGCCTTCCCAGTCTCGTAATACTCCTCTCAAGGATTTTACCAACCAGCGGAGCACCGACCACCTACATTATTAGCCTAGGCATCTCGCTATCAGTTTCCGTTACGGGCTCGAGGATCTGGTGCACGATACCTTTCCCATTACTAGGCTACAATCGAGGAACACGTACACCCATTCGGCCCGCTCATACGAGGGTGGGAGACACTTCCACGGGTGCATACGTACATGCAAGATGTCGCCGCTGAACTTGATTCGATATCGATGATGAATCAAAGGAGGCACGCCTAGATCCCACACGCCAGCCAACGGTGGGTTGCTAGGTCAATAGCTTCGTACCGTCCGTATCTTCGGCAGCCGAACCTCGAAAGCTGGGCCATGGGTTAATGTACCTGTTCGGCGGTGTCCGGCGTAGGTCATCTGGCTTGTTTTTGAATCTCATCAATGTCCCACGTAGTAATTTCCATCTTATTCTCCCTCCAAATCTTTCACTCTCCTATTGGCCTACCTGTATATTCATCATGATTTTTGCCAAAACTGCAGGCGTTGTTGCCATGCTGGCAGGGGCCGCCTCCGCCCAAGATCAGTGCAATCTCTTGCCTGTAGCAATCCAAAGTCTTCCCTTCAAGGCCTTGGTTGGGATTCAGACGATCTGCCAGAAGTACACGCCTTCGAACTCGAGCCAGTACGACTTCGTCAGCAAGTTGGTCAATCTTGCATTCACGGGTGACTACAAGCCTTTACCCAATTTATGGCCCGCTGTCAAAAATGGAACCTATCAAGCTTCTGGGATTCTGAACCCCAACTCCGTGTACAGAGACCCGTGCTATACCGTCACGGCTATCAATCTGGTACCCTATTTCAACGGGACATACAAGTCGAACAACCGCAACGGGGTCGGTATCACCTCTACAGTTCCGATCGTATGAGCCTAAATTGAATTGAATATAGAAGCCGTTAGCGATCAATTTCCTCGATGGCGGAGGCGTTACAGCCATGCTGAGCGGAGTGCCAGCGTGGGATAGCAGTTCCAATCAATACAGGTTTTTCCTCAAACGCCCACTTCTCCGTGGATATTCCTCTAACCCTACACCCAGGCTCATGACCCATTTCTACCAGTATTTCGGCATTCTCCTCGGCTGCGACGAGCTCAGCTTCCCCAATTACACTGGCAATCCGTCGCAAGCTGCAGTCCACCGCTACATGGACCTCAAAGCGCCAGAAATGCACTATTTCATCCACAACATCTACGACGCGGCCCTGACTCTGGGCGTCGAGGGCCCAGACCTGGTCACCCACGTGGGAGACGCCATTTCAATTGGTGTAGGCCTGGATAACATCTTCAACAAGAAATGCTCGCCGCCGCAGAAGGTGGCGATGTATCAGCCAAGCGAGCCACAGAGCATGTGTCATGACAATGCGTAAGTTTTCTTCCTGCCTCTCCTTTCCCCAAGAGTAACCCTCTTGAATCGTATTGTTGGTTGACGCTCGTTGTTCGCACAGTACTTGCGCCCCATGGGCTTTCCCTAACGCCACTTGTACGCCGTACAAGGCACCCGGGTACGGCGTCATGCCTGCACTTGCTGGGCCGGCAGCACCCTCGGCAAGCCTGTGCAGTCCCCGTTACAGTAATCAGGGAGCCTATTAGGGAATCAATCGCAAGGATCAGACAAAGCATGAACGATTCAGCAATGCGTGGGTACCATCTGTCTATAGTTGCCGTAGCATAGTCAACACACAAACATGGCACCACGTCCTTTTGCGGTCATGTCCTATAGCCCAAAAACCCTCGTCCAACCTCCTGAGCCCTTCACGCACAGGAAAGTACCCGCACGAGTCAATCCACAGCCTTCACAATACAGCCAACATCGCCAATCCCACCCCCGTCCCCTAAACCCCTCTACAAACCACTCTGCCCCTCCAAGCCCACACCTGCATCTCAACACTCCCTCAAGCTCCATCCATCCATCCATCCATAATCCTCAAAACACCCCCTCCCCAAAATCCCCCCTTCCCAGCTCTGAAAAAGTCCAATTCAGCAAACCAACCCCACCGCCCTCTCCCCAGCTCACCCTCTACCCCTTCGCATCACTTCCCCTCCCACCATCCCCTACGCACATCTCCCGCCACCCTCACCCACCCCATTACCGCTCTCTGGGATGGAAGGGATAAAAGGCCAGGGATTTGGAAGCCCGTGGCGAGGACATGGGCGAAACGAAAAGGCGAGGACGACAACGAGCTGAACGTTCACAGTGCCGGGCCTTCGACGTCACTGCGAACGGGCCCTTGGAGTTGCTGGGCGCGGGGCATGGGTGCTCTCGGGGCGTTTGGTTGGTGGCTACGAGGCTCGTCGAGATGAATCGTGCTGGAGTGAAGGAGTAACGGTCCTACCAGAGGAATTGGAGCAAAGGCCCGGCATCGTGTATCTCATGAAGACCATCCCGCACTGGAGAACAAGAGCACGATACCAAATTCTATTTCGTATAATTATCTAGGCTGGTCAGGTACATGCTGTGCTTGAAAGGCAAAAGCACCGAGGCTCATGCGACACCAATGGAACGAGGAAAATAAAAGATCTAACCACATGTGCGCCGTTCCCCTTCGCCTCGTTAATGTCTCGTAAATCGAAGTCGACTTCCATAGAAAGCCGCTGCGCAAGCAACAATGACGCCTAGGCTCGCCAGGCCAGCCATTCGGTTGCTCACCTGTGTCTCCTCCACAACTCTCCTCCATCTCGTCTGTCCCTTCTTCTTCAAGTCCTGCGCCGCTGTGCCGAGTATCTCAAAATCGTTCCAATCGACAAAGTTCGTTCGGTTCTGGTAGGATATCGCACTCCCGTACCAGTTTGTGGTTATCCTTCCGTTTTCGTCTTTGAACCAAGATGTGCAATTCGGGTCCGCGAACGTCGAATTCGCCAGGCGCGCTTGCACCTCCTGGTTGTATTCCTCGACCACTTCCTGCTTGGGCTCCAAGCGGAGCGTCTTCCCTTGACGTTTCGAGGCTAGGACGGCGGAGATCAGGGTGTTGATGTAGAGGCTTTGCGCTTCGATCTGCAGGATGAGACTGTTGTGCGCAAGGTTCGTGTTGGGACCGTACAGCATGGCGAAGTTCGGAAGGTTCTGCGCAGTAATACCGAGGTAGGCGGAAGCGCCTTGGGCCCAAGCCTCTTCCAATGAATAACCGCCAGCGCCATATATCTTGATTGGGTACATGAACTGGGTGGTGCGGAAGCCGGTGGCCAGAATGAGAAGATCGATGTCGTAATGTGAGCCACTGTCGGTCTCGACACCAGTTGGTGTGATTTCGGCGATGGATCCTGTCTCCAGTGTCACGCCGTCCCGAGTCATGGCTGGATAGTAGTCGTCGCTGACGAGTATTCGTTTGCAGCTGAACGGGTAGTTAGGGGTCAGCTTCTCTCGCAACGCGATATTGGAGTGGCCTGGAAGCTGCGCGAGCATATGACCTTTGGAGATCGTCGTTATGTGCCTATGCGTTGTGCTTTGCGAGTCAAAGGCCGCGTCGAATACATATTCTCGGAAATCCATGAGGCTGGCTCGGTAGCGCCTACGGACGAATGGGACATATTTGTATATCATTTGCCTGGTTGGACTTATTGGAGCATCATGCCTTGGCATCACCCATGCGGGGGTACGTTGGAAGACCGTGAGGTTTTTACATGACTGTATAACCTCAGGGATAATCTGCGCTGCTGTAGCTCCAGTGCCTAGGATCGTGAATATCTCCCACACTGAAAGACAGCCTTTTTACGTACTCACCAATGATCCCAATTCTCTTTCCACGGAAGTCATAGTCCCAGTCCCATCGAGCGGAATGCATCACCTTCCCCTGGAAAGTGCTTAAGCCACGAATATTGGGATACTTGGGCATGTTGAGCTGCCCGACGGCTGAGACCAGGAAATCCGACTGCACTGTGTAGGTTTCGCCGATTTCAGCCTCCTTGCCACCGAGCCGTTTGATCACTACCCGCCATTTCTGGCTATTATCGTCCCAGCGGGCTTCTTCAACGGAAGAATTGAAGCGAATATGGCGGTATAATTGATACTTGTGCGCAACCTGGATTAGATAGTCCTGGATTTCCTCCTGACCCGGATACTCCCGAGTCCAGAAAGGATTAGGCTCAAAGGAAAAAGAGTACAGGTGGCTCAGGACTATGCATACCATTAGCAGCGAGACATGTGAATAAAAGAGAGACCATGCACACCATCACAGCAGCAGCCCGGATAGACATTGTCATTCCACGTCCCGCCGACTTGGCTACCTTTCTCTATAATGACAAAATTTCGAATACGGGAACGCGTGATCAGATCAATAGCTGTACACATGCCTTTTGAGAGCCATCGTCAGTCAATATGGCTATCGCCATCCTGCGGTGGCTTGTACGACTAACCGGAGATTCCGGCCCCAATTATCAAGACATCAGGTGAGTTGACATTTCGGCCGTAGTCAGCCTTGGGAACAGGATTCGGGTCCGTCATACTGCTGACGGTGGTGGTTTCATTCGGACGGAGATTATATTTGTATACAGGCGGATATCAGCAGCAAGGAGCAAGACAAGAACGAACTGATAAATTGTAAATAGACAGGATCCGTTTCAAATCCGATATGTATATTCACGGGCAATCACATCGCATGAAGAGTGGGATGGCCAATTAAGGTTTCCATTGTTCGTGCTATCAAATCATCCTTGCCCGGAGCTGGCAGTGGAACCACAAGAGGCATGAGCATCGACTGTGCAGTGGCAAAATGTGTGTGTTTGATCGACCTAGCGGGGAGGTAAATGGTGGATGACATTTTATCGAGCATGATGAAGCTAGAGAAGCCCCCAGAATCGGAGTCCCGATGCAAGCTTGCCAGATCGTTGACGCCGTGTGAGGTGAGGTCAGAGGACGTTTCATAGTGATGGGCAAGGTTCAATGGTCGATGATAGAGGACAAGCGATGCTAGGAGACTGGCCAGACTCTTAATTGGTGGTCGGGAGGAAGATGCCCTCATGGTTGTATGCAGATTTCGGCGGTTTCGCAAGTGGGAAGAGAAGGTGTTGGTTGTGATGCTACTGGAGTCTAATCCTGGCAGTTCGACTAAAGTTGCCGTCTGATCGCCCATTAGCACGGGGTTATCTGCCCTTCCTTTTGCCGTGGCCGGAATTCGATAGCCGGCACGGGCGACGGGATTCCGTCATTACCAAAGCTTACCCTAGTCTTGAACTAAGGTACCGCGGGTGTATTTGATACCGCTTTCTTAATTACTATTTACGACAACCTTCATACCTTATCTTATCGTAGCTGGATTTTGATAAGGCAGGGTCTTCGGGAAATACTTTGGCGCTAGGCGTATTAGCGGCTGCATTGATGGGTGGACTGCATTGATAGAGTATTCTCGGGATTCGGCCTGCAGACATAAACGAGCAATCGGTCGCGCTTTGCCGCCTACACCGTATCGACAAGACCCCGGAGTCGTATGATATGGAGCTCTCAGCTTTCGGAGCGTTTCATGAATTGTGGCTTCGGCATGGGAACGTCCTCCAGCAGATGCTAATTTGATGAAGCAAGTCTCTGTGAGGCTATCGCTTGACTCTTGACTGTGTTTCTTGATTACTGTTCTACAACTCTTTTCGTTACTGTCTGGACAAAGTGAAACTCCTTGCAGTGGTTCAATGCCAATATCGTCGGAGAGGTCTTATCTGACATCTTCCTTGTTCTCAGCTAGTGCTGCCTCAACCAAGATTGGCCTTCATGATCTTCTTTTATTCCGCCTTGCCGCTCTGTGTAATCCGAAATCTAGGCTTCCGAACCCTATGCAGCGCCCGAGATACCTGCATTCGCGATCACGATGTTCAGTCGGCCAAAGTCTGCGAGCATGTCTTTGAGTAGCCGCTTGGGTGCAAACCTTACTCAGACTCACCGCGTAATGCATCCCACCCCTCAATGTATCCGCTAACCTTTGCATTTGAATGACTTTTGCAATTTGCGTTCAGATTACAATTCAAGTAGCTCGAATTGTACAGAAAAGTTAGCTCTACGAGTGTACTAGTAATTAGATTTGAATGTACAGTGCTGCGTGTTAATATGTAGTGGTTTACATAGAAGACAGCATATTATACATCTTTAGCAATCTTGTTAGCTGCGAGATTGATATAGAAAAATAGATCTTGCTTTTCTCTATAATCCGAGCTACTTTGCTCAAATATAAAGCGAGAACTGCAGAAGCTATTCGGCTGCGAAAATTGAATATTGTTAGCGAATGCATTAAGGGGTGGAGTGCATTAAGGGATCAAGAGTAGCATGGCTTGGCAAGCTCATTGATATTATGCGCCAAGCATCCTCAATAACCATGAATACACCCAAGAATGACGCAAAGTCAGTAGTGAACCTTCGCAACCTTGTTGCTCGCCCCATCAACAGCTACTGGGGATCGGAGTGGATAAAGTAGTTCTGTAGCCGACTGCGACAATTGTGGCCTTCTCCGCTGCTTCCCTTCAAGATGCTGACTACTGCAGCTACTCTTGTGTGTCATGCTTACCTATGTTACAGACCTATGTTGCAGCAACACGAGTCTTTCGGTGCTCGAATCAACCCAAGCCACCAATGTCCCCGCTCCTGGCTGGCTTACAAAAGCATCGTATAGCCTGGACTCCGACACAGGTACGAACTTCAAAGCATCTGTATGCCTGCCCGCTCTCCAAGCTTTGCGCTCGTTCGTGCCAGCTCCTCTTCCAAACAATCGCTCCTCGCGCTAGCTGCGAGATTCCATTCGTGTCCAAAGGCATCCCCTAGCATCTTGAGACACTTCACATGTTTCTTCAGAAGAGTTCGCATCTATTCTTCTGCTTTGCATATGCTGCTACACAAGCCGCCTCCGCACCAGCTTCAAGCTCCTGTGTCTCCGCGTTGCAACCGAATTATCCCGCCCCGTCTCTTGCGCCAGGGTACAAGGCCCAGCTCATTGCGACGAACCTCACAAAACCCCGCGGACTCACCGTAGACAGTGACGGGCAGCTCCTTGTCGTCCAGCAGGGAGTCGGCATCACAAGCTTGCGCATTCATGATCAAGGCGGCGACTGTTTAGAGGTCCTACACAAAGTAGATGTTGTACAGAATGCCAATCTCACACATGGTATTGCCCTCTCTGGCGGTAGCAGGACGTTGTACGCCTCCTCGGCGCAAGCGGTCTTCTCCTGGCCCCATGATGCCGCCAAGAGCAATGCGAGCGGCATCGGTAACGACCTGATAGCCGTTACTAACAAAAGTGGCGGTGACCATATCACCAGAACGCTGCTATTTGCGAAAAAGCAGAAAGACACCTTGACTGTTAGCCGAGGTAGCGATTCGAACGTCGACTTTGACTCTTTGGACTTGACTACCGGCCACTGTCAGATCAAGTCATTTGCTGTACAGAAGGATAACATGAGTGTGTAGAATTTCAACACCACTGGAAAACTTCTTGGGTGGGGCTTGCGCAATTCCGTTGGCATCGCGGAGCATCCCATAACTGGCGGCATCTACAGCGTCGACATGGGCATGGATTATGCAACAAGAAACGGGAAGGATATTTCCCAAAACAACCCTGGCGATGAATTGAACTACCGCGGCATCATCGGTAAAGCCAACGATCTGGACCAAGGTCTCAACCACGGATACCCTTACTGCCACGCCGCTTGGGAACTGCCACGCCGCTTGGGAACTGCCACGCCGCTTGGGACGTGGATGCCATTCCTAATAAAGGCGACTTGGTAGTCGGTGATCAGTTCCTCGTAGGCGACGTGAACCATACCTTCACGAGAAGCGACACCAGCAATGATGCAGTTTTCGTCAGAGAGAGAGCGGCCCCGATCATAACTCTCCCTCCGCATAATGCCCCCATTGATTGGAAATTCACGGCAGATGGCACTGAAGCCTTTATCAGCTTTCACGGCAGCTGGTGAGCACCTAAGCTTCCGATCTCCAATGTACAAATGGGACTGACTAGTCACTCTCATATGTAGGGATCGCAAGGGCTCGACGGGTTACAAAGTCTCCAAGATTGACTGTGCCAACGGACGGCCAGTAGCGCCTTCGGACAGCAAGACTGCAGTTATCGACATCAGGAGCAACGTCGATGTCAACAAATGTGGGCAGATAAGACACTATGTCTGGAACAACGATTGTTTCCCACCCGCAGGTCTCGCTTTTGATAAGGCCGAGAGGCTTTTTATGAGCTCGGATTAGACGGGAGAGATCTGGGCGATCACTAAGATATGATTGAATGTGGGTTTTTCGTGGGAAACAGATTGTAAGGCCGAGGTTTCCACTTGACACTGTATCCTGGTGTCCATAATCTTTCAGACGGAACGTGTTGTCTCGGGGCGGAGTGTTTCGTATAGAAGCCTTCTTCTTTCCTGTATAAAGTCCAGTCACACCCTTGTAAGAACTAGTTTCTTCTCTCCAAGTCTCCATAAAGTTCTTCTATCGTCACGTGGCCAGATACTACCTCCTTTTCTAGATACCTTGCTTAACATCATTCTGGGCCTTCCAACCGCCATGCCTTGGATCATTAAGAAGTATCCACTCCTTGCTCTTATCCTCGTCCCCGGCATGGTTGCCGCCCTACCCTCCCTGCTGCAGCGCCAAATCGAAGTACCTCAGACCTGCCTGAACACTATAACAAGGCAACCCGACACCCATCGAACCACCCAAGACGAATGCAAGGGCGCCGCGATGCAGCTGTGTGGACAAATCCCTTCCAAATACTGGGCGATCAAGGATTGGACTACCATCAACAGTGGTTCCTGTCGCGCCATGGTCTACCACGACGACCATATGCAAGTACCCACGATGGATGAGTGTATGTAGTCCCTGGGAGCGATTATCTCGTCCTGCATCACGCAGCAGCCCGGCACGAACGACGGCGGAGGCGCAAACCAAAGCGATGACTTGAACAAGATGGCGATGGACTGGACGAAGTCTGCGTATCAGATTGGGTCAGGAGCGCATTTCGATAAATCACAACAGATGAAGATGGCGGATATCGCAGCAGCGGTGAGCCAGGAGGGTGCGGCGACGATGCATGCATAATAATCTGAACAGCTGGACTGTATATGATGTAAAAGATATTGCTGGAGGTAAGGGTATATGATCATACTTTTAAATATCCAACATATCTCGTTGTGAAGTGTAGTCTTTCCACGGCATCCCATGGACTCTGAACGACGAGAGCGAGTAAGAGGTGGCACGACCAAGATCAAGCCACCTGTGGCCGACTACGATGGAGTACGGAGTAGAACCTCGATCCTAGGTAAGAGTTACCAGAACCTGTCACCAGGAACATTAACAGCAGCACCATGATCAGTGTCCCTTCCAGGCACTGACAAGACAAACATGATCAAGCCATGCCTTCGGTAGATCAGCGGGCCGAGGTCCGCCATGCCCCGGCTCAGCCCTGCCAAGGCTGAACGGTGGATGGGAGGGAAACTTCGACACATCCATCATCAAGCTTCAACGATGCGTGAAGCGCGACTCGTTTGATCTAGATGGATTATTTATACTTGGAGTAGTTCGTCAGAGTCTCGCTACGACATACTTACTCCCGTTCCAGTGATGAAGCGACTTCTGAGCTCGACGGCTCCTGTGCCCTCCTTCGACAATCGTGAGGCATGCCACTTGCGTTCTAATCACACGACTCAAGTTGCAGAACAGTTTGATTGAAGCGCTCTGAGACTCTAATGCTAATCGGAACATACACTAGCCCTTAGACCCGATGCAGAATGCACTGAGAGTCCTTGACAACACGTACTCAAAACCGACAAATCAACATCGAATTCAAATGAGTGGACTGGCTTTCAAGCAACAAACATCAGAAACATTATCCCCAGAATCTTTCTTCGGTCCTCTAGGCCCTGCCTTCTCATGCACGAGTCCACTCGGCTCATGACTTGTACATAGCAACAACAAAACCATCAGCTGTGATGACCTGTACTGCCGGATTGGCACGGAAAAAGTCACATTCGTCGACTTCTGCTGGAATGACGAGTCAGGTGTCGCCAGGATCTGTGGGACACTGATGGGTGGTGGAACGACCGGTGGAGTGAATGTGAACGAGGCAACGGCGACTTCCTTGGTTCCTATGAATCCCGCCACAGTAACAGTGCATTGGATTGCTACCCCCGGTGCGCCTGCCCCAGTGTCTGGCGGACAGTCAAAGTAGAAGCTATAGAGGCTGAAATATGTGTAAGGAAAGACTGGGCTAATGTACGCGGTGCGGTTGGTAACTGCTGCTTCGACGCAGTCACGATATCGTCTGGTAAGGAGTGCGGCGGGACTTCGCTGATGGTAGTCCCTATGAACCAGGAGTTGAAGAAGAGACCTTGCCCGTCATCAATAGGGTTGAGAGCCTGGCTAATTGATGGAAGTGGGATAGCTACATATGTCCAGCCTACCGACAACGGCTCTAAAAGAGAAGAATGGCTCACGAATCGAAAGCTTGGAAAGGACCGACTTGAAAAGAGCTCAAGCAGTCAGAAAGAGTTATTCCATGCACGAGATTGAGTTATCGCTATGATGTCACTGTCCCACGGTCTCGTGGGCCCTATTCGAAAGGCCTACATGTATTTGAGCTAAGTATTTTCAAGGAGGGTGTCGGCCTGCAGAAGAACCAACAAGTCCCGAAGAACGCAAGGCCTACGCAACCATTAGGAATCTTCTGATATGTGCTTTATAACAGCGACTGTGAAGAGGCTTTAGTAGGTGGAGTTTATCGACGATACTCGGCTGCATTAACTGACAGCCATGTCGGACGAATTGCACGGCCGCAAAATCCAAGGTCGACCTGCCCTTCGCGAAGGCCTCCCTGAGAACAAAAGGTTGACAAAGTGATGCGGCACCACGGCAAGAACCTGACGTAAGATGGCTTTAGTAAATTGATACTAGAGAAGCTACTCATTGCGTTAGGACTTAAGCGAAGCTCTCTTCTGAGACAATCCAAGACGCGCGAGACCCTCCTCAGCCTCTTCCCGCGACGGCCCACTAGTGGATATACCGGAAGAACTATCTTGAGACCAGGGTACCAATCATATCCACCTCCGGCCATTGCTTAACGCACGATTCTCGGCCCATACCACTACTAGCACTATGCTATGTGACAATCGTCTCACCTCGGAACCTATAGCTTTGTATATTTTCACGTCTAATTCTATCAAGTATTGCCATTTAGTGTACTTGCTAAGCGCGATGTAGGAACAAACAGAGTCATTCTAGTTTCGTAATGCTCCACCTTTGCTGCCGGGAACGGTGCGCTGAAGCTTCTGATTCTATGTCCTGGATTGGTAAAAGATAGTGTAGAGTATATGGGGAACACGAACAAAATCACTCAGCTCCTTCTCGACGTCATCCGGAATGTCAGCCTTGCGCATCAAGGGTAGGTCAGGTCAATACCGAGATATTCGACGATCTTACCGCTCCACTCTTGTAAAGCCTCTCTCTCAGCATATATATAAACCGGTGTTTTCAGCGCATCTTCTCCCCATTGCAAGCTCCAACACTTCATCAATACTCATTATCCCCACAAACCCAACCCTTCCAAACCGCTTCCCAAACCCTTCCCACAAAACCACAACATAAATGTCACCCATCACCTTCAAGCCAATCTTCCCCCTCCTCCTTCTCCCAGCCCTCAACGCCGCCTTCCCCTCCCTCCTCCCACGCCAAAGCCCACCCCCCCGACTCCTGCGCCTTCAACGACAAAGGTGCCAGATCCTGGCAAACCAGCCCCGCCCAATGCACCTCCGCCGCGCAATGCCTCTGCGGCCAGATCCCTTCCGGTGGCTGGCAGAAGAACGGCTGGACGACGGTCAACAGCGGCACCCGCGACAGCGATTGCCGCGTCATGATATACCATACCGACGAGATGAACGCGCCCAGCCAGAGCGATTGCATGAGCACGTTCAACAACATCGTCAATACGTGTACAGTTTCGAAGCCGGGGAAGAGTGATGGAGGGGGCGCGAATGAGGAAAGCGGGGGTTCGCCGAGTGAGATTGCGGAGGTGCAGAGCCAGACGGTTTATCAGATTGGGGCGGTGGGGTATTTGAATTTCAGTTCCCAGATTAATGCGGCCTATACGGGGGCTTATGCTGGTCAGGAGGGAGCAGCTGCACATATGACGGGGCCTTGATTGCGTTTCGGTGGCGTGGGAGGCATGCTGATAGAGGTAGTCGGAGTATCGAAGGGCCGTGTAGTTTAGATACTCCATGCGTAGCAGCGCAATCAGGGCATCGGTTCGCATGCCTCATTGATTCAAACTTAGATGGAGCGGCGTTTTTTTTCCGGCTCCGGAACTTCGTGGAATGAGGTACACACCCACAAGAACATCTTTCTCTCCCACTTCTTCTTCTGAAGAGTATCAATATTCTCACCTCCACTATCTTACGTGATCAGGTGAAAATTTCTTTGTTTCATGGGTCTCTTGCGTGAATCTACTTTAACGAAGCAATGGCAGTTGACTCAGCCCTACCGTTGAGATTAGTGCAATTGTGCGGAATCCGAATCGCAGAATTGCATGTTCCCACGTCGTGATTATCCACTCAATTGAAGCATTATATGTCGTCGACTGTTGGCTTACCACCCCCCTCGTGCTGGGGAGGGGCGAGTGATTCTCGACCATCTTTAAACAATTGATGATGGGAGGGATAAAGCCTAGCCGTAGGCGGAGCAGCCCTGTTGTTTCAGACTACGAGTAGGTCCTGAAGGATTGGTGGCTTTCGTCGTGGCTAGTTACGTAGTGACGACTTTTCATCTCGATAAAAAGCCGAATATCCCATACAGATACAACATTGCGTCTTATTTTCTGCTATTTCCGATAAGACACCCTCCACGAGGTTATTACAGACTCTCCTGGAGAATTACATGACACATTCTCCAAAAGCGAGAATACAACGCGAGCTACTGATCGCGAACGCGTGCTTCTTTCCTTCTGCAACCATTTGCCTCCAGGAAAAGGCCGTGTCCTAACGAGGCGTATATTCCCAGCCACCGAAGAAAGCCGCCTACTCGAACGAACCCCTCACCTCCCCGCTGACTCAAGGGTCCTGAGCGCCCTCGCGATCATTCTCCTCTGATCAAGTAATGCCTCCTGCACACCAAGTCCATGACCACATTCGGCTTCGACGCGACATAACGACGACCGGGTGGGCAGTACGCATTGCTATTCCTTTGGCTGCCGGTTTGCTTGCTATAATCGGCGCAGTACTGCTGTGGCATAGACGAAGGATATGGAAGGAGCGTACGAGGAACGGTGGTCGTGATGGCGTGCAGAGAGTTTATGGGTGATGCGGACGCTGGGCAGGCTGGGACTTTGGCGTGCGATCAGAAGGGTTGATTGGTCTGAAGGCTGGATTGCGGGTGGTTTTCTCACACGGGCAGGACGAGAGGATCGCTGTAAGACCGAGGCTCAACGAGCCTGTAGGCGGGAGAGTGATTGATCCTATCTGGTAGGGGCATCTTGAACTCGGAGGCGCAATCACCCAACGCGGTCTATAATAGTTCTATTAGTGATGTGATAGCCCGAGCCGGCGGTATCAGTTGTTGGAGCTTTGATTCTGGGCATTGATACGTTTGAAGTCTTGTTTAGTTCAAGCGCTGCCAGGATTGTCTGGATAACAGCTGATTGTTTCGAAGTCGTAGCAAGCTTTGCCAAGGGCGGCTCATCGGGCCGAGATCCCCGTGTGGAAAAGCCTTCCAGCATTACCTGGAGGTTGAAACTAAAAGAATAACAACCGAGTCTGCCTTGCGAAGCCCCTCACCGTACTCCCAGGGGGCATGCTGTTGGTGAGACAGCTTAGGCCCGTTAGCTCTTGGCTTCTGCGCTAGCGAGGACATAGGGAATATCTTTCCGACGATACATCCACATTCAATCGCATGCCCTCTGAGGCTTCGATGCGTTCTTGTGTCAGCGCCCAGCATCCGTCGGCATAAACAGACTGTGTTGTCTAGGGGGATGCGGGTCTCGAGATCTGATCTCCAAGTCCTTTTGACGCGATTTCGATCACTACGTTCACCGTCTAGCCAAGATCCGAAATACTTTGCTAATGGCATTGGCAGAATGACTTGCTGGGTGAGATTCTGAGGACAAGATACTGCAGATATCTGACAGTCCGGTCGGTATCTAAAGTAGATCAAGCGTACGTGGCATGAACAGGCTAAAAGTTCAGCCACGCTTAGCCCGGGTCGCTGCCTTGTACTGCGTACTACATAGATTTCTTCATCTCTCACGAACATACTTCTGCGAGTCTCCCCCAAGCAACAAACGACTCCTTTTATGGAAGGATCAATTTCCTCTCCAAAATAGTCCTCCAAGTTCTGTGCAAGCTCAATACCTACCTCCTGAAGAGATGGCTTTCGTCCAAGATCGGTTTATTTTCGATGATACCACGAGCGCCTCCGTGTCTGCTTTTCTCACCTCCGTACGGGCTCATCCCCGCTTTCGACTTCGTTTCATAGCCATTGTCGCAGCCTCATGTGGTTGCTTCTTCAATTTCCTTACATTGTTCCTCACCCTTTTTGGCTTTAGAGACGGCGACCTTGCGATTTTTACAGGATGCGCCTACATACCTGTGAGTCTATTCATGGTTTTCAGAGAATAAGCGTCACTAACAGTCGACGCAGCTGTTGCTCTCGATAATCTGGCATCATTTTGACCTGGCCTCGAAGCGTTTGCTTACCCGAGATCTCTCGCCCGCATTACTCGTTCTTGGAGATGGGCTGGCCTGCCTGGGGTTCCTCATTATCATCATAATCAGCGGAATACTTAGCGGTGCGGCTTATGAATCGGGAGTGGTCGTGTTGACGACGTATAACTCTGTGCCCTGGATGATCTGCTAGTAAGTTTTAGACCCCCGCAGTGCTTCGACTACTTGCACTACAAACCAAATTAACACGTCTTAGCTGCGTACATCTAATTATCACTCTACGGGCTATTGTGCGCGCTTACGACATGATTTTCAACAGCATCCGCTCACCCCATCGCTGCGTCAGTTGCGGCCACCCTAAACCCACCTGGGGTGGTGCCAGTGGGAAAGATGGAATGGTCTACACGCCTCTTGGCAGTCAGGATCACGATGATGATGATGTGGAGGCAAATGTTGCAGCTAAGAAGACGGAAGAGATGGTACCGACGGCAGCAAGCCCTGACCAGGCCCACAAGGGTCGTCCCTATGGCTCCCCTAACGAAGGTCTTACAGTTTTGGTCTGACAACAAAACATTTCTGCAGGTCGTTCTTTGTCTGTGCGACATTAGCTATGGAGCAGAGGCTCTTCTTGGGCTTTTCTCAGTCATATGTAGGTCTTACACTTTCCAGGCGAGGAGTTTAGATCTTAAGGTATCGTCTGTAGGTCACGAATGACCATCAAGATCTCCGTCACATTCAATCATGCTATTACTATCCTACTTTCCCTCTCTTATCTTTCCTGTCTGCATGCGCTGCTTCCTATCTTTTCGTACTATAGGGTCCCACACCACTTCCTACCATTCTCACCTGCAATACCCTTGTTCTCTCCGGTGGCCCTCATTCTCCGTCGCAGACACAATGCTCCAAGGCCAAGGGACACTACTGCTACCAGAGCAATGAGGACGAAGAATGCCGACAGTGGGAAGCACGCCTTTCCGATCTGACTGCTACAGTCCAAAGCGAGCTGCATCCTGCAGGTGTTTGACTGTAGGAGGAAGGTTTTTCGGCCTGCGTTGTTGGTTCTACGATGTGCTTTGGTTACTCAAACCAGCTGGCGCGAGGCCAAGAACGGAAATGGTGAGGAACTTCCGAGACCGGCAGGAGATGCCTGGGATATACTCATCTGAAGAACAAAGACCGGACAGGATATGCAGCCGCTCAGGAAGTGATCAGAAGACAATGGCATTATTGCATGTGCAGGGGACATCTATGTCGGATTCGCCAGAGGGCAAGATTGAGGAAAATCGATCACAGTCTGCAAGTGTCAAAAGGAAACTTATTCATCCCAACGTATATTAATATTACACTCCATCACACACCCTCAAACGTCTCAACCATCTCACAGCTCCAGATCTTCTCCGCCGACGACCTCCCCTCCAGCATCTCCAACTGTACCTGAATTTCACTCTCTTTCACAGCCAACCCCCCACTAATCCCCAGACCAACGGGACTCAATGGGCCAGTGACCCCCTCCTCAAAATCCCTCTTGACACCTTCTGGCTCACCCTCATAAGCAGCACCTTTTGGCTCATCTTCACCAATAACATGTCTTGCAAACTCCTCACGACGGTTTCCATCCACTTCGACCTGTTGGTTCACATCCACGAAATTATCTCTTGCAAGCATAGTCCTGGGACTCAGCGAATCCTCCATCCCCGCCAGCGTATCCACCGATCCCCTCCCCTCCTCAATATCCGCCTCCACAAAGCCAGCAAAAGACACTAGCGATGCGTCGTGGCCGGCTCCACCACCGTAAACAGGCGTCTCTACAAACCCATCCCTAGCAGAATCATAAGACCGCCGCGTTGCAGCTACAGTGGTTCCTTGCATCTCCAGATCGTCCCTGGTAGCGGCGATCCTGCGCCTTTCTTTGAGGTTTCCAAACTGGCGCGGGATGACGAGCAGGGCCAGTATGAGGAGGAGGAAGGAGACGAGCACTAAAGCTATGATGCCAAGGATGAGGAGTTGGAGGTGGGTGTTGGGGGTGCGGAACATTTTAGTTCGTGTGGCTACGTGGGCGGGAGATGGCTGATAGTGGATTACGGAGGCGAGTGATGCTGGGTAATGGTACTGCTGCTTTGCTAGAAGTGAGCTGGCTGGTGGATGACAGACGAGGGGATACACTTTCGCGGGGCGGGATTGAAGGAGGGGTCTGGGCGTCTTGCTTTATGTAGATGGAGGGGACAATGGGCTTTATGCTTCGGGGGCTTGGGAGGGGATAATGGCATTGTCTGGTTGAAGACTCGTTTTCACAAACGCCTTTCTTTGTGGTGATTGGTGGTTTGGGATGGGAGGCGTTGGAATCGCCGTGCTCTCAAGGGATTGGTTGCTTCGTTCTAGAAATAGGGGTTATGTCTTCGTTGACGAGTTGTCCAATTGGGATGAGTTGCTTGTTCTAGCTCGTGGGTTGACCACCACTATGAGAATACTCAGGGATTCGATCTCTTCGGAACGAACAACGCTTTCTATTCCTGAACTACGTAGACAAATTGAGAATAATTGAAGCCATATCTGCTCCAAGCCGCATACCAGAAGATTCACTATGTTTGGTGGAAAAAGGTAACTTCCCGAGATGGGTTAGATCAACGAAAAGAGGGGTGTAGACCGCATTTCTATAGACCGGGTTCTCAGCCCGATCATACTTCGCACGTCGACTTCTGGAGCACAATCGCTTTCGTAGTGTTTGGGAATTCTGTCATCCAGTCATCAACCACTTCCGAAGAGATGGGCTTTGCTGCATGGAGAATTTGACTCTGAGAAGTCAGCCTGGATGCCAAGACGCCAAGACGATCACGTTTCTTCATTTTCTGCCAGCTTCTCAGCCTTCTACTTTCACGCCCCAACAATGTTGGTCTATCAGATGTTTGCTGCAACCGGAAATTCGCGCTGTTCAAGGTGTTGACGATCATGCTCGGAGGAGTGATCCTTAAGCAAGTGTTCGGACAGACAGACTCTGTGCTTGTGCCATGTCCGGGGTGTGGATGCACCAACAATGCCTTTGTTACCGTGACCACTTGCGAACAAAGAATCTTTTTTTAGTTGTCCCTTTGACATGTCCGCGGTCATATAATGATGGGTTGTCCCAGGAGATTTTCACCACCCGCTTTGCATCTTGATTATCTTCAGAACCGTGGTCATCCATACTGTCTGCCAAAACATCCGTGCAAGAAACCGAACCACAGATACAAGATGGGCTCAGAACATGCACTGATGATAGCCGGCTGGACCGTCTTCGCAGTGCTAGCCCTCGCTATTTGTTGCCTTCTTGCATACTGGATGCTTGACCATCGTCAAGCGGCGAAAATCGAGAAGCAGCAGCAGGACCTGGAGTTGCAGAAGAGCCGCATCAGAATGATACCACAAAATCAGCTCCAGAACTCCGGACCTTCAATGTCTCTGCCCGATCCATTCACTAGCAACGGCATTACGACTAAGGTCGATTTGACCCCACGACCATTCAGCCTGCTGCGGAATCCACAAGGTCGTCTCAGCAAACCTGAGATTGTTCCGGAGGCAGAAATACAAGAGCCAAAGGAGCAGCCTTCGGAGGCGAGAAAGCCAGAACATGGGCCGGGAGCTCACGATCCGATGACGCAGGAATTTCCCTTGGAAGCCAACAGCCCCGAACCACGCGACTCTTTGGATATGGAGTCGCTCTGTGGTAGCCCCTTTACCCTACCGGAAACTTGGGGCAAGGTCATCTAAATCAATTTTAGACGGGCTCCGAGATACATCACGACGGTAATCAGACTGCAATTCCTTTGCGATGTTTCTGGATCAGAAGGGACTCTTGTAGCACAGTTGCAGAATGTAGGTAGAGTGGTTTTGGCTTCATCTACTGCTTTCATACTGGCGTAAAATTAATGCAATGGTATCCCGATCGTCGTAAGTAACTACTCTTCTTATGGTTTCATCACTGTGCTTCTTGAGTACAGATATCTTTGACAAGCCTGCCCATGGGGCAAGCTGTTGTTACTCATTCCACTATCTATTAATTATCAGTTCATAAGGTTTAGTGCAATATTCTATCGTGTTATCTTTGGTCACCCATTCGATTCCTTCAACCTTCGCCACACTCTCCATTTGTCAGAGCCTTTGATCGATCTTATCAAGCATACCAGCAATCAAGTAAATGCAAGGTCAGAAGAGGGAAGAAGGAGCATCCATTGATCTTCAATTTGACCTATCACTACAAGCTAAACCATACAAGCAGTCACATCCAAGTTCATCCAGTCTCAGCAGCACATTAGCCGCATAATCTTCGTGCGAAAGAATATTACGCCTCCGCGTTCACGGTATGCAATTCACGAACATTCCCCTTCCGAAACCATTGGCACCAAGGCTCAAACCAGCAAATCACACGACGAAGCTAAGAGCACAAAGAAAACCACTTCTCCCTACAAATCAGCAACAATACTACAACCTTCTTTCACTAACCCCAGACCCCGTAAAACAATACCATTATCGCCCCCTCCCCAATCCAACAAAGCCTCTTTATTCCCACCCAACCTCTTTATACCCCCTCATCTCCAACACCCACCTCTCTGCAACAAAGGCCCTCAAAACATCCATAGTCCCTCCACTCCTACAACCCACCACAAACGTTCAAACCCCAAAACCCTACCACAACCAACCCTCCAAACTACCAAAAAACCCACCAACTCCTCCACCAAATCCACCACAACCTACCAACCGTCACCGC
>JAABUS010000387.1_pt1 | contig 112674 bp, 91 predicted proteins | sample 5560161 | NCBI WGS metagenome assembly JAABUS01 (sample SAMN10711885, study PRJNA513376) | rock metagenome | isolation source: Antarctica rocks | place: Antarctica: Victoria Land, Trio Nunatak nord | collected 2016-01-04
TGGCGCAAGGGGATGGGGGTGCGATGGGAGGGCAAGGGGTCGCGGTGGGGGAGAAAGGAGGGGAGGGGGCAGTGGCGAGTGATATGCCGCTGGGGGCTACGAGTCAGAAGATGGAGGAGGGCACGGGCGCTGCTGGGGATGATACGACGAGGGCGAACAAGGCGAAGGAGCAGGTGGCCCAGCAGCATAACGAGCCGACGAGTGAGAGTGATGAGATGGTGCCGAAGGCGGCGCATGATGCTACGAGTGCCAATGTGGCGACCTGAAAAGAGGAGTACGTGATGTCGAATAGTGTGAGAGGAGGGAACGTGTAAGACTTGTATGATATTGGTGCATTAAGCGGCATTTACATGGCATAGAGACAGGCATGGAGGCAATCGTATCGAAAAGTCTGACGTCTGGTTGGACAGGATCCTGTACAACATATTCCAGAATTAGGCCTCTCTCCTCGTGTGTCAATGATTACGCCATATTACTATTAGTTGAAATTGAACGTTTACTACCCGCGAGGTTTTGTGATGACTGCCACCCATTTGATTGAACACTACTTAATAGAAGTACAGACGGCATCCTTTGAGCAATGGCGCTGCCTTGGCAGCCCAGGATGGTGTACCAAGGGAATCAATGAGTCGAGTCGAATATTTGATAACGCGCAGCCGCTTCGCCGTCCATCTCCGGCGCCTTCGTCACCTTCACCCGTCCTGCCTTAACACGCCATTACTTCTTGGGGTACTTGTTCTGGAGAAGGTATCTAAGCCATTGGTTAACATGGATTCCTTGAACACAAAATAGCTGGGAAGGGATGCACTCACTGGCTGACGAAGTAATCCCCAACAGCCAACACACCAACAGCACCAGCCCACGCAGCCGCAAGTTGCCAATCCAGCTGACCAGCCTGGTGCTTAGTATACGCGCCGTATCCTAGCGCTGCACTTCCAGCCACGAGCAGCACACCATTGGCGATATAGACTGGGTTATCCTTATTCTCATCTATATCCTGGCCAGCACTCTTGATTTCTTTCTTAGCCTCCTTGGCATTCCTGCTAGCACTGTCCTTGGCTTTGCCATAGTTCTTCTCCGCACTGTCTGCGAACTCGCTGCTCTTCTCTTTGGTGTAGTCGGAGGCTTCTTTGGCCTTCTCCTTGACAGTTTGGGCGTAGTCGGAGGATTTGCCTTGCGCTTTATCTGCTGTCTCTTTGGTCTTTTGCTCGGCTTCGTTGGCGGTGGATTGGGCTTCCGATTTGATGTTTTGGCTGTCGACGTTGTCGTAGGAGGAGGAAGTGGAGGAATCCATGCTTGGGGGTGCGGGGGCGCGGCTAGGATTAGATGGCATATCAGCATTTGGCATACTATTTGGTGAAGTGTCAGCATTTATATAGTGGGTGCAGTAGATAGCAAGACATAAGCAGTAAGTTGTGAAGTAGGGGTCGGAGGTCAGTAGCTCGAAGAAATTGAAAGGTCTCGGGTCGACACAGGAAAGATGCTTCTTGGTACTCACGCCTGGGTCTATTAGCACTGCGATGGGCTGTAGATGTGAGATTCGACTTACTTCTTCAGGGGACTGCTTAGGCCCTTTCGCTGCGGCTTGAGCGTTGGACATGGTGGAAGTCTCTCAGAACGGAGCTTACAGAAGGTCTACTGTTGCGGACCTGGTCAGTCGAGAGTGAAGCGATAAGCAGATATGTACAGATGATCCCATACCTTGACACGGAGGTGATACTAGAGCGATTGATTGATTTGCGGATGTACAAGAATTTCGGAAGAATTGAGACAACGATGAGTATTGTTGGTCTTGTGAGCTCCTCGGTCGAGGTTAGGATTTCCTTTGGAGCGCCGCGCTTGGTCCCGAAATCCTGAAAAAGCGCGCGACGTCACCCGGAAAAATCCGACCAACTTTATTTAATTGAGAAGCAATTTACTCCGTACTTTGGCAGAGGTCAGGAACCAATGCTCTGTTGTGTATTCATTGTTGTTACGACTATATCAAAGATTTGGAAGCAAATCTGATAATATGGATCTAACAATGGACATCTAGCAACAAACTGAATTCCCATGACAACTTCCGACCTACCCCCGACGCCTGGCTGAAATTCGCATAGGCTTGGGCCCTGTTATAATTGTACAGAGCACCGCACTGTCATTGACGTTATCGAAGGTAATGTATAACCAGCCAGCAAAACCCAAAGAACACTACCACCCCCGCCCAAAAAATCCATTTGTCCTGCTTGGCTCTCCTCTCAATCATCCGTATCGTATCACCACTTATGCCCAACGTAGTACCGACACTGTAAAGCTTTTTTTGCGTCCCCTTAAGCATTTCTCGCTGATCTCCAAGATCGCCCACGATGGCGCGACCTCGCTCCAAGTATTCATCCAAAGCGGCGTTTGTAGACGACATGAAATTTTGCTCTCGTAAAGCGTGCGTTTCCCGGGTGTAGTCTTGGGGGCTTGCGCCAAAGGAGAGAGGTTGCGGTTTTGCTGGCGCGAACGTGGAATTTTGGGCAAGGCTGGATTGGGAGTATGGGTTCTCGGGTGTTTGGGTGTGGTGTGGGCGACGGCCGAGGAGCTCTGTTCGATTTTGGGTTGCTTGCTGTATCGACGGAGAGTTAGCATTGAGAACTTGGGCCACGGTTTATGTGTGGCTGGACAGGTAGCAAGTTCGGAAAAGCATACACTGTCTTCTCGGTCCTTTTTTAATCGCTCAAGAGTCTGCCTGTAATCCGCAAGTTCCACTCTGAAATTTTTTATACGCTCGTGGGCTTTTTCTTGTTTGGCTGGTATCAATTCCTTCTTTGCGTTTTCTGCATAATCGTCTATAGTACGGGATAGAGAGATTAAGGAGGCGGATATTTGCCCTGCAAGATTTAGCGAAAAGATTGATACATTGAGCGTGGTTGGGCTGACCTTGTAAGGCAGGCGAGGAGGTGCCCGGGCTTTCCGCGAAGGCGTCGAGGTCGCGGCGTACAGAGGATGATTGCTTAAGCGCAGAGTTGAAAAGAGAGTTCTGCAGCTCTTGTTAGCGTGGTCATTGAGCAAGCAAATATCTTGGACATACCATATTGAGCAAAGGGGATATGGGACAATGCCGTGTTTACACATCTCCAGGCCTAAACCCTAGCCTTGCCAAGAGATTATTGAGGTGTGGACCCCTATGGCGTCATCAGCGTCTAGCTAATCGTGGCTTGCATGCATCAGATGCCTAATTCGTTTTGTTCTTGTTGCTTCCGTGCTCGATTCGCCGTCTGATGGCAAGGCAGTACTCGCAGCTACAAAAATTGATCCATACAAATCATTCGCCGGTGTGCCGTGATGTCTGAGATTCGCAAGTTCGAGGAGCCTCAGCCAATGCTGGCGCACCGCAAACATCTCAAATTCCCTGTATTGGACGATAAATTCTTGGGATGACGCTTGATCCACCATGCCTTTGCTAATCGCATCTTCAAACTCACAATTCCCTCCAGGGCTCAGAAGCCCTGAATAGAGGGGTGGCTGAATACCTTCCTCCGAAGATTATTGTTGCCCCTGATTGGGTTCTGACGCACCTCAGACCATCTTTAGATTGATTGGGATGGCCGCTGATTGGACTATAATCTATTGATTCATCTAGATCACCAGCGATCGCACTATACCGTTCAATACCGCAACACAGCTTCTATCCTAGACGTCCGCGGATGTTTCTCAGACTCGTTTTATGCCAATCCAACGCCTCAAACGGCGCAACAATAATCCCCATAGCATCATCAACACCCTGCGTTCACTTGGTAGCACAAGCTGCGACCACAGCACCATGTTCTCCATCTACCACCTCACAATGCACCCTATACTCTCGACATCCTATCTAGTCCCCGGCCTCCTCCTCAACCCGGTCCTCTTTCTCTGGAACCTAAACACTCTACTCTCACGCCTTTTCCCCCCAATCATCGCGGATGCCGCAATCCAGCTGGCCCCATACAATGCGCGTGGTCCCTTAGTAGAACATCCTCACTTCGACATCCATTCTTCAGAAAGCCTTTGCTGGAGTCACATGGCATTCATCGTCTGTGCAAAAGTAGCTGCCTTCGGCTTCGGGCGCATCAATGAGCCCAGATAGGCTGGGAAATCGAGGGCAAGACTGAGAAGGGAACGTATGTAGAAACATAGAATTATTGGGGACGCAAAGCTCATGAACGGTAATGTGACCCATCTCAACCCAGCTGCTGCGTACGGCAACGGATTTGCGAAGAGGCAAGATGAAGATGTCATCAAAGATTGCTCCGACTCAGGGATGTTGGACGCAGCAGGAAGCGACGACGAATACCCCAGCACTACCGACTCAGAGATCATGCTATGATCAAGCCTCGTTATAGATACGACTACGGCCTTTTTACCGCAGCATGGCGTTCCTGAGATAGAAAAATAGCGAAGGATACTAGGCGACCAGATGAGTTACACTAGAAGTTATGTATTGGCGTCTGTGGGCGCTTCCACGCGATACGGTCCGAAGTAAAGGCGGTCATAGCTCTAAGGCTAGGATTGTCCGCAATTGAGGTTCTCTAAAGAAAGGCTTGCTCATTGGCCATGTGCTCCAAGTTCCTCACATGCGATGAAAATCCCATCAAAGCATCTTGCAGAGTCTTGTGATTGAATGCAGCTTTCGACCAGTCCTACCCTGCCAAGTTTCCTTGTGGACCGAACTTGCCTTGGCATATGTGTATCCCACTGCATAAAGATACCCAATTCAAAGATCGCTAGAAACAGAGTGACCTGTTTCCAAGCCTGGCGCAGAACCGCACTACCTCTGGAGTGGATGTGCCATACTCGTAGATACCAGAATGTGGAGCCTACAAGCACTGTTGAGTCTGTTCGCAGACCCAAAGCGTAGTTTCCAGGAACAGAGTAGCGGAGCCTTGTGATTGGCTCAAATCCCTGCCTTTCACAATGCTCCTACCCGCGCTGCCCACAAAGCTGCCACCTCTTCGATAGGAATCTTCGACTCTTAATCCCTCCTGTACAAATACCACACGATCAAACGGTTTTGAGAACATTCTCTAGGTCCCACGTTCAGTGACAGAAAAATCGTTGGGTACCAAAAGGCCACCCCTGGTCACATCGGCTCCAGAGGGTTTTAGCGTATCCGCGCCCCTTTCAAGCATCTGTCCAAAGAATTTTGACATCGAACCTTCGCAAGCCTAACGACGACGACACTCGAACCACCAGCTACAAATCATTGTGGAATCACTCGTTTGACCCAATACATATCGCCGGAGTCTTCATTTGTGCGCCGGACGTCCTGAACAAAGAGTAAGTGGGCCTAGTGCGATAAATAGCTGGATTCGCGTTCGACGCCAGCTTTCACGGAAGCAACTTCCACAGCCTGAATTATATCAATCGCTTTTACTAAATACCTACCTATCCCTTCAGGTAACTCCTCATCCGCCAACTCGTTCCTTCCGCGCTTTGTCGAGATCACCAGTATGGGTAAGCCCCTCCAAACAATGCCCCGTTCATACACACAACATATTCCAAGAGCACACATTAGCCAGCATGCCAAAGGCTCAAAGGGCCACAAGGCCAACTGCGCTTGGCTTCAGCCCAGTTGATTACAAGAAGCCTGGCAGATCAAACATTGCTCCTCTGATCTCGCCCAAGATGACACCGTTATCGTTAAGAATCATCGCTAATGCAGCTACAGCAACCAACGGACCTATGCCAAACATGCAGAATGGCCCGAGATCTTCACCAGGGCCTCAGAGTCAGGGCCAGATGCCCCCAGTACCAAATGGCAAGCCTACATCACCATCACCATATAATGAGCGACAGAACCCGATGAGCCCCACGCAACAAATTGCAAGCCAGACCGTCAGCTCCAAAGATCCGAAGGCCGCTGCTCAAGCGGCTAGTGATATGAGGAACGTCGTGCGGAGGAAGCTTACAGGCTACGTTGGATTTGCAAATTTGCCCAATCAATGGCACCGCAAGAGTGTTCGCAAGGGCTTCAACTTCAATGTCATGGTCGTCGGTAAGCAATTCTCCTCGAAAGAAACTCAATGGGTCGTTCTGATCCTCTACAGGTGAATCTGGTCTTGGAAAATCTACGCTGGTGAACACGCTCTTCAATACCTCACTCTACCCACCAAAGGAGCGAAAAGGACCCAGTGCCGACATCATCCCAAAAACCGTGTCTATTCAATCGATAAGCGCCGACATCGAAGAGAATGGCGTTCGTCTACGTCTCACAGTGGTGGATACACCCGGCTTTGGTGACTTCGTCAACAATGATGATTCGTGGAGGCCGATTGTGGAGAACATTGAGGCGCGATTCGACGCCTACCTTGATGCAGAGAACAAAGTGAACCGCATGAACATTGTTGATAATCGTGTCCACGCATGTGTCTACTTCATCCAGCCAACAGGTCATTCGTTGAAGCCGCTTGATATTGAGGTGATGCGACGACTCCATACCAAGGTCAACCTGATCCCAGTCATTGCCAAGTCAGACACTTTGACAGATGAGGAGATCATGTCATTCAAAGCGAGAGTAAGCTACATACGCATTCTACTCGGATTCTTGATGCTAATGATTTATCAGATCTTGACCGACATCCACCACCATGCCATTCAAATCTTCGAGGGCCCACGATATGAGTTGGACGACGATGAGACGATCGCCGAGAATCAGGAGATCATGTCCAAAGTCCCGTTCGCTGTTGTGGGAGCCAACTCGGAAGTCACAAGCCCAGAAGGTCGCAAGGTCCGCGGACGTAGATACCCTTGGGGAGTCATCGAGGTGGACAACGAGGACCACTGCGACTTCGTCAAGCTACGACAAATGCTTATTCGCACTCACATGGAGGAACTCAAGGAGCACACCAACAACGCGCTTTACGAGAACTACCGTTCTGACAAGCTCACTCAAATGGGTGTAGCACAGGACCCGAGCGTATTCAAGGAGGTCAACCCCGCTGTGAAGCAAGAGGAGGAGCGGACGCTGCACGAACAGAAATTGGCAAAGATGGAGTCAGAGATGAAGATGGTTTTCCAGCAGAAGGTTGCCGAAAAGGAGAGCAAGCTGAAGCAGAGCGAAGAAGAGCTGTACGCCAGACATCGCGAGATGAAGGATCAACTCGAGAGACAGCGTATGGAGCTAGACGAGAAGAAGTCGCGTGTGGAGAGTGGCCGCCCACTAGATGAGAAGACGAAGAAGAAGGGTTTCTCTCTCCGTTAGATACCCCAAACATCGTCAAACACATCATATCAATGATGGAGTCTAGTTTCTACTGCTACACTCCTAATCTCGGCGACATGAACGGATCTCGACACCGCTCTTCGGTGGTCCTCGCTTTTCGATATCCTTGGCCTAATTCCTTTGGTACTAGATTCTACAGACTGGACACTGTGGAAGACTAATGGAGGTGGAAAAGGTACTGAAGCAGGGAGGAAAGGGGGAGATGATCAAAGGGCGTCGGAGATAGCTTTCAAAACTGTACTTTTCACATGTTCTTTAGCCCATAGCGGAATTGTTGTCGTATGAAAAAAGCTTGCACCAATGCTGAATCCCCTAATATGACGCACGTTTCGCCGCCTAGACTAAATCGTGAAGTTTGTATGCCTTTGGCGCGTGTACGACCAGACTCACAGCATACTCGAAGATAAATCACTTGTTCGTAGAAGTTTGTTGTAGGTTGGTCTCGTGCGTCGGGCCAACGACGCATCAGCCCTACGACGACGCAGCCTTGATTTTCTCCAAGTGTGAAGCGGAAACGTTTACTTATCTCTGCTGCCTTTACTTCCTCTTTCTCACCCCGCCTTGAACCTCAATACCTTCTTTCTCTATCTAAATAGTAAGGACGTGTGTCTCTGATTACATATCGAAGCTCGAAAATATTGAATCAGTCTTTCTATCGCTGCAATGGCGCCCCCACCACCGGTGAGTATGCTAGCTATTCGTTCCCAATTTCTGCCCGAACAGCAGTCGCTCGACGACAAAACAGCATCACTGACGACATTGACTTAACCAGGCTTCGATGCCCTTGACCCAGCGTGCGCTCCACCTAGCACAAACTCTCCAAGTAAGTCGCAACCGCTACACTGCTCAACCCAATACTCACATTAAATCAAGTTCGGATGGTTCGTCGGCCACGTAACCCTCCTCATCTGCGCTCTCCGCTACGGAATCTCCTACATAACCTTCCACACCTACACGAAGACAGCCATATTCTCCTACCGCACCGCCTTCGTAGCGGCTGCTGCAACCTACGGTATCGTTGTCTACAAAGCCTACCGCGCCCGTATGCGAGCTGGTAGCCGTCAACAGGGTGCGGGTGGTGCATTGGCTCTGGCTGGCGATGAAAATGTGCAATATTTAGGTTTGTATTCCCCATTGTAGAGCTTGATACGATTGGCCGGGATGTGACGCTGATAGATGTTGATGACAGCAATGGCACTCGTCTGGCTCTTCTCCCGCCAAATTCCCCTTGCCCTCCTTCCCTTCATGGTCTACTCCATCTTCCACGTGGCAACCTACACCCGCACCAACATCATCCCCACTATCCAGCCCCCCCAACAAGGGTCTGCTTCCCCCGGCGGCCGTCCTACAACCAAATCCTCCCCCCTTGCCGAGACCATTGGGAAGTTCGTCAAAGAATACTATGACGCGTCCATGACTCTTGTCGCTTCGCTGGAAATCTTCCTCTGGTTCCGCGTCTTGTTCAGCGCTATTATCTTTACCAAAGGATCTTGGATTCTGTTGGCGGTGTATACGGTGTTTGCGAGGGCGAGGTATAGCCAGAGCAGCTTTGTGCAGGGGGCTATTGGGCAGATTGTTGCGAGGGTTGATGCGTTGGTCGCGAATCAGAGCACGCCGCCTGCGGTCAGGAATGCGTGGGAGTCTGCGAAGGGGATGGGGAGGCAGGCGGCTGATGCTACGGATGTTAACCGGTACGTTGGTGGGCAGCAGGGAGGAAAGAAGGCACAGTAGGTGCGTCGCGGAGGCGGGAGGTAGAAACACGGGCGAAGTTCGAGGAAGCAGGTGTGGGGCCGAAGTCTAGAGATGCTACGTTTCAGGGATTCCCATCACCAGGCAAACTACGACCTCGTCAACAAGTCAAAATGGCTGGGAACAGGAAAGGGTTGGGAAGGTGAGATTTCCAATGCTTTGCTTTGGTCCTACAGTGCGCCTGCGTTTCTAGCCTGATATTGTAGGCAATGACGTTCTGTGCGCTTGTACATTACCCCAGAAATATCATAATAGAATAGCATTGCTTTCTCGATTTGCAGCACGGGTGCTCGTTCTACTTTGGCAGCTTTGCGGTATGCATTGGTCTAAATGAATGTGCTTTAATGGCTTTTTCCGCTTCGCCCAATCAACGATAAATGCCATGTTCGCTCAAGCAACTGAAAAATGTCGATTCATATTTGACTATCTCGTAACCGGCGACAAGGGACTACCTTTATCCTCAGAAACAGACCAGATTTTCTAAATATGGCCTCCATCGCCCTTCTTTCGATATTTGGAAAACGCAAACATCGGCTCTGCCTTCAATATCTATTAACAATAATAATAATAAGGGAGAATTTAAATGGCACAGTTTCCGTGGTTCCATGCCGTCGGGACGTGCATCATGCAGGTAGGTCGGTCGATTTGTGCGCCAAAGACTCGATCCCACAAAGCCGTGAGGCTGTGGCATGGCGAAGCCAAGGTAGTCTTACCTCAACATTCGGAGTGATTGAATGAGGGAACTGCAGCATTATCAGGGCTCATGTCTTTTTCCCCCGAACATGCATGAGTCGGACGAAGCTGCCGTATGGATACGAGGGTGCGAGGCACAGAAACACTCAAAGCTGCAGGGGAATGCGAGACACAGAAACACTCATAAATCGCGCCATTTCCAGTAGACGTCTAGCTCACACTGTCGCTGCAGGAGTTGAAATAGAAATAGAGTGGAATGTACTCAGAGCCGGTCATTCACAAAATTACTAAGCACAGCAACTGCCTCTCTTTATATCGGTTCCATCAAGATGACTTTTGGCGGACTTGTGCGAGCCTTTGCACTACGTTACGCTTTCGCGGTAGCTCTGGCAAACGCGGTAAATGGTAAGGCCCTTTGTAGTTGAAGATTGTGGAAAGAACCCTACTAATTATAGACCACAGTCACAGCACCCTTTCCGATCACGACCAACTACATTACACCTACCAATTATTCGCCTTTTAATCCCACCATGGGTGCGGATTTTCTGTACGGTAGGCTTCCTACCCGACTAGCCAATTCAATTCAATTATCAGTGCGAGGCCTTCGCTAAGGCTAAGGGCAGCTCCACTTGCCCACAAAGCCCCGTCAGAAGCCCGTCTTGTGCCGATACAGATACCGAATAATCAGAATCCTACCCCCACGGTGTCTTCCATAGATATACACGGCAATGCAGTGCAGAGTGAAAGCTCTCAAACGGAACCGGGTATTAAGGGGTCTGTTGCTGAGCCTCCCCGAGTGGCTGAAGTGCCTACAATGATTGCCAGCCCCCCAGCTTTACCAGAGAAATCAGAAAGAACGGGAAAAACAGAACAGATAGACAGCCCAGACAGACCTGATGTCTCCCATCAACATTCCCCAGCATTAGCAACCGAAATACCAACCACGCCACAAAGCCTACCAGACATCACAATCGCTTACCAAATCCACCACCCAACAACCTTCCCAGCCTTTACCATCTCCAGCTCCACTCTTCTCCGCAGCAGCACCATCACCCTCTCAGACACTCCCATAGCATTCCTTCCAGGCCAATCGAGTCTAGTCATCGGCAGCAGTACATTCGCAGTCCCAAGTCCACCCAGAATCCTACCTTTAGCCTCCAGTCCCCTCACAGCGAACATCGCCGGTGATTTCGTAGTCGCTAGTCAAACAGCAGCACCAGGATCCCCCGCCATCACAGTCTCCGGCACTACGATTTCAATACAACCTGAAGCATCAGGTGCAGTCATCAATGGCGTTACGAGTCCCCTACCTACCGTGGCTTCAACCTTTGTGCTCGAGGGCCAGACCTTTACTCCTCGGCTTGCTAGCGGCTACAACATCGGCAGCAGCACGCTGATAGCAGGCGGTGCGCCGATCATAGTCTCAGGGACGCCATATTCACTTGCCTCCAACGGACTTGCATTGGTCGTGGGGAGCAGCACACAACTCTTCGCACCAGGACCCGCACCCACACCAGCACCTGCCACTCCTGCCACCAAGATTGTGACATTTGACAGCTCGACCTACACCCTAGATTCCGCATCTCAATTCGAGATCGCATGGCAAACCCTCTCCCCTGGCTCTGCTATCACTATCTCAGGAACAAGGCTTTCACTTGCCTCAAATGCCGAAGCGTTTGTTGTGGGCAGCAGTACACAACTCCTCGCGCCCTCGCGCGCTGCCGACATTTTTACTTTCGGAGGTTCGATATATGTAGCGAACTCCGCCTCTCAATTTTACATCGCAGGCCAAACCCTCGCATCAGGCTCAGCGATTACAGTGTCTGGCACTCCTATTTCGCTTGATGAAGCTGCGACGCAGGCTATAGTTGGCTCGAGCGCCGAGTTTCTGGTGAAAGCGACGGCACTGGCGAGTGTAATAATCGCCGGCTTTGGAGGATCCAAGGGCGATAATGGAGGTCAGAGTGGAGCTGGAGCTGGTAATTTGTCTATGGCATATACTGAGAGGGGCGACGGAAGGGTAGTGGCGAGTAGTATTTTGCGCATTATTTCCGCGGTCCTGGGTGTGGTGTTGCTGTGATGGGTTCTATGTGTTAGCAAATAAAGCACCAAACTATCGTTGTACACGGTTGCAAGATGATGTGTTGCGGCTAGGCTTCTGCAAATGTTATCATTATGTTGGATCATGGTAGGTATGTTGCGCACCTAGCCTGTGGGACACCAGCAATAGGCGAAATTCCCATATCTAGCAAGGCGTGCACGAGTTCCAGCTTGCCTTTAGCGGAGGCTTTGAACAGGACGTTTAGGCCTCTAGTTAAGTAATCGGTAAGGAGATCTTTGATACGGATTACGTTGTCAGCTGGGGGACAAGAAAAAACTCCGTAGCGAATCAATGGCGGCTTGAACGAGTACCAAAGTGGGTTTGAAAAGCAGATGGGTTCTAGGGCCCGTGGACTACAAAATTTTCCAGGGGGTGGCTCTGGGTATCAGGTTTTTGGGTTGATTGGGAGGGATTGGGAGGCGGACATTGTGGAGATTGATTGAGATGGCTTGAGAGAAATTTAGGTTTTCTCAAGTGACTAAGTGTCGAGACTCGAAGTTGTTCTTTTGAGAGCATCTAAACAGATAGTAAGTTAAACTTGAAGAAATGGATTTTTTGGTTAATTGTACGATAATTACGGCAGTGAACGAGGAAGACGGGAAAATCAACCCAGCAACACGAAGCACCATGAATTCAAAGAACGGGCAACATGTACGTCGAAAATACAGGAAAGCAGTGAACATACCCCACAAATGACCTGAAAGGCAATATAGAGTAGGCATCCATCGCCAATATGTGCACATTGCTCTTGCATAAATGCATAATTATTGCACAAAACAAAAGGATCACTCTTGGAAACTGTACAAAACATTTAGACCGGCAGATTTGGGATACCATATACCACCCTCTACCAAGTTGTGACAAGCCTCGTCGATTCGCCATTACGATCAATATTGAATAGCATTAAATCGATGCAAAACCGAAGATTTCCAATTCAGCGCGTCTCCCATATTCGCCAGAGGCGTGGTCCATTTTCTGGTTGGAAAGATCGCTTCTTCTTCCTCGCAAAGGATCGAACAGGAAGGACTAAGAACGTTGCGACGGTTAAGAGCAATTGCCTCGTCGCCTTTCCGGGTCGTTAGAGGGAGATGTGGTAGAGCTTCGCCTGACGTACCGTCGAGCGAGGATTTCCGGGTTCGTGATGGCTGGACTGTAGACAGTGGGTTAGACTCGAGTTCTATCGCCGCACCAGTGGTAATTGCGACGGCCACGGAGGAGGTGGAGGTGTGTAAGTCAGGTTTCTCCGTAGTCGAGCTCCTGTGCGGGGGATCTTGACTGTCCTCGGTTATCGGCAGTACAATTTGGCGTCCAATTGTTGTATCTTCGAGTTCAACCCTTCTGTCCATCTCAGAAGCTTCTTCACCAATCTGTTCGAGCTGTTTCGGACTTGATGGCATGACCGCTCCTTCAGTGAAGACAGGAGGAGAGTAAGGGGTAGCCATGGTAAATCTTCGATATACCAAGTGTCCCGTGAATTTCGATTGTGCATACTGATTCGTGTACTGGCCATTGAAGTATGCGGTCCTTATGAACGCGCTTTTCTGTCTCTGTTATCAGAATGACGAGCTTCAATAGTGCTCGAGGAGACTTACCTTCGCTGGCGGATTATACCATGCATCCAAAGAAGTGGTCATGGTGGCAGAGCCTGTAGTGCTGGGGCCATATCGATGGTGATTCCAAAGCTCCCTCGGGCATATAGGTAGGGCGAGGGCGGAGACATTGGTGATATCAGGCAGACTCAAACCTGACAGCCATGAAGGGCCATTGGAAGCGGTAGATGAATTGGAAAACCTCATCTGTTTCAGGCCAGCTCTCTTGTAGACGATAGATGTCTGAAGCTCTTCTTCGAAGGCAAATGTGTAACATGTTGCTCGGCTGACTACCCGGCTTTCTGTCCGTTCGCTGACAGCGGTATCATCCTGTGAAGCGCTTACGGAGTTGGCTAAAGCGGGATGCATTCTTTCGAGATTTCTCAATCGGGAAGCCATGTTGACATTGGTCATCAGTACTTCCTGCACTAAACTGGTCAAATTGCGCATGGAGGCTTCCGCCCAATCCATCGAAGTACTGATAGCAGAGTCCCGTCAGTATTACTTGTGAGTAAAAACCGTCCCCTGTGTAAAGGTCGCTTACCAATTCGATATCGTCAGCATGAAGTTCAGTGACGCTTTTGATGCCTGTAATCGTTCGAGAATCTTCGAGATGGTTTTCTCCTTTGATGACCATTTCAACCTGTCTATAATGCGCATATGCTCGCCCGTCTTCAGCGACTCTAGCGTCTGCTCCAGTTCGGAGAAAACAGAGACGCAGTCAGTGAAAATCACTATGACCTGTTCTATCATAATTAGAGATCTCCGCGATCTGATACTCGCATCATTGTTGAGGAGAAAACTCTGCAATTGATGAAGGCAGGCATAGATACCAGTGACTTCCATAAGAACGCTGCGCGCAGAGCTGGAAGCCTGGTTCGTGCCATCGATAAAAGTTTTAAGCATTCGTGAGACTTGAACAGCGGCGGTGGTAATGCCAATGATGGATGCTGAGACTGACAAAGGGTCCATATTTTTGGGATAGCAAATGAGCAATGACAGAGTGAAACAACTGAAAAGCCAAGAGATCATGAGGGGGGAAGTGTCCGATAAGAGTCAAGCAATCCCACGCAGCCTTATGCACAAATCGTGTCTATTACAAAGTCCATTGCTGGCTCCGAAGGCTCCACGCCCACTGCCGGTAGTTCATGCACCAACACATGCAAGAACTACCTATGACATGAGCCTTCATCCTGCTAGCTGCCATTCGTCACCGATTTTTCCATCTCGATCAGTCAATATTCTGTCCTAGCCGCTGGGACTAGGAATGGCGAAGCGAAGTGCTGCTGCCTTGGAGCCTTCTCTCTTATCAGACCCGACCCCGCAATCTAGGGCAGTGCAATGCGATCCGCATTACAACAGCATATGCAGCTCCATCGCCTACAATGCCATTGTGTGGGGCGTCTGCGCCTTGCGTTGCGTGATATTATCGATGTTGAAGGTGCTCATGCATGCGACGAGAAGACTGAACGAAATCATGGCGCCACCTAAACCTGACTTAAAGTTATGCAAGTCAGAGAGATGTCTCGACTCCTCCAAACTACTTCATACTTTCGAGAGTCGAAGACAAGTAAATTCTGGACTCCACCGTTCATAGTACGGGGGAAGCCTTGGGAGGAAGGACGGGGACGTTCTGTCCGTAGATGCTTGTCCACTGGCTTCTCTCTAGTCATGTTAAGAAAATACTCCTTCTCGTGCTAGCCTACATAGACGTTCGTCGTTGGATAAGGTATATAATATTAAAAGTCCTACACCGACTACCATAATGTTATGGAGCAACATATATCATAGGGAGCTGACATCATTGGCGCCAGACGGCCTTAACGTGTCCAATTAATAAAGCAACAATATCAGCTGAGATGGAGAATGATACTGGTCTACGAATTGAGTATATCCTCTAGTTATGGGAATGCTGGGATCATAATTTGATCATCTGAGATGTATTGGCTATCTATCTTCGTAAGCGTGCTAAAAGAAACTCGTCTATCTATCATGTGGGTCAGAACCTGGGCTTGCAACCTGTAGTTTTTAGCTTCTATGCACGTCAGTCTTCTCCAACCCTCTCCATTCACCCCCAAACCCCCCTTCCAACCACATCTAATCCATATCAACATCCCCCGGCTCCTCCACCGCATCGGCCTTTGTAGCACCACCCTTTCCCTCCCCCTCCCCATTCGGCGCATCCTTCATCTCCGCATCCTGCTCGCTTTTCTTCTCCTTCGCCTTCTTCGCCTCCTCCTCGGCCTTCTTCCTCGCTTCAATCTCCTGCCTCTTCTTCGCCGCCTTCTCCTCTTCAATCTTGAGCACAGCTTGCCGCTCCTCTTCGATCTTGTCTTGATAGCGGCCAATGATTGGACCTGCCACGAACCGGATTTCATCCATTTTGGCAACGTAGACGCCGCGGGTTGCGTCTTCGCCTTCTTCGTAGAGCCAGTCCTATTGAATTTGTTAACGGGAGGATGTTGGGATGATTGGGGGAGGTTTTGAGAAGCGTACCTCGCTCTGCTCCAACTTCTCTTTCAGCTTCGCCTTTTCATCGTCACTAGCGAAATCTGAGTATTGATCATCGATCTTGCTTCTCAATTCATAGATGTAAGATTCCAGCTCATTCTTCTTGTCCTCGGTATCGGCCACAAGCTTATCCTCCATAAACATCTGTGCCTCCTTCTCCGCCGCCGCATCCTTCGTAGCCTGATCCAGCGATGCAGTACCAGCCGACAGCAACAGCTCGCCCTTCTTCTGCTGCTTCTTGACTTTTCGGACTTTGGGCTTAGGCTCAGCGGTGCCGTTGGCTTGATCTGTTTCCGTTGCCTGAGAAGAGTCTGTTAGCGGGGTCTGGTGGGAGGAGGATTTGGAGCCGCCGAAGAGGCCTTTGGCGAAGTTTTTGAACTTCGAGCCCTTCGAGACGTCATTCGTAGGCAAACATGGCAGATGGGAAGGAAATGCGGAACTTACGTCGCCTTCTTTCTTTTCTCCTTCTTTCTTTTCTCCTTCTTTCTTTTCTCCTTCTTTCTCTTCCGGTATTGGCTCTTCTACCTCGACGTCTTCGACGTAGTAGCCTGATTCGACATTGAGGACACCATGTAGATTTAGGCGGGCTTTGAGCTTGCAGATCATGAAGTCGTCCTCTCCATTCGCTTTCACACCCTTGACCGCGAACTTTCCGATCCAGGGGCTCATCTTGCCGGGCAGCATCTCGGGCTTGGCGTATTTCGCTTCCAAATCAAACGGCTGTTTTCGGTAGAAAGTGAGGATCTTGGTCGAGGGCATGACGTTGCCGCGGTTGAAGACAGTCAAGCTGGTATCCTCATCAGGTATATCCGGCGATTGCTCCCAGTTGAACTCGATAGGATAATTGACGATGTCGTGTACCGAGAAGTCGCGAACGCGGAAGACAGGTGACAAAATAGCGCAGCCGAAAGCGCAACCTCGAGCGACGGCCTCGTCCTGGTTCAATGTGAACGACAGTCCCTTGCCGAAGAACTCGCTTATCTTCTCCTTCAAAGATGGCACCCGTGTGCATCCACCAACCATCTCTATGATGTCAATATCTTCTACTTTTAACTTGGCATCGGCAAGAGCTTGCTCCAATGGGATCGTAGCGCGATCTATCAGTGGTTGAATAAGCTCCTCTAGCTCGTCCCGCTTCAGCATGCCCTGGACATCTATGTCATTCATGAGCGATTCAATGCTGACTGGAGCTTGTGCGTTGGCAGACAGGATCTTCTTCATCTTCTCGCAAGCAGCGGCCGTCCGTACTAGAGCCTTAGGGTTGGTGTTGATGTCAATTTTATATTTCTCCTTCCACTCTCTCGCGAAGTGCTGTATTAGAGCCTTATCGAAGTCTCGTCCACCAAAATGCCTATCGTAGGCGGTCGACTTGACTGCCAGCTCCCCCTTCTTGAACTCGACTATCGAACACGTATAGTCCGAGTGTCCGATATCGACGAAGCAGACCCGCTTTGGCTTCTCTTCCGCAGTAGGCAGATCCGTCCTGGGAATTCCGTAGCCGAGCGCGGTAGCAGTGGTGTCATTGATCAACCTCAACAGCTTCAACCCAGCAATCTCACTCGCATCCATAATAGCCCTCCTCTGCACATCCGTAAACCACGCAGGCACACTGATAACAATATCGCTAACCGGCAACTTCAACTCCGCACTCGCCGTAGCCTTGACCTTACACAAGAACATCGACACAAGCTGCGTAGCCGTAAACCTCTGCTTCTCCCCCATATACGTAACCTCCGCCCCGACAGTCGTGCCCATCTCTACAATAGGTGCGGAGACGAATTCGCGCTCGATTTGCACATCAGGGTCGCTGATGGCGCGGCCAGCAAGCCGCTTGAGGGAGCCGACGGTGTTTTTCAGATTGGAGATTTCTTGTGTTTTGGCGGGTTCGCCGAGGTAGCGGGACTTAGGGCCGAAGCCAACGAGGGAGCTGGGTGAGTGTTAGCTGTGTAGACAGTATAGAGGTTCAGGGGGGACATACGGTGTGGCTCGGTTGGAGACTTCATTGGTGATCTAGGGCAGAGGTTAGCATGCAGTGATAGAAAATTTAGAGAGAGGATACATACCACATCGACACCACGATTTCTAGCGACAGCTATGACCGTGTTGAGGGTGCCAAAGTCGACCCCAACGACCGACATCTTGCTGATGGCCTTGTAGGTTGAACAAATGTGTGGTTGGGCAGTGTAACAAAGCCTGTGATAATTCAAAAATTCAATTCTGGTATCAATGCCAGTATCGAGACTGCATGCAGTGAGCTGTTGAGTCAAAAGCTGGTATTTGCGTTTTGCTTGTAGTGATCGAATATTTTGGAAGCTTCACGACAGCCCTAGAGTTTTCGTCGTTGCCAAGCCTCGCTGCCGTCACTAGCGCGGACTCGCCAGGTAGCATGTATTTTGGATAAGGCTTATCGCTGTCTAAAGTGCGTAAAGTAAGGTAGCCAGCATGACGACATACTTTATATCATGCTCTCCTTACCACACACCGATGCATGTCGAGGATGCTTGGAATTCTCTCGCAAGATGCTCCCTCTATGTGACATTGTTGAAAACCGCCAAGCTATGCTCGCCGAACCATCATTAATCCACGCTCCATCAATGCTTTCACCAAGTACATCCCTCGATCATCACTTTTTCCGCTGCTCCTTTTGCAATTTATTCCTCCGCTTCTTCTGACTGTCCGTCTCGCTCCTGTCCCCACTCCTTGAACTCCTTCTCGAATTCCTTAAACTTAGAGTACCCTCCCTCATAATTGACCCATCCTGCCGTGGCGGCCTGTAAGCCGTTGGCGGGGGTGAGTGTTGTCTCACTGGCCGGCCCATCAACGGCTCTTGCTGCTGTTGCTGTACTGGCTGATCCATTGGCTCCATTTCGACATCGGTATTGGCCTCGCGACGAGTGGGTACGCGTGTCATAGGATCTCGACCCAGCGGGCTCCGCTCATTCCTAATGCGTCCACGGCCACTAGATGGAGGGCGCTCGCTTGTGCCGAGTGTTTGGCCGAGTGATTGCTGTGGTATGCCCAGCGACTGCTGTGGTAACCCTAGATCGATCTCCCTTTGGATTTCGCTAATGGTCCTAGGCGCAAACACTGGCGAGTGACCTGACGAAGGTCCACCACACAGGCTTGGCGGTCGAGAAGCCCGCAAGTGCTCCTGGGCACCCGCCTTGGTATACTCTTCTTCCCTTGAGTCTAGGCCCATCGTCTCTCTCTGGTCTGCATAAGCGCGCTTGTCTAAAGACTCGTCCTCCATATCATACACCATGCCTTGCTCCTGGGTTGGTACACCCATATAAGCGCCGCCTGGCTGCTGTTGTGCTTGTTGAGCAATAAAGTATTTCGCTCGGTCCTCGTCGCCCATTATACTCTCGACTCGGCGCGGCATATAGACTGAAAAATTGAACGGTGAGGCCGTCGTATCGACTGAATCAAACGAGTTGCGATGATGCGTAGGCATGAGTGGTTGGTTTATATCTCTTGGAAGCATATTCGGCAGTAGGAATCCAGAGTCATTGCGTTGATGGTACCATCCATCAGGCAATTGTTCGGCCGGCGCAAAGCGGCCCTCCATATGTTCTGAAGGCTGCACCGGCACGGTACCCAATCTTTTTGTTGGGTGTCGAGCCACTGTAGCGGGCTTGAAGGTCTCGGGCACGACATTAAGATCGTCTCCAGTCGCTTTCGCATGCTCAATGACTTGTTGCGGCGTGGTATTTGCGTCTGCCGCGCCTGCATCTGCTCTTGGGCCACCCCAGGTACGTTGACCAGCTGTGAATATGCCGTAGACCATGTAAACCCAATTGAAGAATGGATTGATGACGAACATGACCGGGTACAACCAAACCTTGAAGCGTCGAAGCTTGAGACCAAAGTAGATCATGAGGAGCCAATTCAAACCAAGCGATACGGCAATGAAACCGACCGGCAGATTCCCAACTTTGTTCGAGGTGGTGATGACGGAGAGGACCATGATGAAGAAGAGCAGTGCGGTCGTACGGATTGTGTTGTTCATGAAGCGGACGACGCAAAGCAGAGGATACCGTGTCCACAGTCGAATGTCGGTCAACATACAGACTTCGTTGGTTATAAAACCCAGGAACCATCTTCGGCGTTGTTTCAGAAGACTTTTGTATGTCTGGACGGCTTCGGTCTTGCAAAAGGCTCCTGTGCATAGCTGAATCTGATATCTCTGCTTTGCGCCTATCATGAACAAGTGGGTCAACCATCTATCTTCTCCCAAGTGACATTTGCCGTAGTCGAAGAGATCATCACACTGCTCTGCCTTGTCAGCGAAGTAGTACTTCGCCATCACCCTGAAGGCTGAGAAGCGCAGCATCGTGAGTGCGCCTGGTAGACAAGTGACCGAACCGCAGCCAGATTCAACGGAGCGTTCAAAGAGTTGTCCATGGATGTACTCCATATCCTGTAGAAGTGTGATCAAGGTGTTCTTGACAGTGGTAGAAGTAATGACACCAGTCATAGCCAGCATATTCTGCTTGCTGCCTGGCTTGAGCTCCATTTCATACATGAAGTTTTGAATACACACCTTGTCCAGGATACAGTCCGAGTCGATGAAGAGGATGAAGAGGTTGTCATTGCGCATCAGGTATTGGGTGTAAATCTTGTCGATGAGTTTGAACGTCGACTTTTGGCATTGGCGCTTTCCACCATGAGGGAATCTTGATACCGTGACCCTCGCCATTCGGTACGTGACGTCGATACTTTTGGGATATGTCTCCAACGTCAACGGCACCCCAAGTTTCTCAATCGTCCTCAAGTAAAGCTCATCCTCTTGATCTCCATCGAATGACAAAAAGACGTGTAGGCAAGAAGGGGGATAATCACAATCCACCACGGAGTCAATAGCCGTTATGAGAACATCCGGCTCTTCCTTGTAACACGGCATGACAATGACAGTCTTGGGAGCCGACTCTTCGTCCAGAACGGTCTTGATCCTCTTCGTGCGCCCCAGATTGTTGACAACCATTTGGTAGACGCAGAACAGCCACGGGATGATCAGCAGGCCAGAGAAGGAGTAGAAGGCGAACCATTGTAAAAAGGAGACCATTTCGTGTGGGAAGTGCTTCGTAATCTGCGACGGGAGTGGTAGCGTTACGACCATGACCGGGAGGAAGATGCACCTGGTGAAAGATGAGTATATGTCTCGATTTCAGGTTTGATGTATCTCACCTTAGGGCAGTAAAGCTAACCATCATAATGACTGAGAGTATTCGAATGGTGAAGTGCTCAGCCTTGATGAAGACCTTGACCAAGCAGTACAGGAACGCTGCAAGCCACAGGAACCACTCAAGGAAAGCCGCGGACAGGACAAATCCCATGATACAGACATAAACGATCTGTCCAGAGTCAGCAATGCCATGATCACTTCAGCACTCCCTCCTGGGTTGCACCTACATCTTTCACCGGCCATGTCTCCGTGGTAGACGACATCACAACGTCCTAGCCAGCAGAATCAAATTTCGTACAGGTGTCCAGACAACGGGAGCACACAGTATCTTTGTGTAAGAGAATGTAGCGACAGTGTGATGAAGGTAGAACATTTATCCAGGTACGGGAAACCACCAACTCGGTACGGAGTACCGTTCGCGTGGTATGTGCGAAAGCGGGTGGCTGCATATAACACGAGAAGGTTTAGCGATGGATCCCGCAGAATGTGCAGGTGGAAGGGGCGGCCCAGATGGTGTTGTTCGGGGTTTTGATGGGACACTGGCAGGCCAACGGTGTGTAGAGGTCTTAATTTACCTCACGTAGAGTTGGTAAACCGAGAACGAATGCTCAGGTGAGTATCTCTAAAAAGTTATAGCTCTGCGTTTCGACGAATTTGCTTCGTATCCAATTTGTTCTGGAGGTCGTCACGCTAAATTTAGTTCTTGTGTAATGACTCTGCCCCCTTCAAAGCGAAGTGACGAAGGCGCGGCAAAATTTGACGAGCGTTTATCACGAAGAGTGAAGGAGAATCCTGTTGATTTCGGTTTGCAAAAAACCCGAAATACGAGCATTTTCGTCGTGCGTGGATCGGAAAGATGCAGCCGCGTGCCTTGCAGCTGCAGAATGCAGAAAACTGCGGAGACAGATATTCTAGGATCATGAATAGTAACATCGTGAGAGGCAACTTCGATTCCGGGTCTAGGATGTGAGCAAGGTGACAGAGTGGAGGACCACTCATGCCATTGATGGAAAGGCATGGGCTCGTTTCTTGAAACGTGTGACTGCAGCTACATCCAAGACATGCAGGATCGCGTTCTCCTGCATGCCACTAATCCACTCTTGTGTTTTCGTCAGCTACTTCTGCAGCTCAGGTAAAGCTTGGAGCATTATCGTGCAGAGATACAGATGGGAGATTGATGTGAAGATGGGGAGAGGAGGTCTACAACTGGACTTTGATTCTCCGACCCGCAATAATTAGCGCAAGCATCGTCGAAGCCAACGATTGTGAGAAAGGGGCAGAATACCTGGACGTACGCTATGCTACAACGAGACCCTCTTTCTCTGGACTCGTTTGCACTGCCATGTCACAGATGAATACTTGAGAGCGTGAGCGCAAAAGTGCAAGCCATTAATAATGGTTATCCTCCAGAGCTCACTGTTCCTTCCACAATCTTTTCCACCATTACCTCCACCGCCACTCCCTTCGATAGCATGCGCAAACAAATGAAATAGTAAATGAGTGGCATGCCACATCTTTGGCCCATACAATCTGCGTAGAACTTCCCCATAACAAAGATCCCACGCCGCTAAGCCACCACCATCGCTGAACGGCCTTTCCAACTCACATTGTGCTCTCGTGGAGACCAATCACGGCTCGCTTCGAGCGAGCTCCGTTTAGCAGGGACTGCTTTGGGATAACACGTCTCTGGAGACAGTTGTGCATTGACTCTAATCAATGTCGATGGTGAGAATCGAGAATTCTTGTTCGTTGTTGAAGTGTCATGAAAGGTGTAGTGTTGAGCCTGACTTTCAGGCAACCATTTCGTCAAGTCCTGTAACCACAAATGGTCTGATTAGCCAGCTGATCCACGAGAGCCACGCTGGGAGCGAGATCGCGCGCCCCGAGAGGGGGTTCCATGCCCTCGACTCCGGGAAGAGTCAGGCTTGTCTTGGTCATACCAGTCAACATCACTAAGCTGCAACTTCCGTGCACGATGCCCGCTTCGATTGGTGCCTGATTTATCCACAGGTCTGGCATTTGAGTTGTTCGACGATTGGTACAGGGATGCATTATGTTGATGATGAGAAGTACTGTGCTTCTCGCCACCCAGACCTTCAGATGAATCATTGTGAGCAAGCGTGTTCATTTCCTGGGGGACCACATAAAGAAAGCCACCCGGGGGTTTGGGTAGGTTAGGATTTGGATGGGAGAAGTAATCGAAAAGGTCAATTGCTGTACCAGCTTGATCTGTGCTTGAGTCTTGCAGATCGTAGTTCAAGACGAGATTCTTGATACGCTGTTGTTCTGCACGCTCAGCTTCCTTTTGAGATCTCATCGCAACCGCGAAGTGGGAATTAGAGGGCATCTCGATCGTGCGAGTCTGACTTGTTGTCAGCAACCTACCAATTCATTACAAATAAGTATGCGGGGGCTTGCCTGCTGCCTATTTCCTTTCTTAGTCATAAGAGAGAATGCCATAGTATTTCTGCTTGGCGGACTGGCTGTGCCTTCGTTACCGCTGTCATCCGTAGCAGTCGTTGTGGGCTGTGGAGCTCTGCGCATAGGCAGAGGAACGTCAAACATCGGCTTTCGATCGAATTTGCGAGAGTCGAGGCTCTCGGACATCATCTTGGCGAGCTCCCTGTCAAATTCAGCGTCTGCTTCTGGGTCTCGCTCCTCTGCTTGGCGGGTGACGACGATATCCTCTTCGAAGTCAGAATCGTGCTTTTCGCCATTAGTAATGGGCTAAGGTCAGATTAGCGTGGTTGATCTACCAAAAGCGAGCATTATGTACGGACCTCTGCGTCCGCTTCAGCCTCATCGCTTGATGACTGTGTGTCCAACTCAGGAGCCCGCAGATCCTCGTCATCAGCTTCGCCGTCCGAAGAGTCACCATCATCTGGCTCCTCCGCCTCAAGAGGCTTTTCTGTCTCCTGTATTTTGTAATTGTGCTTCACTAAGTCGGCGAAAGAACGACCAGCTTCATCAAAGTCAGCAGCAAGCTTCCATTGGGGTCTTGTCAAAGAAAACGTGTCCTGGATGATGAAGTCAATATCCATGGGCAGAGTCTCCTTCGTATGGGTATAATACTGAAAGAATGTCAGGAAAAAGTCGAGCTTCTTCTTAGCAGCGCCACGGTCAAAGCATAGGCCGCATGTATCGAGAAGGGTGCAGACTAGGCGGATTCGGAAATAGTCATCAGGCATGTCGAGAGGATTCAGTCTGTCTCTAGTAGGTGTCCCACCTGGGTGTGCGAATGTGACAACGCGATACATCGTATCAAAGATCACCGGCGAGTCAACCATTTTGTAATTGTATAGCTCGCCAAGATACTTCACCTCTGCAAGTCGACGCTGGTTGAACTTAAAGTCGTTTTGCTCCAGACCGAGGGTGATGTTCTCGAGTAGGTTATCAATGACCATGATTACGAAGTCCTGATGGTAGCGGTAGAGTGAGCTGATTAGGACCGCAAGAAGGTGAACGTTGCTGTATTTGACTTTCCCAGGCTTCGAGAATACCTTCTCTAGCATGTCAACAACCTCTTGCTCTTCCCAATGAAGCTTGCGCAGAGACTTCAGCACCTTGGTGTAGGTACGCTTATTCATGTCGAGGTAGACGAGTCTCGAAACATAGAGCTCCACCGGCGTTCTCTCCTTCTGTTCGATAGCAGCTCGCTCTGGCGGGTTGACGTAGTACATTGCGTTCTCGATCAGCATCCGTTCCTGCTGGCCTAGATGCTGAGCACCTTTCTTTCGTTGTAGAGTCTCAAGGAACGATGACATTCTTGGGGCTGTGTCCGGGTTCCGCAACAGGTAACGGCCGCAGTTTTCCAGAAGATTGCCAATGATCTCGATATTCATGCGTGAGAAGTCGTCCAAGCTAACCTTGAGACAGTGGAAGATGACATGCTCTGGGACCACGCCGAATTTGGTGAGTTCAGCGAGGTAGCGAATGTTACCGGTGCGGACCTGACCAAGAAAGTCCTTCTGCTTGCGTCGCTGGAGACTTCTGAATTCTTCATCGAGATGCGTTACTAGGCCGTGTGAGATATCCGGCATGTATTTGCCCAGGGTAGTTACCAAGCGTGAGTAAGACGGGAGGAGGTCAGATCGGCCTTTGGGAACTTCCTGCACAGCCTTGATCAAGCGATTGCGCGATGCCTTGGAGTTGAGAAAACAGAAGTCCATAGCTGCTTGGTCAATCTGCTCCTTGTTTTGGAGCTCCGGAAGGCGTGCCAGAAGAGCATCTACTTGGGCACCGACTGTCTTGTTAGCGATCGCAGTTGACTGGTCATCGGACGCTGTGTTTGGAGCGGGGTTTTCTGGTGACTCCTTGACTTCCTCATTAATTTCGACCCGCTTGCCAACTTGTTCGTCTGCTTCCGGCTTCTTCTTTTTTGCGTCTTCTAGCAGGACTCCCGGTACCCGGTCCTTAAGATCAATCAGATTCTCATAGAATCGCCGCTCTTCGTCGTCTTCCCAAATTCCTGCACCATCAGCCTGACCGCGAAGGTATTCTCCAGTCTTGACAAGGCCAATGCCAGCGGATACAGCAGAATCTGGTGCATCTCCTTCTTTCAGGTCAGGCATTTCCTGGTTCTCCAGAGCATCGCATAAGACTTGAGCGTTGGCAATCAATTTCTCCTGGGATTTCAGCTGCTTGTCGTAGTTTGCCTGACGATCTTCGAAGATTTCGCCAGATTTGACATAGGCTTCTGCATTTCTTCGTCCTTGAGCATTGATGGTCTTGTTATCCCTGACAATGTGAGTCTTGACATCCTCGAAGTACCTGTTGAGGATATTCTTGAAACGCTGGTGAAGTTCTGGAGATGTCAACGGCGGATCGTCAACCTTCGCCGTGAGATCTTCATCTGTGGAGCTTTGATCGTAGGTCTCCGGTGCGGTTGATATGACACCATCAGCTTTGACGGACTTCTGTTGATCCGCAATGGTTGACTTGATACCAAGCACGTCCCATCCGAAGCTCTTGACAAACAACACGACCAAAGGAAGGTTTGCATGCTCCTTATCATGTCCTAGCAGATCCTTAAGAACCTCAAGTGGGAAAGGCTCGGCATCCACGTTCTTATCTACCTTCCCAGTCGCCTTGGTCTTGACTGCGGCTGAAGGTCCAGCATTCTCCTTCCCTCTAGCAGTAGCATCTTCCGGCCTTGCCACATCGTCCAAGCTCCTTAGCACACCCACTAGCCAAAGCTCTGTCACCACCTTCAGTAGCACTCTCTGTCGTGTTAAACGCTCTTTCTCTTCTTTCTCTTTGGCCTCCTGTCCTAGGCCCTTAAGCTGACTTTTATCTGGTGTGCTCAAGCCCCGTCCGATCAACCATCCCAGATAGCTTGTGTACTCCGCAGGCCCAAATCGTTGATGTAGCGCGCTGACAATCTCCACCCCAGTCTGAATCTCCCCTGGAGTTTTAAGTCTGGATAGTCCCTCATAGCTAGCGGATATCACTTCTGAAAGGTATTTGTGTAGCGACAAAGAGCGGATCTCATGTAGGAATGTGGCCGAGCCAGCGGGTGTAATGGCTGTTCGCAAACGCTTGATGAAGGCTGTATTCTTCTTGAGGGATGAGTCAAGAGACTTGGTGATTGCAAAGGTATCTACATCACAGGTTCAGGATGTTGTATTCACTCAAAGCGATTGGAGCGTCATTCTACCTGTTTCGCCTGCCCACACTCTGGAATTAATGTCGCGCAACTCGCCTTTAACCGCGTATTAGCACCAATGCCGTCACTTCCTCAGCTATACCAGAGCAAGCTTACGCTTTCTCTTGCGATCCATAACCTGACACGTCTTTAAACTTCTCGGTCCTGGCTGTTATGGTCAAGGGTCTTTCATGTGCGCAAGAACGTTGATGACACAAAAGCTCTGGAGCTTCATGTGTCTCTTCGGAATATTTGTGTAATGTAGCATGGGTTTGTTGAGCTGCTACGACGCGTGATACCCTAGAATGATAGCTGTGGCACCTAGTGGTGTTAGAAAGGAAACCGCTCTCTGCAGTAAGTGGCATAAGGCGGGCACTTTCTGGGCGATAAAGTCATATCTACTAGTGGTGATCTACCCGCTTTTAGCGCCGTTGCCTTTCTGCAAGGCACTCCCGCAAAGAGACGAACACTTCCCCTTCTTGGCGGGGGATGGAGTGTTGAATTTCAGCAAGCCTGAGAAGTATGTAGCCCGTCTCGAAAAGACGCAGTACAAAATATGTATTCCATTGCTTTTTGAGATACTCTGCCCAAATGTCATCATTCCTCCGTTTGCGCAGGGGGTTTATCAAAAATGTGGTCCTTCTCTTAAGTCTTTGCGGCAGTCTTCACCTTTCTTGCTATGATCTACTTTGTCTACTTTGTTATCATATGCCTTCTCATCAGTTGAAAAGCATTGCGTTCTGTCTACTATACAGTAACGCATCCTTCCGATTCAGTGCGAAAAATAGTCGAGGCTCCCTCCCAATCCGTGGTCTCCATTGTTCGATCTTTCCATCACTTCCGCCTTCATTTAGGTATCCTTCGTGCTGGAACCACCTACCTTCCACGAATGTTTGTGGGTTTTCCCATCTCCGCTAGAAATATCACTGCAATAGCTTTCTGGAATCAAAGTTGGACACACCTGCCTTCCGTGAGATACTATGTCCCAACCAAATCCAGTGTCCTGGGCTTTTACGGCCCAGGTGCCTTTCGGCTTGGTACGTAACCAGGATCGCCGCCGGCATCATACACTTAGAACATACTTTTCCACTACCAGTCAATCGCACATCAACATGGAGGCTAGGCTCAGACGTCTTAGCTTCAATAGCATATCCAGGCATTGCCTTCACCCATTTCTCCGTCAAACTGATCGTGGCATCAAGAGGCAAGGGCAGCTACACTGAGACCCAAGCTGATATATTCGTACTCGAATCAGCCACGAAGTTAGCCATGGTCATCACCTGCCATCAACAACCAAGGACGCTTACGAAAAACTTCAATTGGATTTACTTTTGGTTCGGCTTCTTGTTCGTACCCATTTGGAGCGCATTCTACTCTAATTACTTAGACGGGCCGTGGACAAGTGCCAGGACCTTTGGCGGATTGATTATATCCAATACTTCGACTCCTGTTATACAAAGGCTGGAAGTGCGATACCTCTCGCTGGAGATCCGCGTACTTACTGGTTTCCTTCAGTGCCATCCGCTTCATCTTCTCGCTTTGTCTCCCACCATTTACTCCTGCGCCAGCAAATTTACCGATTTGGACCAACTAGCAGCTTTCGGATCTACCCTACTGGTCTTACTGTACTCGTAATACCAGGAGATCAGGTCCATGGTTGTAGAGTTGCGATTGAGTATACCCGAAAAGTGGACAGCCTCATTGAGAACTTTGCTAGCTTAGCGGGGTGGCGCGCTGGCCTTCTTTAGTTCACTTGATCTCAACTATAGGAGAAGGGCGTAGATTGCTTCACCTCACGAGGAGCTAGAGCCGGAGAGCTCCTGAAATACACAAGCAAAATGATAGCAAAATTGCTATCTAACCTCAACAGCAACGAAAACAACGATAGTGAGGCCGACGACGCAGTTGTGGCTTGGCTGGTAGACCGACTTCTTGTCTTGCTGCTCAGCCATTCATTCTTTCTTGGATGGGGGGGAAGGATTCCGAGTCCTAGAACAGATAGAATCGGTATGAAGATGATGTGATTGAATACTGTTCTATCTTTCCAGAGCGTCGAAGCTAATCTGTGAAGCTATATATGCCCTCGATGCACCTCCATAACAGCAACTCTACAATCTCAAATCCATGCTCAGCTGACACGATCACTCTCAGTATGCTTTGAAGCCGACTCTGCGCTCCTTAAACTAGGAAAACGGTCAGCACTTTCATATTGAGAAAGTCGAAATCAGCGAACTTACGTCGAACACACCACCCACGCCCCTGAAAAACCCCTCACCAATCACCCAGACATCCCTCATACCATTGCCTCCCAGGCCGCCTCTTCCACCGATCGATCTCGACCCCTTCTTCCTGTCATTCTGCACCACCTCATCCCTCTCTTCTCTGATCCCCATTCGAGTCTCAACTACAGCTCCGACGCAGTACCCACTCCCCGCCTCTAATCTACCCAAGCTGAACTTTCCACCTGGGATACCCGACCATTCGGCGCCTCTGCCTCCTTGCATGAATGGAAAGTTCGTACCACCGAACTCGAATTGAAGAGCTGGTGGATTGAGGCAGGGGAAGACATAGAAGTTGGAGTAGGGTGCAGGAAGCGTGCGAGAGCCGGAGACGGAGGCGTAGAACGCTTTGGCCGCAAGGGGTGGGGCGAGGATGAAAGGGCTATTGATCTGCCATGTCATTAGCATGGAAGCCAGTAGGACAGACAGCGAACAGTACTCACATCAACGACCACAGCCTGATTCTTCAACACCTTACTCCCACCAACCCAAACACCCCGCATCAACATCTGCCACCATCCCTCAGCACCTTGAACATCAGTCCAAGCCCATCCCTCCTCCCACTCTTCTTGCCTTGAGACAATTTCATGATTGTGTCTTCCCCTCTTCACCAAAGGTGCTAAACCCTTGGTCTTGTCAACTGGCACTGCTGCAACTTTCTCCTTTTCTGCATCTCCCAGCGAATTCAATTCAGCCTCGGTTTGGCTCACGACCCGCTCGATGGCTTTGGCCGCAGTACCACCGGCACTTAGTACACCATCTTGGCCATTGATAAGCATGAGCGAGAATATAGGGCGTTGGATGGCTCCTTTGTCGAGTAGTTGCTTTAAGGGCGAGGCTCCGCCGATCTGTCTTAGGTGCTCTGAGGGTGCAAGACCTAGGAGGCTTCCAGATGGTCCGAGCGTTTGGGTAGAGAACTTGGAAGGACGGCACTGCGGGAAAGACAGCGGTAACGTTGTGTTGGTCGTGGGCAGGTAGAGCTGGTCGGTGGAGATGAAGCATGATGGGTAGGGACGGTCGAGCGATTTGACTAGAGCACCGTCAGCCAACATGTCCAAAGCTCGCGAGCGACTCGATACATACCGACTGTCTGAGAGAAGAAGTCGTCATATCTGCTACCTCGACGACTCGTGGTCGTAACGACGTAGAAGTCTGATGCCAGCATGTCCAAGTCGACTTCGATCGCTTGGGGTGGATTGCCAATTTTCATCTGAGCATACCTGCGTAGACGGTCAGTTCCATGCCTCCAAGCTCAAATTGACCCCGCTCTCGAAGTACCAGATCCCTTCAGTAGCCACCTGTGCCGTAAGATCTCGAGCGCCAGGATCATCACACTTAGCCTTCCTGATCAATTTGTTGCCCTTGACCTCACGTTTTGTAAGGTTGAACCTACTCTCGGTCTTCTCCAGTTCGTGGACCAGGTAAGTCATGTTGATATAGTCGCGTCCGAACACCGTTGGCTCAAACTTGCCCCCACGGCGGGTGATAGTGAAGTGTTGGATGGGAGCATTGTCAAGGGAGCGTAGGACTGCGGTGGCAGTGACTGTGTTAGGCAGGATGAGGGCTGTGACGAGAAACCGAAGCGCAGGCACATACATGATGAAGCTGCGTTGATGGTTGAACGAATGGCGGTGTTTTGATGAAGTTTTTGCGCGGCGCGAATGGGAAGGTACAACGGCACGAGTAAATAACTTACAGTTTGAGGTATACAGTATATTCGCAAACTAGCATATTCGTAAAGCTGTAGTTCTAATTTTTCCCCATTTCCCCCCCCCTCCAGCCGAGCCCCAGCTCTATAAATAAATCTTCTGATATATCAACCTGACATAACTAAATGGTTCTATTCAATGCGATTCCAACACCATAGGAACTATCTTTTATAAAAGATCCAGGAGGTTAGAATCTTGGCCAGAATCTTAGAATACTTTTTACGTTACGTGCCTTCCGTGCCTTCTCAACACATCATCGCCAAGATGATTTCCAATGAAGGAGGCCCCTAAGCGAGCCCCTAAGGTGACCCTACTTTAAGCTGCTCCATGTTACCACTTTAGCCGCGATCTAGAGGGCGGCTCCCGGGGTAACTCCGGGGCCCTCATTGCACATTATTTTGGCGATACGCTGCCGATCCAGCTGGCTATATTTCCGGATGCCCTGTCACACCTATAAATGACTATATATCTCAAGGTCAACTAACGCATCCTTACAATGAGCACGCACATGCGGGAACGCGAGCACATCCTGCCGAATATGCTCATTCGCCTATGACTTGCTGGTCCCCACCCTTATGAAAGAGATATTCACAGTGCTCCCTACCCTCAATCGAGCATGAGGCCAAGAAAAAGGAATAGAGCAAAGCAGGTACGTCTTCGAAAGGACGATGATTAGAAAATCATTGAATGGTTTCTTTGCGCAAGATTGTGGCGAAATGGGAGACGACTCGGCTGAGGGAGAGATCGTGTTTGTGGGCAGGAACGACGCTTAAGCTGATCGTCGTCGCGAGCCCGAGCCTGAGGTCCAGAAGGAGAAGCTTGTGTTTGATAGGCCGGTGGACGACCACGGAGCTGGCTTTGGGTATGTACTGCGTTTTCTTTTTCCTTTGGCCATGACTAACAGTGCGTGGATGCTGGCTTGTGCACTCGATCGCAATGTGCGATGGCCTCCGATCTTGGTCCTTTACTGTCGGAGATCCAGCGAGACGCGAGGCGTATGTTAGTATCAGACAGACGAAGCTGAACAGTGCGACAACAAGCCCCCTTCCGGGTCCATTGCGGAGAGTGGGATAAATTGTACGCTGGGTGAGAACCTGGATAAGCATTTGAAAGCGCTTGCCAACCGATACACATATTGTTCTCGGTCATGTAGTGCGAACTACGTAGAGCAAACAGCTGTTGATGTAAGATCCAAGAATGTCCTGAACAACGTGGTTTGCATTACTCATGCTTATTTATGTCATTCAATCTTACAACATCGGTGCGTTATGTATCAAGGATCAAAAATCAACGAATGATTGTACGGAAATAAGAACAACGCTTCACGTGCTCGATTGAGGTGATCTGACAGTCTACGCTGCCTTCTTCTCACTTGTCGTAGAGTCTTCAGTGCTACTGGACGGTTCCTTGGTGTCTTTCCTCCCCTGACTTGTCCGCGGGTGGATCTATTGCTTGTGTCTTTTGGTCACCCTCATTCTTATTGGCGTTAGGACCTGACTTCGTCTCTTTCGGCTTCTCTGGCTCGGCCGGAATATCGAACGACTTCAAAACAGGCCTATCGGGCACATTGATATCTTTGGGCAAGAGGTTATCCGGCTGCGGAATCACACCTAGTGGATTTGGGTTCTTCAATTTGCCATCTGGTGGAATCCTTCGATCCCGTCAGTTTACACTCGTCTTCCCAGGACAGAATGAGCCTCACCCCTTGTATTCAAGCTCGACCAATAGGTCACCATTCTCTGTAAAGATTGGGTTGCGTTGGAAGAAATAACCGCCTCCTGACAGGACGAAGCACTGGTCTTTCAGCGCATCTTTGATCTGTTGTACATGCGCCTTTAACCCGGAGACTTTGGTTTTGAGAGCCAGTTGAAGCTCTTCTTTGATGTTGCTCGTGCTGATGCCACGCAGATGATCTCCGTGGGGGTCAACCCAGTTCTTCTCATCCTTCATTGGATTGTCAGGCCATTGAACATCAATCTCAACACGTCCGTTCTCGCCGCAACTAAAGCGGAGGTCGAAGCCCCAAACACCGGTAATGGCGACTCTGCAACTCATTAGATTGTGGATACATTTGGTCATTGTACTCACTGGTCACGATCAGCGTTGAACCAACAGTCGCGATCGTCGATGAAGTCCATGGCCATGGTAGTTATACCCGTGAAGCGGACCAAGTTGGTGCCAGGGAAGTGCTGGAGGTTGCAAAGGGATCGCGCTGTCATCGTCAGTATGATCCGATAGCTTGAGTAGATTGACCAACCATGTAGATTAAAAGTAACGTGCTTCGCAAAGAACTTGGGACCGTTGTCCCAAGACTCATCGTGGCGCTCCATTTCATTCATGACCCATCGCCACCCGTTCTTATTTTCGATGCCGGGAACATTGTTGTTGAACCAATTCTTCGAGATTGTGTCTTCGCCTCCTTGTCGTGTCATATTGTAGTATGGGTCATCTACCGCAGGATGCTCCGTACTCCCTCCGAAAGCATATGCCCATTTGAAAGCAACTGAATTGTCAGACACCTTGGCATCACAAGTGACGCTTGTGACCCAGATTTGAGATTCCTTGACAAGAGGGCGGAATCTGGGAATGAGGAAGCTGTCAAAGAGAATGCTTCCTCGGAAGCACATGGATCCTGCAATCTGAGGAGTTTTCAGGATCTGCGGTGTCAGATCCTCCGGATACCAGTTCATATCGACGCCGTCCGCTGTCACGAAGTTGCCATGTGACTCATCAAAAAAGAGGCTTGAAGGCAGATCACGGCCGCAGGTTTCCAGATACAGCAGGCAATTGAAGTTTGTGATCTGCTGCTCAAGGTTTGTCTTTGGATCCAGCTTTGATTCGAAGCGTTGCACTTCGCCCGGCTTTGCGGGATCCGACCTTTGGAACCTATACATCTGTTGTGTCATAGCCTGTGGTGGGAATGTCGGCGCCAAAAGATTGACTGGGACGTGTCAGTAGATGGAAGGTTAGAGGATTGCCGCAACCACTAACCATCTTTTGATTCAGGAGGCATTGCATGATAGAGAATTGGAGTATCTGTCCGGACCATCTCCCTTGTTGTCGTCACGTCGCCAATCTCTTCGTCGACGCTCTCAGTTGTCAAAATCGTCTGACCGTGCAGGCGATTCTCTATGTCGCCAGCATCTGCCAACCAGCCCCGAGTCCATACATCAAGCTTTTCAGCGATAGATTCTGGTGGATCACCACCATTCATCATTTTGGTACGACTCTTGGCCTTAACCCAGTGAGAGAGATTCGCCGCTGGACGAAATAAATCAGTTCAGGAAGTAGATAGCTTCGGATGGACTTACTAGAAAATTGAAGCAATAGTCTTTGGATACTATATTCTCCCGCGACACCAAGGGCAGGGCCTAAGACTGCCTTGTCCTTCTCACTCATATTCTGCATTGCTGGAAAGCTTTAGCATATGCTGGCATAAGTCATGTAAGCAATATACCAATGTTCACGTTGAAGACGAACTCCCAGTCCTTGATCTTCCATGTCTGCTTCTTCATGCCACCTCTCACAGCAGACGGTTTCACAGAATACGTAGAAATGGTCGCGGACTCGATGCGGACGTGATAGTCCAAAGATGACCTGTTCTGATTCGCGCCGCACGGAAAGCTGACTCGGGGTGGAAGCATGACAGCATCGATATCGCCGCAGAACATATCGTTCTGCTTCATAGTCCACATCTTAGGCTCTATGTCAAAGTAGTTTTCGAGTTGAGCGTTCAGCATATTTTCGGAAATGGCGAGCACCTGATCATACTGCCCCGTGTTGCACTCCACGCGTGATTGTCTGTCTGGCGACGATTGAGTAGCTGTGGGACCTGCGGTGAGCTGTTCCATGGCTGCGACAAAGACTCCTGCGTATGATGGCGGTTGGTTTTTTTCACCTTTCAAATACTTATTGGCCGCCTCGAGACCACGTTCAATGAGGTCACCTGCTTGTTCTGCGGTTTTCTTGATAGTAGCACCAGCTGCGGCTGCACCTTCTTCGATGTCGTCAATTCGTTCTTCAACAAAGTCGCCAACGTCTTTTGCGGTGTCTTTTACTGCTTCACCTGCTTCTTCAAGTGAGTCCTGAATGTCTTCGGCGATGTTCTCGACAAATTCTTCTGTTGATTTGACTGCAGAACCGATACCTTCGCCAACCTCGTCTAGGCCTTTTTGGATTTCGTCACCCACTTCGGAGACAGTGTCCTCGATGTCAGATGCGACTTCTTCAGCAAAATCTTCGACTTGGCTGATGGCGTTTGATACTGCTTCACCTGCTTGCTCGAACGCCCCTTCAATATCTTCAGCAGTATTCTCGATAAAGTCTCCTGTCGAGTCGACTGCTGATTGAATGCCGCCTCCTATGTCTTCGGCAACTCCCGTCACTGTATTTGAAACACCTTGGACAGCTTCCGAAAACCAATCATCAAATCCCATTCGTGGCTTGAGTAGTCAACAAATACGTTTGCGAGGTACAGGAATCAGATCAAGAAGAATACATCCCTTGGCTTTTATGAAAGGAAGTGCCTTGCTCGGTTCCGTTTAAATCTGAACTATGTCCCTTATTCCATCCTACAGCTTGCCCATGTCCATGAATATCCAGCCAGAAAGTATACGCTGTTAGTTTCATTGCATGCAGCGCGATCACATCGATGACTAGAGTCTAGACCAAGGTGTTGAGTAGAAACCACACTATTGATGCGGGCACACGATGCATCCACTAGCTCGTAGGCATGCTGTTAAGTTCAGCATAGCTCGTAAGCGAGATGCATCTGGATCTTCGCCAATGTGCCAGAATGAGCTCCATCGGTCTGTAAACCGATTGCGGAGCTCCACTCTCGTCAGACTTCACATTCTCAATTGGTCCACACGGAGAGCTGTCCAGCCAGCCACAAGAAGTATTCTTCGAATAGTCAGAGTTCAGCCAGCCACGAGACGCTGTTCATTCAGCCACGAGACGCTGTTCATTCAGCTACGAAACGCTGTTCAGCCAGCCACGAAAATCATCATGCCTCATTTAGTCGAGACCAAGCGCAGCGCAGCGTGGCGTGGCGTTGCTTTGCATAGCTGTGTATATGCACGGGGATACAGAGTAGTCGAGGTTGATACCAATTAGACGTCATTAGCATGCGACTCCGCTAGGCTATCTTGCTGCAGGAACATCAATGCGAGGTCTTTGATATGAGCTAAGTAACCCGACTTTGATTGCAGGATGCTTAGCTATCTCCTCAAATGGCTTGAGGTTTGGTTTCACTTCAGCTGTATCGGCGGCTCTTCTGGTACCCTGTTCGCCCTTAACAGAATAAAATTCAATGAGGGGGCGCCTCAGCTAACCCCGAAGCTACTCCTTAAAGGATGGTTTTAGGCGCCACCCCTCGCAAAACTCATGTCCGCTCTAACCCATTTAGGCAACAAATTTCAAACCAGCATACTAGAATTTTGATTGCCCTAGTCCCCTTTCTACTATGTATCTAATACAATTCCTTTGCCCCCATTGCTACATAGTATCCTGCACCGTTGGGGCATCGTGATCATTGACTGCATTGACTGTTGTTGGGAAAGAGATCTCTTTTGGGGGCCGGGCGACTACCCTAAATGGGTTAGCGCGGACACGAGTTATGCCACTGGTGGCCGAGGGCGCATGACACTATTCCCCGCCAAGCAAAAAGGATGAACGACGCCTAAACCACCAAAAGTGCAATCTTTCAATAATATATTCCTCACTACACAGTAGGAATTAGATTTCAAGATTGGGCGAGTGCTATCTTTAGGCTTTAATCTGAATCTCTGGATTTTTTCGGATTTTTCTTATATGATTTGGGTGAGTGGAGGTAAGGAGTAGATTTTGCTTGGCGCCCACATTGAATTTTGTTCTGTTAAGGGCGTTCTGATTTGTGCCTCTGCTAGCGCCTGTCCACTATCTCAGCCAAGCATGCTTTCGCATAAGTGCTGGCGTCACTATCTTCACGTTCGGCACTTACATGGATGCATTCCCTGGATTTGCAGCACAAGCGGAAAAATGTGAGCCCACGGAATGCAAGTTCGTGCTGCAGCATAGGCTCTTGTGTGGGCTATACAAGTCTATACAGAAATGGAAACAGCGCTAGCCAGTGTGACTGGCTTGCATGTCCTTCCCAAATTGTTGTCTGGGTCCAGCGGGTGTGCGTCTCTCGAGCAGAGATAGCTTAATGCTCTATTAGCTGGTCCACTTCAAGGTAAGTGGTCAGATCTCTTAGGTAGACTCTGCACTTGACAGCATGGGCTAGAGTCGACTTCACGGACCAGTGGAGGCTCTGAAGGTATGGGCAACGCGCTAGACTTGCTCTTGACCGGACCAACATCGAGTAGGTCTTTCTAGAGTCGTGCCGCGTCGCCACCTTTACTGGGACAGGGGTTGTCGATACGTGCAGCCACAATCGCGCAGACTTATTTACATCTTAACGTTAATATCATCTGTCCTCTACCATCTCTTATCAGCAGCATCTACTGCTATCTCCAGTCATCATGGAAGTTCCAAAGGCGTCTATTCACTTCAGTGGGCGTCTTACCCAGATGGAGATACCTGCAAATGCAGTGCCTCCGTCCCGCGACTTCACTGCGTTGGCAGATGTCCGTGGCAGGCCCATGATCTTCTCGATTGGCACCGATTCAATCCTGCGTCTGATCATAGAAGACCATGAGCTTAACCGACGGCCCATTAACCTTTCAGCTGGTCTCGGCTTCTACGACAACGAGAGTGCGAAAGCCTTCGCCGTCAAGCAAGATGACGAGGGCATGATATATCTTGCCGTCTCTACGGAAATCAGAAATGCTGTGACACCAGGTCGTCTGCTAATTTTGAAGCCATTTTCGTCAGCAGAAGCGGCGTCTTTTGACAAAGTCAAAGCTTCTCAACTGATTATTCCAAACAAGACGTCCTTAAGCTATGTGGCGGAGAGAATTTTCCTTGTAAGTGAGTTAAGCCAGTCCTGAAATCGTTCGCTTATAATGCATCAGGGGAACAAGGAGGCTGGCCAAGAGTTCCCACTCACGGCAATCTCTTACGCACAAACCATTCAGGGTTTGAAACAAGAGGACATCAAAAGGATAGATATTGCTGATGGGATGACATCATGGTCATTGACGAACGATCTTCGACTGCCTACCCAAGTGGATCGCACGATCGATGTGGCTATGGGCGTGATTGGACGAGCTCGAGGTATTTTCGTTTTGTATGAGATCAGTGGACGATCGGCGATTCTCTTCACAGCGTTCACACGATCTTTCAGCACCAGTATTGAATGTCCGCAAGGTAGGTAGGACTGTCTAAAAGTCTAGGAGGATCGACTACTAATTCGTGGATAGGTAGCCAGAGGATCATGACATTCCCAAATCATCTTGGCAGTGACGAAATCATCATTGCTGGCGATCGACTGTTTTACGTGTCTCAAAGTCAACTTGGAAGATCAAATGCAAAGGTCACCACATTGGCTGACTGTGCTGCATTTCAGGGAATTCGGGATCTGGATTTCTCGCAAACAGTCTGGGATGGCGATAAGAAGTCCATGTCCATCTGGGCAATGAGTGGTGATGGCTCGCTCAGCTATCTATACATTGACTCGATCAAGGCCATGGGCGAATCCCGGACCATCCGAGTTGTGCCTGAGGGAAAAGCTAGCTTCTTCAGCAGTTACATGGATGTTTCTGGCAACCAAAGTGTGGTCTACGCCTCCTTAAGCGGCGAGATGAATCTGCTTGAGCAGCCTAAAGATACATGTATGTGGGATACGACTCCACTGATATACGAAGACGATGCATCAAGCAAAATGATTTCATGCTACTACTGTCCTATTTCTGTGTCAGACAATTCCACAGGACTTCCAATCGCGAATGCAACTATCCTTGTTCACGGCACTTGCTGGATGAATGTGTTCGCTGGGGATCGTACCTATTTCATCAAACCTAGCGGAACGTGGATCGAGACGGACATGGCCGGAGAAGTCAATTTGATGATGCCCACAGACGATATTGCTTGTTCTGCATTGACCGTCACCAAAGTTAGGACAGGACAAAAACCGACGACAAGAGCAGATGTCACAGACCATACCACTTTCTCGTCACTTGCCACGAGCAAAGCTGAGACAATCGAGGAGTCTAATTCAGTAGCTGATGCCACAAAGCACAGGCTATCAGCAGGTTCACAGGAAATCGGCTTGGTAAAAGGAGACGTGATCATCGATCCAACGTACTACACGATGTCCGTGCTCGGTAGTCTGGGATCAACGGAAGATCTCAAAGCAGCCAAGGATGCCTACGGCAATCCTGTATTTGCGAACAACTCGATCAGCGAGGACGATCTCAAAGCTGCTGGCAATGCTTTAGGAAACCTCAAAGCTCAACGAGAACGATTACTGAATCCGAACATGCCAGGGTCTCAAGCTGCTGTCGGCACAGTGATCAACGCTGGAGCATTTACGCAGATGCCGTCAGCGGCTGATATAATTTTTCGTCCCGCAGCGTGGATTCATTATCTCGAGGAGAAGGTTGAACAAGTAGGCGATTGGGTTCTTCAGAAGCTTGGTACGTCTTTAATCTGATCATTTCAATCGATACTTATATTTTAAATTACAGAAGATGGATGGAACTTTATTGTCAATGTTGATGGCCAAATGTGGAGATTCGTTCTCGATACGGTCGAGGCAATTTCCAAAGGTATAAAATGGGTTTGGGAGAACGTCATCAAAAAGCCCTTGAACGACCTGATCGACTACCTCGGATTCAGCCTTGTACGCCACGTTAAGGACATTGCGCGAACTAAGAGACTGATTGCCAGCGTGCTCAATTCCGTAATTGACCTTGGCGTCCGCAAAATCGACCAGCTTGCCGATAAGCTCGACGAGAACATGGCTGGCCTGGAGAAGGAGGTTTCTAAGGCATTAGACATTCCTGCGGCGAAGTTGCAAAGCGTTAATCTGAACGACAAGAAGAAAGCACAAGATAGCAGGAAGAAAGAGCCAACCCCTGTAGACTCAGCGATCTCTTGGCTCAAAGATCGTCTTGTATCCGCGGCGAAGAGGCAGGCCAAACAAGCAAAACCCTCTACCGAGAGCAAAACGCTGGTGCAGTCTGTCAACAACGTTGGCAACAGCGCATGGACTATTCTTGGGAATGCTTTTGAGAATCTAGGCGAAACAATGATGAAAGTCCTGATCAGTATCCTAAGCATCTTTGCATCCGACAAGGACGAGTCCGTTTCAATCGGTGATCTCATCCAGCAGGCACTTGCGGACCTTGTAATTGGCATTGTTGTGACCACCGGCAAAGTCGTCTCGGATGTAATTCGACTGGTCGCAACCATCTTAGCGGAGCTCAGAAGCATCTTGAACACGCCCGTCGACGAACTCATCTTCGGATCGCTCATGAAGGACTGGCTGGGCATCGGACTCCCAAGCCTTATGGATATCATCTGCTTCATAGTCGCAGTACCTGCTACAATCATCCGGAAGATCGCGTCAGCGGGCGATTCGGATAAGAAAAAGGAGATCAAAGGACTACCTGACAATTTTTCAGATAAGGACATCGAGGATGCCTTCAGCGGAAAGCTCGCTAAGGAGAAACCAGCCACGGCATGCGCATTTGCAGCCATGTGCTACGATATCCAAGTCGTTATTGTCCCCATCATGGCGATCGTGGACCTTGGTAAAATCGGCTACGCAGCAATAACAGCAGGAAATGGCTTCTTGGGTCCTCCCAAAATGCGTACGGTTTCAGGTATTGGCGGATTCATCATAAACTTGCTGTATGTCGGCGCCTCGTTTCCCTGGGACTCGAGTATTCCAGCCTACGAGCTCAGGGTCGCTGTAAGTCCACTCTGTTCCCCCTCCCTCTGGTGCCTTCCTAAGTGGAAAACGCAATGCAATGCTGATACGCGATTCCCAGCTCTCCGCCATCGGCCTTGGTAACGCCGTCGCCGAACTCTTGATCCACCAATTCGTCGTCGCGCCAATGAAGCTCAAAGCAGCTGCGACCATCGACTTTGGCTGCGCTGCCATCTCCCTCTGTCTAATCCCCTTCATCTCTGCCGCGGAGCTCGACGCTACAGAGGCAGAATGGATTGGGAAGAGAAGCCAGAGTTTGACGTTGACTTCATTCACTGCTGAAGCGGCTTCGACGATTGGGAAGTTCGGGACGAATGGGGCAGTACTTGCGGTGGAGCCTGTTACCATTCTTGCGGCCGCCGGGGTGGGGGGGATGATGAAGAGCATTAGTGGGTTGATCAAGACGGGGACGTATAGTGAAACTTTGGAGGGAAATGCGTTCAAGGTGAAGGAGTCTGCGAGTAGGGGAAAGTAAGAAGGGTTCTGTCAGCGAGTCTAGTCATCATGATACGCAATGACCGTCTTTTTCGCTTCCTTGCTAGAAGCCGTAATACTTGATCTGTTGGGCAGGTTCTCCGATCCTCTCCTCGTTAGCAGACTAAAAGCGCAAAAACTCTGTGTTGGCGAAAAGCTTTTTCAATTTTTGTTTCTCCGTTGTCTCTGATTCTGATGGTCGGATTGGTGACAATTGTTTTTCCTTTCAACACCTGCGAGGCCGATCCTTAGCTTCACAAATGATTTTTCAAAATGAAGGTTCGGGAAACGCAACTCTTTCATCCCAACTTTGACATTGATGACCGCAGTTCCGTTCCCTTGTACTACAAAAGAGGACCCAAGTCAGAGATCCCATCCGAAATTCCCACCACCAATACATCATTACGACCCACCAAACCCAGCTCAATATCCTCAACGCCCGCCTTTCACCAAACAATCTCCCCCCCAAATCGATCCACAAAACCGCCCCACCCCCCTTTCCCTTCCCCGTCCACCATCTCAATCAAACCCACCATATCCCGCACACTTTCCTCAGCACTGATCGCCCCCTCCTCCCTCACAGCAACCAATCCACTCTCCACCCGTCCCGGATGCACAAGTAACCAACAAACCTCCGGCACATCAACCGCAAAGCTCTTCACAATCGCATTTAGCGCCGCTTTCGATGCTCGATACGCGTATCCACCACCAGTAGTGTTATAACCGATGGAACCCATGCGAGAGCCCATCACTATTACTTTAGGTGGGATGCCATTGTGATCGTGGTGGCGGAAGTTGGAGATTAGGGTGCGGAGGAGGAGAAATGTCCCGATTGCGTTAATGTTGAAGGTTGAGGCCATTGTTGAGGCGGTTGTGGCGGCGATCGTTTCGGCGGTTGCGACGTCAGAGCTCTGCGTGATCGGTACTGATGGCTCTAATCCTCGTACGCCGGCGCAGTGGATTACTAGGTCGAGATCTTGGATGTTGTATAGTTGTCCGAAGTCCTGGTCGGCATTTGTGATGTCGAGGGTATAAAGGAGGAGATGCTCTCGGAACTCGCAGTTGACGGACTTATGGTATGCTTCGTAAACCTCCTCTGAACTTGAGGTCGGAGATGACGTGTTTTGGAAGCTTTTGTCGATGGCGAAGATATGGTTCCCTGGTTCTTTGAGGTAGTGAACCACAAAAGCTTTGCCTATGCCTGAGGCAGCGCCTGCTATGAGGATATTTGGCATTGCTGAGTATCAAATTCCGCAGAAATGAAAGCAAAGGACAAGCGGTCGCTGCTACTATTTCGCAGTCACATGGATTCACGAAATACCAGTCGTCCAAAATACACATATGTATTAATAGGTGGCTAAGTTAGAAGAATCAACAGCAATAAAGAACAATAGTCCAATCACTTTTCTAGCGCATGGTATGCAGACTTCGACACAGAGGACTTTTGTGCTTTGCGCGAGTTAGCTTTACCACAATGCGAGAACAAAGCAGGTTCAGCGATGGTATGTATAGGCTGTCCAATGCTACTTTACTGCTCGGAGATGTCGTCAAGATCTAGCTTGGCCAAGAGACGGGGTACCTAAAGTATTCGGGGATAGCAAGGTCTATTGCCCGTAACGAGCCGTTTTAGAGTTCAAGCATGCTGATAGAATTAGTACACAAGACTAGCCGGCCTCAATTATATACACTTAGTGTGTGAGCTGTAAGAGAGTGAGCTTTCCTGATTCAACGGTAAAGCATAGATATGGAGGTCCGGTCCATAGAATATGTCCGGTCCCTACAAGGGATATCTTATTCGGACCGGACCGCTATGCCTGCTTGAGTAGGAACAATCTTATGGGTCCAACATTGAGTATCTACGGTCCGGAATGCATTTTTGAAGTGGCTCTTGATCTACCGTTGACACAGCAGTTGCAAAGCTCCTGGAAAGAAAAAATTTCATATCTCGTTGTCAGGATTTGGTACAGTAGATCTTAAAACCATCGAGACTTGCGCTAAGCGGATGGCCCGCGCACCTTATTTAGGCGGGGCAACTACCAATATTAAATAGAATAGGTATAGACGTAAATATACTATAGATCTGTCCCTAATTGCTAAAATTAAAATTATTCAAGGATTATAAATTCTTACCTTAGTGTTTATTTACCTTATCGCCGCTCCCTCTTTATCGTCGTTATACCCGCCGTTATTCTAGCCCCTATTCGCGCCCTTATCTAGTATGAATTCGACTTAGGATATAGTATCGATATGGTTACCGCTAGCCTATATAACGTTAGCCTAAGTACTCTATAGAGGATAAAGAGGATATAAAGGCTTTATAGTACTATATTTATACCGAGTAAAAACGTAGGAGGGCGGCCTAGGATTATTAATAAACTCTTAGAGTATAAGTTTTTAAACTATTTTAAAGAGCGACTAATAGTGTACCTAGACGAATTAACCTACTTCCTACTAGACGAGTATAATATTACCGTCGGTAAGGATACCGTCTAGCGGTATTTATACCGGCTAGGTTAGTCTAAGAAGATCTAATATAAAATTACTCGGGAGCGTAATTAGACGCTAAGGAATACTTAGTTTATAAAGCTAGGGCGGTAGCGAGTTAATTAATTAATTTTTCTAGACGAGAGTACTACCTATAAACGTACTAGTATATACTAAACTCTTATATATAATATCGATATAATTAACCTCGGTAGGCGATAGAAAGTATAACTGGGCCTTTACTAATATTACGCCGTTAATCGTCTAGTCTCTATATAGGGGTAGGAGGTAGAGTCTTTTATTTATATATACTATTAACGGTTACCTCGACTAGATTATTTATTAAGGATTAATAACGGCGGCGATATTTAATAATTTCATCGAATATAATATCCTCCCTTACTACGGCCGTTTCGAGAATAATAACGCCCTCTTAATAATAATCTACGATAATACTAGTATATACTATAATATAATCTTGAAGAGACTATATACTAACGCTAGGGTATTACTCGAATACCTCCCTCTTTATTTACCCGATCTTAACCCTATTAAAACGTTATTCGTAATTTTAAAGAGTTAGATAAAACGGTACTTTAATATTACTTAAATATATATAAACGAGAGGCGTTTTAGCTACTTCCTAGATTTTATAATAAAGTTATAAACTAGTTATAACGACCCCGGTAATTTATTCCAGTAGTTAGGTATTAACTATAAAAGTAATATAAACTTTTTAGAAGAGGAAGAGGACTTAAATAATAATATCTATAATAATTTAGAGTAAGAAAAGAGTATATATATATAGATCTATAGATAGTTTATGAAATAAATACGTAATACTAGTTTATTTATCCTACTATAGTTTAATTATTAAAATTATTATCTAGATTATCTAGATTATCGTCCCCCCTATAGGTACCGCCCTAACCCTTAGGAAAATCATTATCTAATTTAATAGAGTTAATTATACGGTCTTTAATTATAGGCCTAGGCCTTAAGGTATTTAGTATATAAATAGTTAAGGCCAGCGAATTTTTAATAAAAATATTCGAGAAATACCTAGAATTAGGAGTAATTTTAATTTAATTTTAGTTCTTTTCACGCCTAAATTAACTAATAAAACGAGTAAATAAATATTTAATTCTAGGTATAATCTCTAGCTTCTCTTATTTATATTCGAAAATATTATTCTTTTACTTCTATATATCTTTTATAGTATAGCCCTTATCTAAAAACTTATTCTTTACGTCCTCTAGGATATTCTTATTACGGGGGTATAGCTTAGGCTTTATTTATTTAATATATTCTACTACGTCGCCGTTAACCGGGTTACTACCGCGGGGAGAAGTAATAAATATAATAAAACGAGAATAAAAGAGCTAGCGATAGGACGCCGACTCCTTTCGCTTTAAGACTTTTCTAATATATAGCTCAGTTTCTAATTAAGAGGTTCGAATACTTAATAGAGGCGGAGGTACTATAGGCTAAATAAGTAGAAGTAATATATAAGTAATTAAAGGCGGGCCCTAGCCTAGAGTATAATTTACTAGCGGCGGTAGGCTAAATAGTATAGTTTCCTTTAAGTTTCTACTATTGTCTCTTCTTTTTTTTATTCTTAACCCTTACTTCCTCCTACCTCTTCTTTATCGTCGCTAGTGGTTTCTCTTTATTTAGTTATTTTAAAATATCTAATTTAATACTACCCCACTAAAGCGCAGTATCGTTAATATTTAACGGATAGTATATTTCCTTCTTATTAACCCAGTAGTACTTTCTATTATTAATATATATATATTTATAGTACTCCTAGTATTCTAGGATCTCTCTAGTTAAGGCTACCTTAGGATCCGCTATATTCGATTCCTCTAAGATAGTAAATTAACAATTTATAAAATTATTCCGATTCCCTACTCTAGAAGTAAGGTTATTAACGTTAACTCCGGTATTAAAACTAGTAATAGGAAGGGCGGTAGCGACTAGTTATAAAGAAGGGGTAGTAGCGAGTACTTCCTTTATAGGAGTAGGAGCCTAATATAAGAGTAGTTCGACCTCTAGTTTATTCTTGTTACTTTTAAAGAAGTAATCTAGCTGGCTTTTAATAGCTCCCTAGTCGCTGGCGTCGTTTATAGACTACGGATATCGTCTCGTTAACGCTAATTTACTATAGAATAGAGTCGCCGTTACAGAAACCCGGTAAGTAGGGAATCTACGCTTGAGAGCGTACTCACTAGCCTTCTCTTAGTGGTCTCTAAGGACTCGCCTTAATGAGAATGGTTCTGAACCGTTGATATCATAGCTCTTTAGCTCGCCGTGTAGAATGGTCGCCTTCTTTATCCAGTACGATAGGATACGTACTTGGTATGGCACCGTTACAAGCTCATCCTCAGTAGCAAATACTAACGTATCAGCTTCAGTAGCAGCAGCTTCAGTAGTAACCTAAGTAGTAGCAGCAGCTTCAGCAGCAGCCAACTCAGCTGCCTTAGTAGCTGCCGCCTCATAAGCCTTACGCGCCTTAGCAGCCTCAACAGCAGCAAACTCAGCTCGCCTAGCTTCAGCTGTAGCTACTTCTCGCTTAGAATCCTCATCCTTATCCTTATACTCCTTACTAAACGATCTCGCCCTCCGAAAAAGTAAGCTGCTAGAGGACCTAGATAGCGTCATAAGAGCAAGAGCACCGCCAGCCCGTATCTTCATAAGCTCGCCGAAGCTCTCTCGAGCTATAAAAGATTCAGGATAAGGAGGAGGGGGTCCCATATTTGAATTTAGCTAAGATAAGAGCGGTAGTAAAGATCCTAGGCTAGGCTAGGAGTCATTCAGTTATTTACTAGGTAAGGCTTAAGGCCTAGGAACTTTACTACCCTTAGGTACCTTAGGATAGACTGTTAGCTTTAGACGTCCTGGCGTCTTAGTAGGAGCTAAGTTATGGACCTTTAAATAGCTCGGGGTCTACTACAGGCGAGGCTAAGATAGCTTCACCCGCTAAGTAGGTAAAGGAGCTACAGGAGCGGCGTCATCGGCAGTAGTACCTCTTAGCAGTATAGATAACCTTCGTTTCCTAGGAGGAGGCTTCTTTGGCGAGGGCTTCTTACTACCACCGTTTCCAGGCTTTTTTAAAGGCATTTTGGGGGCGGTAACGACGACAACACCTCTACAAGAGCTGGGAAAGGGCGGTTTATATACTACACCATGGCCAGGCCCTAGTTCAGCTTTAATTTTGCCCGATTAAGGCACTAATACGGGCCTACTGCACGAACAACTCATCATATATACGTTTATTTAATGTTGGTGGTTGCCCCGCCCAAATAAGGTGCGCGGGCCATCCGTTTAGCGCAAGTCTCGATGGTTTTGAGATCTACTGTATGGCTCAATAGCAGGCTTCACAGACAGCAAAGCGTAGTCCATAATCCTATTCACAGGAATATATATCCACCCACCCTTTCTACCACTCATGCATCATCCATGGGTATCATGCCATTCATCGCTAATGCCTAGTAACGAGTGTCCACATGCTCATCATCACTCTATCCTCCTCTCTACTCAGGGTGGTCCCTATAGTACTCCGCCACGCTCCCAATCTCACTCTCCACCTCAGCCATTTTCAGCGCTTCATCGACGCTCTTCAGAAAATGCCTTGGCCCACCACACTTGTCCATGATGCCGCTCTTGTCGAACATCTTATAGACTTGACTGGTCTCTTTTGGCACCCGGCAGAAGAACACTCGCTCGCCTCTGTTGATGTAGCTGTCAACGATCTCGGTAAGGACTTGGGTGCCTGAACCGTCGATTGAGGTCACGCCGTGGACGTCGAAGATGATGTTTTTGTTATGCTCGGGATCCCTGACTCGCGGGAGAGCCGGGTGAGCGGCTGTTGTGCCATACATCTCTAATCTCCGTAGGCGATTCTTCAGGTCGCCGGTGTTAGCGAATGTAAGTGGTTCCGGAATCTTGACTATGAGGCAGCCTTCAACGAAGTCCAGCGACTGTGGATTATCTTCGGCGTTCTCGAATTGGTCTTGCGTTCCGGGCACCCTGCCTAGGATCTGGATTCTAGGTTTTGTTGAGTGTCGAATGACTGAGAGTAGAGATAGGCCAATCCCTAAAGCGATGCCTAGAGGTAATGAGTAGAAGATCGTGGCGGCGAAGATTAGGAACATTAAAGTAAGCTCTGACCAGCCTCGGATATGGATGAAAAATTTGATGTCGTGTGGGGCTTCTTCGATGAGAGAGTAGGCGACTACTGATATCATGGCTGAGAGGACGGCTTTCTGTAGTATTTCTTAGCTTTCGCACAATCGTTGAAAATCCGAAGGTTACTCACTGGAAGGTAGTAAAAATACGGCAAGAGAAAGATGACGCAAATGACGCTGATGAGGCTAAGTATGATGCTACTCATAGGAGTCTTTCCACCAGTCGATGCATTTACCTTGCTCCTTCCATACCCACCAAAAGCCGGCAGAGCCATAAAGCAGCCACCCACAATATTCGCGACTCCCAACGCGACAAGCTCACGATTAGCACTGAGCGACATCCCTTGGATGCCCTCCCCGTGCTTGCCTTCACCGCCTCCTAAGCTCTTTGCCGCAACTGACGATTCGAAGAAGCCTAGCAATGCAATCAGGAAAGAGGTGCTCATAGCTTCTTGTATTCGCTTCATGTGCGACGGTACGAAGGGAAAGCGGAATGGGAACGGCGACCCAGTGCTCGATTGGACGTTGCCGAGGATCTCGAGACCTTGCTGGTCCCAGCCAAAGCGCCACGTGAAGACTGCGGAAAGAACGACGACTAAGAAGCGATCTGGGACGTAGGCTATCGATGGGTATCGAGGCTGGATATATTTCTTGAGCTGCCTAGATCTCCGTCAGCAACAAGTCTGCCAGCTTGTATCTTTGGTACCCTGACATACCTGCAAACCATGATAATAGCAAAACTCCCAAACGCAACTACAGCAGTCAACCTATGCGCTTGCCGCACATTCTCCACCAGAAATATGATCTTATCCAGACTGCTTCCGTGACTGACCCCACCAACATGCCCCGCCCTGGAGGTAAGTCCCATCTCCGGGATGAGTTGATCCACTAGAATCACAAAACCAATCGCACTGATAAACCCTCTCAGAAAGGGCCTACTCAACACACTATCCAAGAACCCCAGCCTCGTTAGTCCAGCGATAAATATGACCGCACCCGCCATTCCCGTCACAACCCCGGCGATAGCTGCATTCATCGCATCATCTTCGTCCCCACTATTGCCTTGGTCAACGCTGCTCCTCACAACATGCCCAACCAGCAGAGAGCCGGCAGCTTCTGGTCCAACAACCATCTGAGGGCATGACCCTAGCAGGGCGTAGATGAGGGGGTTGAAGACGAAGGAGTAGAGACCGTTGATGGGTGGGATATGTCCTAGGTTGGAGGCGTAAGAGAGGGACATGGGGATGTAGAAGGAGGCCATTGTCAGGGCCGCTATAATGTCGCCTTGTAGGTAACGCCAGCGGTATTGCGTTATCCATCGTAGGAAGGGAAAGTAGTACGCAAGATACCTGCATTGTATACACAATAAGCACCATCCCATATTCTAAACTGGTATTGCCTTGGAGACAGAGAACCGTTCTGCCTCGCTATACGTACATCGTTCTCCTCCCTTTCACTCCATGGCTCCTCGCCAGATACTGCGTCGTGCTCATCGCCGCAACAGAACCTCTCCATCTGTCTTTTGCTGATGGTCCTCCATCCCGTCCGCCATCGTTGGCTACATCGCCTTCCCGTCCCAAGTCCCCGCCAGTCCCATCACCCAAAATCCCATCCGCAAATGCATCACCGAGTATTCCATGTGTCAGATCGCTTTGCCCTCCATATTTGCCCCCAAAGCTATCACTACCATGATGATGGGCATCATTCGGCTGAGGCTCGTAGCCTGTGCCCATATGCGTCGGTGTGTAGCTATTGCCCTCGTTTTGTGAGGCGGGAGGTCGAGTCGAGGAAGAACTGTTCGGCCGACTGGCATGTGGAGAAAGGGTGCCGTGTTCGCACTCGTCTTGCCGACAGCTGGGGCGGTGGTAGGCGTTGCGCTGGCTGTGGCTGGAGCTGGAATGGTGGAGAAGAGGTGTCCGTTGATTAGGCGGGGACAGTGTGTCGTGGTGGGATGAAGTGTGGGAGGCCGACCGAGAGGGGGGCATCGAGATGGGGGAAAAACTATCTTCTGGCGAGGGTATCGGATATCGTTGGTGCCCTCAATGGTTGGCCTAATAGTTAACGTATCTGCATGAAGTATGCAATACGTAGTAAAGGAACTGTAAATGTTTAGTATTGTTTTTCTCCAACAGTTTTCGGTGATGGAATCGGACCTTTCCCGCAGTGGTCACCAGGCTTCAATGCGCTTCTCTTTCCTACGCATGACACTTTGATCTTCTGATTACATATCCATACTCAATTGATTGATGCAGCTACTTGAAGACTAACTTAAGTACTACTTAATCCAGATCTGAGATGTACCAGGGTTGCATGCAACGAAGTCCGCTATTGCAAATGTAAGTCTACGAGTGAATACACGCTATTGCTCAATAATTCCAGCTTGTGAGCATCAAAGCCAGAAGCAGAAGTAGGCCCACAAAAATACTGGTCCCAGGGATCAGCAGATCAGATCTCGTTCCTGGTGAAAGGCTAGAAGCAGGATTTGTTGCCCGAGATGGATGTACCTCCAAAGAAGAGTCTATACCGAGTACGTTAGGTTGAATGGAAACACGAAACATCCAAAGAAGTTTCGATACCACTGATGATTGGGCTTTGGCAGCCCTGGTCTCATTACCCTATCACGTCTTTAATCGCCAATGTCACGAATATGGACCAGAGCAATGAGCGCAACCCTGCGAAGTATCAATAGAACCATATGACCCTAAAGTGTGTACATTGTACGAGACAGCTGCCATCAGCGAAGACATCGGATTGGTGACCAAAACCAAAGTGGTAGACGTAACGAGCTCTATGCACCTAGATAAGGGACGAGCTGCAGCTCTCGAGGAAGCACTGGTTGCAAGGTCCGATAGAACGTTCCTTTGGATTTCTCTGATTGTGAAGATGCTTGAGCATAGTGTGGATGGAATGGATGAAGAATTTCAGGAAGCCTTTGACACCTTGCCACCCGACTTAGATGCTACTTATGAGAGAATATGGAACAATTTCCTCAAGCGTGACAAAGCCAAGAGAATTCTGCACATCGTAGTGGCGGCCGCGAGACTTCTCACGCTCGAAGAGATCAACATTGCTCTAGCTATGCGGCATGGACACCAGTCGAAGAAAGACCTGAAGCCATATCCTCTCCCGAATGTTGGGAACTCTATTGAGCACCCGTGCGGGCTCTCTCTGCTGGTCATAGACGAAAAGAAAATCTAGTCCACCAGATTGCGAAGGATGTCCTGGTCAACGAGTCGGGTATTCTACCCTCAAACCATACTAAATGGAAGCCATCGCTACTATGGTCCGAATCAAACTTTGTGCTCTCTGAGGCTTGCGTGTCTTGCATGATGATGAACGTCTTCGAATCCCATCCGCTTGGCTGGGATTCATGCCATGATCCGAAAAGGCAGGACTGGACCGACATGTCGGACAGAATTTTAGCGAAAAAACATGGCGAGGAGCACCAGTTCTTCACTTACGCAGCTGCGTATTGGGCTGAGCACGCTCGAGAAGCTAAGTTCAAGGAAGACTCGCCGAGTCCGGATTTGATCCTAGCGATCTGTGACCAGTGATCTCAGCGATTCCAGTCCTGGCTACGAACTTGCCGAGTAGACTATCTGTGGGAACCCTTTGCAAACAACGAAACCTTGACAGCCCTCATGGTTGCATCTTACTATGGGCTTGACGTTTCCCTAAAGCTTCTTCTACAGAAGTCTCCAGCTTTTTTCGCTACGACACGGCTCTCATATACAGCGTTACTTTACACTTTGCGAGCCTCAAACGGCCACAAACTAGTAGTTCGGCTACTCCTCGATGCAGGTGCAAACATACACGCCCCGAATGCAACAGGATTCACACCGCTCTACATGGCAATCCAATACGGTTACAAATCTTTGATGCAACTATAACTTGACAAAGGCGCAAGTATCGACACGCTGCATGAATTTGACACAGCATTACACAGAGCTGCGTGCAATGGCACTGACGACAAGTTTTCATTATTACTAAACCTCAACCCCGTGCTTGACGTTAAGGATTGTTATCGAGAAACCCCTCTCCAACTCGCAGCCCACCGTGAAAAGCACGACATCGTACGAATACTCCTAAACAAAGCCGCCAACCCGAACCTCATAAACGAATCCTTGAATTACCCCTTGCGTCTAGCGGCTCGCAAACGCAACGCAGCAATTATCCACCTCCTCTGGGAGCATTCCAGCCTCATGAATGTCACAACCGAATACGGCGAAACAGCGCTCCACATTCTAGCCCGCCACGGCGGTGACGAGCTTGTCCGCCTTCTCCTGATGCTAAAAGTCGACCCAAAGACAGCCAATGAGTTCAGCAGAACTAATCATTGCAGTGGGTTTGACACTCGATATTGAACCGCTTTTCTTCTGGAAATTCATCCTTGGGATCGAGGTCGATGTTTCAGGGAGGGGTACACATGAATTGCCGTCGTCTCAAGCAATCAAAGCTTTTGACGTGCCACGCAGTATCCCAATGGAGCCCTCTTTCCTTGATGTGGGAAGAGGAAGTTGCGCAAAAATCATCAAGAACGCACCCATATGTGGCGTAGCTACTCCTATGACCATCGGTAAGTAGTCTCACCGTGGAATCCCGACTTTGACTAGAAGCTGATAAAGGATGACGTAGAGTGCTTACGACTGTGAACTTCGCTCATTGTACATATGGCACTCCCTACATGAACTTCGAATTCTCTGAAAACCCAAGTCTGAGTCTCGAACAGTCAGACATCGATGGCCGGCCAAACATTTGGGGATTGGTTTGGTACCGCTCACTTCTGGCGTACAGCGAGGAGATGCTTCTCGCGGCTAATGAGAAGCCCGTACTCTTTCTTTTATGCCTTGCGCGGCACGGCGTGTTGGACCTAATCTCCACCACACATAATTGTGAGTCTCGATACAGAGCTTGGCTTCGAAACGATATCCAGACGGTCTATGAGCCGTATAATGAGGTCAGAGAGCTCGCAGAAGGAATTGAGCATGCTGAATTCTGGTTTGAGAACTTTTCCACTTACGTTGACATCGATGATATTCAGAGTATGGCTGGCTCAGTCGGCCAAGAAGTGACCAGGCATATACGCAATTACCGCCTGGCATTGAAAAGAGCGCGTCGTATAGAACAGCTTGTCCGCGACCAATTGCAGATACAAGTTGGGCGGTTGAGTCTGGAGGAGTCAAGAAGATCAATCGACGAGGGCAAGAGCACTAAAACACGTATGCTCACCACCGCATAAGACTTGGTATGGCGATACTAAATCATAATCTACCAGTCACGATTCTTGCTTCCATTTTCATCCCTATCAGTGTGGGAACGTCAATTTTCGGTATGAACATACACGAGCTGAATGGCAACGGTCCAAGGATCTGGATCTTCTTTCTCACAACCATCTGCCTTGGTCTCCTTGCTCTAGGGTGCTGGCTTTCGATGACACGACTCTTACAGTGGCGGAGTAAATTTCTCAGCCGCGACCATGAAGGCGTATCGAGATGGGAAAGGCTAACTACTATCTGCTGGCTTGTACATCACCGGCACTCTCTATGGATGATCAGATCTGGTGCTCTACTCAGCCTGATCTCTGATGGTCGCACCACCTTCGACGCCACACACGAAGATATTTCGACTGAATGGCCCGTAGACTATGTCACAAGAGCGAGATATGTTTTCTTCCAAGATGAAGGTCGTCAGGACCCATTTCCATCCAAACCTTAAATCCAATCGCTCCCCCTTTGGGTGGGGCTCCCCTCGACATTGCTGGGCGATGGAAATTCTCGTTTGCCATTCGATCAAGGTGTCAGCCTTCTGCGCCACATTCCAAGAAAAAGACAGCATTTCGAACGCCAGGCCCATCACCAGAAAAAGTCGAAGTCTCGGTCATTCAGAAGGACCAGCCTACTGGGTTCCGATGTATCGAGGTCGAGTTGTCAAGGGACTATCCCCAAAGTGGAGTATGGAAAAGCAAGTGAGCTACGGACTGACATGGGCGACGGTTCTGTGCTTTGTAGCCTAGTAGCCACGTCTGCTACATTAGCCAAATTCCACACACGGATAGCAGTTGGTAGTTCATCCCAAATGGAGCCCTCAATTTATATGCCATCATGCTACGTTCGATCCATAATTTTCATTGGGATTTCAAGTCAGCATACGATAGTAACCTACGAGAGCCGAGCCTAAGCTCCCAGCTTCCTGTCAAGATTCTTGAACGAGCAACGAACCAACCCTCTATACAAATGTCCTTTGACATCTTCTGAAACTTGAGCTTGATCGATTGAATTGGGACTTTCCCCACTTGTACATTTCGAGTCACCTGCGAACAGCTTGATGATCTCCAATCAGAGTGCTCTTGTCGCTTCCTCCAAGTTACATTCATAAGAACAGATGACCGGGGCTCTAATAAGATCGATAGGAAGGGTCTGTGAAAAAGCAGTCCACACCGACCCTCGTGCTACAATCCTATCGCCTTGTAGCGTGCTAGTTCAAGCCGGTCAACTTAGCTGACGCTATAGCGGTGAGTTTACCTTTGCAATTTGCGAGAAAATGTCAGTATTCTCTCTACGGTATCGCTGTCTCAGGTTTCAGGTTTTATATACAACAGCTGGGCTCAAGATGAGTGTATTGTGTTTGTTTGGTGCTCAAGATGACTGGGTTTTTCCAGTATTGACACTCAAGATGACTAGGGTTTGCCTGCGGTGACATTCCAGACGACCGTCCTTTTTCTGTCCGCCCCCTCAAGGAACCCCAAAACCAACATACATCCAGCTCCAACACCTCAGCACCTCACCACTCACAACCCCAAACAGCAGCAGCAGCCTTATTCGGCCATAGATTTCGAGCACGACGCAAGCCCTTATAAGCTTCCGAAGCAGTATATTTACTCGAAACCAAGCTCGTCTCCCTAACAATTAGATCCATTCCCTGCTCCGCCAAGCCCAGATATCTCTACGTGAAAATCTAAACTTCACGGAGGTAAAACCATAAAAAACCTTCCAACCCCAACTAACTCCCATCCCAAATTCAATTTTCCACCCACCAACCCAACCCTACCAAACCAGCCCATCCCTCACAAAGTTCCTATCAACCTACCCCACAGCTTACCCCTGATCCCTACCCTCTCACCTAGTAGCTCAGAAGATAGAAGGAATCTAACCGAGTGAGTCGTCGGATTAGAGGATAGGCAGATAAGGTTGTGATGGGACCGAGGACCTGGGAGGCCTTGGTAGGCCGAACCAACGAATTGGATTACTCACGGCACGCCACGTGGAGGTGTGGGTAGTAGGGTGGAGGTAGGGAGCGTGGTTTGTCGAGGTGTGTAGCGATGGTTTGGACTGGTATCGTGTGATATATCTGGACTGCCGACGTGTTGTTGTACTGAGCTGGATAGTGTACGGTACTCACGGCTCTTTTTGCTGTTGGTCTGGTAAGTAGAGTGATACATATATTCCGCATCCGATGTAGGTGTGATAAAGGTTAGTGACAACAAATGATGATTTATCACTAGCACAAACAAATAAAATCATCGACAATAGTAAACCCCGACCACAACAGCACTTGTTGTTGTAGTACGCAAACTACTCATTCAATTATCGATTTGCTTTTAAACTCATTGATTCATATTCCCAGCTCTCAAGCTCGCTGTATTTATAGACGTCATGGCCGCATTCAGAGGTATATACACTCCACGCATCCTCACCATCCCTCCCCATCACATCAGTCATCTTTGTCACTCCCCAAATCCCGAAGCCCAACCTCCACACAGCGTATCTAGCTCATCAGGGCACTCTTCCTAGAAAAACAGAATCTGCTCATCCTTCCATCCCTGCTCCTTAAGCGCAACATGAATACTTTTCTCCAACGCCTCCGGCCCACAAATCAGCACCATAGTATCAGCACGGCATTTACAATGTTTCTTTACCAACTCGCCATTGATACGACCGCGGAGGCCATTCCAGTTTTCTGGCGCTTTGGTGAGGGTATGGATGATTTCGCCTCGATCCTCGTTTCCCTTCAATAGCGCATCCAAGTCTTCTCTACACAGAATATCTTCGACGAGCCTATTCCCGTTGAGGACCGTACAGATCGTAGGATCATCTTTATCACGCATGACGGCGCGGAAGACTTGAAAGATGGGCGTGATACCACTGCCACCGCAAATCATCGCGAAGCGTTTTACTCGCTTCTCCTTCCCATTAACCGCACACAAACCTTTACCTAAATACGTGAATTTGCCGATAGGGCCCTTGAAGTCGACGCCATGACCAATGGGGAGGGAGTTCATTGCTTTGGACATTTTGCCGCCTTTATCACCGGCGCTGGCATCAAGGTAGAGTTTTATCAGCACGTCGAGGTAGCCTTTTCGTGTGATTTCGGAAATGGGCGTGTAAGGCCGTATGATGGCTTCGCGCCCTACGGGGTCGCGGAGGCGGATCATTAGGTGCTGGCCTACAGGGAGGCCGAGGGTTTGCTGATCGTGTTCGAGAGTGAAGGTGAAGATCATTGTGTCTGCCGAGATACGCTTTTTAGCGTGTAAGACAGCCTTAGTCCATGCGCGAGGCTGTAGGAAGGTGTCGCGGGGTCCGTTGGAGGCGGTTTCGGATGCAGGTTCGGAGAGGGCGAGTTTGGCGGCGGAGGAGAGGGTGCCGATGTGGTAGGTGGGCATCATGCCTTTTGCGGTTTCAGAGTGGATGGCCATGAATTCGTCGCTGGTGTCGAGACCAGCGGCGGAGATGATTGATTGAGCGCCACCGGGGTGTTCTTTCATAAAGGCGGTACCTTGGTATACCTCGCCGTTGACGACGACCCAGGGATCGATGTCGTTGTCGTGTTTGCGTAACTCATCTATCGTAATTTCATTTCTAAGGTCAGGTTTCGTCATTGGCACATCCTTTGCTACTTCTTGCGCGGCTTTGGAGGCTTCTTCGCCGGCAATTTGCTCGCCCCAGGCGCCGTTCATAAGGTTGCCTCCGGCCTTTTTGACACGTTCCATCCAGCCACCTGGCATTAGGGCTGGTTGAGTGGGGTGCTCGAAGCGAAGGTAGTCGCCTTCTTTGCTAATGGTCACGCGGAACCAGGTGTTGTTCATCATGCCGAGGACGGACCAGTACATTTCTTTGGGTTGGACGTTCATGCTTTCATCCATGGCGCGGAGGACGATGTCCTTTGCTTCTGCGAGTTCGGAAATTGGAATGTCAAGGGACCATTGACACCAGCAAAAGCAACTTTCCCGCCAGGACATGTCTAAGCGGCCTCCGTACAGCATCTGTTCGGCGTCTCGATACCGGTCTTCGGGGTAGTCAATGTCAGCTAACCGCCACGTCCGGCCTTTGTCGATGGATATCTCGACTCTAGTAATTCTTCTCCCACCTCCACCGTATGCATAGCCTTTAGCCCGATAATTCTCGGGCCCATCAACTAGACATACTTGCTCCTCGTGTGCGGGGTATGCAATTGCTGAATTAGTACTCAGATCGTATATAGCGTATCTGTCATCCATCCACCACTTGGGTTCGTTCGCTGATTGGTCAGGACTGACCATCGTAGGTAATACTCGGTTGTCGTAGATATGGTACCAATTATCACTCGGAGCAGCAGAGACTATCAACTTTTTCAGCCATTTCACACTTCGCCCTCCTATTTGCCCTGGTATGACTGCTCGTAAGGGTTTGCCGTGATCTGGTCTCAGCATTTCGCCGTTCATCTTGTAGGCTAGCATCATCCCCCGATTAGGGTCCATGACCCAATTTAGCTTCACCGAAGTGCCATAGAATCCATTGGGCTATGCCATTTACTGTTAGCCGTAACTCTACCGGCCACGTTTCTCGTGAGTGAATCCCTACAAGCTTGTCTGCACCTTCCATACACACGTATCTCGCCTTCTTCCGCGGCCGTGCTCTCCTTATCAACTCCGACATGGCAACGCCAGTGAATAGCGCGGTCGACACGCCAGCTGCACCCCAGGAGAACCCTTTGCTTTTTCTGACCTGATTTTGCTCTTTCCGCCTGTTGCCTGCGCAAACAAGTGTGATGGGGCATGTGATCTGCTCGTACTCGGCAATGAGCTGACGAAGGGTGAGGGTGAGAGGCTTCTCGACGAGACTGTGAAGACAATGTCAGACAAACGGTCTGGGACAAGATTTCAGGACTTGCCCTTCCACGGAGAACTCCCAATCTGGTATATCCTCATCTTGGACCTCTGGGACGGCGCCGTGATTTCTAACATAGAAGAGCTCAGGACTTGTCAAGAAACCCTCATTGAACAGAGCAGAGAGTGGGGCTTCGACATTAAATGGATGTACACCCGTCAATCGTATTAGTCTTGGATCCCTGGGAACATGGGCATCCGGAGTTTTCTTGTCGACGTCTAGGGTTTCGGTAGGTATGGTGGTAGGCGGTGGAAGTGGGATGTCGACCTCTTCGCTGGATTCGGAGCAACTCTCTTCTGTCTGTGGAGGAGATGGCGGCAATTCTTCATGTTTGTGCGATATTAGTTGGTCATGCTTATGCTGGACAGGATCCTCCATGATATAAACGCATATATGAAAGACTACGTTAAAGAGCTGTTGCAAAGCAAACAGAATATACAGAAATCAGCTAACGATGTTGTAAGACAAATTCGTTGAATTGACCGCACATGGCCTAAGGCACAATTTTGCTAAGGCAGAATGAGGCCAATTGGTAGGCACGTGTGGAGATCGCGATCCCTCGTATAACCAATTACTCCCAATATTCTGACAGCAGCACAAGAGTAAAGGAAATAAACCAAAGAAGGGTTGGACCATGTCAAAGCATGGTAAGACCGCGGAGGTACGTCAATAATCTTCAGCCACACTTTTTCTCCTGGAGAAAAGGTAAAAATGAAAATGATCGAGTGGTGCTTCTTATCCATTAGCGGCGCTGATAAGAATGGTTCGGAAAGCCGAAAGGCCTTGTGAGGTCTCCCACGGTCTCCGTACTCAGGTGGGAGAAAGGGCGGTATGCAAAGCACATTTGGCACTGAAGATCGGACTGCCCCACCATCTGGCCTTGTCAGATTCTTCACTTTCCGGTATACTTGTGCCTGTAAAAGGGACAGGCGTGGCCTCCAATATGGATGCAGTGTTCTCTGGAACGCGAGATATCATCAGATTTATTGCACGCTTCACCCTTGCCTGCCTCATTTGCCGATTGATTGAGCCAGAGAGGACCGCTTCCCTGATTGCTTCTAGTTCTGCAAGACCAGGCTGGCGGAGATATTGTCGGCCATGTCATCAAGGGCGATGCATCTCTATGGAGGAGAGCTTGTTTGATTCGGGTGGAGACGTACGAAATCCATGAGACGAAAAGCGGAAAGGGCAAGAGATAGCGCGATATTTCTTGGCAAGCCAATTACAACCTCGTTCCTTATCATCACTGTCCTAATCCAAACATAGCCGACACACAAACCCTCAGCTTTTCAAACGTCCGAGGAAATATCCTCTTTTGCTTTTGCCATGCTGAAGATGCAGCTATGGGGCTCATTATGCAGCCCGATAAGCCGCCGCCATGCAGCCTGGGGATATCCCCGCGGCCTTGGTGGGACAGGTCTAGGCAGCTTCAACTACCTGGCTAGGGAGTAATCACATCTCATATTCACAATTCCGCCTCTTTGACATGAATGAGATCTCATCTTGTTCCGTTCTTGTTTTCTACTGTTCTCTCTCTCGATTCGACGTCAGATTGACTGCTTGATGCCTGCTTCCTAAATACTAGTAACAGAACCATTCGACTCAAGATTGGACATTCTCAAGCTTGCCAACATGTCTTGGGCAGAATCCTCCCCTGGCATGCAGGCCGGGAGGGTGCCTGTCGACGGACACGATCCAGAAGAGGATGGAGCACAGTACCCTAGACCCAAGGACAAGAGGACGAAGGTTGTCGTTGTTGGCCTGGGAATGGTGGGAATTGCGTTTATGTGAGTTTGGGCGCATTGCATAAGCAAAGACGTGACTCGGACGCTGACGTCTGGCCCAACAGTGAGAAGCTCCTGAAGATGGACGCGAAGAGGAGGGAATACGATGTCGTTGTGATTGGGGAAGAAGCACATTTGGCATACAACCGGGTCGGTTTGACAAGCTTCTTCCAGCATCGAAAGGCCGAGAATTTATACCTCAACCCCAAGGAATGGTATTCTGGGATGCCGGAAGGCTCTTTGAACTACCACCTCAATACCACCGTCACTGAAATTCATCCCGACAGCAAAGTTGTCTCCACGTCCACAGGCGAGACAGTTCCATACGATATCCTCGTCCTTGCTACCGGCTCTGACGCCCTTATCCCTCGGCATACGCCTGGTCACGATGCGAAAGGCGTCTTCGTGTATCGCACGATCGAAGATCTTGAGAAGCTCATACGGTACTCGGAGGGATGCAAAGGTAGCACAGGTGCCGTCGTTGGTGGTGGCTTATTGGGATTGGAGGCAGCCAAAGCAATGATGGACCTAGAGAGTTTCGGCCAGGTCAAGCTCATCGAACGTAATCGATGGGTCCTCAGCCGACAACTAGACAGCGATGCTGGTAACATGGTCTTGGATCTTGTATCAAAATTGGGCCTAGATGTGCTTCTGAGCAAACGTGTTGGCAAAATCGAGGTCGACGAGGAGAATGCTGTCAAAGGTGTCTTGTTCGAAGATGGTGAAAGGATGGACTGCAAATGTCTCATGTTTGGTATCGGCATCAAGGCTCGGGATGAGCTTGCGAGGCGATCTGGTATAAAGTGTGCAGACAGAGGTGGAGGCATAGTCATCGATCCTAGCCTCATGACCAGCAGGGAAGGTATCTACGCAATCGGAGAATGCGCCAGTTGGGAGAGTCAAACTTATGGGCTTATTGCACCTGGCATTGAGATGGCGGAGGTTCTGGCCTTTAACCTTACACAGGCCAAGGTCCATACGCCAAGAAAGTTCAAGCGACCGGATCTGAGCACAAAGTTGAAGTTGCTTGGCGTAGAGGTTGCTAGCTTTGGAGACTTCTTCGCCGATAGAGATGGACCCAAAGAACTACCAATCAAGAGACATGGTGCTAAGAAGGAAGTTAAGGAGGGGGCAGAACAGCAAGTGAAAAACATTACTGACGGGCCACCGCCGCCACCAGTCAAAGCGTTGACCTACAAGGATCCATTTCAATCTGTTTACAAGAAGTATCTCTTTACATTGGATGGAAAACATCTGCTCGGTGGCATGATGATCGGAGACACCAAAGACTACGTTAAGCTGGTGCCAATGGTGAAGAATCAGACAGCCTTGGACGTTCCGCCGAGTCAGTTCATTCTGGGCGCTTCGAAGGGGGATGAAGATGACGCGAATGACCTCACAGACGATACCCAGGTTTGCTCATGCCAGAACGTCACCAAAGGCGATATAGCGAACACCGTCAAGGATGGGACATGTAAGAGTATCGGAGACGTAAAGTCCTGCACAAAAGCCGGCACAGGCTGTGGTGGCTGCATGCCTCTTGTTCAATCTATCTTCAATACTGAGATGAAGGCCCAGGGATCCGAAGTGCTCAATCATTTGTGTCCTCACTTTAAATACTCGCGTGCCGACATCTTCAACGTCATTTACGTCAAAAAGCTCAAATCATTCCCAGAAATCATGAAAGAATGCGGGACAGACCCCAACTCTCTAGGTTGCGAAGCCTGCAAACCAGCCCTTGGCTCGATCCTCGCCTCTCTCTACAATAAGCACGTGATGGACACACCACTTCACGGCCTTCAAGAGACCAACGACCGCTTCCTCGCCAATATCCAACGCAACGGCACTTTCTCCGTTATCCCTCGCGTTGCAGCCGGTGAAATTACTCCCGAGAAACTTATCATCATTGGCACCGTCGCCAAAAAGTATGGACTGTACTGCAAAATTACGGGTGGCCAACGCATTGACATGTTCGGCGCGAAGAAGGAAGATCTCATTGACATATGGACCGCACTGGTCAATGGTGGTATGGAATCCGGCCACGCCTACGCCAAATCACTACGAACAGTCAAATCCTGCGTCGGCACAACCTGGTGCCGTTTCGGTATCGGCGACAGCGTAGGCATGGCCGTCCGCCTCGAAGAACGCTACAAGTCCATCCGCTCGCCTCACAAAATGAAAGGCGGTGTCTCCGGCTGCGTTCGCGAATGTGCTGAGGCGCAAAACAAAGATTTTGGCCTCATCGCTACAGAAAAGGGCTTCAATCTATTCGTTGGTGGCAACGGCGGCGCCAAACCTCGTCACAGTGAACTCTTGGCCAAAGACGTACCACCCGACGATGTAATCCCCATCCTAGATCGCTACCTCATGTTCTACATTCGCACAGCCGACAAGCTCCAACGCACAGCCCGTTGGGTAGAGCAATTACCAGGTGGCATCAAATACCTCCGTGAAGTCGTCCTCCAAGACAAACTCGGCATAGCAGCCGAACTCGAAAAACAGATGAACGAGCTCGTCGGCACCTTCTTCTGCGAGTGGACAGAAGCTATCAACGATCCCACGCGCCGCAGTCACTTCCAGCAATTCGGCAATACACCCGACACCCTCTCCGTCGTCGAGCCCGTCGATGAACGCGGGCAACAGCGCCCCGCTTACTGGCCCAAAGAAAGCGTCACTGAAGACTTCCGCGGCACGAAATGGAGCGGCTTGACATGGCAGCCTATCATCGAAGCAAAAGACTTCGTCGACACGCCCACCGGCAGCTCTAAGAACGTCAAGCGCGGCGATACGCAACTCGCTGTCTTCAAGATCAAAGGCAAATGGTACGCCTCGCAGCAAATGTGCCCGCACAAACGAACTTTTGCCCTCTCGGAAGGACTGCTAGGCGACGATCAAAAGACCGGCAAACTCTGGGTCTCCTGCCCCTTCCACAAGAAAAATTACACTCTAAACGGCGACGACGCTGGTAAGTGTGGAAATGACTCGGAAGTCAACATCGCCGTCTTCCCCGTCGAAGAGCGCGAGGATGGATGGGTGTATCTCAAACTTCCACCCATCGATGAATTGGATGCTAGACTTGGGACGACAAAATGGAAAGTGAAATCAGACGAGACGGAGAGTCCGTTCAGGAAATTGGACGATAAGCTTAAGGGGATGAAAGGACGCAAACCCTTCCAGGACAGCCATTTCAAAGAGGGCGCTGGAGAGGTCAAAGCTGCGCAGCAGATTACGGCGGGGGGAAATGGGGGCATTGATTGGTAATCATCACGCCCTGAGGTGTGTATTTAGGCCGTACCGTATATAAGTTGGATGGGTGCATGGGGCAGGGGGTTTGGCTAAGATTGCATGCAGAGTAGCCTTGTGTACAGTGACTACTACATTCTTTACTACTAATTATCTTGCTGAAATCGGATACAAATTTTATTGACTGGTGTAGAAACTACCTTCCTCGCTTCTGACATGTTGAACTGTGCTTATTAGTAAGGTACTTGGGTAAAACCATTCGTCTAACCTGTACGGTGCTACTCTTAGAAAAAGTCACAGATCAGCGCCAGATTTTAATCATTGATTTCCCGTAGCTTTTCCTATCCACATTACCACAAAGCAACCAACTGTAGACCTGTAAAAGCCCAAGAGCGCAACGGGGAATTTGATGGATATGCATGATATCGCGAATCGCATCATAATGACATAGTCTCAATTGCATCGACTGTCATTGTCTGTTCCACCTACGAATGAAAGAGAGTTAAGACATGAAAGGCTGACGGATAGATGCGCTGCTCAGAGATTTTTTGAATCGTTCTTGCATTTAATTTATCGCACTCTTTCTCTACCCTTCATCTCTTGTCCTGGCCTCTCGTACTCCTCTTTTGACCATCCCCCTAACACATAGCAACATTCTCGCTTCATGCACTTTATATGCAAGCGAGACAACATCATAGAAAAGGCTACATACACCCTCCATCGCTCCTCGCTATGCATGCGTTATGGTATCCTGTGACAAGCAACACGGCCGTACAAATCAGGTAACCTAGAAGAGTAAAGGAAGCAATAGGTGGTATCACGGTCGCAAGGATGTTTGGATTATAAAACGAGAATGAGTCTGTCAGTCGGTACAGTACAGCGCATGCAGAGACCCTTCCGGGTTGCCAGTCGATTTGGATCTGGGCTGGAGATCGAAACGCGAAGTGAATTGCTGAAAAGTGAAGGAGACTACTTTGGCTTGCGCCAGTAGTATTGCTAGTCACCCACTGTCAGCATACCGCATTCGAAAACGCCGGTTCCTCAAATCTCAAAGCAAGCATGAATCGTTTCAGCATACCTTGTGACTCTTCCTACAATTCCTCAGCCCCCTCCCCGCCACAATCTCCCGTCGACTCTCATCCACATCCCCCTCCGGAACATAATAGTACTCGCTCTCCAATCGCTTCCCCGCCGCATCCTTGCCTTCGCGGGCCACTTCCCCAACGCAAGGCGAGCCATCCAGCAGCGATATGAGTAACTCATTGTCAATGTCTGCTTTGAGATGGGCAGGCAGGTTCTGCATTAAGGTTGACAAAGGCGTGGACGAGAGACGCGAGTAGGCCAATTGGCTGATGATGTGATTGGTGGTAGGTTTTGTTTCTCCTTCTTTGCGCAAGTCAGATTGGAATGCGTCAGAAACGTCTTGATCTTGGTTGCGGCGACGACGCTTAGGTGAGATGCCAGCCCGGCTTTCACGTTGAGGAGATACACTCTCTTCTGGCAGCTCGTCGAGCGGTTGGCGACGAGGCGAGGCACGCGTGGTGAAGCTCTCCATATTGGCAGTGAGATTGGCGCCGTAGGGTCCAGAGAAGGACGATATGATAGGGTCGTTTTCCTCATCGTTGTCGGACTCGAATTCGTGGGATGGGTTTGCTTCTAGCTCTTGTAGAACATTACCGAGAGGCTGAGAGGCGAATTGGGTCGATTGAGTGGCCTTGGGCGAGCCTGCTTCATTTTCATCTTCTGGTTCATCTTCGTAGACTTGGACGGGGACTGGGACTGGTGGATCAGATGTGAAATGACCAGAAGGCTGAACATGCGTTGAATTGACGGCTGGCGAGGGCGAGACGGGTGACTGCAGTCTCTGGTGTCGAAGAGGACTGGCAGACGGAGCACGGTTACGAGCAGCACCACGCGAAGGAGAATTCTCAGGACTCCCCCACGAATTCTCCGAGTCCGTAGGCGTAACGACTTTGTTCTCCTTTGGCCATGCGAGCAAAACGCGAGCATCTTGCACATCAAGCATGATATCCGCACCCTCAATCTCAGACACGAATGTCTGTCCCCGCTCTAGGTCATGGGTTCTCCCTGTACAATGCACCCTCACCCCATTCCACCCGACGCATTCCACCTTCACTTTTTTCCCAGCTGGAGGGTCAGCAGGGATGTAGGTAGCTTTAACATGAACCCTCGAAATCAGCTTATTGGTAGACAACTGATAATGCGATGAATTGCTCGATCTTCCCATGAGCGTAGGTTCTCCATGCCCTGATAGTTCAAGCGTAGGAACAACCGACAACGGAGCCCTCTCGGAGACAGCAGAAAGCGTGCGTGTCAAACCAGGACGACGCGTAAAATGTGCTTTTGGCGGAGAAGAAGATGGTATAATAGTCGACGAACTCGGGATAGGCGTAGGATAAGACCGCTCCCGAATATGAGTAGACTTGGACGGCGACGCGTGAGCAAAGCGTTTGTTAGGTCGAGGCAATTGTGGAGAGGAGAAGAAAGGTTCAAAGGCTGGGAGGAGGGAAGGTGCTGGACGCTTCACGCCTGCGACGGGGGAGACGGGGAGGGGGATGTTGTGCGGAGAAGAGTCCATTCTGGGATTTCGAGGAGTGGTTTATGCAAGGACGCGAGAGATTTCCTTGAAAGATGTTAGGACTTGGGGGATGGTATGTGCGTCAGAAGGTACTAGACATGATCAATTGATATCACGAGGAGGTAGAAATTGGATCAGGAGTATTAGCGAGTATGAAAAATTAAGGAGGTTGGTGGTTGGAAAGAAGAAGGCCTCCGTTACGGTCAAGTCTTTACTCGCTAGTTGGTGCCGCTCAGCGCGTGCTCGCGTTTTTCACCCCACATATCCCGAACTACATCATTTCAAGGTAATTATTCTAACACTACTAATGTATCTGAATTATGTTTTGTGCAGAATTTTCATTGCTGGTCATTTATCTCATTGCACGCGATGTGAGACGCTGGCTGTGAAGCCTGCCTTGTGGCGACTATCTATGGGTATCAACGCTATGCATGCCTCGTCATTCCCTGTCTCATAATTCCTGGCCTCGTCTCATGATTTTGTACGCTGGATTGGAGAGTAATCGGAATCTTGACGGTAGGTGTCCTGCACGTACTTGTCAAGTAGGGGTTCACGTGGCCCCGTAGAAGCGAAATCCCGTCTTATCCCTCATCCTTATCATCCATCTGTCAACTTGTTTTGTCTTCGATTCCGCCTCGCTGGCTTGACTTAGGCGGGCAACTCTCCACTGTCTGCCTCGAGGGGAGCAGCCGAAGCCAGGTTGGAGGTAATTGGGGGCCTGTTGACAGCAGTAGGGCTGGCCTCGCTAAGCAGGCGTTCTGCTCAACGTTAGTCAGACTTCTATAAGATGTGACAAAAGTACATACCTAGCTCTTGAATTCTCCGCCTCAACATCTGATTGTCCCTCGTCAAATTTTGAGTCTCAGCCTGGTAACGAGCACTGTCATCGAGCCTTGACAAGCGCTCCCCAGACCAACCCTCTTCCTGAGAATGCAGGCCCGCAGAGGTAGGAAGTAAAGCAGGCGATCGGGTGCCACTGACTGCCCGCGAGCGAGCCGAAGATTGGCGAGAAAGCTCGAAGGAGCTTCTTGGTGTTGGAGAATGCGGGCGCGAGTCGGTGGGCATGATTGGAGCCCAATGTGGGTGAATGTCTGGTGGTGGTTGGTATGTACCAGAGTATGGATAGGAAGACGATCGCTCGGAAGGCGGAGTGGTGTTGTCATTGATTGCTGAGCTGCTCAGAGGGGAATTTCGCTGTGCAACTCGCAATGTTTCTATCTGAGCTTGCTGCTGACGGATCTGTTCTAACAGGCGGTTCTAGGGAGACAAAACGTATCAGCATTGAGAACGTTCTTTCCGCCAGGTAAAAAAAAGGCATCTCTCTCACCACTTGGGCCTCCTGCTCTTGTTCCAACTCCTGGTGAAGCTCCCCCAAGCTAGGTGCGCGGTCACGGAAGCGTGGTCCCATGATTGGGGAACCGAGGCCTTGAGGACTAGCGGTACGATATGGCAAGTTCATGGCCGAGCGGTCACTGGACTGAAGCTCTCCAGGCCCAGGAAGACTAGGATCGTGAGATGTAAGGTAGGCACTCGATCGCCGACGCTCGCTGTGTCCAATCTGTGGAGAAGGGCGACCACGGTTGGAGTTAATGGAGGAGCGGCGAGAGTCCTCATGCTGGATACCTGCGTTGATAGTAGCAGCTTGTGCAAGAGAGGAAGCTGAAGCTCTAGGTGATGGCGTCTGACGGTTTTCAGAGCCGTTGCTGCGTACCTCCCTTGAAGGGAGGCGGATCGAGTCGATGTCTGGCATCGTGAGGGCTGCAGAGCCTCTGACCGGAGGCTTGAAGCTTTTTGGGTGTCTTTCACCTTCCTGGATGGCTCTGGGGTGTACTCATCCAGTTATACAGATAATAAAAAAGAAATGTTGAAGGTCTAGGCAGACATTCCGGCCAAGGAACTAAACCCTAGCCGGCTCAGCCTTATCCGTGGTACCCCTCCATGACATTGATACCCGAGGCACCCCAGATGCATATATTCTTTCAGCCTTGGCCAGCAAGAGATCCATCGGAGTACCTCAAGGAACTCGAAGAATGTCGATTTATAAGAGCTGCGTTCAGGGGCGCTAACATTTCGGCAAATATTCGACCATTAGTACACGTTCACCAGACAAACGTTCGCTCGATATCGGCACAGCTTGCAAGTCACTAATCGTAAATCATGTCCTTGGACATATGAAACCCACTTTTCACTTCACGCTGGATCTGTATTGCATTACGTATCTGAAATTGGAGAAAGCGGTTTGCCGTTGTAACATTTCAGCCTGGTTCTCGAGTCAGACCTGTGCCCGGTTAAGGTATTTCGCCTCTCATACTATGGCCCTGTAGAGTACCAAGAGCGTCAACCGCATATCATCCAAAGATGATTTTGCCTGGGAGGTCTCCTGCTCGACCTTCTCGTCGTCGGCTTCAATTACAACGAATCGCTCCCTAATATGACTGAGCGCTTCTCTGCCAAAGGTTTTTAAGACAGCGAAATCCATTGCCTCTCAAATTCATGGAGCCATGCTGGGTCTGCATCTCAGCCTAAACTTGGGCACGTTCGCCGCAAGCATTTCCTCCACCTGTTCCCTACACGAATAGCCTAAGTCAGTCCCTGTCCACATGAAGCAAGCATTCATAGATCACGTACTTCTCCACAAATTCCACAACAACATCACTGACTTTCCGAAGATGCATGAGCAAGAGCGAGGATTGGTCGACCATGAAAATTTCGACGTCAGCGAATCTCTCGATGCCCCCTTCATCAATCGATACAAGGCGGACTCTGGGTTCATGCTTTGCACGTATAGCGCGGACTATTGTCTTGGGAAACCATTGCATGTCTGGGTAATTGAAAGTCACAGAGCTTGTGCCATGGTGTAGCGCGCGGATGACAAGCATCTGCGTGTCAAAGTCATTGTAGAATCCAAGAGTTTCGACTTCTCCTCTGGGCTCACAGAGGAATCCGCCCGCGCTGATACTGTAGAAGCGAACAAAGAAGTAGTATGACCAGAAATCGGGTTTTGGTTTCTTTGCGCGTTTTGCTACTTGGTTTAATGTCTCTGGGCCACGAAATAGTTTCACAGAAGCCGCCTTTCTCGACACAGTCGGAACGATCGAGTCAGGTTGAGCGAATTCTTCGGCTTCGGCTTGAGCCTGCTTGACCCGTGCACACCTCCTCAACTTTTGGCCATGGGTCTGACGGACTGGTCGCTTCACTCATACCCTCTCAGTCTTTCTTGGCTTTGTCTTGATCTTGACTGTCTCTTCAACGTTCTGGATCTGGCTGCTAGAGCTAGCTTGGGCACAGTTGGCGGGGTCTGGCTCGTCCCACGAGTCTTCTTTCACAGGTTTAAGAGCCGCGATAGGCTCCTGTGTTGCGAGCTGTGGCGTTGAATAATGAGCATCGATTTGGACATCAGAGCAAATAACGGGGCGAAATAACTTGAAGATATCTGCAATGAACCTCTCAATATCCCCAGTACCAATCCCAGTGCCCTTCATCTGCGCTCTCACCCCAACGAGCTGCTTCCACTTCGCGACATCTTCCTCGAATGTATCCTTCGCTTCCGGCTCAAAGACATTGACAATGGCAAAGTCGATAGCTACGCTGTCGACGCCCATGTCCTTCATCTGTCTCCCTATCGCTGAGAGCTCGTTCACTCTCCCAAGACGCTTCCTGATTGCGTCATAGGCTTCCGGGTCAAAGACTTTGGCGACATCGGCGTGAATATTCGCTGGATTATGCTTGTTGTCAGTGATGAATTTTCTGATGGCCATTAGGTCGTTCCAGTGGGCGACTAGAAGGCTGTAGTGCTGATTGTTGCTTGGGTTCCCCATTTCGATTCGGCCCTTAATAAAACGCGAAGATCAAGAGCTGTCTGAAGTTTTAAAGAAAAGTATAGGGTGAGGTTGCGATGAGATGGGGAACGATTGGTATCTGGGTTACCCCAGCAGCGCTTTGCTAAGAGTGTGTAGTTTGATGCTGAGTGGGAACTGAGAAGGAAGACGGGTGGTGTGATCATCGTGATAGATTGAACAAGTTGTCTCTGATATGAGAACAATGATAGCGACGTGAGGAACGTCTGAGATAGACGAATGGCTGAGACGTTCTTTGCCCGTTCAGGGATGCTCGTAGGAAGTGAAGAATATTCAACAGAATGATGAGAAGGGTTTCACTCCTCTTTGACTTCATTTCAGAAGCTAAGTCAATTTCAAACTGCCCTCCAACACCAGTACAGTCATTAACTTCCTTACGAATGTCCATTTATCCAGCTATAGTGAGGAATACTTCATGCGTCGGGACAGAAATGTCGAAGACCAACAAATTATTGGCAACAGTGAGTCTCTCAAACTACAAAAGGTCTTGATCTTGAAGATTCCTGTGCGCTGGTACCTGACCACTGCAATTTCATCTTGGCAACCATAGTGCTCACAATTCTGTCCTTTTCGTTTCACCGAGCTCGCAAACATCTCTCTAAACCTATTTGCACGCTCTCGGCTTCTCTCGAATTCTAGGACTGGTGCTCCCACATCAGTAAAATCGGCTCTTCATCCAGGTGAGCGAGCGCGTTAGAGCTTGCAATCTTGTAGCCCATGCTCAGTATCAATCTCAAGTCTGAGCTATCGTAGAGCACATTGAGCACCACCATCAGCTCAGCCCAGTAGAGAGGTGTAGATAGGGTACACAACTTGTGCACAACTTCTCATCTATTGGAAACATGGATCCATGGTACTTGGTGAAATAGCGGCCGTAGTCTGCTTCATCAGGTCATCATTCTCTGCACCTTCTCCAACAGAACTTTACTCTCCCTCCCCAACTTCCTCTGCCCATCCCTGCCTCCTGACCTTGCCTTGGCCATAGCCTTACGAAACCTCTCCCTCTCCTCAATCTTCGCTTGTCTTTCTCGATTATTCTCCTCAATCTCTTTCTGCCGTCTCTCTCGCTCTTCCCTGCGCTGCTGTGCAAGCAACGCCTCTTTTTGGAATGGGACCGCTTTCGGGCGAGACGGTCTTCTCTGTGCTCGAGGCTCTGGATGCTTGGGTTTTGGTGGTAGAAATTCGGGCTCGTCTAGCATAGCCTGTCTGTCGGGATGTAGCTCTAGTGAGGCTGTGGCGTCTGCTGGCGGTTCTTCATCGTAGATGGAAGCTTTGGGAGCCTCTGTTTGCTCTCGCTCTTTGAGTTTGCTGTAGGATTTTTTGACTTTGGCTTTTTGTATGAGATCTTTTTTGATCTTTTGCACTGCTTTTGGATTAGCTAGAAATCTGTGCAATGGTGGGGAGCATCTACCTTTGCGTCTGTGTGTGCCGTCTGGCAAGTTGTCCGGTCCAACGGAGAAGCCTTTCTTTGATTTGATGGTTTTGTGAGAGCGTTCTTCTGGCTCAACATCTGCTACTGGTCTCTTGGGTGCCATTCTGGACGGTAATCGATTTTAGAAAGGAAGAATATTTAAAAGTCCCGGACGAGGGTCGGTCAGTCGGAAGGTGGCACACCAAACGGGGCCCAGCCATATAACACCGCAGATTTTACCCCTTATCCTCTTCAACAACACCTTCTACACAGCCTTCAGAGGACTGTTCAGAGCGTAAAGGCTTATCAGCTAGGTTCTAGGTAGTTAGGGGCCATTAAGGTATATGAAAACGTTAAAATCTATGGTGTTAAAGGCTAGGCCCCATTTGGTGTGCCACCTTCCGACTGACCGACCCTCGAAGTATCTTGAAAGCCAAGGTAAGTATCGCGCTAAGATAGGACCGGGCCGCACTCTAGCCTTGTATCTTCCTCACGTGACTTTTGTGTCGATTCTTTTCTTGCTTCAACACGTTCTTTCTACGCGACTTCTCTGAATTTTCAAAGATTCAACAAACTTCGTCTCTCTCTCAAAGACTTCCATTCATCCAGACACGTCCAGGCCCATTACTATCCTTCCAATTCAGCCCCAAAGTTTCTCGTTCTCACCTCACCATCATCAAAATGGCACCAGCTCCTTACCAGGTGGTCAGTTACGCGCCGCTTTCATCTTTCCCTGCCTTTCGTCTCAGTTGCTGACTTTTTCATGATTAGAAAAACATTGAGAAGGCTCATGCCGCTCGCGTCGAGAAGAAGAAGAAGAAGGATGTTATCAAGACGAAGCGCTTGGCTGCGATGAAGCGAGCACGTGAGGCGAAAGCGAAGGCGAAGACATCGTAGATCTGGAAATGGAGCTTGGTGGTAAGCTCTTTCTTCTTGAGTATCAGTGTTCGTTGCTAATGGCTCGATAGCTGGTTCTGGCACGCGCAATGGGACAGGATTGGCGTTGATGGAGCACTTTTTCTAGGATTTTCATCATTTGCGAATCGCACGCAGGGCATCTCGGTGGGAGCAGCTCTGAGAGCCTGGTCTACTTCTAAGAGTCTCGAGCGCAGATACAAATTCAACGAGCTTGACAAGGGCGCGTCATTCCACTGCACATAATATGGTTCACCATATTGTTCTTCCTCTTCGTCGTGGCCTTTAGGCTCAGCATCGGCTGCAGCTTGACTGATCACTAGTGCTCAACGATGTTCCTTGCTCTATTTATTCCCATCAATAGGACTGTCTTATTCTTGAATCAGAATTTCCCTGCGATCTCTATATTTCCTCTTTTCTCTTTTACGCAAAATTATGGGCGTACAGCCCACAACCACTACTTCTTGCACCTTGCATCTTCCAATAATGGATCAATCCATCGAGGACCCGTATCCTTACCTAAGTCAAGCCAAGGCCACCTCCCGCATCCCCCAGTGCCTTTCAGCCGGCCGCTGCCACACCAGCGGCCCACTGAGCATTCATGAAAACCCATTTCAGCGTACGATAATTCACTGTCCTGTCCTAGGCATCACAGCAGCGGCTATCACAGGTATTGAGAGCTCAAGTATTGCTATTGGCATGACGGTAATCAAGATGACATTGATTTGTAGTAGACCAATTGCTAGAATGAAGGAACAGATCAGGTGGATGAAGGTGCGGACGAAGACAAGTGAATTAGCGAATACTGGGAAAGGATTGCTTTTTGTTGGTGAGGTTTGGAACAGGACTAGTGAGGCTGTTGTCTGTCTTGGCAGCGCGTCTGAGAGGCTGCCTGACATGTCACGAAGCAATTTCGAGCCATGTTCTACTCTTTCAGGTTGCAAGGACGTGGCAATTTAGTGGTGACACATTGCATTTGCATTACCATAAGGAATATTTCTTGGACAGTAACAAGACAATCATGAATTGTATACCATCAGGCTTTTAATCTGACTGTAGTAGAGATACCTCTTGTTTCCATTGGTTCAATATGGAATACCAGAATTCTGTCAGTCTGGGCGCAGTCCAACACTTTGCCTCTATCTTCTCGCAGGATTCTAAGCAACGTGCAACCATTGCCTAGTCTGAACTTTTGCACTGAAAGCGAAGGCGAAAACGATTAACAACGGCGCGGAATATTGCAGGAACTGTTTCCGAACGATGTCCGGCTGACTAGACGGAACCTCACCAAGGCTGAACCCCTCAAAAATTTTCGAGTTCGAAGTTCGATTTCTCACGTTATATATAGGCTGCTATTATTTCCTATGGCTTAAAAATTATGAAACATTCAAGCAGTTCACCTACTTTCGTCCTTTGGTGCATTATTTCTGCAATCCTGAAGCTACAGTTGGGGCGACCAGCGCCCCAACTTGAATAAAACCATACAGCCTCGCTACCAATGTGCATGATCGCAAGGCTAAAGTTGCCCTTATTGAGTCCTGACGGCACACCCGCGCCACAGAGACAGAATTCTATTGGCATTGTCTCCAGTGCCTCATGCAGCGTCCACACGTTTGAGGGATGTGTGTGACTAGTAATGGTCCCGAATATTGCGCGAAAAAATGATCGCGCCTTCTTTCAATGCCAGATCAAACCTCCTAAATCATTTCAATCCCGGTCATTCCCAAATTCAAAAAATCTTTCCCCTCTAATTCCAAGTCCCAATAAGGTTCCATACCAACTTGCGCAAATACATGACGACAAGGCTGCTCAGATTGGGATGTCACACGTGATATGTCTTCCTTTGGCGATAGCCGCGGTGCTGCTGAGGCTGGTCTCATGGCGATTATGTCGCACATCACGACTACAAGCTGATGATGTTATAGTCCTGGCTGCGCTGGTGAGCTCTATTACCCCAGCGGAGATGGCAATCTTTGTGCTATTTTATTCTAGCTTTGCTAACAATTGCACCTTGGTAAATCCTCGCAGCAGGACAGCTCGCTTTGGGGTTACTAAATATGTTTACTCTTGTCAGCGATCCTTCCAGTTGTCCAGAGCGCTCACATGCTCACAGGTGTCCACTACGGCGGCGCCAAACATGCAATTTTCTTGCAACATCGGTAGACGTTCGGGAAGAGGCATTACGTAATTGTATAGGGACGCTAGCTAAGCGTTCGTCTGAACTAGCTCGTAATCGCAGACGAAATGCTTTACAACCTTGCTATCGCGTCAGTCAAATTATCAATACTCCTGCTGTACCACCGGATGTTTGCAGACCGTGGATCTCGAGTTAATCTCTGAACCGTGGGTGCTTTTATTTCCTGCTACTGCGCGGTGCAATTTTTCGTCCTCGTTCTCGAATGCCGACCAGTTCGTGCTGCTTGGGATCCGACGGTCGAAAACCCGACCTGCATCCAGGTCAACCTTATGTTTATGATCATGGGTTCCTTCAACGTGCTCACCGATATCTCGACCTTATGCCTGCCAACACCACTTCTGTGGCAGCTCCAGGTATCCAGGGAGCGTAGAATGCAATTGTTTAGCATTTCCATGCTTGGAGGCTTGTGAGTGTTTTCAAAACAATCCCATAAGCGCGCACTACTGATGGATGTCATGAAGTGTATGCATTGTAAGCATCTACCGAGTTCCCAAGATGGGCTCGATTTCATTGTCAGACGCAAGCTGTGAGCCAATCATCTTCATTACTGAGAATAACTTACCGGAAGATGCTGACATGGCCCCAGGGTCTGACGTCGAACGGTGTGTATGGCCAGTGGTAGAGGTTGATGTAGCTATCGTCTACGCGTGCCTACCCACCATTCGCCCTCTATTGGATCAAAAGGTTTGGGGGAATAAAAGCCCGAGCATATAATTTCAGAGCATTGATCCAGTGCAAAAGCCTGCCTTGTGTCAGGAAAATTGCCAATTAGGAAGTTTCAACAGTGGACACAATGTTCAGAACATATGTACGAGCCCAGCAGCAACCACTTAGACGAAGTTCAGGTCCGCCAGCTCAGTTTGCTTTAGCCATGCATGAGCCATCGCGAGGATCATCTTGATGCGTACCAGCCATTCCAATATACCCGTGTCCTTGGGAAGACCGGGTCCGTAGAAATCTCAGAACATCTGCAACGCCGTCTATGCGGATAACAGGACTTCATCGTGTTTGCCCGTTGCCAGGTAGCATTCGGCCAGCATGGCGGTCGAGCAGATGAGGAGTTCGTGGTCCAGGGAGATCTGCGAGAGTCCGTCTACGATGGCCTGGCACAGAGTCGTAGCGGTCTCCACATCGCTCTGGACAAGACGATCGAAGGTACTCTGGACCCCAAGATCGGTGTAGAGCTCCACGGTCTTATGTTTCGGAATGCTCAATGTCGATATTGCATCGTGGATTTTTTGCAGGTGATCCACGTGCGCACGGGTTGGCGTAGAGTGGAGGGCTATCGTCATTACACCTCCGCCTCAAGGTAGTGGAATCCCATGCAGCGTCCTCCCTGTCTAGCCGGTGTAAAAGTCTCTATATAAATGGCCATGCATTATGTTTCTGAGACAAGTCGCAATACAAGGTAGCTAGAAAGTACAATTTAGACGTTCTCCAAGACTGCCATTCATTTCGGTCCCGCGAAAACCCTATGCAACGGTCTGCGTGAGGTATCAAGCGAGTAACTAGGCCGACGATGTAGTCGCCAAGGTTGATCTCAATCATCTCAGCAACTACACTCAGGGATTGCGACGTTGCATCGGGGTCGTCGGAGAGCGATAACCACCCGTGGACCACTGGATGGATGGTGACGCTGTCCAGCTCCTGGTTACGACGTACAAAGAAAAGCTCATGCAATGCACGGATTGCCTCGTTGAAACCCTCTTCGGAGTCTCGTACCGCGTCGAGCCAGTCTTCTGTGAGATGAGGAATCCAAGGGCAAGGGGGGATTGTTGCTGCGCCCCAAGAGGCAGAGTGCCGTTGAAGTACAGTCCACGCGACTTCCTATTGTCGAGATATGCACACAGTGAAAAAAAGGCAGCGGCGGTTGGGTTCGTGGCCTTGAACATATCATACGAAAGTGTCATGGTAGTCGAGATTGACCCATGCGCGTACTCTCGCTTCTTGGGGGTTTGCTTGAGCAACAGGCTGAGACACACCTCGTAATTTTCGAGGTGTTTCCGGCTGCTAATCTGACATTCCAAGATATACTTTCCAGCTTAGCTCAAAGCGACTGGATAATAGCTCAGCTTCAGGACGATCTCCAAAGCCCCTGAGGTATGTCAGCGCCTCGCCGTGAATGAATATGTAGTTGGCTAGGTACCGGATTCAAGCAAGGGGCGAGGGGATATATCAGCAAGCAAATGTAAGCTCCCAGGTGTGCTCATTTCCTTGATCTTGATGGTGGTGCCTCCAGGTGCCGTGCCAATGATGCCAGACGAACTGTGAGCAAGATGGTGCCATGGGACGATCAAGGGAAGTAGTCGTAGACATCGTAAGGATTTCTTTGGAATTCACTGTCCGACTGTTCGTCCGAGCCTTGGGTCTAGTTAAAGCGGTCTAGCAAATCAGGAGCCAAAGGTTGTTATCGCATTCATCAATCCAACGTAGCACCGATTTTTGGCAATGGCGATTTCCCCAGCTCCATTTCCTACAAGCGCGTTTGCTTCTGGTAATGGGATTCGTTGAGCGATCTGGCAGAACCTGCTTCTCAGACTCCTCAGACGTTGCACTGGTCCAGAGTACGCTGGTGTAGTCATTCTGATGGGCCCTTGCCAATTTTGTGCCATTTGAGACTCTCCTATGCCTCCCGTACCTTGCAATACGAGTATTCTCTGACTCTCACAATCTAACGGCAGCAACCGTTTTCCGATTTCTTGCATGGTGTCTGCTCTGTCCACGACACCAGGAGAAGTTGGGGCACCGGTCAATCATAAAGGTCTCACAAGAAAGTCACTCTTTGGGGTCAGCTTGCTTCCACTGAGTAAGAGGCTTTCCATCCGTTTTGACAACTCCATTTGTTCAAAAGATCCGTCTTGAAGTTGTGCCTGCAGTTCTTGGAGCACCGCAGATTGTTGTACCAAACTGGAGCTTACCCTCAAGTCTTGACTTGCCGACCTAGAAAGCAATATGGTATGAAGTAAGAGGCCGACAGCAGCAGTCAGTATAGCTAGGCTCTTTCTCAACTTCGACACATCTTCCTGGCGGCACAGAGTCCATGTGACTCGCTTCACGGCATCTCTTAGTAAGGATGTTCCAGCTAATAAAGATTGATACTTGGTGGTCATTTATAGGAATGATTCTATACATGTCTGACACTGACCTACAGCTTGACATGCAGCTTTGTACTCGCTGCAGTCCTCGTCCAGCGAGAGCTCTTTGATCGCAAGTGAGGCTCGCTCCAGGCTGTACAGCTCGCTCATTGGGTTACGGTAGTGGGCCTTCCCCCTCTTAGTTTCGTGAAGCGCATTGATTAGGTCTTCACGAGAGAGATACAAGCCACGAAATCGCCAAACGAAAAGCCAAAAGGGACTGCCATGGCCGCTGGTAGGGCCAGATGCTCGTTGTGCTACTGCTGAACGTCAATAGGGCGAGCCGAAGAGGTATTCTGGCAGTTATTGTAGGCCCATTCAACCAATGGTCGTTGAACGGAGAAGATATCTTAAATGTATCACATATCCTATCCGAAATAACCACTCTACGCGAAAAGGTCGCGAAACGCGTCAGGTCCTTCGCGCCAACCTCGAACACCACACACAATTGCTATCCTTTCAACGCCGAAATCAAAGCTGTAAGATACTCAACACTAACTATGGAAGGCCCAAATCTTCGCGATGAAGCAGTTCGGGATCGCATTCGACTCGCAGAGGAGTTCCTCGACCGTGGTAAGTAGCCCCTCGTTCATGAGCAGGGCAACAAGCTGACTCTGCTAGATGATCCAATCAAGAGGTACATTTCTCGAAACGTACTCGCAATGATAGCTGACAGTTGTCTAGCCCTCGTGCAGATATCATCAACATGCTCAATCGAGGTCAACGACGATATACAGTGAGTCCAGCCTAAGAAGTTCTCGGTGCAGTGCTTACGAAGAACAAGATGAATATAGACGAGATCAGATCTCATAACAGGCAGCTTGCAGAGGGGTATGGGCATTGACATTATCGTTGAACGCACCTGCTAATTAATCGGACAGATTGCTACAAGCCCCCTTCGATTTTTCCCAAGCGTTTGACCAAGCGCTCAAGAACTTCGTTGTCGCGCTACCCAATAGACCTACAAGAGAGTCATCGGACGATGTGGTATGGCACCGTTTCCGTTGCATACTCTACACAGCTGACACAGAAGCTAGATGTACTATTGCGCCTTCGTTGGCAGCTTTGGAGAATTCGCCTGCAATCCCCGAACCCTCAGCTCCAACCACCTCAATCATATGGTGTCACTTGAAGGAATTGTCACCAAATGCTCCCTAGTCCGTCCTAAGGTGGTCAAGAGTGTGCACTACAACGAGAAGAAGAACATATTCCATTTTAGGGAATACAGGGATCAGACAATGACGGCAAATAGCGCCGCAAGTACGAGTGTATACCCCCAGGAGGATGAGGATGGAAACCCGGTTGGTGATCCACTTAGATTCCATTCCTTAACCAGTGCTAATAGTGGTAGCTCGTCACTGAGTACGGATACTGCACATACCGAGACCATCAGACCATCTCAATACAAGAAATGCCTGAGCGCGCACCCGCTGGACAGCTTCCCCGAGGCGTGGACGTGATCATGGACGACGACTTGGTAGACAGGGTCAAGCCAGGAGATCGGATACAGCTGGTGGGCATATACAGATCTCTTGGAAATCGCAACGCTGGTCAAGGAAGTGCAACATTCAGGACCCTCATTGTGGCAAACAACGTAATCATGCTCTCGTCAAAATCTGGTGGTGGAATCGCCCAAGCTGCAATCACAGACACTGATATTCGAAACATCAATAAGATATCTAAAAAAAAGAATGTCTTCGAGCTTCTGTCGCAGTCCCTTGCGCCGAGTATCTATGGTCACGATCATATCAAGAAAGCTATTCTTCTCATGCTTTTGGGAGGGATGGAGAAAAATCTTGACAACGGCACACATTTGAGAGGAGACATCAATATCCTGATGGTTGGAGATCCTTCAACTGCTAAATCTCAACTCCTACGATTCGTCCTGAACACTGCTCCATTAGCAATCGCCACCACCGGGCGAGGATCTTCAGGTGTAGGTTTGACCGCCGCAGTGACTTCAGACAAGGAAACAGGCGAGCGAAGACTCGAAGCCGGTGCCATGGTTCTAGGAGATCGGGGCGTAGTCTGCATCGATGAATTTGATAAAATGAGCGACATCGACCGAGTAGCCATCCACGAAGTAATGGAACAGCAAACCGTCACCATCGCCAAAGCCGGCATCCACACCTCACTCAACGCCCGCTGCAGCGTCATCGCAGCTGCCAATCCAATCTACGGCCAATATGACACCCACAAAGACCCGCACCGCAACATCGCCCTTCCCGACTCCCTCCTCTCACGTTTCGATCTCCTTTTCGTAGTAACTGACGACATCGATGACTTCCGCGATCGCCAGATCTCCGAGCACGTCCTGCGCATGCACCGCTACCGGCAACCAGGAACAGAAGAAGGTGCTCCAGTCCGCGAGCAACAGCATCAAACCCTCAGCGTAGGTGTCGATGAAGAACAAGACGACAACCAACAGACCCAAGTCTACGAAAAATTCAACATCATGCTCCACGCCGGCGTAACCGTAACCACAGGTCGTGGTTCCGCGCGCAGAATTGAAGTCCTCAGTATCCCCTTCATCAAGAAGTACATCCAGTACGCCAAACTGCAGCGTAAACCCGTCCTCACAAAAGGCGCGGCAGACAAAATCGTAGAAACCTATTCCGCACTCCGCAACGACGAGCTAGAAGGGAATCAGCGCAAGACCTCACCCATGACAGCACGTACTCTCGAAACACTTATTCGTCTCTCCACCGCACACGCCAAAGCGCGTCTTTCTCACAAAGTCGATATCCAAGATGCCGATGCCGCCGAATCGATCCTGCGCTTCGCTCTCTTCAAAGAAGTCGTCGAAGACGATCGCAAGAAGCGGAGAAAGGTCAGCCGTGCCGACGATGCTGCCATGTCTTCTGATGAGGACTCTTCAGACTCCTCTCATGACGAGAATGGGGACGAGGCGCCGACACGGAATGGTACTACACCCCGTCGTAGCGGTCGTAGCAATGGCATTGCGAGAACGCGTGGCGCTACTACTAATGGCGATACTGGGGGTGATGTTGAGAATGATAGCGACGATCAAGATGACATGTATACGGCCAGTCCACGCACCAACGCTCGCACAACGCAATCGCAAATGTCCGTCGCGTCGTCAGCGCCAGCTTCTCAACTCCTCACGTCACAGGGCGATGACAGCCAAGAATTACAACAACAGCCGATCAGCGCGGACAGATTGCGCGTCTTCAGAACTGCGCTGGGACAGTTGGTAAATACCGCTGTTTTCCAGAACGAGAGCGCGGATGTGGAGCCGCTAGTAAAGGCTGTCAATCAGAGGTTGGAGAGAAGTGGCGCTGAGAAGTTTGGGATTGGGGAGGCAGGGAAGGCGTTGGAGGCTATGCAGGATCGGAATGAGATTATGTGAGTCCCGGCCACCACCCTCTAGCATGGGAACTGGAGGCGGCTAACAAGATGGATGCAGGTACTCGGAAGCTGATGGGATTGTGTATAAGATATAATGGCCGGATGTAGAGGGAAGGCGTCGCTACTGATATTGATCTGTTGAGCCGGATACAGTACTTCTGATATGAATTGTGCATGCGTTGGCGAACAGGACGGATAGTATATGTAAGCATAGCGAGTAACAACGTCCCCAACCACCTTGCCGTCATGGAGCTCAATTGCCTGAAATCGAATGCTTTGTGCTTGTAAGACGTGACGGCAACCTCCCTTTGAAACGACAATGAACCAGGATTGGACTTTCGCAGCCGAGTGACATTCCATAATCGTCTTTTAGCGTAATAATGCTTTCCAAATTGATATCCAGCAGCGATGCCAACGCATGATACCTATTTTTGAAGTCATAGAATGAAGAAAAATGACCCCAACAACATGGGAAAGCTGCTATACGTATTCAATTCTGATGGAGCGATGAGCTCCTGCTTTCTTGCTACCAGAGCAGACCGGTCGCGAGAGATCGGACCATAGCACCTAGCTAAGAATGACAACGCTACAGAGAGCACGCTTTGGATGAAAGCAAAGCTAGTTGTTGGTCTGATATCTGATAGCGCAAGAGAAAACCTCGGAAAAGCCAGCAGGGTTTTCGAGTGCAGGTGTAGATTACGCATTCTCGCATCATTGCCCCACCATCAAAGTTGCGCTTGAGCACCTCGAAAGCATGCATCCAGGTCTGTTCGAGAGATACTTCGCTGGGGAGTTGCACGGACCAGAATTGAAAGTCATACGGAAGGCGTTCCTTGCAGATCTTGAAATCTGTTGAGCTCAGTTCTCTTTGGCCCTTATACGAACCTACTATCTTGATGCGCTTCTGCCGTGCGTCTAGGAAGATTGTTCGCGCGAATCACGGATAAACAGCCCGAGAGTTAACGTGCTGATGGGATGTAGAGTCCATGATGGTATAGCACTGGTTGACGGGCTTCCTCACATCGAAATCTGACGTGATATTGATAGCGGATACCGTTGTTACTTGTGCTGTTGTATCTAGCTTTGTTGTTAGCTTTATTGTAAGGTCTGACATGAGGAGCACGGATTATTCTTATTGTGGGATGTTGAGCTCGTGTATGGTCGCGTCGACGTGCGGCTCAAGGATTTCTCCTTCCGAATTCTGGGGAAATGCAGCTCGTCGCAAGAGGTTTTTATCTTGCATTTTTTTAATACGGTCATTGGTATGGCAGTGTCCAAACAGCGTGGCGACCATGTGATCTGGCGACTTTCGCAAATATGACTGGTAGATCTTACGCATGTGGTGCTTGCGGCTCTGCTTTAGCACGAAGCTTTAAAGTTTCGTAATGCAGTTTTGAAGAGGGAAGAAAGTATTGATGAGGAGGGGAAGTTTATCAACGTTTCAGCTTTCCCGACTATACTTCGATTGATCTATCTTTGGCTTGTAAGGCGGGAGGCATAGATGATGCCGCTTTCGCCTCCGCCACGTCATCTTGAGCCCTTCCATGACGAACATGAAGCATAGGTATGCCGTCGACACGAGCTGAAGTCATTGCTCTGTAGCTAAACATATTCGACTGAAGCATATCGGGTCGATCAGGAGCCTTGCACTCTGCCCCGTTGTCAGGGTTTTCGCCGTATCTATGCCACATCAACCGTCGACTATATTTTATCCCAGTCTAGACTGTCGACTATTATCTGCGAGCGAGTATTGCTTGCATTGGTGCAGAGTATGGCGTAGTAGAGCAGTGGCTCCTAGCCTTCGCCGCAAAAACGAATTAGAGGTGGGCGCTTCGCGCGGCACAGCCTGCTAGAGCAGAAGAGGAAAAGATCAACTTCATCACATCTTGCGCTCCAATCATCGACGTCATAGGAAGATCCTACCAAGCCTGGCCTTGAGAAAAGAGAAATCCTTCGGGGCAATACTTGCGTGTTATGGCCGAAGAGGTGGCCACTGCTCCGTGTTTGTCTGCTAGATGATGATTGATTTCGGAGATGGCCATAAATTACGGCTCAGTCGTAATTTTATCTTACGAGTCGTAAGATTGCCAGCTTATGAGCACACACAGCTGGAACCAAGCTCTGCATACTGCGCATGAACAGCAGAGATGTCGATGAATATCCTGCGACGCGACCCGTGTTAACACAATACCCGAATGGTTTCGGTTGTTGAACATGGACATCTGACACCTGCGTGACGATTGATGCGAGTATGTATTCGCAATTTCCCCTTATTCGTGGAGGTAGAGCGCGCCTAGCATGAGACGTCCAGACAATAGTAGTAGCATTCTTTGCAGTAGAACAACGTTGTGGTAGCATTGATCATATGACTTGCATTTAACGAGCTCGAACCTCGTAGAGGTTCGAATTGTGCACTATAGGCAATGGTCTGTTGGGTCTTAAAATGTCGGTCAGCGACCGTCAGCAAGCTTTGCGCCGTCCACGATTGAGTATGCATAACAGATATCTGGATGGTTCACACTTTCTGATTGGACTACAATCTGTCGATCGGCAGGATCTGCTGGACCACTTCCACATCAAGGTGATAGCTTACCACTAGAAGGGCGTTAGAAGGATTGGAAGAACGATCATCCTTTAGCTGTAAAGAAACAGCCCCTGCTACCCCGCAATCTGCTACTTTGTGTGGCGTTTCCCCCTTTGGTCTCCTCAGCTCGCCCGCGTCCGTTGTAATATATATTTAGCCCGTAATTTACCGACTCGAGCGCATGGCGGCCCTCAGATCATCCTACCCATCCTACCTTACATTCCCACTCTTTCGTCTCTTCTTTGTTGCAATGAGCTCCATCGAACCTTTCGCTTCCTATTTTCATTCGATGCGAAAGCCGTCAGAACCGTGTTCTTAGCCGCGCGAGCGCAGATTCGACTCCAATATTCTCCGCAGAGGCATTTACCCGTCCTCTTACTTGACTGCGCTGTATCCTTCCTCTCGAAATCCTCGCGGAATCTTAATTTTCAGCCCCCAACGAAACACGACCCTCCGTTGCTGCTATCGTGAAGTCGTGTCTGGTTCGGAGGAAAACGACATCTCGTGGACTGGAAGCAATACCGGCTTTCATGTATCGTGGTTATTGATCTGGGCTTCACCTTTCACTGATCCTTCGTCGCGGATCCTTGTGACTACCGACACCCAGGCCCACCAAGATGGGTACACCAGAAGGCACGACTGGGGCGGCGATTCCATATGACACAGCGGATTATATGGCCATAGCTGCCTTCACTGCAGTCGCATGGTACAACGTCGCTGAGCTCAACGTCCAAGTCTTCCTCACATTCAAGCGGCATCGAGGCCTATACTTCTGGTCACTTCTCATCTCCAGCTATGGCTGCGTACTGCATGCGCTTGGCTTTCTTCTCAAGTTCTTCCAGCTCACATCGAACGACTATCTCTCGGTATCCATCATCACGGTTGGCTGGTATGCCATGGTCACCGGTCAGGCGGTAGTGTTATACTCAAGACTCCATCTGGTTGTGAGGGAGCAAAGGATACTTCGCGGAATTCTTATTATGATTATTGTCGACGCTATTTGCTTTCATATACCCACTACTGTTCTGACCTATGGGAGTAATACCTCCAATGCCTCGAAATATACCCCTGCTTTCAACGTGGTGGAAAAGCTTCAGATGACCGCCTTTTGCATTCAAGAATTCATCATATCCGGTGTCTATGTCTGGTCAACCATCAGACTTCTGAAGCCCGTCTATCACGGCCGGACACGAAAGGTCATGACGCAACTTATTTGGATCAATTTAATTATCATCGCTATGGACGTCTGCCTTCTTGCTATGGAATACTCGAACATCTACGAGATCGAAGCTACGCTGAAATCGATGATTTACAGTATCAAGTTAAAGCTTGAATTCGCAGTGCTGAATCAGCTCATGACTCTGGCAAACTCCTCCGTCAACACCCATCAACAACTCCACATTGAGGAAGGTGACGAGAAGGGCGTCACAAAACCGCCGGCAGGTCGCTCAAAATCCACAGAGTACATCAGCAACAGATACAAAAAGCCGACCAGGAAGACGAAAAAGAGCAAAAGCCCAGAGCCATCCGCCCCTCCCATTCTCCACAAGAGTTACTCGACATCACGCATACCGCATCACGCCCGCTCAGGTTCCTTCGGACCAAACAACAAAAATCGATTTAACTGGGTCCCCACCCTGGACCGCAAAGCCGTTATCGAGACCCAACACATCGAAGATACCGACGAACAACTCAACGTCTTCACCAACCCGGCAGCATGCTTCAAGCCCGGCCGCCAAAGACCCGAGGGCTACCCACCCCACGATGGTCTCGGCGGCATCCCCGACTCCCCAGTACTCTCTCCCACCGAGGTCGACATCGAAGACTGGGCTTCCACCCGAGGCCGGCGCGCCCCACCTCCTCCCAACCTCGACCTGACTGTAATGCCTAATGGACTCTTACGAAGTACGCGGCCGAGCGTCAGCGACTGGGCTCATGGACCAGACAGCGAAGTTAGCCCGAACAGCGATGAGATTCAGCTCGACCCGTACGAGAATGTGAAGTACTACCCTTCGACTCCGGGTAGCGTCACGGCGGGGAAGAATATGGCAGCGAGGAGTATGGGCACATCAGGCAGGAGGAAAAGTCTCGACTTCATGACGAGCGCGCTGCAGACTTGATTGCTCGGGTATTTACGCATTTACGCATGAACGACCGGTGTCCTAGGATCTTGGGTGGGAATGGTGTTAGAGGAAACAAGCGCTTGGAAGATGTAGCACGAAGGACTCGCCCACTGAGGCTTGTGTTCATTATCTGTTCACCCGTCACAAGCGTTTCACGTTGCCTAAATATGCCTCTACATACTTCGAGCTCACAGTATATAGCGACACAAGCTACTTACGTCAAACATTCATGCATATTCTTGGTCTGCGCGCCGTTCATGACTGATCTTTGTTTTCCCACCGTTCGGCAGGGGTCTTGTTTTTCTCGGAACAAAAACACGACTTTTGGAACCCACAAAGAAATAGCTAGTACAACGACAACACAGTAGCCAATGTCTAAACGTCGCGACTATTCCCAGCATCCCAAGTCTAAAGACTAACAATTCGAGGGTCCCAAAAGTCATGTTCTTGTGCCAAGCAAAACAAGGCCCCTGCCGGACCACAGGATACCCATCGCCATTTTATAGAGAACCAAAACCATTGCCATTTTTAGTACCAGAGAGCGGAGGATAATTCGAAATTGAATCTCACGGCTTAGGGATCTGAAAAGGTGATTTAGCGTAGTAGATAGTATGCTAAAACCGACCGTCCTAAGATAATCGAGAAGCATGCAATGAAAACTATCATTGGAAAATTTGTAGAGTCTCGAAATAGTGTTAACGGAGTATAGAGCTTTCTGTTAGTATCTTTTGATTAATCCGTAGTGTTTATCCAGTGCTATGATAGCTTTAAGAGCTCTTGCAGATCGTAATTATTGTAGTGATATGAATATAGACCCACAGGGGCCAGTAACTCTCGTCTTACATGGGGGTAGTTCTTTTTGGTTAAGATTTATCAGCAAGGATACAACAGCAGACTGTATCACTGTGGCTTAGAGCGTCGCCAATACATTCATTATCGCCGTGACCTAGAAAGTGGTTAGGATCAGCGATATTCTTACTACGGGAGTGAGTCAAGTGAGTAGGTCTATGGAATATAATCACCACCAGTACACGCGATGATGGCTTTAAGAGCCTAGCCTTTGCATTCATATCGTAGTCACATGTAGAGTGATTAGAATCAATAGTTTTCAATATAGGAGTGGATTGAAAAGACTTGAGGATCTAAATCATGGGAACGTACCGCTGTAGACTTAGCTGTGTTTCCTGTGGGTCTATTGCAGCGTGCAGCGACGTGTGGAGTATAGAGTTGTCCTGAGAGATTGTCTCATCTGACGTAGCTTTGACAGAGACTCGAGCATATATATTAGCAGAAGGCGCCACTGGAGAATCAAAAGCGCTTCTCATCGGCCCAATGTAGCGACGTTCGGGGCTCAGAACCACAAGTCCTGCGTCTTTAAAGCCCCCAAAGGCATCTTCTTCGCTCAAAACATATGTACACAGTGTGTGATGTGCCATATATAGGGCAGATACGCCTGACCGGTAGTGATAGACGTCATTTTAGCTGACGATAGGCACCTTTCAATCACGGTCAATAGACTTAGCTAGAAGAATGACATTGATACAGCAGTTTAAGACCTACAAACGGCGTCCCGAGTAAAATTAGAAACATCGCCACGTGCTCACTCCTTCTCCTTCTCCAACTAAGTTTGGGACGGAGACCCTGAGCACGCTCCAGTAACAGGCGCAGAATGGTCCGACAGAGTGGGCATCGGTCCTTAACCTAGCGGACAAGCGAGGATGTGTCCGCTATTTCGAGCGTTGACCGGATTGCGGATTATCCTATGCACCGGCAGTGTCCTCCCATTTGGCCAAGGTTAGGGTGCTAGAGGACGTTGCCGGTGCATCGGATATAGCAATCGATTGAGCTTCTGTAGATGAAGATGGCTGTGAAGATTCATGCGTGCAAATGCGTGATACTCTGATACTTCAGCGCTGGTCAAGTCGGATCCGGGAAGGACAGGGGGAAACTCTTCGTACTGAGCAATGTTTGCTTAGCTTTGCTAGCAGACGGTAAGGCCAAAGGCACTTGCTTCGAGTGTGAGGTTATTATCATTACCTGCTTGTTGCAGGCTGGCAGCGCTTGCTGTGAAGCTTTTTGGGTGTCGTGAGATGGGGCGACCTCTGCACATGAGTTCAGGGGAGGCGGTACGCGTTACTCGAGGGTGCTGTTGTCGTTAATAGGAGGTCCATGTTTTGTTCGCTTTGTTGGTCACCGCTCCCGGAATACCGTCAATGTACGCAGGCCAGCTGCAGCCGGATTTAGATTTACGAATCCAATCCGTTATGGCCCAGGAGCTCAACAACCTAGCTGCTCTGCGGCGGATTTCTATGGATGTGAATGAACTAAGAGTGTATTTTCGAGCTTGTTTAGACATGCTGAAGAGGATCTTTGTATGCGTGGTAACAGTGCGATTGTTGAAACGGTATCAAGATGTAAAGAAAAGCGGGCCTTGACAACGTGAGAGTCCAAGTAACTTACTGTAGAAGACTGATGAAATGCTACAGAGTGCCGGACCGATGTTCCGAAATACTAGCGTGTCAAATAATGAAGCAAGTCAGGCTTTACCGAGCCGCGCTGTCTTAACACACACGCTTCCATCTCTCATACATCCACAACGATTTACCCACTGCACTTCAGGCATCTCAACTAACAGTTTACGCTGGAATATTTCAATACACACACTTCCATCTTTTATACACTGCACATCGGGCATTTCACCCATCATGTCATACTACCGAACCGTGGCTGAGAATCCTTTCCAACGCGTAAGTATTGATACCATGAGTCTGCCTGAGCGTGCCTGGGCCTGTTGAGATGAGCTGACTGTGGGCTACTTTCCAGGCCTTCACTCAAAATGCATCCTACAGCTCCGATAACAACGAGATGTATACAGATGACCAATTCTCTCAGCAACAACAACCTAACGGCGCGGCGAACCCTCTTTTAACAGACTTCTATAGCTTTCAGAACAACCAGATATATCAAAGTATCGGGCCGTATGAATCCTCTTCGGTTGATACCTATACACCAGCACTTAGCTATCCAGCACACGACCTTCCGGAGGTCTCCCCCATTATACTACCTGCCAGACCCTTAAGAGCACCTAAAACCTTTCCTCGACCACGTCGATCAGCATCGCCGGTTGACGACAGCACCCCTTACTGTGGGGCCTACTCGCCAGAATTGAAAACCCCTCCAGCCCCAAAAGGCAAAGACAAAGGTCACAATCCTTTCAAGTGCCCCCGATGTAAGGAGCGATTTCCGCGCGCAAAAAGCGTGCAGGACCATTTTCCGTCGTGCATACGAAGACACGGAAACCCTGAAAGGTTACGATGGAAGGACCATCATAGCTGCGCCAAATTCCAGGGAAAGGGACCAGGTCGAAATAGGCGCAAGAAGCAAGTAGTGATTGATCCACGGCAAGTAAACCCCGAAGCTGATAGGTGGCTAGCTACTAACTAGTCGTAGGATTACGAACAATCAATCATACGACGGAGAACGACGTTTGCCGGTGCGACAACGACATTTGCCAATGCAGGAGAAAGCGGATCTGCCGGTGCAGTGGACACCGGGCCCCGGTCTTGTTATGCGGTACAAAGCCATGTTCACGGAAGAAGACAAGGGGCGCTGACAAGTTATAGGTTCAAGCAAGAGAGTAACAACCAAACAGAGTGGAGCCGTGAGGATAGCGCGTCCCAGTATGTTAGCCAACCCATTAGCAGATATATTCGACTGCTAACCCGGGGTAGATTCAAGTTTGAATCCATAGAAGGGGAGGACGACGAGCTTATCACGAGACAACGCGCCGCTGATCGAGACCTACACCGGGCAACATCCTCCATCATAAGGGAGATCTACCACTCTCCAACACCCACTTTCAATACCGATGGATATACCCCAGAGCCCTTTACCAATCTCTTGATGTGCCACATGCCGGGCTTTGTGCCACGTGAACGCGGCTATTCGTCTTTATCCTTGTCGCCGATACGCCCAGCCTCAATGACACCAACAGCCCCTTTGGAAGGGTCCGTGACGCCTCGTGCGTCGACACCTGAGTGTCAAGCTACAGACACTGCGTACGTCAAGAGGGAGGCGGACAACTAGGACGGGCGGGGCGGGTGGGTAGGAGACCGAAGGACTGGCTCGCCGCGTGGCTTAACATGATTTGTTTCGTCCTCTGTGTTGGGGTCCCTTCCTGTGAAGGTGGACAGTAGATGATTTAGTATTTCGTTGGTGTGTACAAGATGGCGGTGTGTTTTCTCCGAACGACAGCGGAAGGCGCTAAAAAGTTGGCGGCTTGGCACATTAAAGGCAGGAGCAGGGTCGTCCCGGGTGTCAAGGTCAACCGATGTCTTTCCTTCTTTTTCATGAACAGCAACACTTTTCGGGACTTAGTTCCCACTGTATGTGGCTTTATTGCGTCATTCAAGTACCTTAGGTAACAACGTTTAGGAGCTCATGATGAAAATTTTATCGCGCTTCGGCAGTATTGCGATGCTTGATCTGGTTCCTTAGGCAGACAATCTTCCAAAAGACACCTGCTACCTGCACAGAACAAGGTACATTTACCGTTCTAATGCCTTGTTGACATAGCCTAGAAGCTACAGAATACGCGAAATAATTGTAATCTTCCTTCCACTTGCTCTTCTGGCGTTCTTTTCAGGGCTACATTGTGCTATATCACGGAGCTATGCTGTTTATTTGTGCGAGTTCCTGCAAGTATGAAGCCAAATACCATATTCTGAGGGCCCTTATTGCGCTCCAAGTGCTTGTTTAGCATAGAACTTGAATCTGTTGACACCAGAGATTTTTCTCAATAGAAGACAAATATCTCCACAGTTGCGAATCTCCAAACCACTGGATGGCCCCTTGAAGCTAGCCCCGAAAGCCAACAAATGCACAGTGTTCAGCAGTATACATGTCCTCATTATATGTGCTATCAAGACACGATAACAGGAGAAGCGTTCCCACGCCGCGCATCGCCGCCAACACGATTATACTGCATTCAAGACAATTGGTCAAAGGTTCTTCCACCGTCCAATAGGAAGCCACTGCAATACATTGCGGTTTTGCAGAATGGATACCCTTCTCTCCAGGAGTCTTGAATCCAGAAAGGGATTCAACCGGGTAAAGAGCCCTCAGACGGCCAGTGTCGTCCCTTGATGTAATATCCCTCGACTGCGTCTTCTACTGTCAAACCTTGCACGAATCTAATTACATTTTGATTGAGCTGCGAGGGCTGCTGTATGCTAACACTTGTACATGGTGATCCTGCATCACACGGCTACCGGCCTCAACTCCTCACAAGGCCTTATGCCAAAGAAGTGCTTCCTACCCATCGAGCTCCTTGTTAGGGCTTCCTAGGCATAGATCGTCATCATACCTTCATACTTCTTGATCTTCTCAATTAGGTTGCCCGACTCAGCTAGTACCTGGGACAGCATTGCAGCATCCCGAGCAGCAGTGGTAGCGCCAACTCCAGCTGAAGGAGAGATAACATGTGCCGCGTCACCAATGAGTGTGATGTTCCTACAAGACACGTAGGAATGTCTGTTTTGGCAGGGATTATGCGTATCATGGACGTCCGGGCGGCATCTGGAGATCGAAAAATGGGCGAAAAGACGAATACCAATCAGATGTCATCTCTCTGGCCCGTGCAGCTGACTCTTGATTGGAGAGATCCAGTACCTTCTCATCATCCATTTCAATCCGATCTGTTCGTGCAATGTCATACTAAGAAAGAGCGTGAGCTACTAAAGTACGAGACCGTAGGTGAGAAAGCCGGAAAAGGGGGCAACTGGTGAGACATTGCTTACTAAGCACTCAAGTTCCGGCTAAAATTGCCAGCGCGAAGTCTTCTACTTCCCGGAATCTCCTTAGATGCTCTGCTGATGTAATATGCAACAAATTGATTAACATGTTGCTCCAAGCCCCTCCTTGCAGCATCACAAGCTAATCAAAAGAACTAAAAAGGCGGGGCTGGATAATTACCACTTGTGGTAATCGAATGGAGATAACGGATTCGGACTTAGGATGCATTGCCCGAATAGGCAATCATGCTCGACTTCTCTTCCGCAGGCCGTCCGCGAGAACTTGTATAAATGAAGTCTCGTTGACCACATTTCATCTCTCATACAAGTTGTTAATCAGTCTCTTCTCTTACCTCCAACGATTTCATCCTTACTCTCCGCAAAGATTCACAGCTTGCCCAGCCCCGGTTTTCACAATTTCTTTTACCACATTGAATCCTTAATTAGTCGTGACCGCGAATTGCCTTCATCATGGCCCAGAAGTATGTCAGTCAGCAATCACAAGGCCATAAGAACCACATCGAGAAAGTCGCCATAGTCGGAGTAAGTCACAGCCTCATTCATGTCCCTAGCCTGATAGGTTTCTATACCATGAACAAATCACTGAGGCCTCAATTCAGGCCGGCGGGAACGTCGGCAAATACATCACCCAAGAGCTCCTCTCCGCCGGCACCTTCACCATCACCGCCCTAACCCGTCCAGACAGCACGGTCACCCTCCCGTCCGGCGTCACGATCAAGAAAATCGACTACACCTCCCAGGAATCTCTCATTTCAGCCCTCCAAGGTCAAGATGCCTTAATCATCACCATGGGCGCCCGCGCCCCGGCCGAGCAACAAACCGCGCTGATTGAAGCCGCCGCCTCAGCCAACGTCCCCTTCGTCCTTCCCAACGAGTGGGGCTACGACATCGCGGACCCGGATCTGAGCAAGGACATCCCTATCGGCGAGAAGCACGCCGCGTATCGCGCGAAGATCGAAGAACTCGGGAAGAGTGCCTGGATTGGCGTAACGTGTGGATTTTGGTATGAATTTTCGCTGTCGCATGGAAGCGACGCGTATGGGTTTGATTTGAAAGAACGAAAGGTGACGTTCTTTGATGATGGGAAGACGAAGATTAATACGAGTACTTGGGTGCAGTGTGGGCGGGGTGTTGCGAAGTTGCTCGCGTTGCCGGTGGATGCGAAGGATGGGAGTCCGTGTTTGGCAAATTACAAGAATAGGTTCGTGTACATCTCGTCGTTCAATTTGAGTCAGAGGGATATCCTGGCATCGGTGATGCGCGTGACGGGAACGAAGGAGGAGGATTGGAAGATTGAGCATGAGGAGTCCACGAGTAGGTATAAGGCTGCGATGGAGGCGATGATGAAGGGAGACATGTCGGGCTTTGTGAGGGTGATGTACACAAGGGTGTTTTATCAGGATGGAAAAGGCAACTTTGAGAAGACGAAGGGGTTGCAGAATGGGGTTTTGGGGCTACCTAAGGAGGATTTGGATGAGTATACGAAGATTGCCATCGAGATGTCTAAGAAGGAAGTGAAGTATTAGCGTCTCCATTCGGGGTTGATATATATTTTTGCTTAAGCTTCTCTCTTTGTGCTGTCCTGCGCAAGGATCTTTGTGACCCGCTTGTGTTGGTTGAATATTCGCTGGCGGAGCATGTTGTGAAAAGTGAGTCTGGATTTGGAAGTCTTGGGAAACGAATGTTTATTGTTGGAGTACCTTTTTCGAGCTTGCTGTTGTTCGCGTTTTTGATCGCCAGGCTTTATGACCAGGGATTCCGAGGGATACGCTGAAATCAGGCAGAAATGATCCTTCGATTTCACAAGCTACATCACGCGACGTGCGAACCCCGCAAAGTCAGGATCCGCATCTGAACATTGTCTCATCATCAGGTATACAGGTAAGCCAGGTGGCGTCCTCGTTCCAGAGCACGTGATTTTAGTCGACCTTTTCTATTTCCTCGTCCAGCTCCCATCTCCATTGTCGTATATGAGCAACTATATCAGCGGACATCCTGAACCGCCGATCCCAAACTCCCCGTCGGTTCCAGCTTCTGGCTTGTTCACTATGAAGGATGACATTCACATTGCCAAGTCTATCGTTGATTTTGCTCAGAACGCTCAAGTCGCAGCGTAGAACGTCTTCGTAGAGGCGTAGGTGTACCGTTCCGAGCCGCGGAAAGGCTCCGATGGTTGCGAATAGCTGCTCGTCCGGGATCCGAAGCAGAGACTCATATCGTGCACCGCATGTGAATCGCTTGAAGGCAGGAAGTTTCAAGTCTAAGACTCGTACATTCTCTCGACTCATGGCTGTCAGGCGGTGTTGGAAAAATCTAAAAGCATCCAAGCCGTCGTAGATGTCCTTTGAAAGGCTATAGTTTGCGCCGGCGTTGACCTCGAATTTGAACGTATTGCGCGCATACAGGATCGGTGCTGCTTCCTGATACAGTGATCTACTCACACGAATGATGCCAGCGTTGAACGACCCAGGTGAGTTATGGTAACTTCTCAATTCGACCAAATCGTCGCATCCCTCGACATTTTCTCTGAGTATGGCTTTAATGCCATTGGACGAATGGATTTGGATGGTAATGTCTGTGGGTGAGGTGAGACAGTGACCGTAGATCATTGATCTGATCTCTAAGGGGAGGTCGAGGAAACGGAAACGCTTCTGCCTTTTTGTTCTTACGACAGGCTTTCTCTTCCGAGTACGCTGAGAGCCTGGTTTCTTTCTCGCAAGGGGCTTCCTCTGAACACTTTGGATGGTGGGCTGCATTTTCGAGTGCGTTTTCTGGCGAGTACGCTGGGATGTGCGCATAGCTGCGGCACTATTTGCACTGAATGACCGTTAGCATAGAGACGACTTCTTAGCCTGTCATATGGGTTCTACTTTACTTCTTCATGCTGATCCAATGGAGCTGGCGCGGGAGCGATGCTGGCGAGCGAGCACGTAATTTTAGTTTCAATTTGATGATATTGATAACAGAAAGAAGGTGGGAGAGTAAGTGCTTTGAAAGGATGGAATTGTATAGGGCGGGCTATGCTCAATGCGCTAGTGTTCATCACCACAAGAGAGAAGTCACAGCCCTACCACTAAAGTAGCTCTTTGAATTGGACCCCAGGGCGTCCCCTTGGATAGCTAGAACGTGATACAACAGCCTCAGAGATAGAGCCCCTCGAGTTGACTTGTCTTCCATACGTCTAAAGTGGCTCTCGACCGCATTATACTTCCCGTATATCGCGACACAAGCTATTCACGTCAGACATTCATGCAAATTAACGGTCTACGAGCCGTTGATGACTGATCTATGTTACGTTTAGTGATGGCACTACATTCCATGAGCATCCATTGAACTTTGTCTGCTAACCTGACTACACTAGAATTGCTTTTTCGATAAGCTAGCCGCGCAATGATGGCAGTGTGCCAGAGACATGTCTGGGGCCTGGTAGGGCGCACTGGGCGAAGCCTCGAAAAACCGGTTTGTCGCTAAAAATAGCAGTCAGACGCGCGCTAGCCCTATCCTGCAGAGACGGGGTCTAAAGTTTCTCCGGCCGGGTCAGTATATCCTCAGTATATGCGCTAATATCAGGGTTGAGCTCAGCTAGGGTCAAGAATATACTCGGCATATACTCGGAGCTTATCTCGGGTCAAAATTTTACTCCAGGGCAAGGACCTACGCCGCGGAACAGGGAAGGGAAGGGACAAAACTAACCCCTATTCCCTTCCCCGGAGTAGGGAAGAGAATAGATAAAGAAGGGAAGAGAATATTAAAAGAAAATAAAGAAAGGAAGGAATTTCTTATTATTCTTTATCCCTACCCTCTCTATAAAGCTAATAATTATAACCGATTAATATACTCTTTTAATACGTACTTTTATTATATTAATCTTTATCCTAATTTTAAATTATACTAGTTATTTTAATATATTCTTAATTTCTTTTATTAAATATATATTCACGATTTATTATAAGAAAAGTAGATATAATATATTAAAATTTTATTATATTAAATATTATAGAATATTAATATTTTCTTTATATATTTTTATTAGATTTTTTAATAATCTAATATCCTTCGCCTAAATAATTATATACTTAATATATATAATAATAAAATTCGTTATTATAAATTCTAAAAATTAGTATATTTAGTAATATAATAGGTTTAAAACTTACTAGAAAATAATATAATTATATAATATTTCGTTATCTTTTATAATATCTTTAGAGTAATTAATTATTATCGGAAATTATAGCTTAATTATATATTTTATATAATCTCTCGAACTAGATATTAAAATAGCGCTTTAGGAATAAAAAGCTTAATAGTTTTCTAATAATATTAAATTTAACGAAGTATAAATATTAATAATAAATTAGTATATTAATTAAGATAAAATTAAATAAAAAGACGAAATATTTACGTCTTTAATTTATATAGGGTTGATAGGTTATAGGAATAACTTTTATCTTTCGTCTCTATTTCTTAACCTATTATTATAAAGTTTTCGTTATAACTAGGGCTTTTTAAATTATTAGAGAGTATATATAAATATCTTTATTATTATTTTAAATTAAGTTTTTACTTTATAACTAAATTAGATCTCCGTTTATATCCTTTACTTTCTTTATATTAATAGATTAATATAATAATTACGATAAATCTAGAATAAAAAGTAAGATATTTATAGTTTATAAATTTTTTTAGGGTCTAAGATTTCTCTCTTTTTTAAATTTAGAATTTCTTGGCCCTAGGGGCTATAAATAATAATAGATTAATATATTAATCATAATAAAGTTAGGATATAAATTAAATATTTTTTACCTCGAGCTTTCGTTATTATTTTAATTAAGATAATATATTAATATAATAATTAAAATAATATTAAGAGAAAGAGTTAGGAAAATTACTACCTAAAGTTTTATTTTAAATTAAACTTATAGTTTTTTTTCTCCTTTATCTCTTTATCTTTACGAGTTTTTTAATTTATAAATATTTTATCCTAAACGACTAGACGCGTAGATTTTCTTTTATTAAATAATTTTATATCTTCGAGCTTTAATTAATTAATTTATAATAAAACTCTTAAATTATATTTAATACCGATTAATATCTTAATAGAATCCGGCTCTTCTTGTCTAATAACCGGCTTTTAATATTTAACTATATATTTAATCTCCGTAATAAAGTATTATTTATATAGTAGAGTATAAAATCTCCCTTTACAATACGAATAAAATTAATTTAAGTCTAAATAAAGAAGATAAAATAAATAATTAATAGACGGATTATATTAATATTAATAGTTATTATCGTTTAGATTATATTTACTAGGTATAGGCGGACTTATATATAAAATTATATTTAGAGCCGTTATAATTAAAGTAATTAATAGCGGTTTATTTATATAGTTATATATATTAATTCTAGGTTTTTCCGGATTATAATATATTATAGATTCTTTATTATATATAAACTCGTCGACTTCGAACTTATCTAGGGGAATATTTAAACGATATTATAATTTATAAAAAAATTAATACTTTTATCCTAATCTTTATACTAGTAATCTTACCTATTCAATATCTTTATATATATTTATTTAGGAGCTACTAGATTCGATAGTTTATAAAGAAGGCGTTTTCTATATTTTATAATTTTAATTAATATTATTTATCCTAGACTTTACCCTAGTAACTTTATTATAATATTATTTTACGATTAAGTAATTTCGGTTTAGATAGGTAGTAGAGAAGTTATTAATTATAATCTATATATAATATTAATATTATTTATCCTAATCTTTATCCTAGTAACTTTACTAAATTAAAATTAAATAATCTTTCAAGGGAAGACCTTACGTATAATAATAAAAAATATAATAATAGTAAATATTACGATAATTAGGCGTTTTATTAGTAAGCTTTTTAATTATATTTAATTTTACTTTATTTATAACGACGAAAGAATTAAGGGATATAAAGAAGAAAGCGTTTATATAAATTATTAAAAGTTAATTATACTAATAAATATATTAATAAATATACTATATTTTATTTCCGATTAATTAAAGATTCCTAGCGTAGTATCGTTAATATAGTTTAGATATTAAGATAAGGTTAAGGTATAAAGTAAATCGGATAATAAAATTTATAACGCTAAAAGCGGGATTCGGAATTAACGCCGTTATTATTTATTTCTAATTAATTAATAAAATATTATATACCTAAGGTATAGACTTTTATCCTAATTTAGTAAACTATAGAAACTAATAAAATTATTCATTAATTTTTATAATTACTAAATTTAAATAATTTAATTTATAAATAAATCGTAAATTAAAAACTCATAACTCGAAGAAAGACTATATTAAATTATTAGATATAAAGATTAGGATAAAGATAATAAATTCTTAAATTATATATATATCTTATAATATATCTTTAGCTAGTAGATATACTCTTTAATTACTATATAAAATATATATCCTTCGGGGCTAAAATAATCCGTTTATTATAAATCGCGTAAAGATTAGATACTATAATCGAAGTTAATTACTATATCGGTAGAGATAATTTATAATTTATTTATAAACTCTTTAATTAATATCGTCTTTATAATTTCTTATAACGTGTTTAGCGCCGTAGATTAAATCCGAAAATAACGTTTATATAACGTATATATCATTTCGCGGATAAGGTATATAAATGATAACTTCGGGATAAAAAAATCGGTTATTTTTTAAAAAAACCTAATTAAAGTAACGATTAGTAAATTTAGCGAATTCGAGTTTAATATAAAAAGATCCTATTTATTACCGTTTTTTAGTTATTTATTTTATACCGCGATTTTCTTTACTCGAGCTTTTTTAGGAGGAACTTTATATATATTAAATACTTTTTTTACTATCTTTAGACTCCGTTAATTAATAAAGAATTAATAGCCCTAGTTAATTATTATTATATCGTATAAATCGTTAAGGAGCTTAATATTAATATTAATTATACTTTTTATAATAACTAGAGGTATAATTATTAATATTATTAAATAAGGATTTAATTAAATTTCGGTAGGAATTTATAAAAGAGGGTACGAATATCGGATAAAGATATATATATAATTATTATAGTAGGTAGCCTAACCTATTATATATAAAAAAGCCGTAGATTTACTTTATTATTATATTTTATTAAATATTTTTATTATAAAGTATTCTTTAATTATAAAATATAGTTTACTTAAATAAATTATATAATTATAATATAATTATTAAATCCTCTTACTTTCTTACTCTCTTTATTTATCCGTATAATTTATATTTAGAATATTTTAAAGTAGTAGTTTCGCCCTAAAGAACTTTATATATAATTAATATTTTACTCCTCCCGGTATAGTATTTTAAAATATTTTATTTACGATAAAGATTTCTACCGAACGTTTTATAATTAAAGATAGCGACTACCGCTATTATATATATAAAATAGAAATAACTATCGATTTTCTTATATAATTTTATTTATAGTAGTAGTATCGTAACTAAAAGAGGAAATATAAAATTAATAAAATAAAGAGCTAGATACTTAATTTTTTATAAACCTTATAAAAATTAATTCCGGAGTAGGAGTATTTTAATTATAATATTATAATAAATACTAGAGAGCCGAGGAATATCTATAAAAAATATAATTATATAATATTAAAGATTAATATTATAAATAGTATAAAAACGTACCTTAAATTAAGGAAATATAAAAGGAAAGTTTTAATATATAAAATAAAACCGATTTAAAATATACTTTTATTTAAAAATTAAATATATAATTATCCTTTTAAATAATAAATATAAAGATTAATATAAATTTTTAATTATATAATTTAGAGGATTTAAAAAAAGGTTAATATATTAAAATTTAACGACCGGGAGGTAACCTAGGAGGACTTCTTTAAACTATTTATATAAATAATTATCGAGTTTAAATTCTCTTTACGATTTATTAATAATATTAATATATAACGAGTATTTAAATATATTAATATTTAATTTACTCTCCCTTTTATATTAATAATTAAAAATTATATAATAAAGAAGTATTAAGAGATTTAGCCTCTTCTCCTTTAAAATTTATTTAATAATAATATTAAAGTTATTTTTATACTAGATTTATAGTCTTCTAGAAACCGGTAAAGCTATATAATTATAAATATATACTTTATCGACTAGCGATAATAGTATTACGAGGTACTTTTAACTTTTAAATCTATAAAAGATAAATATAATAATAAAAGTCTAGCCGGGTACCTAAATATTATTATCCGTTATTATTATTTAGGGGACCGTATTATATCGATTATTATAAATAACGCCTCTAATAATACTATAATATATTAAATATTTAAAACGATATCCGCGGAGGAGAGTATATAGTTTATAATTATAAAAAAAGAGTTTAAATACGAGCTTCGCGAAATTTATAACGAATTAAACTTTTTTATAAATACTAGAATTTATTATATCTTATATTTTTTTTATATTATTTAACTAGGTTTAAAGGAACTTTTTAATATTATTAAAATCTTATTAATAAATAAAGACTTCTAGAAGGATTAGGACGAAAAAGTAAATAAATAAAAACTTTTTAATATAAAAAAAAAACCTAAGATCCTATTTACTTTTATAAAGATACGTATTTTTAATTTTATATTAATTTTTATACCTACCTTTATTTATTTATTAAATTTAGAGTATATAAATTCGTAAAACCTCTATTTACTTTAATAGAAATAATTAACGGCGCGAGCGCTTTTAAGATATTTAAAAGAGGTTTAATAATAAGAAACATTAATCGGCTAGGTTAATTTAAAGATAAAGAATATATAATAAAAAATACCCGAACGAATTTACTACGTTAAAGCTCTTCTAGGATATAGTAATTAAATAAGATTTAATATATTATATATTAATCCGGGCCCGAAGACTAAAGCCGGTATTAAAAGAGTTTTTTCGCGAGTAAAGAGAATAACTATAAATAAACGATAACGAATAAATTTAAGTAAACTACTTTATTAAATTTAATAAACCATTTTATTAATATATATAAACAATTAATACCTTATATATACCGATTATTTATATAGTCTTTTCGGTCTATAATACTTTATTTAATTATTTTAAAAATAAGGATAAAAAGTTTAAAATTAAAAATATAAATTAGAAGAGGTTTATATTAATAGGTTTAAAAAAGATTTAGGTTAAATTAAAATAATATTATTCTTAAATCTAATTAATTTTAGGTAGTTTATATAATATAATAACTCTCCTAAACTTTATTAAAAAAGCGATTATATTCTAGGGTTAAGGTTAAAATAAAGAGATTAATAAAAAATAGGAGGATTATTATTAGAAATAATTTAATAAATAATTTAATCGGCGTATACTTATTATTAATTAAGAGAAAATATATATTAAAAGAGATATCGGCGTAGATACTCTTAAACGTTTTATTAAAAATAAGAAGAAGATATTAATTCTAAAGAATCGAAATAATAAGTTTTAAAACTACCGCGAAATAAATAAATCTACTATTTATATTAATCTTTATATTAATAATTATATCGGTTAATCTAATATAGGATTTAATAATAAAAATAAATCTATATTTAATAAATAGAAGGAACTTTTATTATATTATAATTATTTCTTTTATATTATTTATAATATTCTAGTTATACTCTCTACGGGGGTTAAATACGAGCGAGTATTTAATATTATTAATTATTTATATTTAGTTTAAAAATCCTATAGTCTAGAAATCTTCTCGGTTTTAATAATCCTTAATCGCTTCTAATTTAAAGAGAACGAAATAATAATATTATAATAGGACCTAAATTAAGAAGAGATAATAATATTTAAAAAATATAAAATAAAGATAAAGAGGCGGGAAGAGGATATAATAAAGAATAAAAACGAAGATTTAATTAATAATATAAATAAGGGCTAGTCTAATAACCTTATAGAAATAGAATTTCGAGAATCTTTTAAAACTCCTATTATTAGTCTAGTTTATAAAGAAGGAAGAGTTAAAGAATATAATTCTAGCCCTTAAATAAAACCTCCTATAATAATATTATAAATAAAATATTAATATTATAAATAAACTTAAGAAGGCGTAAAAGATAAATTTATAAATTTATAAACTATACTTTCTAAATATATAATAAATTAAAGTTCTTCGAAATACTCGTATTTAACCCGAGACTTTATATTAAAAAATTTAATAATAAGGAAGAAATCGAATATAGGATTATTCTCTAAATCGTAGGCGTTATCTAGGTCTTATATAATAATTAAATATCTAAACTATAATAGTTTAGAGGTTATATATAGAAACGAGTCTTTAAAACCGATTTTATTAAAACTAGTTAAAGAGGCTAGATTTTTCTAAAAATCTTTATAAAGTAATAAAAATATAAGTAGGACTTCTAGGGATAGGAGGAGATAAGACGGGAACTAGAATTATAATTAATAATAAAATATAAATAAGATAAGTATAAAGATTAATATAATAATAATAAAAACTATTATATTAATGAATTTTCGGGTATTTTAATAAGCTAGTTATAATAAATATTAATTTAAATAGTTAATTATATTTAATAAAAATATATTTAGAAATCTAAACGAACTAGTTACCTCTTTCTAATTTTATAATAACTTTATAAATTTCTTAAATTAAATAATTTATTCTAGTTTCTTTTCGAGTTTTTTATATTTATTAAATTTCTAAAATATCTTTACCCTCTTTAATCTTTATTATCTCGGTATACTCCGGTTTTAAAAATATTCCGAATACTTTTTTTATACCTTCCCTATCTTTATCTAGTATTTATTTATATTTAATAAAATCGTAATTATTAAACTATAATTAATTAGGTCCTAATATTATAATTAATTTATAATTATCCTCGTCTAGCGCTATATATTTATTTATTCCTTAAATATTTTATTAATTTCCGCTAAATAATTTATAGATCTTTAGATTTATAGTAAATTAAAAAGTTATATTATATTATAATACGCGCTCGAGTTTATTAAATATTTTATTAAATTATAATAAATGGTTTTATAACCCTTTATATATATATTAACTTATAATTAATATTAAATAATATATAGATTAGTATAAAAATATATTAGATAGTTATTTCTTCGTATATATAAAAACCCTATATATTTATATTTCTTTAGCGAATATTTATTATAGTATTTAATTTTCGTTTATAACGATTTAAGTACTATAGTCTAGTATCTTCGATAATTATTATAAGTTATTTATACTATATTTTATTAACCTAATATAATTAAAGTTTTAATAATATCTTTTTAATTTTTTTTTTAATATCGCTCTCGATATTATAATTTTCTTTATCGTCTATTTTTTATCGAATTTAAAATATATAATTTATTAATTTTAACGAATTTTTATCTATTTAATTTAGATTTTTATTATTATTAATAATTATCTCTCTACCTAAAGACGCGCCGACGGTTTTTATAATAACACGGGTATATTTACTCTAAAAAACCCTATTATATATTAATCCTATTTAACTAGTATAATATAGATTAATATAAAGATTAATATATATTTTTTATTAATAATATCGATCTTCGCCTATTAAGTTATCTTTTATTAATTTATAATTAATAGATTTAATTATTCGTTATTACGCGTTAAAGTTTTTTCTACTCGTCGAATTATTTTTTAATTAATAATTTTAACTAACTTTACCCGAAGCTTTTCTATAAAACGATTTATTAAACGGTTTTATAATATAGTAATATATAATTAGTATATAATAAAAGAGTTACTATTTATCTATACTAGCCCTATGTATTTATAGTATTTACGCTAGTTATCTACGTTCTAGTACGCCAAGCTACTTTATAGTAGAACTATAATAATATACTACGAATAAAAGAAACTTATAACGTCCTCGTTAGTAAAATAACTTAGTAAAGATAAAAAGTAAATATAGTTTAACGTAGTAGTAATTCGAAGCCTATTAGACTATAATATAGTCTATTATATTAAATATATTATAGTACTACTTCTATAACCTAGTTTATTAGACTTAATACTTTACTTTTTATTAGGTTTAGGAATAACTACGGTAAATATCTTCGACGATTTTTCCGTAGAAGGCTTTAGTAGGCCCTTCCTTCCTAGTATAATAAACCGTAATCTAGTATATATAGCCGGTATTAATATACTAGGTATTAACGTAGTAGTTATTTACTAAAGACTTCGGCGGGTTATAATCGACGGCGTTATATTAAGCCTAATAATTACTATATTACTCTTATATTTATAGATAAGTTCCGTGGCTTCACCGAGGTTCTTAATATTATACTATTAATCGAACTCGGGGCCGTAGCCTTATTAGCGGATTAAGTATTCTACTAATAAACCTTTATTAACTCTACTACTATAACGTACTCGCTTATTAAATAAACGTTCGATAATCTAGGACTTATACTTATTAATATCGCCTTTAATATAAATTATATTAGAGTATTTAAATATAGGGCGGTTAAATAAGTTAATTATAATAAACTAAGGCTTTAATTATATTATCGAGAATACTAGGTAAACCTTCTAATAACCTAGTATTTCTAGGCGATATATTTATCTTCCTACTTTATTTAGGATTATGAATAATTTAATATACTACTAACTTAACTTCTATACTTTAATAATTATAATAATTTAAAGTATAGAATACTCTTTATAGAGACGTAGTAAGACTTTCTCCCCCTTTTTAAAGTATATCGGTTAATAACTACGGTCGTAGTAATATTTCTAATTTATTTATATAAAGTTCATAGTATCTACTACTTTTATATAAATACGAGTTTCTTATAATACTACGGGTATTCCTATATCTAGTAAATCGAGAGGTTTATTTAAAATAAAATTATATAAAACCTTATTAAGAGCCTTCGACGTCGTTAAAGAAAATAAATTATTTAATAAAACCTAGATACGCGGAAGTACCGTAGATTAAAATAATAGGTTCTATAGAGTATATATATAAAATCGTAGTATTATTTCGGTCGTTTAATTAATACGTTCGTTATTTCCGTCCGTTTAAAGATAATAGGCCGTCGAGTATAGTAAACGAACTCCGAGGTATTTAAATATAATTTTTTATAAATCGTTTAAGAACTTAGGGTCTCTATTTAATAATAGTATTTTAAATATACTTTAGTCGCCGATATTAAAGTAATTTAATAATATAATAATTTAATTATTAACCTTCTAGGTAGATTTATCTAAGATATATATAATATATTTAATAAACTTATATATAATAGTTATAGTATAATCGAAGTCTTCCGTAGTTACTAGTATAGCTAGGATTTAATCGAGTATAAATATATAGAACGGGATAAATAGGTTTTTAATTAATTATATAATATTATATAAACGGTATCGACGAGTCTATAGTACTAGGTAGTTAGGGTAGTATTTAATATATATATAAAACTATTTTATAAATCTATAAATCTATTATAATTTAGAAATAATCTCGAAGTATTTATTAAAGTCTAGATATCTAGCGTCGTAAACTATACCTAAAATCTCCTTTATAAGGGATTAAGAAATATAGAATTACTCGAGGCCGGTAAATTTATTAATATAGAAAATTAAACTTATAAAAGAATTAGAGGTACTACGAATAAAAGAAAGCTCGGCGACCGCGCTAGTATTAATTAAATTTATTTCCGTAGTAGGGTCCGTAATAGGAATAACTCTCGTAGTAGGAATAAATATTACTAGCTCCATTTATATAGGGCGCTTTTTAGTATTAACATTAATTAATTTAATAATCCTCGCCTAATATAGGTCTTTTATATAACCGTATATTATATATAAACGGAAGTCGTTATTTATTTCGACGAGGGTAGTCGTATATATATAGAGTTCGTCGTTATTAGCGAGATCTTAAAATATACGGTCGTAGAGTATATTTAACTCTAAATAATTATTTAATAGAATCGAGGGGCTAGAGTTTATAAACCTCGATAGAGTATTTAATATAATATACTCTTTACTAGGTTTGTATTTAATATCGAGATAAAATTATCGAAAATACTATAAGGCCCTAATTAACTTTACGTTTATTTTTATTATAAATATAGTCGTTATAATAAAGGACTATTTTATAATATTAAATATAGTAGAGTAGTTAGTTTATATAACGACTATATACTAGGGCGACTCTATTAGGTATTTAATCTTTTTAATTATTTATATAAACCCCGTTATTTTAAACTCGGTAGGCTAGTAGTTTTTCTTAATAAAAATAAAAACTCTAAATAAAAATATAATCGGCTCGATAATAATCCGCGAGGGCTACCTTCCTAGTTCGGTTCCGTAATTCTTTTTTATATAGAAGATTTGGATACTAAAGTCTTATTTTTAAAAAGTATCGAGGTTAATTTATAGAACTCTATCGGGGTCGAAATAAACTAGGATCGACACCGTCGATAAAATTTATTAAAGATTTCTGAAATTTACTTCCTCCTAGGTAGTTAACGGTAGTAGGCGGTAACGAGATAAATAGATTTTATATAAATTACTTTTAGTTAAAGCTTCTTTAAATAAATTTATTTTTAAATCCTATAACGACTTTACTAGTTAAGTATAGTAATATACCGAGTTACGGAGGTAGCCTATAAGACTAAAATAGTACTCGAGGTCTCCGAGGGTATTAGGATAATTAAAAGTATTAATAACTTTTAGTTTATTCTTAATTATTATTATATTAAATAAGTTAACTCTTCGTTTTAATAGATTAATATTTAAATAACCTAGGAACGTTTTCTTAAATACTATAATAATATTAATATTAACTAGGAGTTAAAAAAGTTACCGTAAATATATAATATACTCTATGAAAGACTTCGAGCCGGTAACTATATCGTCGATATATACCTAGGCGAAGGTCTTAATAGGGTATAGAATCCTATTAATTTAGCGTTATATATATATAATTAAATTTATATAATTTATAATGGGTACGTTAAAGGTCTTTTAACCGCGATACGTTATTATTATAAATATATATTTATAATTACAATATACTAGCCACTAGTAGAAGAAGGAGTATATATTAAATACTAATAAATACGTATATCCTAGTAGCCTAGTAATAATATTAGATTAGAGAGGTACTAGATAAATATTAGGGACGATAAAATTATTAAGTCCGTATATATTTATAATTACTCTACCTTTATATATATTATCTAGTAGAGTTTTTTATACTATAAAGACTAGATAATTAAAAGATATTAATTAAATTATATATTCTAGACGACCCTATTTCTATAGTTTATTAAAAGTTTTATCGACGATTACTTTATCTCTAATACCGAGAGGGTATATTTTAATATAGTTATTACTAAGAAGCCTAGTTTACTAGTTATTATAGAGGGGAATCTTTATTTATTCTTTTTAATCAACTTTAGCGAAACCCTTATTAATTTATAATATAAAGAAATTATTAATTAGATTTAATAAACCCCTTATCTCTTTAGAGTTATTAAAGACTATAATATTATTATAAAATTTAGTCTCTAAAATTATACTAGAGTTTATCGAGCTAGTAGAGTTTAAATTAATATAAATAACTAGGTTTACCGAGGTAGCGAAACTCGTACTAGGAATAATATTATTAACGAGGGTAAAAAGACTAAAAGTTACTATTATAATAAATATAGTTATTTTCTTAATCTAGCTCGTCGACTCTTAAGGTATTTTATAACCTCGGTTAATATATTTTATAAAAAACTTCGGTGAAGTAGATAGTTTAATAAAGTAGATAATTTAATAAAGTAAATATTTTAATAATTTATTTTATATAGCGTACTTAGGCGAAGCCTTTATAGGATATAAATAATAATATCGATTTTGTTTTTTATAAAGACGTATCCGATCTTAGAGTCGACTAGATAAATATAAAGTATTAAATTTACCTAGGTTATAAATTTAAAGATAAAATCTTTATCCTTTAATAGGCCTACTAGGGTATAGACTAGAAATATAACTTTAATATATAAGAGAATTATCACGGGAATAGGCACGTCAGGGTTAGGGGTTCAAGTAGTAGTATATTATTCTATAAAGAGGTAACTATGGACTAGTTAGAATTATTGGGTAATAGGCGGCGTTAAACCCCGGCGCGCCAAGCCCCCTAATACTCCTATAATAGTATACTCCCTCTCTATAATACTCGCCGCGAGTACGTTTAATTTATAATATAGTAGTTAGGTTAAGATTAAAGTAGTATTAATAAAATATAAATAGTAACGGTATTAGAATATAGTATAACGTTTACTTTAAGCGGAGTTAACGGTCTTCGCCGCCGTTAATAGGGCCGAGTTTTATTTTTTTAATTTTATCGCCGATTTTATTCGCCTTTAATCTTTTAAAGTTCCTTATAGTTAATAGAGCGGTATTTAACTAAAGTAATTAAGAGGGTAATTTAACCGAGAAATTATTATCGGCGTCGAAAATTCTAATTAGGGGTAGAGTAGTGAATTTTATTTAAACTATTAGCGTAGTAGAGTAGCCGGGTTTTATCTTATATTAAAAAACTTATTTCGACGTAGTAGGGAATTTATTAATCTCCTTTTATATTATCGCTTTATGGTTCTAGGTTTTATATATTATTATTTTTATACGGAGCCTCTTCTTCTTAAATATTTCGACTATAGTATCTACCGTAATATTATTATTATTAAATAAATTAATTACGTTTTTTAATTTATCTACCGTAGCCGTTATTTCTACCTCGTAATATTAAACTATATAATCGAGGCTCTCGCCGGTTAACGTTAGGTATATTATCTTCTCTCCTACCGCTAATACTATATCCTAGTATATTAGGCTAGAGGGGTACGTAGGTTTTTTCTTTATAATTTCTACGATCTCTTCTTTATTATTAAATAATTCCTAGCGTTAAATAAAGTTTATAATTAATATAACGGGGTCGGCGGGGTCTTCTAGTATAATAGTATTTTCTATAATAATATTCTATATATTCTTTATAGCGGTATTCTTTTAGGTTAATATAAACGCCTTCTTCTTTTTATTTATTAGAGGGAGTTAAAGTAATAAAGTATATTATAAAGAAATATTTTCTATTATATATTATAAAGAAGTAGTTCTTAACTATAAAGTATATTATAAAGAGGTAGCTCCCGTTATTAATATAATACGTTTAATTAAAGAGGCTTTATTAATAATATTTAAATTAACGCGTATATTTATTTTTACTTCGAAAAAAAATATACCCCTATTTTATATTAATTCGGGGAAGTTTCCGTAAAAAACTTACCCTTTATAATTAGTAACGCGACTATTAATTAATTAAGTATTCTTGTAGTTTATATAACTCGGGCTACTCTTATAGGGTTCTTTATTAATATTAAAATCTAATAACTAGTTTACGGACCGAAACTATTTAGAAAAGCCGAGCTCTATAACTAGTCCGAGCGCTATATCGTATAATTTAACTTAGTATAGAAGGATAACGCTCTTTACCTTTATATTAAAGGCGACTAAATCTATATTAAACGCGTTAGCGTTCTAGTATACCTTAGTTATTATTACCTCGTCGGGGTTTTAGTAAAACTAGTCTTTATAATTATTACTAATTATTACGCCGGGCTACTATTTATATTTATCCTCGTTAATATTTATAATTATTTAATCGTTAATCTTTCTACTATTTTTATTTATTATTTTCTAATATATCGTAAAGATCTAGATCTCTATATCCCTTATACTAGCGAGGAGCTCGAGGTCCGAGTTAATATTAATTAAGAGGGTAAAGTAGTGGCGTAGTATATACTAAATATAGTAACGTTTAATAAATTAGAGTTAATGATTTTAATAGTTATAGTATTAGCGTAGACGGGTACTATATTAAGTTTATTAAAATTATTAACGGAAGGCTTTATATTTTATTAAAATTTATAATTTTATTAAAAACCTTCGGTAAATATCCTCCTCAAAGGTATTTATATAACTTAGTTTTAAATAGGAAAGAAGTATTATAATTATAATAATAAATCTTAATATTAATAAAGCTAGCGAAGGGTTCTTCCTTAAAAGAGTTATTATTATAGTAGAGATTATTCTCCTCTTTATAATAATTTGGGTCTTCGCTAGTATAGTATAATTTATTATTATCGATACTATCGATTTACTAGTTAGTTTTAGTATTTTTATTCTTAGTTAAGACCTAATAAGTTATAACCCTACTATAGTAATTATTCTATTATTATTAAAGTTTACTTTAATAACGATTTCTTTAAAACCCGTTTTAGGGTTATTAAATTAATATAACGGATATTAAAATCGAACCTAACGTATTTAAAGCGCCCGTAATTTATAATTATTAACGCGGAGGTAGTAGAGTAATTTACTAACTTTACGACTAAAGAGTGTAACGAGGGTTTTATTAGTTTCTATACTATTAGTTATAGTTATTAGTAAATTAACTTATTTAAATAAAGAAGGGTTACGACTACTAGCGGTTAAAAAACTACTATTATCCACTATAAAAGGATTAAGAATAAAAGTTCGATAATTAATAATTAAAGTATTATTAACTTTAATAATTATTACTCCCGTAAAATAAAAAGCCCTATCGAAGGCTTTTATTATTACGTTATTAAAGTTATTAATATTAGCTCTATAACCTCTAAAATATTAATAGTTTATTATTTATTTTAAATTATATATCTTTCTTTAACTCTAGGGTTTATATAAATAAAAATACTATTATATTTATATTAGGCGGATTTATAAAGGTACGAAACTCGGCGGCTATATTTTAATAGGCGAATATTAACTAGTTCTCGATATTATCGATTTTCGTTAATTTAGTATACCGGATTACCGTTTAAATATAACCTATAAGTTCTCGCCTAGTACGCGCGTTATAAAGAGTATACTTCTTATTTATTAAATAAATTAATACTACTCTAGTAACTTCCTTAAAGTAGTTAATAAAAATAATATATTATTCTTTAATATTATTTTTATTAATTTATAGACTAACTCTCTCGAGGTTAAATAATTTAGTTAAATACTAAGTTAAGATAACTCCCTTAAACGAAGTATTAAAATTCGTTTATATTATAGTAGTACCCTTTAGTATAATAAGGTTACGAATATACTCGACGAATAAAATAATATTTCGGTAGTATACGTTACGGCCTACTATAACTACGTTATCTTTACTATACGATTTATCGAGGTATAGATTAAAGTAGCCGAGGTTATTAAAATTTTATTTATTAGTACTAGAAATAATTTTATCGTCGGTATTTAATGGATTTTAGAGACCCGGTAGATCTTAAAGACCCTATAATAATAACTATTAAACTACGGTTTAAACTACTTTTATAAAGTATTATTAAAACTAATTTAGGATTATATTCTAGAAGTTAAATACTATATTACTAGGCCCGATCGGCTAGTTAAAAATACCTTCTTTAATAAAGATAGTAAATATATATAAAGACTATCTAGTATTATTTAAATTTATAAACTCCGACGGTATTAATTCCGGTATTAAACTCTTAATTAGGGTATTATTTATAAAAGGAGGAAGGTATTATTAAATCTACCGGTTAACCTCTAGGTCTTCTCGAAACTTTTATATTTCGGTTACGAAGGTAGTAATAACTTTTCGAAATACTAAAAAGTCGGTAGACTACTAGTATAAATAAATAAGTAATTTTATTAAAATAACTCGAATAGTTCGTTTAGAGGCTAATACTCTACTAGAGACTAGGCGACGATAATATTTAATAATATAATCGATTAAATAACCTACGAGCTCGGGGACCTTATCGATATATACTCGGTTAATAATTTTAATAAAATCTAAGATCTAGAAAGCTAGTAGAATTCGCTTATTAATAAAATAAGAAAATTATAAAACTAGTTTAGAAAGCTTTAGTACTAGCGGTATTAATTCTATTTTATTAAGAAACTTTATTTAAATAAGTAAAAGCGGGGTATTTATATATAAATAAAACCGGCCTAATAAAATAGGAAAAATTATAAAAGACTTTGAGGACTAGTATATTTAAAAAGAGAAGTATAAATCTTTTTTATATTAATAGCTCCCGTCCTATAGAAGGCTTCGGTATAGCGATAATTATACTCGTATAAATAAAAGGTTATTCTAGTTTTAATTTAAAAAGATTTTTATAAATAAATAATAGAAGTCTTATAAATAGAGGAGCTCCTAATAAATTATTCGATAGTTAATAATATCGAATAAAGTCGTTACTACTATGTTATAATATAGTAATATATAATTAATATATAGTAAAAGAGTTATTATTTATCTATACTAGCCCTATATATTTATAGTATTTATACTAGTTATCTACGTTCTAGTACGCCAAGCTACTTTATAATAGAACCGTGACAGGTTTCTTAATTTTATTATATTATAGTTTTTATTTAGTTCCTCTTCGGCTTTTTTTTTTCTTTATTTATTAAATAAATAACCTCGATTACCTCGTCTTAAATTAAGTATAAATAAAGACTAACTCGAGATTTACTTCTCTTTATCAACTATAAAATAATTAGCGATATATAATATATTAATTTATTCTATTATTTATTATTCGGTATTAAGTTTAATTAATATTTAAATATAGGCTAGTCCTAGGTTTCTTAATTTTCTAACTTAATTATAAAATAATTAATTAAAGTTATTTTATATTATTCTTTCTTATTATTTACTATATAATATTATAATAATATTTATAATAAGTTTTAACTAAAGAGACTAGTTATTTTAAATATATTAATCTTTATACCTTTTAGATTTTAATATAGATTTAATTTCTTATTTAACTATTATTAAGAGGGAGAATTCCGCGATAAAGTAATTACTAAATAATACTAGGTATAAAGATAAATATAATTATAAGAAATTAAATAATAAAAAAGCCGGATATTAAGATATCCGAGTAATTTAACGAGTTTATTAATTAAATAAATAATTAATAAAGTCTAGAAGTAAGAGGAAAATATAAACGATTTAAAAATAAGTTACTAGTATAGTACTAGTAACTACTATAACGTTATACGATATAAATAATCTTAGTTATCCTAGAAAATTATAATTATTAAATCGAAGATTTATTAGGATTTAATATACCTAGTATTAATAAACCTAATCTAATTATTCTATTATATTTACGTATATTTAATATAATTAATTTATTAAATCTTCGTAAATATATAAATAAATATATTAAAATATTTAATATATCTAGTAAAAATATTTAGAAATATACTAGACCGCCTAGTATAACCCGCGGTTAAGATAAAGATTAATATAATTAAAATATACGTTAAGATAGTATATTAATAAGTTATAGTATTAGCCTTATAGAGAGAATAAGGAAAAGATTCTTTATTATTCTCTTCCCTTCTTTATTCTAGGGAAGGGAATTACCGAGTCTTTATTCTTTTCTCTTTTTTTCCCCGGTTCTCTTCCCTACGCTTCGGATTGGCGTGGGGTGGGGTAGGGATCGAGGTATAATCCCCACCCCAGCCTGGCGTGGGGATCTATTGGCGTGGGGCCTGGGGTGGGGTGGGGTGGGGTGGGGTTTTACTAAGGAATCCCCACTGCGCCAAGACGGATTTCTAATAATCATTGTAATAACCGGCTGCTGCTGCCCCCATAGATATACGCACTCATGGCTGCTGCTACTGCGCACTCATGG
>JAABUS010000388.1_pt1 | contig 112602 bp, 121 predicted proteins | sample 5560161 | NCBI WGS metagenome assembly JAABUS01 (sample SAMN10711885, study PRJNA513376) | rock metagenome | isolation source: Antarctica rocks | place: Antarctica: Victoria Land, Trio Nunatak nord | collected 2016-01-04
ATCACTCCTTTCGAATTCTTTAAAGAAAGAAGTTTCCTCAGCGTTCGGTGGCCACCCATTTACCCTTCTGGCATTAGAGAAACCGGCGTCGTTTCGGCTTACGGTGCGTCAACCGACCAACCCTCAATCGGTCGGCGTTATTGGGAAAACCACCGATGAGGGCGAAGATAAATACATCATTTTTCTATTGCAGGAGGAAGGCGGCATGTTCCGCATCACCGATGTGGACCCCGCCTTTTGCTCCGACGAGGTTTATGCGCTAAAAGCGAAGCAGCTCGGGCTCGCCACGCCACAGCCACCCCGCTGATCATTGAGAGTGAGACGTAAATGACCGGGTTACGTCGAGGGACACCAGGTAGAATAGAAACATGCTACCTCACGTCCCAGAAAGACCCTCCCTTGGTGGCTTACCCCCGAGAACCTACCCCAGACGAAACTCCGGGATAACAAGGTTCGTCACTTCGCTCCTTAGAGCTTGCCCCGTACTCGATACGGGGATAATAAGGCTTGTCGCGCATGGTTGAGAAACTGTCTATACGCGAACTGCGTCTTGTTAACTTCCGCTCGTACCACGGAGCGCAGTTTGATTTTAGCGAACGTACCGTCCTGGTCGGCGCGAACGGCGCGGGTAAGACCAACCTCCTGGAGGCTCTCTACCTGGCCGCCACCACCAAAAGCTTCCGGGCCGACCGCGAGGTCGACATGATTTCGTGGGGGGAGACGGCTGGGAATGTTACGCTGACAGCGGAAGACGGTGGCCGTCGCCACGACGTCTCGATCGGCTTATCCACCGGGATCAGGGGTGCTAAAAAAACGTTCACGGTTGACCATACCAAACGCAAGAGCCGCGAGCTGGTCACGCTCTTGCCGATGGTCCTATTCTCCGCCGACGATATCCGGCTGGTCGGCGGCGCTCCGGGCCGCCGCCGCCGGGCCCTCGACCTGACCCTGTCCCAAAGCTCCCGGGCCTACCACGAGCAACTGGCGAGGTACAACCGCGTGCTCGCTTCCCGCAACCGGCTGCTTGAACAGGTCGCGGCCGGAGAAGCTACTTCCGATCAGCTCGAGTTCTGGGATGCTGAGCTGATTGCCTCCGGTCAGCAAATCGTCACAGCTCGCCAGGAATTCACGGATTTTCTGAACGCCCGCCTCTCCAGCATCTACCAAAGCATCGCCGGACGAGTGGAGAAGGGCTGCTGCCAGGTCGCCTATCAGCCGGTAGCAACCGATTTGGCGACGGAAATCCCGCGCCGCCGCAGACAGGATTTAGCGGTCGGGACGACGACGGCCGGTCCGCACCGCGACGACTGGGCGCTCCTGCTCGGCAACCGGCCGCTGGTTTCCTTCGGCTCGGGCGGTGAGTTCCGCTCCGCGATGCTCGCCTTCCGGCTGGCGGAACAGGCCTGGTTGGAAAGTCGCCTGGAAAAAATCCCAGCCCTTCTCCTTGACGACGTCTTTTCCGAACTCGACGAGCTGCGCCGAGCAGCCTTGCTGGCGACGCTGCCGAGCGGCCAGACGATCATCACCACGCCAGAGGCGTCGGTGCTGCCGGGCCGCTACGCCAAAGACGCCGCGGTCGTGATGATTACGCCGGAGGGTGGCGGAGTGCATGTTTAAGCCGCTCGGTAGTCTCTTACCGGACGCCCTCAACCGCCTGAAGGTACGGAAACCCGTCGAGGCAAGTTTCGTTTGTCGGATTTGCGACGAAGAACTGGGCGCATTTTGGGATCACGCCGTGCCGATGCGGGCGGTCTCATACCATAACGGCACGATTACGGTTGCCGTCACCGGGTCGGCCTGGGCGCACGAAATCGTCACCAAGTCTGGGGACTTGAGTACTAAGATCAATGCTCGCCTGACCGGGTCGCCGATAAAGCGGATCAAGACGCGCGTCGCGCCGAGCGTCGCCCGCGGTGAAGAGCGGCCGGACTACTAAATAAGTCAAGGGAAGTGTTTCTTAAAAAGGTTACAGCCGCTCGAACTGGTCGACATCCAACACGAACACCGTGGCGCCACCGACCGTCACCTCGACCGGGTCGGCCATGAAGAAATCGCCCGGGCCGCCCATCGTCGGCGTCGGTGTCAACTGTTCGCTGTGGCTTTTGGCGTTGCCGCCGACTATTTTCAGAACGTCTTTGACGTGCCCGGGCTCGACGCCGATCAGTAGCGTCGAGTTCTTTTCTTTCAAAAAGCCGCCGACGCTGTCGATGCGCGTGGCGCGAAACTCAGCTTTATTCAACGCCTGGACGGTCTTTTCAGCATCTTCCTTGGAAATGATCGCGAGCACGAGCTTCATGGCTTAAGCCTAGCAGAGCGCAGGCGGTAGCGACAATCAGTAGGTGTCGTAGCGCTCCGTGCGGAACCGTAGCGTGTAGGTCTCTGGCAACTGACCGATAGATTGCAGCCATTGTTCGATGTAAACTTTGCTCTGGGCGATTTTTTCCTCTTCGACGTCATTAGTCAGCAGATACACCGTGGCTACCAGAGGCACCCGATCATCTTTTATCGAACCATCAAACTGGAGGTACCAGTATTTATTGCCATAAGGTAATTTATTCACCACCGGATAGCGTTCGACGAAAGGCGCGATCGCGGCATCATGATCTTCGGCGGCATCCTTTGCGTCATGGCTAGGCAGCGGCGAGGGGGTCGGAGAAGCCGTGGCGATGAGAGAGGGAGGCGCGTCAGGCTTAGAGGCGGACGGTCGCGTCAGTATGACTCCGATTACGGTCGCGATCACCACCAGCGCAATGCTGATACCCAGGGCGCGCTTACTCACGGACCGGCCCCCTGTTTTCCCCATCCCAGGTGACAGTGAGTCCCACCCCCTTCAACCGACGGCAGGCCGGCCATACCCCCACAACTGGCGCCGCTCCAGCGCGCGCCGTTTTTCTTGGCGGTACGGGCGGCCTCCTGGTCGCGGCCCGGGTTGAAGTCCACGGCCTTACCGAAGTAGTGGGAAGAGCCAGTAGCATGTTCGCCGCCGCTGAGCGAGTTGACCATGATCGGCCCCCCTTCCGCCAGGTCGAGGATGGTCTGGAAAATACGCGGGTCAATCTCGACGCACTTTCCATCGCCGGTTTTTGAGCATTTACCGGCGGCGGCCTCATCGACCGAACCCTTTGCCGAACCTGCAAGATACGAAATATTCCCTTTTTTATTAGCAAGAATCTCACCGGCGAGGGTCTTTGTGTCGCCGGAGGCACCGCCCGTGCCGGTATCACTGACGTTCTGGTTACAGCTTTCCGAGGAGGCTTCTTCCCCGCCCCCAGTCGCCGGAATGTTGTTTTTCTTGGCGAGATCGAGTACCCCGTTCACGTACCAACCCGCTCGGTTATACGCGAACAATGCTTCTTTCCAATTTCCTGGGGCGCCGCTTTTCTTGAGATAGTTAGCCGCCCCGAAGATCGCGTCGGTGTCGTTCATGATATCTTTCTTGCCGTCACCGTTCCCATCAACGCCGTAGGAAGCCCACGTTCCAGGCATGAACTGCATCGGGCCTTGCGCGCCGGCGCTGGAAGAGTTCACATTCGCGCTATATGTCGTTTCAACACCATGGACTGCCGCCAGTATGGAGGGGCCCATCGGTCCCAATTTGGATGCGGCAGCCGCCTTTTGATAAATGGGCCAGAATTTCTTTGGCGGTGGGGGGGGGTTGCCGACCCCGGCGGCGCGAGCAACGCTAATTCCGAAATATGCTTGGGTTGCCGCTGGTGTTTCCTCGCCGCAGGCCGTTCCCCCTTTTTGGTTGGCAAGGAAGGCTATCGCTGCCGCTGGGATGATCAAGGCAACTATCAGGATGAAAATCGTCACGCCGCCGACGATCAGCAGCATCTGGTTTGGTTTCACCTCGCGCCTCCTGTACTCGGTGACTCTTTTGAAACCTCGTCTGACGACAAAAGCTTCACATCGTCAACGAGCCAACGACCCTGTTGAGATACTAGGAAGGCCTCGATTTTCTCAATCTTCCCGACACCGGCGCTTTCGGTAATCTCTAGCGTCAACTGGCTGGTGACGGAAGCTCGTCCCGGGTTGAAGGACGTGCGCGTTTCCGTGACCTTGGCCCGCTGGGCGGGAATGGTGAACTTACTGGCTGCACCAGCCGACCGCAAGGCGTTCTGATAGACGCTATCGGTGACGAGCGGTCGGATGGAGGCAAGGTAATCGTTGGAGGCGGGGTTTTCGTAACTGAAGTAGGCGGCGGCGAACTGCTTCGCGGCTTCTTCCGGCGCTGCCACCTCCGGGTCTGGTGTGGCTGACGGGCTTGGGGTCGGAGTGGCGGTCGGCGTCGGCGCGCTTCCTCGTGTTCCCAAAACCAGGAAGAGGAAACCCCCGAATAACATGACGCCTACGGCAATCAAAATAAGTAAGCGTTTCTTCATTCTGCTCCCCCTGCTCCCTTGGAGGCGCCGGAACGGACGCACTCGCCCTTCGCATCATCATTAATCCGGACGTGGAAGTGGTTGTTGTGATCGGCACGGATCCACGCATAGCCGGTCACTTTCTGCTCCTTGGCGTATCCATTTATTCCACTGATCACCTTGTCGTTGACCGTGATGATCATGTTGTCCGAGCCGGTCGACATCCACAGCTTGCCGTACTCGATCGTCTTTTCGACCGAGTAGCCCGGTATCGTATTGTCAGCCGCCGTGGTCGTGTTGATATCGACGTCCTCACCGACCTTATGCGACGCGTGCCCCGGCGCGTTGATGTCGCCGACGAAGACCTCATCTTTCGGATACTTCTCTTTCCAGGCCTTTGAGGTAGCAGCAATCAGCTGGACCATGCATTTCGATCCGGTCCAGTCTTGCGGAAAACGCCCGCCTCCCCATTCGGTCCAGTATTTCGATTTGGGCAGTTGGTAACAACCGCCGGGGGCGTTGCCAAACCCGCAGGGGACTTTCTTGATCGGCACGTCGGAAATGTCCGGGAGGCCGGGAATCGAGCCGGAACCGCTGCTGGCGCAATCAGCGCCGCCCCCCGAGTCTCCAGAGCCGGACACGTCGCCCTCATCGCTGATGGGGTTGCCGGGTCCTTTGCCATCGCCCACTGGCGCAGCGTTGGTGCTTCCGCTGGCTTTATCTCCATCGTTCTGGGCTTTGTCGGAGCCAGGCTCCTTTCGACCAGTTTCCGGCGCGATCGGCGCTGCCTGCGCGGGCTTGATGCCGAACAAGGCTTGGCTGGACCCAGTGCTTTCACAGGCGGCGGTGCCGGACCCGGAGCCGGCGATGCCAATAATGACGATTGCGATAATAAAGATCAGGAATAAAATGACGGCGCCCACGGCAATCGCTATCCAGACGTGCGGGGGAATCTTGGTGGCGATTTGGGCCGCGACCTTGCCGGCTTGAGCTCCCCCTTCCGCGCCTTCTGCTCCCGCCCCGGCCCCGCCGACACCCGGAGCTCCGCCCGGCATCCCGCCTGGTCCTGGAGGCCCGCCGGCGGGCGGCTTGGGCATTTTCGGTTCGGCGGCACTATCAGCCCCGCCTCCGCCTTTTCCCTCGCCCTTGCTGCCACCTTTCTCCTCACTCTTACCCCCACCTTTCCCCTTCCCTTCTTTATCACCATCCTTTTCTTGGAGGTCGTCGCGGTCAGGACCATCTTGATCCTGATCATCATCTTGGTCGTCTTCTTCACCGTCTTCCGGCTCAGGGTCTTCCTCGGGTTCATCCGGCGCATTGTCCGGGAAATTAGGGCCGCGACCGAGTGAGCCGGTGGGGTCGTAGGGCGCCGCACCATCCATGTCGGCCAGGATATTGTCGATTGGTGAACCCTCGTTATTTCCACTTGGGCCGCCGGGTCGTCCCATGGCGCCGCCGGCGAGGGCGCCTGGCGCCGCCTTGCCCTGTGTCAGGGCGTCAGCGTCGACACCCGGCTTCTTGCCGGCACCTTTCTTACCATCACCAGGCTTCCCGCCACCACCTGGCTTTGCGGCATCGCGCGCCGCGTGGCTGGCGACTTCCGGACTCGGCGGCGGTTTACCACCGTTACTCGGCGGAGCTTGTTGGTCTCCGCTGCCGCGCGGTCGATCCTCGGCTCCCGGGTCTACCAGGTTTTGGTTACGCTGGTCAGCCATCGTTAGAGCCCCACCGGTTCCTTGTCGGAGTCTTTGATAATCACGCGATCGGCGACCCAGGTCGGCCCTTGCTTCTGCCAGTGGACCTCAAGGTTTTGCTGGAAGCGGCGCTCTTCCTCCGTGCTCGTAAGCACGGTGAAGCTCGTCGCCTCGTTCTCCGAGACATCAGTGACGGAGACGTCATCGACCGTGCTGCGCAGGGAGGTGGCGCCCGGCAACCGGCCGTACTTGAGGTTCAAGCGGACCGTCTCCGCGTACAGGCCGGGCTCCAGGTACGGCTTAAGGCTCTCCAAGTAGGCCGGGTCATCGGGCCGTTGGTAGGTGAAGTATTTCCCCCCGAGTTCCCGGCTCAAACGGCTGACTTGCTCGCGCTGTTCGTTGAACGGGTCGAGGCTGGCGGTCGGCGTCGGCGAGGCTAGGACGGTCGCCTCGCGCCCGGTTCGCGACGCGGCCAGCAACACGGCCATCGACAGGATCAGCACCACGGCCAGCCCGATGAAGACCGTGCGATGTCGTCTGATCAGGCCCATCATTGGCTCCCCATCTGTTCCTTGACGGCTGATCGCACCTTCTCCATGTAGCGCTGTCCGGGATCCGGCTTGGAATACTTCCTACTTGCCGAGCAGGATTTTTCACCGACCTCGGTGTGGGAAAGGAGTCCCTTCTTGCCCGCGGCATCTTCTTCGAACTGGATGTCATACTTCTTCAGAATCGTCACGCTGGCGGCCACGACCGCTTGGAACTGTTTCTCGTTACCTAATAGCTGGCTCTCCCCGGTGCCGCCGATCTCGATACCGATCGCCTTGTCGTTGATGCAAGCGGCGTGCGCGCCCTGGGAGGTCAGCGGATTCATCAGTTGGTAAATCTTGCCGTCACCGTCGATAGTCATCTGGACCGAGCAGCCGCCGGAGCCGCAGGCCGAATTGCTTTTCAAAGCACTGATCGTCGTATTCACGTCCGGTGCGCCGGCGGTGTAGTGCAGCACCAGGGCGGTCGGCTTGATGCGCCGCCGGTCCCGGAAGATGATTTTCTTGATGAAGTCGGCGGAGACGGCCTCGCCCCCGTCCTCGTCGTTTTGGGGGGCACAACCATCTCCTCCGCTATCCGAGCCTCCGCTGCCGTCGGCCGGGCCCAGCGTAGCGCCCTTTTGGTCCTTCACGAAGGCGACGGTGATCCGGTTCTTATCGCTTTTGGGACTCTTGTCGTAGGCGGCTCCTTTATCCTTTAAGCCGAGGGCGGCAAAGACTTCCGGCGGCGCGCCGGCGCCGATGCCGTCGCGGGCGGTCACCGAGGCCGCCGGACCGGCTTCTTCGGCACTGACGACGACGCTCTTGCCGGTTTCCTTGCTGGTAATCAGGAGCTTCTTGTGGGGAATCTTTTCCCAGCCGGCGCCGCCGGTCGGCCAGTACTCGTTGAAGTACCAGTGTTCCTGGTCGGTGGTATGCGGCGCATAGGCGCCGGCGCCGGCAAAGGTCAGTGGCTTCGAATCCGGCCCGACGTAGTGCTTCGGTTTGGTCTCGGTCAGATGTTCTTCCAGGCCGAGCTTGGTGTTCTTGTAGGGAATCTTGATGCCTTCGATCGAATCGACCGTGGCCACCGAACCGCCCGAGCCGGCGGAATCGCTATCCGGACTATCAGAACTGGCGGCCTTGACCGGCAGCCCCACCAGGCCGTTCAAGGCGACTGGCGCCACCGAAGCCGAAGTATCACCGGCGCAACCGCTTTTCTTCTGCGAGGCGAAGCCGGCCACCGCGGCCAAGAGGCCTAAGCCGACCACTAGGACGACCGCTACGACGAGGCAGACGCCGATCAGTAGTTTCGGATCGAGTTGCTGGCCCATGCTACCCCTCCTGCTGGAAGCCCGCCCCAGCGAGCTCTTCGAGCTGTTGCGGGTTGGTCGTGATGATCTGGTCTTCGGCGTAGGAGGCGAGCACCTTGATCGCGACGTGGTTGAGGCCGGCGAAGAAGAGCCCTTCCCCGACTTCGGATTCGAGCAGCAGCATCTTCTCGCCTTCGGTCAGGTTGAAGGTGTCGGCGACGAGGTCGACGGAAGCCGGCGATTGCCGCAGCAGCAGCTGGATCGAGGAGTTGGTGACGATCGCCTTGCCGAACTTCGAGCCGAGGAAGTCCTCGACGTCCTGGGTGACAGTGGTCAGGCCGAGGTAGTATTTGCGGGCGCGCTTGGCGAGCGAATACAGGAATTTCGCCGAGTCATCGTGTCCCATCATCAGCCAGGCTTCGTCGATCACCATCAGGCGCCGTTTGCGCTCTTTACGGATCAGGTTCCAGATGTGATTGAGGATCATGTACATCGCGATCGGCCGAAGCGAGTCCTCGAGGTCGCGGATGGAAAAGGTCAGGAAGTGGGTGTCGAGCGAGACGTTGGACGGCTTATTGAGGAGGCCGGCGAACGAACCCGTGGTGTACTTCTGCAACTTAGCGGCGACGTTCTCCGCGCCCTGCATGTTGGAGAGCACTTCCTGCAGGTCTTGCAACGTCGGGGGCTGGTTCTTATGGCTGACGATGTCGGTAGTGATGTCGCGGAGGGCGTAGGTCTCGAGCAGCGCGCGGTCGAGGAGGGCATCTTCTTCCGGCGTAACGGAGCCAATCATCAGCGAGACCAGACCGTGCAAGTTGACGACGGCCGAGCGCAGGATCGATTCGCCGTCCTCGTTCTGGTCGATCGCGTCTGGTAGGTCGAAGGGATTGATGTTGTGTTCGGAGTTCAGGTTGACGTTGATGTAGCGTCCGCCGACCGCCGCCGTCAGCGCTTGGTACTCGTTTTCCGGGTCGATCACGATGCAGTCGGTGCCGAACATCAGCGAGCGCAGCAGCTCAAGCTTGACGGCGTACGACTTACCGCCGCCGGACTTGGCGAAGATCACCATGTTGGCGTTCTCCAAGGTGAAGCGGTCGAAGAGGATCAAACCGTTGTTGTGGCGGTTGATCCCGTACAGGATGCCGTCCGACTGGGTCAGTTCGGACGAGGTGAAGGGGAAGGTCGTGCTCAAAGAGTCGGTGTCCATATTCCGGGTGACGCGCAGCTCGTCAGTGCCGGTCGGGATCGAAGAGTTGAAGCCCTGCTCCATCTGGAGGTTGGCGTATTTGGTGAAGACGAGCTTGCCGCCGAGGGTCGACTCGAGCTGTTTGGTGAGGGTATCGAGCTCGTCTTTGGTCTTCGCGTATAGCGTGAAGTATAGGGCGTACTGGAAGAACTTTTCCTCGCCGCGCTGCAGGCGGTCGCGGAGTTCCTCGGCGTCGCCGAGGGCGGTTTCCAGCTCCGGGTCGCGGACCTTGCCCTTTTCGCGGTTGATCATCCAGGAGGATTCCATGCGGCCGACTTGCTTGCGCAGGTTTTGCATGACGTCCTTGGTCTCGACCGGGTAGATGAACATCGAGACGTCCATCGTGATGTCGTAGTTGATCACCGGATTGAGCCAGTTGGTGTTGATGTAGCGCGGGTAGGTAAAGACGAAGAGCGTACGGATGAAGTAGTCTTCCATGCGCAGGTAGTTGAAGGTGATTTCCAGGGCCGCCGGGGCGATCAAGTCCTTGATCGTCGAGATGCCCGCCTCATAAACCTTTTTAGCCTCGGCGATCTTGGCCGCCTCTTGCTGCAGCCGTTGTCGCTCCAGCTTGGCGGCCTTCGCGGCGCGGCGATTGAAGAAGTGCTCGAGAAATCCCGGCTTATCCGGCTTGGCGACGGGGGTTTTGGTGGTCTGCGGTGTCGGTTGGTCAGCCATGATTACTCCGGTCCTTGGTCAGCGGGCGCTACCGTTTGCGCGGGTTCAGGTTCAGGTGCGGGTTCAGATACTGCGGGTTCAGGTCCAGTCGCCGCTACCGGCTCGGTCGCGACGGGCGGCTCAGGCGTCTCATCCACCAGCCGGGCGGCGACATGATGGCGGAGCAGCTGGCCTCCGGCGTCCGGACTGCCGACGCCCTCGATCGTCGCGGCGGTCAACTCGTCGACATTCACCAGGCGCTGTTTGACGGCCGTCGACGGGTTGTAAATTGAGTAAAAGAGCTCGACCAGTTCTTCGGAATTAAGAGTGGCCGCGCGCAGGCCCATCGCGCCCAAACCGGAGGCGATTTGTTCGACGCGCTGCATCAGCTGCACTTTGCTCTTCACGAAGGAGTCTTCCTTTTCCTTCGCCTCTTCGTTCAACGGCTTCTTGGTCGCGAAGAGCTTGGCGATGCCCTTCAGCTGTTCGGTCCCTTGCGGGTAGAATGGCACGACCACGAAGAAACGTTTGTCCATGATATTGGTCACCGAAATCAGCCGGTTGATGAACTCGGAATACTCCAGGATTTGCAACTTGACCAGTTCGATCTGCTCTTCGTCGGCGCGCTTCTGTAGCTTGGCGAGGTAGTAGTCGAGGTCGAGCTGTCGAGATTGGACGAGGATCTGGACCGGGAAGGTCAACGAGTTGAGGAAGCGCTGGTAGCCGTAGATGATCGAATCCTGCTCACCGCCGGATTTCAGGGCGAAGTTGATCGCCGAGGTCATCAGGACCGCCCGCATCGTGCCGTCCTTCAAGATGACGACGCCGTCCTTGATTTCAGCGATGTTCAGGTAGGCTTGCGTCGCCGCGGCTTCCGCCTTGGCTTCCTTGGCGGCGGCAGTGGCAGCCCGCTGGTTGGTTTTATTAGTGGCCATGATTATTTCCGGGTCGGCTCCAAATGGACGTTAGGGGAGGTGGTCACCGTCGCGCGGCCGTGCAGCAACCGTTCGAGTTCGGCGGTAGCGCGGGCGGAACCGCGCTGTTCGTCTTCCGCCGCCAGGATGTCTTCCGGCTCCTCTTTTTGATTGAGGTTGACGGTCGGTGCGGCCGTGTCGGCGCTGACGACGCGGTCACCGAGAGCCTCGACGTCACTCCAGCCTCGCGTGTCGATGACGTGGGCGAGTTGGCTCAGGCGGCTCTTGACCTCTTCAGGGGTCGGCTTGGCGGGACCTTCCGCCTGCTTCGGCTTTTGGTCGATCGGGCCGATTGCACCGAGGGACGGGATGCGCTTCCAGATGCGCCGGTTCGGGCGGGAAGAAAAAAGGATGAAGGAGGTCAGGAACTTCGAGAACGGCTGGTCGTTCGGCCGGACGAAGACGAGTGCCGCGGTAAAGATCCAGGTCAGGCCCGTGATCAGGTAGAAGACCGGAGAGGCGATCGCGAAGAACACCTGGAAAGAGACGAAGGTGACCATCCCGGCGGCCAAGGTATAGAGGAACTGCTTGAGCGTCAGCGGGCCGAGGATCTTATCTTCGAGGTCGACGTTCTGGGGAATTTTGTAGGTAGCTGGCATATACGGTTCCTTTTTATTCTTCGGGCCTTCTATCCTTCGTGCTGCTGGGGAGATCCTTCGACTCGGCTCCGCCTCGTCAAATTAAATTAGATTAACAGAATTAGGCGTAAAAGTCAAGGGTCGCACCCGCGAATGCACTTTACTAATCACAACCCCCACGTCATCTTTGCGAGCACGGCGAGCGAAGATCTTTCTTCGTAAAACATTCAAGAGGGATCCTCGGCCGGGGGCCAAGGAAGACATTATGGTGCGAATGAAGCGGAGTTTCATGATTCAGGGTCGAAGGTGTTAATCTTGCACGTAGCCCGGCGGTTGCTGGGCCTGGGCTTGAGGATACGTCTGCGGCCCCCCCGCCAGCGGGATGAAACGGTCCTCACGGGAATCGAGCATGCCGGACAGCACGGCTCGCCGCGCCTCGGTGTCGAGGTGGCCGAAGCTCGCGGCGATTCGTTCACGCTTGATATCCATCATGTTGTTGCGGTGTCGGGCGTTCGTCCCTTGGCGCAGGGCGTTCAGGTTGGTGCGGCGGCCCTGCAGACCGGCATCGCTGAAGGTTTGACGGAAGGCCGCCGAAGCCCCGCCGGCATCCAGTGACTGCTGGCTGTTCGGATCGAGGTAGTCCCAGGTCGGCGTGTAGAGCTTGCGCATCGCTTCACCGTCCATACTGGACATCGTGATGCTCAAGGAGGCTTGGTCGATGTCGCCCGCTGTGAATTGATGCCCCGCGCCGTAGTTTCTCCGCTCCGCGTGTTGCAGGAGCGGATCGCCGGCGACCAGGCTCTGGTAGCCGGTGTCGCCGAATTGGCGGACGTCGCTCCAGTCCCACCAGCCCTGTTCAGCCGTCATCTTGGTAGCGGCACGACGTCCGATGTAGCTGTCGGCGAGCCCGCGCTGTTCGGCGCTCAGGTTGTCGTGCATTTGCCGCTGCCGAGCCGGATTCTGCTCCTTCAGGTAGTCGGTGATGCCGAGGGCTTCATGGACCTGGAAACCACGGGCTTGGAGGTCCTTCATTTCCTTATCGACCAGCTGCTCCGTGACTGTCTGGGCTTGGGTGATATCGCGTCCGGTCAAGGCGGTCGCGACACGGCCCCGGCCGAGGTTTTCATGCAACTGCGAACCGATACCGGCCGCCCGCTGGGCCGCCCGCTGCTCCTGCTGTTCGCCGCGCTGTTTGATAAAGCCCTTGCCGGTACGGGCTGCCTCACCGACCGACATGCCCGTCCCCACCAGCGGCAGCGCTCCGGCTAGGCCGAGGCCGCCCTTGCCGCCGAGCTTGCCGAGGCGTCGCCCTTGGCCACCGGCCATGTTCATGAGCCGGCCACCGAGCTCCAGGGGAATCAGCGCTGCTAAGCCGACGAGGCCAGCGAAAAAAATCGCCCGCAGGATCGCGTTGGCACCCGAATCATCACCAGGAATCGAATCGGCCAGCGGCTTGATCATCGAGGTACCGATGAATAGGACGACGAAGGCGACCGGGGCCATGTAGACCCACTTTATCCAAGTCTGCATGATTTTTTTCGCTTCTCCGCGCGTGATCGGCAGCACTAAAGCGAGGAACATCACCGGCGAGGCGGCTGCCAGTAGCCAGAGCATCATGATGCGAATGATGAAGAAGAACAGGAGGATCAAGAGGGCGATCAAGACGATGATCGCGGCGACCAGGAGCACCACCGCTGCTCCGAACGAGGTCTGGCTCTGGCTGCTGGTAAGGTCGGCATTGAATCCGCCGACCGTCGTAATCATCTGTTCCGCCTGGTTAGCGAAGGGGCTGGCCAGGACGTAGGCGCTGTTATTGAGGATAGTGGCGAAAAGCAGCGAGAAGTTGACGGCCAGCACGGCGAAGACGAGCAGCGGCAAGGTCGAACGGATGGAGAACTTATTCTGGTCGATGCGGAGCATGGTGGCGAGCGAAATCACCACCAGAATCAAGACGAAGAGGATGTTGACGAGATTCCGGAGCACCATCCAGGCCGTGGAGAGGCCGGAGATGTCGCCCATGTTGCCGAGGTCCATCGTCCAGCGCAGGGCACTGACGATCGAAGCGTTCAGGGAGTTGATGATCTCGGCGACCTTCTTGACCGCTTTCGCAAACGGATCGTTGTCATTATCGCGATTGAAAAGCCCGTCCTTCGAGACTTTATTGAGTTCCGGGCTCATCGCCTCCTTGGCCCAGCCGTCTTTCTGGAACAGGTCATCGTTCGCCTTCTGATCCAAGAGATCCTTCGCCAGCGTCTTATCGCGAAAGTTCTCCAGGTCGGCGACCGCCGGGTCTACTTCCAGCCCGGCCGGGGCGTCGCCGATGACGAAGCCGGAAAAACCCGGGGAATCGGTCGTCTTGCGGTAGACGAAGGCGAGCGGCACGTTGGCGGCCGGGGTCTTGCCGTCCAGCGTCGGCTTGAAGTAGTAGTCCCACGTATTATTCCCCTTGTCGCTATTGGTAGACCGGACGTAGGCCAGGCGGAAGGTGACCGGCCCCTTGGCCGACTCGACGGTAATCGACACATCCTTGGCAGACGTGTTCTCACCCGGATTGGAGGGCTTGGTCGACCACTTCGATTCCGGGACCAACTGTTCGCCGAAGAACTTCTTGGCCGTGTCATTATTAGTGACCGCGCGCAGGTCTTGGGCGGTGATGGCGGCTCGCACCGGCTGCGGCAGAATCGTCACGACCAGCATCAGCGTCACCACGGCGGCTGTCAGGCGTCGACAAAAAAGTCCCTTACTGTGTTGCTGCTTCATGGTGGTGTGCCGAATGAAAGATTCCATTGTACTCCTGGCGGTTTCGGGCGTCGAGCGCGTGGCATGTCTGTCTGCGGTAGCCGCGACGAGCAGCCTTAACCAAGCGACATTTTTACGCTTCCTCTTTGGTGCCGCTTCATGACGAGGAGACATTTTTCCGAACGTCAAAAGCTCTTAACTATGGCACAGTTAAGGTAAAAAGTCAACAGCTTGGGTACAGTCGTAAGTCGGTGTTTGCCACCTACGAAAAAGCAAGGGAGGTAGCAAGACGAGTTTCTCTCAACCGTCGCTTACTTGGAAGATCCGGTAAGCCGATAATTGTCAACGGCCGTTTGTATTTCCTGCTTAAGGCCCGGTAGATGACCCATGGGTCTTGTAATTTGTCACCGCTTGTTCTATTTCCTGCTTACGAGGAAGGTCATGATCGTAAAAGCCGTTATTCAAACCATGCTCTAGACCCTCAACGAGGCCTTCACGCTCGACGTCCTCTGAAACGAAGGTACGAGAGGTCTTGCGGTCAAGTAGGGCGTTGACCTGGGCGCCTTGCATACCCTTCAGCTGGGCTCCTGCGGCGCGACGCCTGGGCGCACTGTGGTGTGGCTTCAGGGAATCCGCCATATGCTCGAACTTGAAGTGTTTCGCACTGGTCGGATCGGCGGAAGCCATCGCGGAGGTAACGATGCCTTCGGAGGTTGGGGAAAGCTCTTGGTTTGGGCCGAGACCGGCCAACATCGGGTCGACATTTTGCATGAACTTGTTATTTCCGGCCTCAAACTGCTCGTTCCTTAGTGAATTGGAGGGCATCTTATCGAGGTACTCTTGTGTTAGCAGGCCCTTTTGGGCAAGAAGTCGGCCGGCGGCCTGTCGTCCCTCTTTGGTCCGGGCTAGCGAGGCGGCACCATGCTGTCCAGCGGCTGTAAGCGCGCCATGCTCACCATTGGCAATCTGACGCTGTTCGGCGATACCGATGCGCCCGTCTTTAGAAATATCGCTGGCGAATTTATCAACGACTCCGGCGTGTTGAGCAGCTACCGTCGCCGCATTCCCGCCGGTGACCGTAGAGGCTACGCCACGACCTAAGCGGGTACCTCCCAACATGTTCGAAAGGCGCGCCTGTGAAGATGCAGCGCCAAGCTGCGCCGCCTGCTTCTGGTTAGCTTTTCGAGCCTCTAACGCGGCGCCACCCTGACGTGCGAACTTCATTGGGTTCTTGCTACCGCCAGCTGCGCCGACAGCTGCGCCGACGCCGAACTTGCCGAGACCTTTACCGCCCATCTTGCCACCCTTAGCGGCGCTGCTCATGATTTCCCCGCCGAGCTTCAAGGGAATCGTCACGGCGGCGTAGCAGGCGCCGACGAAGACGCCGATCTTTAAGATCCAACTCGGGTCGGAGATACCGGCATCATTCTGGTTGCCGCCCCCGCTGATCAGTTCCGAGGCGACAAACAAGATCATAAAGGCGATCGGCGCCATAAAGATCCACTTCACGGCGTTCTTCCACCACATCCCGGAAAGAGACCGCGTTACCGGCAACACCATGAAGAAGAAGACGAACGGCGAGAAGGCGGCGATGATCCAAATCACGACGATGCGGACGATGAAGACGAACAGCAGGACCGCCAGGGCGATGATGACGATGAGCAGCGCGATCATGCCGACGATGAACTGCCCGAAGCTGCCGCCGGTCTCGACGAGGCTGCCGCCAGCCGGCGGGTCGGTAATCAAGGCAATCGATTGATTCAAGAACGGCTTGGAGAGGATGTAGGCGAAATTGACCATAATCTGTACCAGGAGGAAGCTGAAGTTGACGGCGATGACCGCGAAAACCAGACGCGGCAGGAGGGAACGCATGCCGTATTTGTCGGTATCGACCCGCAGGATGTTGGAAAAAGCGATGACGATCAAAATGACGACGAACATCAGGTTGACCAGCGTCCGGAAGGTCTCCCAAGCACCGACCAGTCCAGGGTTTTTGGACAGGCTCCCGATGTCGACGATGCCGGTAATCCAGCCGACGATGACCTTTAAGACCGTTTCCATGCCACCGGCGATCAACCGTTGGACGTCCTTGATGATATTTCCCAGCGCACCGTTGTCGGTGGTGCAATCCTGGCCCTCGAGATTATATTTCTTCTTCAAGTCGTTTATTTTCTTGTCATCGCCGGGATCATCCGGCAAGCTTTCCGGTTCGTTGATATCCTTATCGTCGACGCTCGAGATATAGGAATTTTCACTGAGGTTCTGGACCTCCGAGCACTCCCCGTTAAAGACCAGCCGTGACTTGTCTCCTCCGTCGTCGCGGCTCCATTTGAGAACCTTAATCTTCGGGTTGTATTCTTGTTCGAAAATCCAGATGATTCCTTGCTTGTCGAGGGTGAATCCTCGCTCGAGGTTGCTGCCTTCCTTGCGGTACTGCACGCCGGCCAGGACGAAGCGCACCGTGCCGCCGGATTTGTTGGCCTCGGATTGGTCACCGTTGTCGTTCGTCCACTGCACCCACGGGTTGCATTTGAATCTGGTCAGTGACTGGGCCGTCTTGCCGTTAGGCTCCTTGCGCAGAACGAAGCCGCTCTTACCCTCGTCGTAGTAGTACCGGACGTCGATTTGGTTGTCTCGGCTCTCCACCCCAAAGAAATCCCGCGCCTGTTCGACGTTGGAAATCGCTTGCAACTTTTTCTTCTGCTCGGCCGCGCCGGCGAAGCCTTGGTTACCAGCGACGCATTGCGGTTCTTTTCCGCCCTCATCGCTCGCGGCTGGCGGGGGACTCGCGGCCGAGACCGGACTCGCCTGGAAGACGGGTGTAGCCAAGATCAGCACGGCCAGGGCGGTGGCGGTGCCGGCGAGGAGGATTAAAACGAACGGGTGTAGGAGACGTTTCATGTGTGTTTACGAAATTACGAAATCATAGCAAAAAACGCCCTAAAAGTCAAGGTCACGGCGACTCCATGCGAATCTGGGGTGAACGAGTTTTTTAGGGCGAAACCTCCCCGAGGTGTCGGCCTTGTAAGGTCACTCCCGTCCCGCACCCAAGTAAGTCCAGGGCAAACTCAGTGGGAATCTGACGCTCCCGTTGGCGAACTGGCGTCATCGACGAGGTACATGACTCCAGAGCCACGTATCCTTAGCCTGAAACGATTTCGTGAGAGGAAGACCTATCGCTGGGCCAGCGCTTGGCGATTGACGCGCCGTCGGGTGTAGGCCTTGTAGATTTCGCGACCCCCGAACCGAGCCAGTTCGAAAGCGGGATAGGTGAGGGCGAGCGGACCGAAGATGCTGGCGCCGATGGCACTTCCGACGAAGATCGCCCCGACCCGGGCTTGATCTCGTGGCCCGCCTTTACCACGGAAGTTGTGCCAAGTTCGCTTCAAGTTACCCGCGAGACCTTCCTGGAAGATCGCTCTGTCCTTGTCGGTAACCTGGCCCTCGAAGTCTGGATTGCCGGTTCGCAGGATCTTCCGGTACCGCTCGCGGGCCTGCTGAAACTGCTGCGCGGTCGGTACGTCCCGCTCGCCCGCCGCCTCGAACGCCAAGCGCTCCACGATGTCGCGTCGGTCGGCTTGCAGGCGCTCGACCGTTTCTGGCCGAAGGATTGATTCCTGCGCGGCCGCAGCATCTGCTTGGAGCTCCGCGCCCACCTCTCTGATGATTGACTCATCGAACGGAACCATGCTCTCAGTACCGTTCCGGCCGGCCAGCTGCAGGGCGGCAGCGTAGCGGAGCTCGTCGGTCAGCTCTCGGACCCTGAACCGTTCGGCCGGCGTAACGTCAGCGAGAAATGCCTCGAACCGCCTCGGGCCATCAGCGGCCTCTTGCCATTGCCGCCGGATATCCGCGGCGCGCTCGATTGCCTCGGGACTGGCTGTCTTGGCGTCCCAGCGCTCAACGATATCTCTCTGCTCTTCAGGCGAGAGCGGACGTTCATGGCTAGCCGCGTAATCCTCAGCGTCGAGACGTCGTGCTTCTTGATAGAGCTCGCGGGCTTCGGCCTCTGCCTGACGTACCGTGGCGTCCTGGAGGTCCTTCGAAAAATTGTCGAAACGGACGCGGCGGTCATACTGGACACGCTCTTCATCGCCGAGCTTCGCCTTCTCCTCCTGCTCCACTAGTGTTTCGGTGGTGTAGGGACGGAGCGCCCAACGCTCACCTCTGACGTGGTTCAAATACTTCTTTTCCGGCCACCTTTGCGTCACCTCGTGCGTTACTTCGCCTGCTTCGGTCGGAGTTAGCTCACGTCCCTTGATCGCCTCGAGGTCGCGGATCGCGTCTGCCGTTTGCAGCGCGAGGGCGTCACCGACCAGCGAAGAGGCATCCTCGAGCATCTCAGCTGGCGCCGGCTCCTTGCTGTATTGCTCCTTCCACAGGGTGGCCAGCTCGTCGGTCGTCATCTCGCGACCTCCCTCCAGCTCTTTCTGCCGATGGTCTAGAAGGCCCAACCATCGGGCTTCCATCTGTAATTCGTAGGCGAAATCGTCCTTATCGGGGGCGCTTTCCGGAACCGGTTCCGGGGGCGGAGCTTCGGGAGAGGCGGCCTCAGTCGTTTTTTCCACTTTCGGGTCACCCAGCGCATGCAGGGCGTCGGCTGGCGCGATCTTGTAGCGCTCCTGTTCACCCTCTTCTTTTCCGTAGAGGTGGGCGGTCGCGCGTTGCTCCCGGTCCTCCACCTCCTGCTCGTTGAATTCGACGCCTTCTTCGCCCAAACGCGCGATTCGTTCCCGCACCCCAGCCAAGGCCCGACTCTCGGCCAACAGGTGGGCATCATCATACAGTTCCCACGCTTCCCGCCAGGCGGCGTCTTCGTCCAACTGACCCGTGGTATCGGGAGTGCCGGGGTTTGCCTCCGGCGCAGGTTGGTCGTCCGGTACTGCCTCAGGCGGCGTAAATTTTCGTTCTGATTCGCTCATATAGTTGTACAAAAATTGCTTTAGTATAGCAAAATATTGACCATCTGTCAATGACGACAGACCGCCAAACTTATTCAGGCGTACCTCCGCCAAGTGAGAATAAGATTCCCGCCGGCGCGGGAATGACAAACGGAGCTCTGACGAGGTGCCACCTCGTTTTGACCAACAAAAAAAGGCTCCGCGCGGGAAGCCTCTTTTTGTACTGAAGCCCGCTTCCCGTTAGGAAGAGACTTGGTATTTGCTGTTGACGTTGAGCACGGTTCCCAGCAGGACCTGGACGAGCAGGAAGGCGATGAAGATGATAATCAAGCCTAAGACGGCGTAGAGAATCGTCTTCTTGGCGCCCTCGACCTGGTCGGGGTTGCCTGCGGAGACGACGTAGCGGAAGCCTCCGATGATCAGGAAGAGGACCGCCACCGCACCGGCGAATAGCAAGAGGCCATTGATGACGACCCCCAAGATATTACCGAAGTCGTTGGATCCGACAGGGTTCGGCACCTTCGGTCTCTCAACGGCCTGCGCCGTACCAGCCGTGACCAGGACCGCACTTACCGCGTAAAGTAGATTGCGTAGTTGTTTCATGTGTTTCACCTCCTTTCCGAAAGCGTTTAAAAACGAGTTAAATGTTAGTACCGCCGATTTGTTTCGCAACCGTCCAGAAAATAGCGTAGGAAGCCATCACGACCACTAATCCTATCACAGCGTAGAGGAGGGTCTGGCGCGCCGCCTTCTGCTGGTCAGGATTACCGGACGAGGTAATCATCCGGTAGCCGCCGATGATGATGAAGAGGACAGCCGCGACCCCGGCGAATTTCAAGAGGGTATCGATCAGGTTCGGGATGATGTTCGAGGCATCGGCCGGGACGCCGAAGTTGCCATTGACCGACTGGGAGACGGTGCGGCGGGAGCCCAGGACGTCCTGGAGCAAGGTGACGATCGCGAAGGCGCTGAGCGTCAGGATGAAGCCCATAATCGCCCAGGTCAGACCGCCCTTCGCCTTCTCGACCTTTTCCGGGTTGCCGGCCGAGAGGACGTATTGATAGCCGGAGATCACGATGAAGAGGGCGCCGATGGCAGCAGCGAAGGCCAGCAGGAACTGGATTACCCGGACCAGGATGTCCTTGATGTCGTTAAGGCCGGTCTTCGCCGGGTCCGTATTACTGATCAGCTTGAAGGCGGCCGCGGCAGGTTCCGGCCACGCCACCGTCGCGGCGGCGAACAATAAGGCGCCGGCGACGGGCAGCGAATTAACAAGCCGTGTCTTCATCCAAGCCCCGTATCGAAGCTTAATGTCTGACCGAGCAGGGCAATGATCGCGACCGACGAGTACGCGACCAGTACGCCGAAGACGGCATAGAGCAGGCTGCGTTTGGCTTTCTCGACGAGATCCGGATTGCCCTGCGAGACGATGTAGCGATACCCGGAAAGGACGAGAAAAAATGTCGCGATGACCGGCAGGAAAATAATCAGCGTCCAGTAGATTCCGCCCCGTCCGGAGAATAACGACTGTAGGTCGTCGTACTTCGTCTCCGAATGGATCCGGGCAGCTTTGGCCGGCGTCGCTGCCAGCAGCGCCGCCGCCAAAAAGACTAGTTTGGAAAGTCGGTGTCTCATCTCAGCCGCCTGGTTTGGTGAAGTTGATGTCGCCGCAGTTATTTTCGCATTTGGTGGTATCGGGGTTGATCGTATTCAGGATCAGCGCCGCCAGGATCAGCAATCCGAGACCGATCAAGGCTTGTTCCAGGACGTTCTTGGCATCGGCCAGTTTTTCGGGGTCGCCGTAGGAGGTCATGTAGCGGTAACCGGAAAAAATCACCATGATCACGGCGAGGAGCCCGCCGAAGATCGCCGACCAGGTGTAAATCGCGTCGACGTAATCGACGACCGAACTGTCGCGCACCTTCTTCCCGGTGACCGGGTCGGTGCTCTTGGCGGTCGAGCTATCCTGCTCCTTGCCGACCTTATTGTCGGTCTTGCGCTTGTCGGCGTCTTGCTTGGCTTCCCTGGCTTTCGTTTCTTCCTTCGATTCTCCTACCTCGTTAAACCTGGTGGGGATACTAATGGCGGCGAGCGCGGTATTTGGCGCGACTAGACCATCCACTTCCAGGGTCGGGGTGGCCGGGATGAGGGCGAGCAGCGTCGCCGTGACGGCCAGGAGAGCCAGCCAACGGACGTTCAGGAATGTGCCATAGCGTTGCATAAAGTAACAAAATAATTGGCTAAGATTACCACATTAGGCCCAATTTGTCAACATGTAAAGGTGCTAGCTGCCGGAACCCTTGAGCTCTCGCAGCACGTTCGTCTGTTGGTTGGCGGCCGCGTCGATCGCCCGCTGCGGGTCTTCGCCGCCCACCACTTGGTTGATCATCCCGACGAAAATCGGATCGGCCTGCAGGTACTCGCCCTTATACCAGGAGACCGCCGTTTCGTTCTGCTTGTAAATCGCGGCGACGTTGCCCCCGGTCGAGATGTCTTTCCGGCTGGAGACGCGCTGCGCCTTGTCCAAATAGTCGTCGAGGTGGCTCTTGTCCGCCGCGAAGCGGATGAAGTCCCAGGCCTCGGTCTGATGTTGGCTGCGCTTCGCGACTACTTCCGTCAAATAGCTCGCGTAATTGACGGGATCCTGTCCGCCGATTTGCGGGGCGGGGTAGACCGAATAGGTCAGGTTCGGATTCAGGCGTGTCAGCGCCTGGACGGTGTAGGAATACCCTAAAAGCATCGCCGTCTTACCTTGGGCGAAGGCGGAGACAGCGTCGCCTTGCTGGGCGTTCCAGGCGTAGCAGGGGTTACCGGGATCGGCGAACGAGGTATAGAACTTCAACGCCTCGGTGCCCAGGTGGATGTCCTTGCCTTCGACTTTTTGCGTCAGGTTGTACGTCGCTTGGTCGTGGTTGTCATTGACCATTGTGGTGCGCTGTTGCAGCATCATCAGGGCCAAGATATCCGCCGACCGGCTGACGTTGCCGGTGCCCAGGGCGATCGCCGACTGGTTGAAGGTGTTGCCCTGGCGATTATTGAGCTTAGCGAGCATTCCCGGTTTCGCCGGGTCGACCGGCTTCCCGGCGACACAGCCACCCTTGCCGACCAGGTCCTCCCAGGTTTGCGGCGGATCATACAGCTCGGCGCGACCGGTCAGGGTAGTGTTGACGAACAACCCCAGGGAATCGATCGCGTAGGGGAGACCGTAGATCTTGTTATCGATGACGTTGTCCTGGGCCGCCACTTTGAAAAAGGTCCGGTTGTACTCATCGACACTGAGCATGTCGTCCGGCATCGCCGTAATCTTGTCCTGGTACTTCGGCACCCAAGCGTTGCCGATCGAAAAGAGGTCCGGGCCGCGGCCGGCGGCCAGCGCCTCGAGCAGTTTTTTCTCGTAGTCGGCGTAATCGAGCTTCTTATACTCGATCTTGATGTTGGGATGCTCTTTCTGGTAGTCGGCGATAATCGGGTCGAACGTCTCCTTGTCGTCGAAGACGCGCCAATAGGTCAAGGTAATGTTGCCGGAGCCGACCTTTGATTTCTGATTTTTCTTATTCTTGTTGCCGCCGCTGATCGCCAAGGTCACGATTAAGAGCAGGATTACGACAAATCCGATGACTGCTCCGATAATCAGTTTTCGACGATCCATGGGTAAGTGTTTGTTTTAGCACTAAAGGTGATTCGAAGCTAGTCTAGCACGCCTGTGCCAAGGCAGGCTAGCGCGCCTTGCTCTACTGTTCCCCCGTCCTTAGCCTTGCGCCTATCCCCAAGCCCACTTCCGTCAGCCCCCACGAGGCCGGGGCGGGGAGTTTTTGAAGGGCGACACCTTCTGAAGGTGTCGCCCTGACGAGCAGCCATCCCACGATTCCGGTTGCCTGGCCCGGACTCTGGCGTGTCGTCCGTGCTCTGATCTGTCGCAGTGGCAGGACTACTTCTGTTTCGAGCCAGGTACGACCTGTGCTCGGAGAAACCCGAGCTCTTCGCCACGCTTCAGTCTCACGGTTGACATATTTTTGCTCCCTCGGCTATAATCACTCCGTCCCCGCCTGCAGTCGAGAACCCAGAGGAGAGTCCCATGAAAGTTCGTAAAGCAGTCATTCTAGTCGCCGGTTTCGGCACGCGTTTCTTGCCTGCTACCAAGGCGACCCCGAAGGAAATGTTTCCTTTGGTCGATAAGCCGGTCGCCCAATACGCCGTCGAAGAGGCTGCGGCCGCCGGCATCGAAGAAGTCATTTTCGTCACCGGCCAGGCTAAACGCGCCATTGAGGATCATTTTGATCGGAATTTCGAGCTTGAGTACTTGCTTGATAAAAAAGGAAAACATGAACAATTGGCTCAAGTAAGGGAAATATCTGAGATGACGCGTTTTGCCTACGTGCGTCAGAAAGAAATGAAGGGCTGGGGCCATGCCCTACTGCAAGCGCGCATGCTGGTGGACGACGAACCGTTCGCGGTGATGCTGCCGGACGACGTTTTCACCGGCAGCGTACCGGCGATCGGGGAGTTAATCGAACGGTACGAAGAATTCCAAGCGTCCATCGTCGGCATGCTCGAGGTGCCCGAAGCCGACGTCCACCGCTACGGAGTCGTCGCTGGTGAAGAAGTGCGAGAGGGCGTTCTGAAGATGTCAGATATCGTCGAGAAACCGGCCACCAAGAAGGCACCGTCTCGCTACGCGGTGATGGGCCGCTACATTTTGACTCCAGACATTTTTCCGTTGTTGGAAAATCTCTCGCCGGGCGCCGGAGGCGAGATTGTCGGTACCGATGCCATCCGGCAGTTAATCCAGGAAGCACCGGTGTACGCTTCTCAGATGTCCGCCCGCCGCCATGATGCGGGGGAGAAGCTCGGCTATCTGAAGGCGGTCGTTGAAATCGCTCTGGAGCGGGACGACCTCGGCGATGACTTTCGCACGTTCTTGAATGAACGTCTCCAAAAATAGCTTTGCTCGGCGCGGTATGGGCCCAGGCTTGGTTTCAAGCCGTCGCCGTGACCCGGTCGAATACTACCGGCATGTCGAGAAGACCGGTGGCGACGGCGCCGATGACTTTCGGTGTGCCGGTCGTCAGATAGGTCGTCTGACCCTGGTGATGGTCTCGAAGAAGCCCCCGGGCAGCCAGAACGCGTTTGACTTGGCGCGTTACCGCTCCGCCCGAGTCGAGAATCGTTAAGGTCGGACCAGCCACTTTTTGTAGTTCACTCCGAATCAGGGGAAAGTGCGTACAGCCAAGGACGAGTGTGTCGGCACCGAGCTCCGTCGCTTGCCGCAGCGTTTTCTTGAGCGTTGCCGTAGAAATCTTTCCGCGCTCGATCATCGCGACCCAGTGATCACACACTAAATCCAAGACTTCCACGTCGCGTGCGTAAGCCGCTTTCAATTCGGCGTAGTAGGGGCTGACCAGCGTACCACTCGTGGCACAAACGGCGATCGTGCCGCTGGCGGTTATACCAGCGGCGGGCTTGATCATCGGGATCACGCCGACGATCGGTAACGCCGGGAATTCGCTCCGCAGGTGGGCAATCAAAGCAGTCGTGGCCGTATTGCAGGCGATTACCAATAGCTTGATACCGTGCCGATGCAGGAGTCGGGCGGCCTCCATGATCAACTTTTCAATTTCGTCCGGCGTCTTATCGCCGTACGGCAGATGGTAGTGGTCGCCGAGATACCGAAAATCCTCCTGCGGCAGAAGGGACTTGAGGGTCTGAAGGACGCTGAGTCCTCCGATACCGGAGTCGAGCACGCCAATTGGCAACGCAATTGTTTCACGTGAAACAATCGGCCGTGCCGTACCCGCCTTCGTATCGTCTGTCACCATGTCACCTGGCCGTGATTGTTTTTTATCTGCTTCAATCGCGGGGGTGCGTATTTTTTTACGCTCCTCTGGGGCGGGGTCGGGCGAAGCAATTGTTTCACGTGAAACAATTGCGGCGTCTCCGCTCGTCAGTTCCCGCAAGCGGTGGCGTATTTTCGCCTTATGGCCCCGTTCCGTCGGTTCGTAGTAGCGCGCCCCGACCAGCTTTTCCGGCAAGTGATCGTGCGAGACGCGCTGATCCGGTTGATTATGGGCGTACTCGTACCCCTTCTTGTAGCCCTCGTCTTTCATTAGCTGGGTGGGGGCATTCCGCAGGTGAAGCGGCACCGGTAACGAGCCGGTGCGACGCACTTCGCCGAGCGCCGCCTCGATCGCTTTGTAGGAAGCGTTACTCTTTGGCGCGGCTGCCAAAAACGTTACTGCTTGGGCTAAATTAATGCGGCATTCCGGCAGGCCGATCAGCCGGACCGCCTCCATCGCCGCGTTAGCGACCAGCAGGGCGTGTGGGTCCGCGTTTCCGACGTCTTCCGAGGCGAACACGACCATCCGGCGGGCGATAAATACCGGATCTTCGCCGGCGTCAATCATCCGCGCCAGGTAGTAGACCGCGGCGTCCGGATCGCTGCCGCGCATACTCTTGATGAAGGCCGAGATGACGTTGTAATGGTCTTCGCCGGATTTGTCGTAGCGAGCGGCTTTCCGCGCCAAAACCGCTTCGATTGTTTCACGTGAAACAATTTGATTCTTGGTGGTGATTTCGCCGACTACTTCGAGGGCGTTGAGCAGGCTGCGGGCGTCACCACTCGCGGCGGCTATCAAGAACGATTCAGCCTCAGGCTGGAATTTCAGTCGTTGTTTTCCCAGGCCATGCTCGTCGTCGGCGAGGGTTTGTGCCATGATCGCGCGCAAATCCGGTTCGCTGAGTTCTTCGAGGCGGAAAACGTGTGCTCGGGATAACAACGCGCTGTTGACCTCGAAACTGGGGTTTTCCGTCGTCGCGCCGATCAGGACCAGGGTGCCGGATTCGACGTGCGGCAGGAGCGCATCCTGCTGCGACTTGTTCCAGCGGTGGATTTCGTCGATAAAGACGACCGTGTGCGTCTGCAGACGGAGGTTCCCCTGAGCTCGTTCGATGATTTTCCGTAAATCGGCGATGCCGGCGGTCACGGCCGAGAGCGGTACGAAGTCGGCCTGCCAGTGACTGGCGATCAGGCGGGCTAAGGTCGTCTTACCGGTGCCGGGCGGACCCCAGAAAATCAACGAGGTCAGCTTTCCCTGTTCGATCAGTCGGCGGAGGGGCTTGCCCTGGGCCAAGATGTGCGCTTGACCGACGAAGTCAGTCAGCGTCCGCGGCCGCATGCGGTCGGCCAACGGGGAGGGATTGAAGGTCATAGTATGATTCTATCTCCCGAGAGCCTTTCGGGAAAATATTCATGTTTAATCAGGGTCTTCCTGCAGAATCAGGCAGGACGGAAAACTGAACGTCTCCAGCCGCACGTCCAGCAGGATTGGGTTATCGGTTCGGCATCAGCTCGAAAGCAATCCCTGCTCGAAGCTCCAGCCTCCGCAGAACGCTGTAAGAAAACGTGCTTACTCGGTCGCTTGGACTTTGATGACTTTCTTTTTCGCCTTGGACGACTTCGGCAGTTGCACGGTCAGGACACCATGTTTATAGCTGGCGGTGGCTTTTTCTACCACGCAGGCTACCGGCAGCTGGACCAACCGGCTGAAGGCACCCCAGTAGATTTCCTGCTCCACGACGTTATTTCCTTGTTTCAGGTGTTCGGCAATCCGCTCGCCGCTGATCGTCACGGAATCCTCGTCACCGGTGATTTCGATCTGGTCGGGGTGGACACCGGCGACCGGAGAGACGATTACGACATGACTATCGGTCTGGTAGACATCGACGGCAATTTCACCGAGCTCATCATTGTCCGAATCATCACCTAAGTCTTCCGGCTGATCCGGCGCCGTCTCAAGCGATAGATTAAGCTCGTCGGCGACCACTGGGTCGGTGCCGCCGAAAAAATGGGCGACTGAATCGGATTTTTTTGCCATGAACGTCCCTCCTTATATCATCTCTACTCTAGCTTCCAGGCGTCCGACCGGTCAAGGACGGCGGCCATCCCACCCTCGGGTACTTGACAATGTGCGAAAAAAGCGCTAATATAAGGTAATTTTGAAACACAAAAAAGCATGTTAAAGTATCTAATCGTTATCGTTTTCTTTCTCTCGCTGGCCGGGGGCGTCTCGTATGCTTTGTTCGCGCAGTCGCGGAAAGCCAAGCCCGTCCAAGCAGTTGCCATCCCTTCGTACCAGCCGAAAGCAGACAACCGCGGCGTCTTGCCAAACAAAACCGCGACGCCGCCCACCACCGTTAGTGCCACGACGCCGACGATTAAGGCGGAGATTCCGACGGAGATTCGCGACGGCAGCCTGGTGAGTGGAATCGGCGCCGCCAACGGCGGCCTGCTAAATTATCGCCTGAAAGGCGTCCAAACCGGCCAAGTCGCCGAAGGGACGTTCAAGGTATCGAGCGATACCGCGGCCGCGTTTTCCTTCACGGTGACGTTCGAACGCGAAGCGACGGCGGGTGAGAAAGGCTCGCTGGAGATTTATGATGCCGCCGGTCACCGTCAGGTCCAAGAGGTAACGATCCGATGAGCACCCTGAAGCGTTTCGGGTTCGGATTGGTAATCGTCCTGGCGGCGATCGCCGTGAGTGCCGTACCATCCCACGCCGATGCCGCCACCCCTAAGACGCCGATTGACTCGGCCTACGTCAGCCGCATCATCGACGACCAGGTGTTCACGAACAAGAATGCGATGAGTGCCGCCGAAATCCAGAACTTCTTGAACGCCCGGGTGCCGAACTGCCAATCTGGCTACACTTGCCTGAAGAACTATCACGATCCGCTTGACCCGGTGCCCGGTCGGACCGCCGCCCAGTTGATTTACGACATGGGCCAAGCCCTCGGTCTCAACCCGCAGGTGATTCTAGTGACCCTGCAAAAGGAGCAATCGCTGGTCAACGACGACTATCCCTACGCCAGCCAATACCAAACGGCGATGGGGTACGGTTGCCCGGACGGCGGCTCGTGCGCGACCGAATACTTCGGGCTCTACAACCAAATCCGCCTCGGCGCGACGGCTCTGCGCGCGGCGCAGTATCGTTCCTGCGGCGACTACAGTTCCATCCCGGGCTGGTATAGCTGGTTCCCGACGGAACTGCAGCGCGGCCAGACGACCAACGGGGCCGTCAACCCGTACCGTCTCGACCAGACGAACACGACCATCGGTACCTGCGCCACCGGCGCGCTCTACCTTTACACGCCGCACCGCGTCGACGGCGCCTGGATTTCGCGCAGCTATCGCCCGGGAATCGCCGCGACCTACTACTACGGGAACTATAACTTTGTCACGATTTGGAAAGGCTGGTTCGGTTCGACCTGGGGTGATCCGTACCGCGCCCAGTGGGTCAGTCAGACCGGGGGGTCGACGATGATCGCCGGCACCGCCCAAACGGTGACGATGACCTTCAAGAACACGGGCAACCAGACGTGGACTCAGAATCAAGTCAAGCTCGGTACTTCGCACGGCCTCAACCGCGCTTCCCAGTTCAGTGGCGGCGCCGGGTGGCTTGCCTCGAATCGGATCCAGATGGTCGAATCTTCCGTCGCGCCGGGTGCCAATGCTACCTTTACCTTCGCGCTGAGTGCCAATGTGCCGCCGGGCAACTATGCCGAGTACTTCCAACCGCTGGTCGAAGGAATCGTCTGGATGGATGACTGGGGCGCCTACTACCCGATCGCCGTCGGTGAGGCGACTCACGCCGCCCAGCTCGTCAGCCAACAGGTTCCCGACATGCTCCCCGGCGGCCTGACTGGCACCGTCACCCTGCGCTACAAGAACGTCGGCCTCTCCACCTGGACGAACAGCGGCGCCACCCCGACGCGTCTCGGCACCGATTCGGCCCAGAACCACGTCTCACCGTTCTACACGCCCGGCTCCTGGGTTTCCAATAATCGCGTCGGCTTGCAGGAGGCGTCGGTGCCGCCTGGCGGGATCGGTACCTTTACCTTTGCCGTGACGGCGCCTAGCGTCGGCCGCTACACGGAAACGCTCAACCCGGTGATCGATGGCGTGGCTTGGATGGACGAACGGGTGACGATCAGCTTCGAGACCGGCGGTACGTACGAGGCGCAATGGGTCGGGCAGTCTGCCTATCCCTTGATTACCGCCGGCCAGACCGCTCCGGTGTACCTCGACTATCGGAATACGGGGACGGCGACCTGGTACAACGACGGTGCCCACGCCGTCGATCTCGGCACCGACAATCCGCGCGATTATGCTTCCCTCGCCGCCTCCGGCTGGCTGTCAGCCAACCGAGCCGCTACCTTTGCCGGCAAAGTGGTGAACGGTTCGCTCGTTTCCTCCGCGACAATCGCGCCGGGTGAGACCGCGCGCTTCGCCTTCACCGTCGTCGGCCCGCCCGCCGGTGACTACCAAGAGTACTTCCGGTTGGTGGCCGAAGGACGGGCCTGGTTCGGGACGGCCGGCGTCTACCAGCACCTCAATACGGTGCCGCGGTATGGGGCGACCTTCGCCGGCCAGAGCTACCCGAGCAACCTGACCCTCGGCGCCGGCCAGACGGCCTGGGTGGAATTCCGGAACACCGGTAACCTGCCCTGGGAAAAAGGTGGCGCGAACCCGTTCCGGCTCGGCACCAATCGACCACAAGATTACGCCTCGAGCTTCTATGACAGCGCGGACTGGCTGGCGCCGAATCGCTTGGAGCTTGACCAGGCTACGGTCAATCCCGGCCAAGTCGGGCGCTTCACCTTTACCCTCAAGCCGTCGCAAGCCGGGAATTTCAACGAATACTTCCGCCCGGTCGTCGAAGGCCGCACCTGGCTGCAGGACTGGGGCGTCTTCTTCCCGCTTTCGGTGCAGCCCTAACGCCAAGAGACTGGTTGCGCGTTCGGAAGCTCGTCGATGAGCATTTGCACGATAGCCAGCGGCTCTGGCTCACTACCTTCGGGATAGCCGCGGGTCTCATAGTCCGTTACTTCGCCCTCGTTACTGAGCCGCAGTTTGACCACCGGATGTTGCACAACCGGAGGTGGGCTGTCCCCGCGCTGAATACGTATAGCTAGGCCACCTTCTTCGTGCCTGGCGAGACGGATCACTCGCTCGCCGGCGCCGTTCGTATAAACTTCCTTCGGAAAATACGTGCCGGTTTCTTTGCTCAAAGGAGTGTCGCGCGAGGTGCACAGGACATAAAGCTCCCGGCCCAGTTCTTGATCCGTTGCCTCGGTGTCGAAGCGTTGCTCATACGGTGGTGCGGTTTCCGCCTGTTCTGCGGCCATAAAAACTCCTAGCTAATGGATAATACCCGCGGTTAACTGGATAACGCTATCACATCAGGCTATCCTTCGCAATCTGTTGACACCGTACGTGCACTTGCTACGATAGGGAGTGATTAGCACTCACATGTTTTGAGTGCCAAAATCCAGCAAGCAGTAACTTGGAGGTGTTATGAAAATTTCTCCCCTCGCTGACCGTGTGGTCATCGAACCGATCGAAGAGGACGAAACGTCCGCATCCGGCATCGTCATTCCGGATACCGCCAGCAAGGAACGTCCGCAAAAAGGCAAGGTCCTGGCAGTCGGCCCGGGCAAACTCGGTGACGATAACGAGCGTGTGGTGCCCGAGGTCAAGACCGGCGACGTCGTCTTGTTTACCAAATACGGCCCGACCGAAGTGAAGCTCGACGGCAAGGAAGTGCTGGTCGCGAGCGAGTCGGACATCCTAGCGATCCTGAAATAACCCTCGTCAGTCCTGGGTCGGCGGCCCACGGCTCGGGTGCACCGGCCTCGCGCTCAAGGACAGTCCTTGAGCGGTAGAAACGGAAAACGTCGGTAAGTAACTTAAATAACGAACGCAGTGAGAAACTTCTCGCTCCGCGCGAAGCATAAATAAGAAGGAGACCTCCCTACCATGGCAAAGCAGATTACCTCAGGCGCCGACGCGCGCAACAAACTGAAGGACGGCATCGACATCCTGGCCAACACGGTCAAGGTGACGCTCGGTCCGAAGGGACGGAACGTCGTTCTCGATAAATCGTACGGTTCGCCGGTGATTACCAACGACGGTGTGACAATCGCCAAGGAAATCGAACTCGACAAGGACCACCTCTACGAGAACATGGGCGCCCAGTTGGTAAAGGAAGTCGCTTCCAAGACGAACGATGTCGCCGGCGACGGCACCACCACCGCGACCGTGCTGGCGCAATCAATCGTCACGCAGGGCCTTGATAAGATCGTCAAAGGCTCGAACCCGGTCTCGATTCGTCACGGCATCAACCTGGGATCGTCCGCGATGGTCGAAGAACTTAAGAAGATGAGCCAGGCGGTGAAGACGACCGACGAAATCCGCCAAGTAGCCTCTCTAAGCGCGCAGGACGACGGAGTCGGCCAGGCGATCGCCGAGGCGATGGACAAGGTCGGCCGCGAAGGTGTGGTTACCGTCGACGAAGGCCAGGGCTTCGGTCTCGACCTGGACGTGACGGAGGGCATGCAGTTCGACAAGGGCTACGTCTCGCCCTACATGATCACCAACTCCGACCGCATGGAAGCGGTCTACGAGGATCCGTTCATCTTGCTCACCGACAAGAAGATTTCCAACCTGCAGACGGAACTGTTGCCGATCCTTGAGAAAATCGCCCAGTCCGGCAAGAAGGAACTGGTGATCATCGCGGAGGACGTCGAAGGCGAGGCGTTGGCGACACTCGTCGTCAACAAACTGCGCGGCACGTTCAACGCCCTGGCCGTCAAGGCGCCGGGCTTCGGTGACCGCCGCAAGGAAATGCTGGCCGACATCGCGACCCTCACCGGCGGCACGGTGATCTCCGAAGAGCTGGGTCTGAAGCTTGAGAACGCCGAAATCGACATGCTCGGACGCGCCGCCAAGGTAATTGCTACCAAGGACGACACGACGATCGTCGACGGCAAGGGTGACAAGAAGGCGATCGCCGATCGCGTCGCCCAGCTACGGATGCAGATCGAGAAGTCGGATTCCGACTACGACAAGGAGAAACTGCAAGAACGACTGGCCAAGTTGGCCGGTGGCGTCGCGGTGATCAAGGTCGGCGCGGCCACCGAAGTGGAACTGAAGGAAAAGAAGCACCGTATCGAGGACGCTCTGGCAGCGACCCGCGCCGCGGTGGAAGAAGGCATCCTGCCGGGCGGCGGTGCGGCGCTGGTGCGCGCGGCGAAGGCCCTTGATTCGGTGACGACCTCGACTGACGACGAAAAGATCGGTATCGAGATCTTGCGCCAGGCGGTGCTCGAACCGCTGAAGCAAATCGCCGACAACGCCGGCGAGGAAGGCGACGCCGTCCTCGCCAAGCTGGCTCAGGAATCCGATGCCAAGGTCGGCTACGATGCCCTGCGCGGCGAGTACGTCGACATGTATCAGGCCGGCATCATCGACCCGACCAAGGTGACACGCTCGGCGCTGCAGAACGCGGCCTCGATCGGTGGGCTGATCTTGACGACCGAAGCGGCCGTCGCGGAAATCCCCGAGCCGGAACCGGCCGCGCCGGCGGGCGGCATGGGCGGTGGCATGGGCGGGATGATGTAACTCCGGCCCTCGCTATCAAAAAGACCCGGCGTCAGCCGGGTCTTTTCTTTGGTGAGGCTCCCTGTTCCTATCGAAGCGTGCCATCCGACCGTTCGGATCTGGCGTGTCGAGCGATTTTTCCCTGAACTCACCAAATTGACCTTGACCTTAGGCGTCGGGCGTGGTAAGGTGTTCTAATTTCCTGACGCGTCAAAAACAGTGGCGTGAGGAAACGAATAGCATCGGACTTCTCGCGGCGTTTATCCCGGACCCGATCCGGGGCTCGAAGAATAAACAGCCGAAATCTCGCTCCGCTTGATGAGTAGCGTGTCGGGATCAACACAAAAAATAAAAACCAGGGTATGCACAAGGAACAAGTCTTAAAGATGATGACGGCGACGCTTGACGGGCACACCCGCCTGCGCAGTCGCAACGCCGACTATTGCGACGGCATCAAACATGTCCGGGAGCTGCTCGACCAAACCTTCGATCGTCTCGTCCATCCGGAAGAACTGATCGAATTCTGCGTCAGCATCATTTGCTCGATCCAGCCGGAAGACCCGCAGTTCAACCGGAATCTCTCCGACCTTGAGCAAGGCATCCTGGCGGCGGCGTACTTCGTCTATACGGTCGTCCAGCCGATCGAATACCTGGCCGCGTGACCGCTGAGTGCGTATGCTAAGAGCACACTATTCTGGGCGAGATGATTGACGATTCGCCGGGCTTGGTTCGTACAAAAAGCGAACTCCTGGAGACGAATGTCATCGGTGATGATGAAGGGATTTCTCCACTCGCGCCGCTCGGTCGAAATGACAAAGGGAGCCTCGCGTGGCCGAAACGCCCAAGAGGAGCTCACGCGGAATGACCAAAGGGGAACTGATGCGACAGACAAAAATAGTTGCCACCATCGGGCCGGCCACCGACTCGCCTGCCAACCTTGTCCGACTCCTCGAGCTGGGCGTCAATGTGGTGCGGCTCAATTTCTCACACGGCACCTACGATGAGTACCGCTCGATCGTGCGGACGGTCCGCGCCTACGCCAAAAAAACCGGCCGCCAGGTCGCGGTGATGCAGGACTTGCAGGGTCCCAAGGTCCGCGTCGGTGAAATGGCCGGGGACACGGTTTTATTGAACGGTAGCACGGTCACGATGACCACCGAGACGGTCATCGGCGACGCCAACCTGATCCCGCTCGACTACAAGGGATTGCCGAAAGACGTGTCCAAAGGCGATACGATCCTGCTCGTCGACGGGTTGCTGGAGCTCCGCGTCCTCGCGACGACGCCGAAGACGATCACCGCGAAAGTCATCCATGGTGGCAAGCTCGGTTCGCACAAAGGCATCAACGTACCGTCGGCCTCCTTGAGCCTGCCGTCGGTCACCCCAAAGGATGCCCGCGACCTTAAGTTCGGCGCCGCACTCGGCGTCGACTTCGTGGCGCTTTCCTTCGTCACCTCCGGTGCCGACATCCTCGGCCTGCGCCGTCGCCTGAAACGTTGGAAATCAAACGCCAAGATCATCGCCAAGATTGAAAAGCATGAAGCGGTGGACAACATCGCGGAAATCATCCAGGTGACCGATGCGGTGATGGTGGCACGCGGTGACCTCGGCGTCGAGATCGACCCGACGGACGTGCCGCTCGTCCAAAAGGAAATCATCCACGCCTGTAACCGGGCGTTCAAGCCGGTAATCACGGCGACGCAGATGCTGGAGTCGATGATCAGCCAGCCCCGAGCGACCCGCGCCGAAGTCAGCGACGTCGCCAACGCTATCTTGGACGGCAGCGATGCGGTGATGCTATCAGCGGAGACCGCCACCGGCGCCTACCCGTTCGCGGCGGTGGAGACGATGGCGCGCACGGCCGAGAACGTCGAACAGTTCTTTCTTGAGCATCCCTTCCGCGGTCAGCGTATTTCCAGCCACAAGATTACCACCGAGGCCGTTTCGATCGCCGCTTGCGAAGTGGCCAACGACGTCGACGCCAAGCTGATCGTCGTTCCTACCTACAGCGGGTGGTCGGCGATCGCCGTCGCCCGGCACCGCGTGCGTCGATCGGTTGTCGCCCTGACGGAAAACGAAGCGGTGGCGCGCGAGCTCTGCCTGACCTGGGGCGTTCGGCCGTTCGTCGTCGGCCCTTATCGAAACGTTGACCAGATGCAACGGATCGCCCGTCGCTTCGTGCTCGACCACAAGCTGGCCAAGCGCGGGGAGAAATTCGTCCTGACGGCTGGGGTACCGCTCCACGAGCCTGGCAAGACGAACATGCTCCAGGTACTGACGGTCTAGGGAATCGGTCGAGAATTACTCGAGGCTTCGTTTATTATGACCCGAAAATCTCTCGCCAGGACGTCGGGTTTCGCTGAAATCGACGGACTTTCCAGGCGTAGCCTATCACCGATTTCTTTACCGCAGCCGTGATTTTTGGTAGGTTGTTCAGTAACCAGAATCCTTTGACGGGTTTTGGGGAGCGTTGAAGCTTAACAACTAGATATGTTTGCGTTTTCTCCGTCTACTTGCGTGCAGGATCGAGCGGGTTCAACCCAATCCGCCCGCTCCTGCACACGAATAGGAGGAGGGCTGCGGCTTTCGACTACTCTCTGGGGTCAGCGGCTGTTCAAGAAAGGAGTGCTGATACGGACAAACTGAGTTCGATTCCACCCATTATGTCCGATTGGACGAAAGGAGCACCGTGCCGGACCATCAAGCCTCCGAACGGGGGCTGTCGTGAGCGCGCGGCCTGTCAAACTCACCAGTGTCCTGACGATTGAAGGACTAGAGCTGGTGACTGCAGCTCACCAGGCTGCTGGACATCAAGCGCCGTTCCACGACTACACCAAGCACTATCACTACCCGGACACCGGACCTCCATATGCCCGGAGTACGGCGCTCTACATTGTGGTAGCTGGCCAAGAGAAAGGAGTGCTATTACGCATGCCCGAGGAGAACGATGGGATGGCAGACGTCATCCCCCTGTCGCGAATCCGGCGGCGGACCGAGTCCGGCCTCGCGCCGGGGTACGTCGACGAGGAATTCAGGAGTCAAGCTGAGCCTTCCGCTGGCGAGGCGCTGATTCGCACTAGCGAGCGAATCGAGAGCTGGCTCGGTCACGTATCCCATCTCATCAGCCGCAAGGTAGCTGGGGTGCGGATGTGGATCAATACGATTCTCTGTGCACTCAGCGAAATGCCACCCAGTCCCTGGGTAGACAGATGTCTCGACGAGCTCGTCCAGCTCGAGGCATCCGTCACCTGCTGACCATTAACCGTACGTCCCGAACAAGGCCGCACGTCCCCACGGCGGCCCGTCCCAACGATCTCCGAGGAGGAGATACATGATAGTAGCAAAAGGTCGTCCTCGTCTCGACCTGAGCATCCAGAGACATGTGCCTGACCGCAGGGAGGTTGGTGAGCATACCTGCACGTTTACGCGGCTGGCGGACAGCTGCGCGCACTGCGGGAAGCCGGTCATCCCTCGTGCCGAATCGTCGGAACACATCCGTGCGATCATCGAGAGGGCGCGGGCCAATCTGGCGGATGCCGGCCTGCGTGTTCGCAGCGGACCGACGACAGCCTGACCACCAGGGCGGAGGGGTGTCACGGACGACACCCCGAAGCCGACATTCCGTACAAAGGAAGGCGCATGAGGAGACTCATTAGGGTTGACGACGAGCCCACTACTCGCGACCACGCTGAAGGGCGCTTCGCGAAGGGAGCATCCGTGAAGCGGCACATTGGCGAGGGTGTTAGCCGCCCGGTCGTCCCACCGCCAGGGTTCCGGACGGCGAAGGGATACGGACCGGCGCTGAAGAACCCTGGCGCAGCACCAAGGAGGACGTGATGCCGGAGAACAAGTTCGGCCTCGGTTCGCCGCTACAACCCGACGTGGCCTCGGTAGTGAAGGCTCCTCGGCGTACGACGCGGCAGCGTCGCCGTCAGGCTTTTGATCCGCTGATCCGCCTCAAGCGACAACGTGCCACGAATTTACGTCGGGCTCGCCAGCTCAGCGCCCTGGCCCGCCAGCTCGAAGACGAGGATTCCAAGAAGGCGAGAGAGTTTCATACACAAGCTCAACAGCACCGCGACGACGCCGAATCGCTTCGTCTGCGCTTGCGCGAACTCTCCTGAGCTTCGGCTCTTCCCTTGGTCGCTCGACTGGCACGCACGCCAACGACCCGACCGTTCAACGCTCTATCTTTACAGAAACCCCGCTTTCGGACCTCCACAATGTTCACACGGATGTGTGCATAATGTGGTTCACAAGGTTCGTCGGCGGTTTTTCTTTCCCCTTTTTCTTGAGATTCTCCCTACTATGACTCCGCGTGCGTTACTTATTAGATTATCCTTGTTATGTCACCCTGAACCATGTGCTGAACTTGTTTCAGTATCGTTTCAGGGTCGAGCGCTCAAGGAACCGTATACTGGGAACGTACGGAGAGGTGTCCGAGTGGCTTAAGGAGCACGCTTGGAAAGCGTGTATGCGGGCAACCGTATCGCGGGTTCGAATCCCGCTCTCTCCGCAGGATAGGTGATACTGTGTTGATAAGTATGAAAACAACCTTGAAATTTTTAGCCAACCCATACCTCGTTGCTTTCGTAAGTTTTTTAGTATCCTTACCATTACTCCCCTGGGACTTGGAACCAATTGAATATATTGCGTCGATTCCCTTTGTTTTTGCGATATTCTCGTTACCATTCGTATTGCTTTCGGTTTTTACCCGCAAGCAAGTTGCCAAGCCCAAAACACGTTATCTGCTAGTTGGCCTTTGGTTCGGGGCCATCGCCACTGCGTCACTGCTTACCGTTTCAATTCTGACGGATGATTCATCGACGGGTGCCTTAGGTTTTCTAATCCTTCCGATTATGTCGCTTGCGGGAGCTGCTATAGGATACTTAGTGGCCTGGTTACTGGGCGTTTGGTTGGCAAGGGCTAAAAAGTTCTAGACCCACCTGCTCCGCAGGATATAAACGTCTCAAAAGACCCACCCACCTAGTACCCGATGAAAACCACAGCCACCATCACCTGTCCATTTTGTGGGCATAAAAAAACAGAGACGATGCCCACGAACGCCTGCCAGCACTTTTACAAGTGTGAGCAGTGCGACAAAATACTCTCCCCTAAAGCCGGGGACTGCTGCGTGTTCTGTTCCTACGCTGATTCCAAGTGTCCGCCTAAGCAGGAAGAACAGGCTCGCTAAGTTTTGGGCACATGGGTGCTCGGCGTGAACAAAAAGTAGCCGATCACCAGCATGACGAGAGCGGTCAAGATGTACCAGAACCATTTTCGCTTAAGCAAGTTGCGCATTGTCCGCTCACGCTATCATCAAAGTTAGCTACCGACAATAAACCCCTATGAAAAAATTCGCCAACCTTGCCCTACCGACCGTGTTCATTGGAGCCTTTTGCTGTGGCGGAGCCATTCTGTTCCTGGCCTCTTCGGGCTGGCTACTGGTGTTAAGTACCGAAGCCCGTGAACGAGATATCTTACTACCGTTGATCCTGCTCACCATTGCTACCATTTGGTTGTGGCGTCGGCAGGCTGGCCGGTGCAATCTCCCAGGCCGTACCCCAAGAAAGTATCGCTACGCCCGTGACGGCCTATACCTGCTCTGGCTCCTGCTGATTGGAGTGATATTGGCGATATACCTCTTCGTCCCATTCTGGGTTCCGGGATATACAGGGGGTACAATACTGTTTTAGCAAGAAATACAAAGTGGGACACGCTTTTTTAGGTGTCGTAATTTGTCTAATTTCATGCCTAAACCGGGTCAGAATTGGACATCGGAGGGAGGAGTGAACGGACAAACGGCCGTTCTAAGAAACCGAAAGCTTGGAATTCGACCTCTCAGAAAGCCCGTGAATGCTCACTAAAATGCCCTACGATGGTTCTAGACCCGCCCTCTCCGCAGAGCCTGCCCTGATCCTGAACCCAAGTTCAGGGCCTGCCCCGAACTCGTTTCGGGGATGACATTACTTGATTCAAAGAATAAAAAGTCCTTTGGTGACCTGTCTTTATTTACGAATGCAGGGCATGGTGTATGCGTCGAGTTTGTTGAGCCAAACCAGCCAGCGGCGTAGGATGAACGCATGAACACGACCATGCCGATCACCGGCCTCGACTTTGTCGCTATCCCGTCGAAAGATTCTGAACGGGCCCGCACGTTTTATGTTGAAACGCTGGGGCTTAAACCAGACGAACGTTCCCGATTCGAGTTCTGGGTCGGACAGACCTGCTTTGGCATCTGGGAGCCGGACCGCATGGGCGGCACGTTCGCTCCACAGAAGAACGCTCACCTTGCCTTGCACGTGGACGACATCGCCGCCGCCCGGGAAGCGCTTGAGGCAAAAGGCGTACAGTTCGCAGGTGAGATACTGGACGCCGGTGTCTGCAAGATGGCTTTTTTCACTGATCCAGACGGAAACGACTTGATGCTACATCACCGCTACGCGCCGCGAACCAAGAGTTCAGACGCGGGTTGATGTCCTAAGACCCACCCACCTCGCAGGGTACAATCCTCCCGTAAGATCAACTCACTTAGGCCGGATCACTGACGAAAGCACCCAAGCTGCCAAGACCTACGACTTGATTAGCGATGCGTATGCTGCAAGGTTCGATGAACCTCGGAACTTTGCCACTGCGGCTTAGTAGCCCTCGGAGGTCAGTCTGGGGATGAAGGGGCTCGCCGTCGTCCGTGCCTCGCGTCATCCGGCCCTGAGGCAAACAACGTGAGCCGGAGCGGAGGGATTTCAGGGCGGGGTTTATCTCGATCATTAGTCCGAAAAGGGTGAGGTTCGGAGTTTGTGCTAGTATTGTTCCTTAGGTTAGGAGGAAGTATAGCTCGTCAGACATCCGGTGAAGGCAGAGGCATGACGCGACGCGAGGTACTGGCCGCAGGAGGATTCGGAACCCTGGGCATCGGTATCGGCGTGCTGGGAGCAGAGATCGCATCAACGGATTTTCCGGAGAAAGCAGTCGACGCTCTATATGCAGAAAGAGAAAAGTTTTTACATGCCCTCTTCTTTCGCGACAGCGACCGTGCTCCATTTTTGCGCACCATTGAAGGGAGGGTAGCGCTCGGAACCGGCGCGGCCATCTCGGGCTTTCCGACGAAGGATCACGAGTATTACGATGCAACCACGGACGGCTCCCCGATCGTGGGTAATCCCCTGGTGCTTCTTGAGCGCACTTTGGTCGTTGATAACCTCGTCGTCGTGGATGTGGGGGAAAGTCGAGACTGGGCGCTGATTAACGGTCCGGAAGGTGCCGGCTACGTTCAACTCGCTAAACTTGATTCGATGCTCATGAACACATTCACTTTTCTCGAAGCCGGAAGGGAAACCAGGGTGAAAAGTGTGCGGGAGTTCGCCGCGCGGCAGTCCGAAGTACTGGTCAGTTCCTACGCTGCTTACAAAGATGACAAGGGAAAGCTGCGGTTTACGGCCAAGGGGTTCGCCTTCCGCGGCGACAATGATTTCAATGCGGCCCGGCCGGATGTCGTCGCGCTCGGTCAAGCCATTAAGACTTCGCGATACCTACCGCTCAGCCGCACCGTCACGCATGGCCTTTCCTAGCCAGCTAAGGTTCCAATCAAGCAGTTACATCGGCGACCCTCAACATCCACCATCGCCATCGGGCTGTTACGGTACGGTTGATTCCGGCCACCTCGAGCGTCACCTACCCGGAGTCCAAGCAAAAACCTTAGTTAGTGGTGCCGCCGTCTACGCCGGAAGGCGTGTTGCGCTGAGCAGGATCGGAATTTCCCTCAACGACCCCGATGGTGAACTCCACGGGAGGACGGCAGCCATCTACCCAAGCGACCCTCGGTGATACCGTAGTCCTCTGGAGGTCAAACGGCGCGGTAAAGTACTCGCCGGGGAATAAATTATCTACAGTCAGGTTGCCGTCTTTGTCGGCGACGCGATACGGGGAGGGCGGGGCATTACCGTCCGTCAATCCGACTATGACCTTCGCATAGGGAAAAGGAACCTCTTCGGGATCACGGTTTTTGTTATGGTTCTTATCCTGGAAGACGTGCACGATAACTGATCCCGGCTTACTGCAGTTAGTGGTACCGCCGTCGTCGCCTGGAGCAGCAATGTTGAACACTACAGGAGGACGGCAGCCGTCTACCTGAGCGCGAGGAGGCGAGACCACACTGCCGTCCGGTGGATTTTTAGCGGCAAAGTACTCGCCCGGGAAGAGATTATGAATGGTAAGGTCGCCACTCTGGTCGGTTTCCCGGGGGGCGCTCGGCGGCGCGTTGCCATCCGTCAATCCGACCGTAACGCTGGCTCGGGGTAGTGCTTGCTCCCCTGGATCACGTTTGCCGTTACGATTACTATCAATAAAGACGTGCACGATGACTGATCCTGGCTTACTGCAGTGATTCTCGCCCGGACCCTTCGCGGTAATCTCCCAGTGGATGCCGAGGTCGCGATTGATTCGAAACTTCCCATCTACCACTGGCTGCACATATTCCCGGTATTTTCCCTGCGGGGCGTTGCCGCGTACCGGGAAGGTGAAGCGGGCTATTTCGCCGGGGGCGATCCGGTCGGTTTTCTCGAGACCGGCACCCGCGACCCGGTGCGAAAAAGTGGCCGGCCGGTTGGTGGCGATCCAGGAGGGGGTGAGGAACGGGCTGACCCGATCGAATGGACGTGCCGTTGCCAAACGTAGCGGATTGGCGCCATTGTTATGCCACGTTTCCGTACCGGTGTTTTTCAGGTCCAGAAAAAAGGTAGCATTTTCACCGTCCGCCAGAGTGACATTGTTGCTGGCAGACCCGTTGACTCCCTGCTGGACATAGCTGAAGTCGTACGTATACTTTTTTTGAGGCGCCGCAAAGGTCCCGAGTGCCGTAATCCCCGCGACGGCGATCACCAGCGCGGTCAGTGCAAGTTTCGGGTGCTTCAAACTGCGTAGTCGCCTGGTGATATAGGTGAAGAGAGTAGAGATTTGTCGACGCATGTATTTTGAGTTTCTAGGAAATTATCACAGCCTACCATATACCAGGCAAGGAGTCAATGTGATGCTGTGCCGAGGCGGAGGCGCGGTACAGGCAACTCGTCTTTTCGAACCTGCTAGAGTTATGGCGTATGGTGTTTGAACCTCTCTGGCATGAGTGACTTCGGCGTTTCGCAGAAAGCCCTGATCTTCAATGGCCAGGGCCAGCTCCTGACCCTGTTCCGGACGGCGACCGCTCCGGGGCGGCCGAATACCTGGGATTTTCCAGGCGGCGATCTCGAGCACGGCGAAGACTTGGTGCCGAGCCTGCGTCGGGAAATAACGGAGGAGACCGGGCTTGCCGTCACCGACATCAAGATGTTCGATGCCGAAGCGCACCTGACGCCCGAGAACATCCATTGGGTAACGCTCGCCTATCGCTGCCGGGCTACCACCGACCAGGTGACAATCAGTTGGGAGCACGGCGAGTACCGGTGGGTGAGCCCCGCGGAGTTCTTGGCGCTGCCGTCCGACCCGCGTTTCCAACAGTTCGTCCGTAACCTCGCTCCTGGCCCGGAGTAGCGCCCGATGCCTGACAAGCTCAACAACGTCTCTTCCGAAGCCGTCGCACGGGCGACCGGCAAAGGCTGCACGCGAGAAGATGCGGGCGCATTGGCAGGGGGTGACACGTCAACTCGCTGAATATTTTGACCAATAGTAAGAGCCCCCGTCACCGTTCCGCTTGCGCGAAAGTTTGTGGTGAGCGGGGGCTCTAATCGATCAGGGTCCGGTAACAGAGGGAGGGTTTGTCGTCCCGCTGCCTCGGAGGCCTGATGATGATGGTGGTGGTGGCTCGCTCTTTGTTCAGGTTATCCTGAAGTCCCTGGCGAGCCGTGAGGCGTTTTCCCTGGTGGGGAGCGCGATCTGGTGGGACGTTTTTGTGTGTCGTTGAGTGCTCGCTTCTTGGTACCTGTTGCCAGGCTCCCCTCAGTGAGCGGACCGGATGGTCAGGGGATGGAGATGTCTACGTCGTCGTCGCCCGGGCGCGCTAGCGCTTGGTGGGCTTCACGCCGCCGGCCGAGACCGAGGGGCGGGAGTCGACGTTGTAGACGATCACCGGCTTGGTGGGAATCACCTGTGCCGAGTCCGTTTCGAGGTAGTTGCCGTTCCACTTGATCTGGACGCCCTCCGTGGTGAAGAACGAGATCCCGTCCGGCTCCGGCCCCCAGGTGCCGTTGTCGCCGGGCGAATCGGTCACGGTGCCGCAGTCGACGCCGCAGTCGTTCGTCCGGTCTGTGGTGGTCAGCTGGGAGTTCAGACTGAACACCATGCCCTGGATCTTGTACTGCACGATCGGCTGCGCGTCCACGTCGGACAGCAGCGTCACGTAGGCGATCCGCTGGGCGTCGTTCTGACGCAGCAGGTTCTCCCGAAGGAGGCGCCGCTCCAGCCAGCCGCCCCGCATCATCTGCGGCAGCGGGTAGGGCACGGCCTTGGTGGCCGCGCCGATGTACTGCTCGGACACGCCCTGGGCGTCGGACTGCGAGCTGGCGACGCTCTGGCTGGTGAAGGCCAGCATGAGGATCATCGCTCCCATGACCGCCAGGATGAGGCTTCGGTGCTTGCGCATCGTGGTCGTTGCTCCTTGCATTCGAGTTCACCTACTTCGTGCGCACGCCGCCAGCGTCCACGCTGGGGCTGCCGTTCACGTTGTAGGTCAGGATGGGCTTGGTCGCGATGGTCTGCTGGGCGTCCGACTCGAGGTATCTCCCGTTCCACTTCACCTGGACGCCGGCGGTCGTGAAGAACGAGATCCCGTCCGGCTCCGGTCCCCACGTTCCGTTGTCGCTCGGGGAGGCGGTGACGGTGTCGCAGCCGCCCTCGGTACCGCCGTTGTTGCAGTTGTTGGTCTTGTGGGTGGTGGTCATCTGGCTGTTCAGCGAGAAGACCATCCCATTGATCGGGTACTGCACGATCGGCTGGCCGCGCTTGTTGAGGAGCGTGACGTAGGCCAACCGGTTGGGGTCGTTCTGCCGGAGCAGGTTCTCCTTGAGGAGGCGCCGTTCCAGCCAGTCCCCGCGAAGCATCTGCGCCATCGGGTACTTCACGGCCGCCGAGGCGGCCTTCTGGTACTTCTCCGTCGTCTTCTGGCCCTGGCCTTGTGAGCCGTTCTTGTCATCTTCACAGGCCGCCAGGCTGACCATCAGCAGGACGCCGATGGCCAGCAGGGCGATTGCCCTGATTCGCTTCATGACTCTGTCCTTCCGTCGAGGGGCTTGTTGTGGTGGTTGGTGTCTGCCCTCTCGCCTACGGCGAGGGGATGCCGGTGCTGTCGGTTTCGGCAGGGACCTTGCAGTCCGTCGCCGGGTCGCTCTCGTCGATCACCTTCGGGAGGTCCGCGTCGCGGAAGTCCTGCAGGGTGTACGTCCGCGCCGCCGCGTCGTAGTCCGCGACCGCGTTCCGGCACTGGCCCTGCGGACCGGTGACGGCGTTCTGGAGCTGGCCCCGCTGCTCAACCCGGGGGTCGTACCCGCCGCTCTTGCCGACGTCGGGGTTGGCCTCATCGAACTGCTTGAGCTGCACGGCGCCGTCGACGATCTTGGCGTCGAGCGCCTTGATTGAGTTGAAGGTCGTCTGGAACTGCCCTTGCGCCTGGACGCGGTTCTCGCCGCTGTTCTTGATCTTGCGCGCGTCGCCCTGGCCCTTGACGTCGGACGTGAACACGCCGAACGACCAGAGGCCGATGCCGATCGCGCCGATGAGGACGACGATGAGACAGACGAGTCCCCAGCCGCTGATGATGGCACCGGCAGCGGTGCGCCGCGGCCTTTCCTGGAAGTCTCTTTCCCAATCTCGAGGCATGCTGCACTCCCCTTTCGGAGCTGTGGACATCATGTCCGTGGTACCGAGCCTCAGGCTCGGTTGCCGTGTTTCGGCGCGGAACGATCACGCGGGATAATCGCTCGGCGCCGAACACGGCATCGTACATCTAAACCAATCTTGTTAAGGAACCCTTTCGTCTGGCTTGCCAGCAAAAGCGCTTAACCATAGCACATTCTATGAAAATATGTCAATGTCGTTGTTAAGATAGGAGTAGGATCGGTATTTAGGCAGCCCTAAGAAGCCTTGCGAGGTCCGCAAAGTGCTGCCATTTTTCGTACGTCGGTGGTCATTAGGGCGGTGGCAAGACCTCGGTCGGCCCAAGATGAAACTAGGTGGCCCGGTATCTGGCGGTAGCGCTAATCGGCCATCCGCGTACGGTATGGCCAGGATGAGCACGAATTCGTGACGCCACTCAGCACTTTCGGTGCCGAGGTCCAACCTCCTGGTCATGGCATCCCATTTCGGGCCGCCGTCTCTCGCGGCGGGATTCTCCAGACGCAATTACTTACGAAGTAAGTCGCTGCGTCCCGAGAACCAATTATGCCTGGTTTTTAATGAACGATTACGGCTGAATACTACCATACCCTTGGGAAAAGTCAATGGTCGCGGCGGACGAGAGAGACGGGTTGGGAAGCGATGGAGGGGCGCCATTTACGGTCTTGTTTGGCCTTGCTCGCTTTTGCGCTTCAGGGCTGGATTCCCGCTGAAGTCTATACTGAACCTGGTTCAGTACGGGAATGACCAGGGTGGAGTCGGGAATGACGAGCCGCGAGAGAGATGACGGAAAAGCGGGATGACGATGACGAGGTTCGCGGTTCCGCTGTCATCTGTCCCTTCGGTGTCATCCCGACCGGAGGCGAACGTCGTGAGCCGGAGCGGAGGGATCCCTCGGCTTCGCTCGGCATGACAGGCGGGGGGGTTGAACGATGGACGCGGACGAAGCAAGTAAACAGACCAGCGTGGTAGGGGCGCTGCATTGCCGTAATAAAAGAATGTGTGATCGTGGCGGATCGTCAGTGTAACGCCCTCGGGCAATCTACCGTATACTGAGAGGTAGAAACCCAAACGTGACGGGTTCTTTCGTGATGACTCCGGCAGTGCCGGAACGGAGAGAAAATGGCGGATGACGTAGCGGAAATCAAAGCCAGGGCCGATCTCGTACAGATCATCGGCGAGAGTGTGTCGCTCAAAAAAGCCGGCCTGAACTTCAAAGGCCTCTGCCCGTTCCACGGTGAGAAGACCCCGAGCTTCATGGTCAGCCCCGAGCGTGGGTCGTGGCACTGCTTCGGCTGTAATGAGGGCGGCGACGTCTTTTCGTTCGTGATGAAGCGAGATCATCTCGACTTTCCGGAAGCACTCGGGTCGCTGGCCAAGCGGACGGGCGTCGAGCTCAAAGGCTTCAACCCGCAGGACTCGCAGAAAAAGCGGCGCCTCTTCGAGGCCAACGTCCGGGCGGCCAACTACTTCCTGGCCGCCCTCGGCCACACGGCCGGCCAAACGGCGCGGGACTACCTGAAAAAGCGCGGTATCTCCAAGGCGACCGCGAAGGAGTTCCAGATCGGCTATGCTCCCGACTCGTTCGAAGCCTTCGTCAAAGCGATGAAAGGCAAAGGGTATACCGACCAGGAGCTGGTCGACGCCGGCCTGGCGGGCCGGTCGCGCTCCACCTACGCTCGTTTCCGCCACCGGCTGATGATTCCGATCACCGATGCGAGCGGCATCATCCGCGGCTTTACCGGGCGGTTGCTGTCCGACGCCAAAGAAGCGAAGTACGTGAACACCTCGGAGACGGACCTTTTCCACAAAGGCCGGCTCGTCTACGCGCTCGACAAGGCGAAGCAGGCGATCATCGACGCCGACGCTACCGTCTTAGTCGAGGGGCAGATGGACGTCATTACCGCCCACCAAGCCGGCACGAAGAACGTCGTCGCCACTTCCGGCACAGCGATGACGGAGGAGCAGCTCCGGCAAATCACCCGCTTTTCCCAAACGATCATCCTGGCGCTGGATAACGACGCGGCCGGTCGCACGGCGATGATGCGCATCGTCGAACTCGTCGGCGACCGTGACGTCGAGCTGAAAGTGGCCGACCTGGGCGACGCCAAGGATCCCGACGAGCTGATTCGACAAGGCGCGGAGACCTGGCAGAAAACGCTCGATCAGGCGCTGCCGGTGATTGATTTCCTGATGGCGCGGTCGTTGTCCGAGCACCAGCCGCCCTACGATCGGGCGGCGATAAAGACGGTGCTCGATGCCGTCTTGCCGGCGCTTCGCTACCGCTCCGTGCTGGACCACGACTACTACGCCGACCAGTTGGCGACGGCACTTGGCACCAGCAAGGACTCGGTCAAGTCGCGGCTTAAGCCGCCCGCCCCGCTGCCGGTTGCCGGACCAGGGCCGACCCTCCGGCACAAGTCGCCGGAGGAGTTGGTCACGGAACGCCTGATCGGGTTGGCGCTGACGACGGAAACGCTGCAGTCGAAGTTGGCCGCCGTCGACACCAGGTTATTTCCCGAGTTGTATCGTCCCGCCGCCGCCGCGGCGCAGCAGCTCGACGCGCCTCCGGAGAAGACGTATACTGAACGAACTGATGGTGATTCTGATCGGGCGCTCTTAGGAGTGTGTGCCCTGGCCGCCGCCGAATACGATCCGATGACGGAGACCGAGCGGGCCGCGGAATTCGACCGCCTTCTCGCACGACTAAAATTACTTTGGGGCAAGCAGCATCAACCAAAACTACTTGCCGCGATCAAACGTGCCGAAGAACGTGGCGATACCCCCGAACGAAATCGCTTAATGGAAGAATATACGTCTCTAACGAAGAGGATTCAGTATGCCCAAAGCCACTAAGCCTAAGGCCACCCCGAAGCAAAGCGGGGGGAAAGCGGCTCCGGCTAACCCGAAAGCTGGGGCGGGAGCCTCGGCCCAGAAATCGCCGGCGCCGTCGGCCGTCAAAAAAGTTACCGTGAAGGCGGCTGCGAAACCACCGGCGAAGCCCGCCGCGAAGAAGCAGGCTATGCCGACCGTGAAACCGCACACGACCCTCACCACTACCAAGGCCAAGCCCGTTACCTCGACCATGCCTGCGAAAGGCGCGGCTCCACCCAAGAAAGCTCCGGCGAAGCCGCGGTCCAAAGCCCGTAAGCCGGTCGCCCCGCCCGCCCCACCGAAGGACGCTGCGACCTTGTTCGTCGAACTGTCGTCCGAACATAATTTTCCGCCGACCGTGCAGGCGGTGCTCAGGCGCGGCCAGTCGACCGGCTTTCTCACTCAGGAAGATGTCGACAAAGTCGTCTCGTCTGACAATACCGAGCTGAAGAAGAAGGTCACTTCGACGCTGAAGGCCTTGGCGATCGAGGTCCATGCGGCCCAAAAGAAATCCGGCTGGGACAAAGACGACGATAAGGATGACAAGGATACCGAAGACGACATCGGCGCCAAGGAAGAAGAAGAGACGACCGACATCCAAGACGACTCCGTGCGCATGTACCTGCGGGAAATCGGCCGCGTCACGCTCCTTAAGGCGGAACAGGAAGTCGAGTTGGCGAAGCGCATCGAAAAGGGCGACAAGACCGCCCATGATGCGCTGGCGGAGGCCAACCTGCGGTTGGTCGTCTCGATCGCCAAGAAGTACATCGGTCGCGGTTTACCGCTCCTCGACCTGATCCAAGAGGGGAACACCGGACTCTTGCGCGCCGTCGACAAGTTCGACTACAAGCGCGGCTACAAATTCTCGACGTATGCGACTTGGTGGATCCGTCAGGCGATCACCCGAGCGATTGCCGACCAAGCCCGGACGATCCGCATTCCCGTCCACATGGTCGAAACGATCAACAAGCTCGTCCGCACCCAGCGCCGGCTGGTGCAGGATCTCGGTCGTGAACCGCTGCCGGAAGAGATCGCCGCCGAGATGGGCATCGAGGTCGAGAAGGTGCAGCACATCCTGAAGATTTCGCAAGAAACCGTCTCGCTGGAGGCGCCGGTCGGCGAAGAGGAAGACTCCCGCCTCGGTGACTTCATCCTCGACGAAGACACGCTCTCACCGGAAGAGCAGGCTGCCTTCCAGCTCTTGAAGGAGAACATCCGCGAGGTTCTCAACTCGTTGACGCCGCGCGAGCAGAAGATTCTCAAGATGCGCTTCGGCATCGATTCCGGTAAGACCCACACGCTGGAAGAAGTCGGTTCCGAATTCGGCGTCACGCGCGAACGTATCCGCCAGATCGAAGCGAAGGCGTTGAGCAAGCTGCGGCGCAAGAATGAATCCAAGAAACTCAGGGAGTACTTGAGCTAGGCTGGAACCCATGGCAAAATCCATTCTGGTCTAGTGAGCGTCAAGGCCTGGCCTCCACGAAGGCGAGGCCAGGCCTTGGTCAGCCCCGCGGCCTCGCGAAACTTTTCAGTAAAAGCAGTATTTCGGAAGTCTCCAGCCGGAAAATGCCCGCGAAATCAGGAACGTCGTCAGTGACGAGGTCCTGATTTCGCTGCCGGGTGACCTTCCGCCAGCGCTTCCCTGAGCCGTCTTAGTTCGTCGTCGACCGAAGCCTGCTCGGCTCCTAGTAAGGGGGTGGAATTCGTGCTGTCGACTGCCAGGCGGGCCTCACTCAGACGCTGTGCGAGCCGGAGGTGAGATTCATCGATCCGATCCGGTGCGAGCTTGGCAAAACCTTCCAGCCGCGCCGCTTCTTCGCCGGCCGCGATCGCCAGGCGACGGATATCCGGGGCGCTTGCTTCGGCCGTTACCGATTCGAGATCGTGCAGTGATTCCGTCAACCGGTAGAGCCGTGCTTCGCTACTAAAGAAGCCTTGGAGGCGCTCCCGCAACACGTCCGGCGGCGGCTTTTCCTCTTCGAGCTTTGTCACTACAGTCGCCGCCAAGCGGGCTTCGTCTGCCGCTTCCAGCATGTCTTTCCGCAGCCCTTCCTCGAGCAGCTTATACGCTTCGACCGGGGCTGCTTCCTGCCGGCTGATCCGTTCGAACCACTCGGCTTGTTCGTCCAAAGCTTCCGCTTCTTTGCTCTGCGCCTCGAAAAGGCGCTCCCGTCGCTCGCGTAGATGGATGGCCTCGAAGGCGGCGCGGTGCACGATCGTCTCCAACCCTTCTGCGCAGAGATTCGCGTTCTCCAAAGCGATCTCCTGGAAACGATGATCGTTTTCCAGTTTGAAGACTGTTTCGTCTGTTTCTACCAGCGCCTCGACCCGGGATGCCGGCTCCAGCGCCTCTGCCTGTTCAATCTGACCCATAGCGGCCTCCAGTTGTTAAGCATCAGATTATAGCTCATTATGGCCATATCCGCAAGGCTTTGTTTTACAAATCTGAAGCTTTTCTCGCCTCATTCACAAAGCGGCGCACTGTCGAATCCATTCCATGTCATTCCCAAACCGTCGCGTCATTCCCCCAATGAACCAAGATACTGAATCAAGTTCAGCACTAAAGGTTCAGCATAGACTTCGAGGGGAATCTGCGCCCGCCCTTTACGAGGATGACGACTAGCAGCCATCCCACGGTTTCATGAGCCGGGGTTTGCTACAGTGAAGACATGGAAGATATCCCGCCGTGGTCGGATCAGGCCCTCACCCTGGCACCAGGCTCCCGCTACCGGCATTTCAAGGGCAATGATTACACCATGCTCGCGGTGGCCCGGCACTCCGAGACCGGGGAGGAGCTGGTGATTTATCAGTCAGAAAAGTATCCGGACCGTATCTGGGCACGGCCGCTGACGATGTTCCTGGAAAACGTGCGGCGGGCCGGCTACGAAGGCCCGCGTTTCACCGCGCTCGACTGACATCTCGTTCCGGTACCCCTCCGTCGGACTCGGTCGGGCGAGCGTTCGGCGGCAACAAGGCCGACTTGTCGGTGTCAGCCGGTTCGATCAGCCTCGAACAAAGTCGAGAGAAAAGCAGGTTTTACGGTGAGTTCTGGTAGCCATCAACTGGCGGTGTTCCTCAAAGGCCGAAGAAGGCGCGACTTTGCTGGTTCAGTAAAGAGGCGTACTGCGTGATCTGATCCGGATACGGCCGCGCGACGCTTCCCCGAAACACGCGCGTACCGTCGTCGTAGATAGATCCTTGTTCGTCGTAGAGGGCGATGAAAAACCGCCGGTCGCGCGGTGTGTGGGTTTCGCCCAAGTGACCCTCGTCGATCACGGCGATTCCGGGTTGTCCTCCAATCCGAAACTCCGCGATGCCAACCGTCGGACCGATACCCGAGACGCGTGTTCCCGGAGTAAAAAAACGACCATAATTAACGAGTGCTTCTTGATGGTACTCGGAAGTGCCATCGGGCTTGATGACACCGACCGCCCATTCGCCACGCTTCACCTTCTCGGCGGCTGTATCGAATTCCGTCGCGAAAGTGGAGCGCTCGTGCTCCAAGTGGTCACTGGTTCGTTCAGGTTTAGACATAATGAAGTCCGTAACGGATTACTATAGCCTCTATCCCTGAGAATTTCCAACCGGTCAACCGCGAGCCGGACAACGTTCATTCTTCGAGGCGAAGCCGAGAAATTCTCCCTTCAGCCCGCTCAGGACAGCTCCGCCTCGACTCACCTAGCTCGTCTCGGCCGGTGCCGAACGTGATGTGCGCTGAAGGCTCCGATTCCTTCCTTACTCGCCGCGCGTTTTACCCGCCGAGAAAGTAATCGAAGACATGGCGGGAAATCTTCGGGAGTTTTTCCGGCTCGACGTCGTGCGTGAAAAGGGTGATCGCATAGGCGTGGCCGCCGGATTCGATGACGCCCGTGTCGTGCAGTCCGCCGTCCAAGGCGTCGCCAGTCTTATGGATTACGGTGGTTCCCGGAGGCAGGTTAGCCGGTAGTCGGTCTTCGTTCGTGGTGGCCGTCAGCGATTGACGTAGTTCCGCGCTGAGGGCCGGATTGGCGATTTGGTCACGGTAAATCGCTTTCCACAAGGTTACCAGGTCGGCCGGCGTGGAGCGGTTGGCCGCGAAGTCGGTGCTGGTCATCCCCTGTTCGGCGCCGAACGCTTGGACCGCGTGGTCATCAAGCTGGTTGTTGAGGACGCGGGCGGCGGTGTTGTCTGACTCCTTGGCTACCAAGGCGGCGAGTTCACGGTAGGTATAGGCCGGTTTCTTCAGTCCGTAGCGCAAACTGCCGCTGCCGTAGTCCTGGATGTCGGCGGGAGTGACGGGGATTTCCTGGCTCAGATTGATTTGGTTCGCGGAAGCCTGGTGGTAGAGGTAGGCGAGCAGCTGCAACTTTTGCGTCGAGCCGCTTTCCCACGAAGTCCGGCCCTTGTAGCTGTAGGAGGTGCCGGTCTGCAAGTCCTCGGCGTAGATGCCGATGATCGCGCTGTCCTTGGCAACCGTCCGGTCGATCCGGGCGGTCAGCTCCTCGGCACTGAAGGTAGGTTGAGCGGCATCCTGATGTTTCTGAGAATCCTGCTTGGGTGCGCGAATCGCCGCCAGTGTGGCTACAGCGATTAAGAGCAGGGCGATTAACAGGAGGTTCCGACCGGTGGGAAAGACTTTCACAAGTTTCTACTATACTGGAAAACGCCCACGCTCGTCGGTATGCTGAGTAGGATTCGCGGAGGTTTCTCCGTGGTCATTCCGGAGTAGCTCAGCGGTAGGGCAGCGCTTTGCAAGCGAGTATACTAGAGGTATGAGCCGAGAAAGCCGGACCTACGCAGACCGCCGTGAGTACATCATCAAAGCCGTGACGAAGCGGCGCCGCAAGGTAAAGGCGATGGCGATTGTCTACAAAGGCGGTCGTTGTCAGTTATGCGGTTATGACAAATATCAGGGCGCTCTCGATTTGCATCATCTTGATCGTGATACGAAAGCCTTTGGAATCTCGTATCGAGGGTATTGTCGGGCTTGGCGGATGGTCAAAGAAGAACTGGACAAGTGTTTGCTGGTATGCGTGAATTGTCATCGGGAGATTGAGGGTGATTTTCGCAAACTTGATTTACAATGTGACTAGACCCCTATTCCGGAGTAGCTCAGCGGTAGAGCGCTCGCCTGTTAAGCGAGTGGCCGTCGGTTCGAATCCGACCTCCGGAGCCAAAGTATTGAGAATATGCCTAAACTGTGCTATATTTAGTTGCTATGAGTAACGATATGGACTCAGAAAACCCTAGGGGTGGCGCAGATGGGCTGCCAGAGGAAGAAAGGCCCGAGCGTCCGAGGCCGACTATTCGTGAACCGAGAGTTTCAGACCTACCGTACGTGCGCGGTATTTTAGAGGAGTGGATTCGGGATAGTGTAACCGGTGAAGTAATCCCCGCAGAGGTAACCGAGGTGCTACTAGAGGTTGAGCAAGGTATAGAAGAGTCGGATGGTCAGTGGTATTTAGTGGCCGAAGATGATAGAGGAGACATCGTTGGTTTGATGGGGCTGCAAGCACCGGATATACCAATGCGACGCCAGGCTGTCACGACCCGTCCTGCCGAACTCATTAATGCCTATGTGGCTAACGGTAAACAAAGATCAGGAGTGGGTTCTGAGCTCGTACAACGGTTGGAAAAACTGGCTGTGAACTCTGGCGCGACAGAAGTAATCGTAAATAGCGGCCCACGGTACGCTCACACAGGCTGGCTGTTTTGGACAAGAATGTATGGTGAACCAGCTGGCGAACTTGAGGATTATTATGGCCCAGGTGCACATGCCAAGGTGTGGAGAAAGTCTTTGATGGTTGAACGCCCTTCATACATTCCCCCCGCAGAACGGGCAGTCACCACAGAGCAACTAACACGCGAGGCATTTGCCAAGTTGAAGGCTGGTGTAGTTGATCGGGAATATCATGAATTGGTTCATGAGCTGACTGGCCATAACCAAACGCCGGCAGAGGTGGAGGGGGCACTTCTTCGAGCAGGCGCTGATTTACTGCGTAACCCCGCAGATACGCGAAGACGTGATGATGCACTGGCATACGCCACCTTGCGGCTCACGGGTGGAGTTGAGTTGCGACCTATAGGTAAAGAGATCATTGAGCATTGTGAGGGACTGACTGATGACGCCTATGTGCGCGAGCAGCTCGATATGCTACTCCTTACTGCTAGAGGCCATTAGGCCAGCTTACGAATCTAGTATCCGCATAGTACTTATAAACCAAATCCGACGCTTTTTAAGCGTAGACAAATGATACGATTGTGCGTGAAAGCCCTGAGATTCTGGTTCGAACATAGTACGACTTGGGGAGCACAGTGTTGAAAAAAGTACCTTGGTTATGGTATTATTATTCGCTAAATGAGGTAACATGCCAGAACCCGGCGAACAATCACCCCCCGAGGAATATCTAGGTACCAAGGCAGACAGACGTGAAGCCGAGCCACAAAGTAGTGTTGTCGTGGCCACCGAAGCTTTTATGAGCGGGTCTTTCAAAGAAAATCCCCACTTTAGCTTTTGGGACTGGACGATCATGCATGAGCATAGTTTGAGGGTTCGAGAGATTGCTCTGCACATTGCCGAAGAGATGGATGTTGATTATGTAGTGCTGCAAGTCGGGGCACTACTTCATGACATCGGCAAAACACATGAAGGAGATGAGGAGACCCTCCACATCCATCACGAGGATTTCAACTGGACAGTGGCAGAACCATTCCTCCGGTCGCAACCCCTTACGGTTGAACAGCTCGAAAAACTTGAAGCGATTCTGGGCCACAAGAGCGAATCGGTTGAAATGAAGGTGGTGGAGGATGCTGATGCATTGGCACTCTATGCTGACCAGCGTCTATATACCGTCTTCATCGACTGGGCCCGTTCCGAGGGGCTTGAATGGGCAATCCAACGAAAACTGGATAAGTATGATCGCCTGAACTTTGCAAAGAGCAAAGAAATCGGTCGGCCTTGGCTTGAACAGATGAAGCAAGACTGGCAGGAGACAATTGAAATTCTGTCAGACGCGGCCCACTTGCCGCCCCTAGAGGCCGTGTTGAGCGACCCAGTGCTCGCCCGGAACTATTCGGTAGAAGCGATTAAACAGCAGATCCAAACCAGTCGGGCATACGTAGCGAGGATGCGGCAGAAAGGCAAGGTTGGAGCAGAGGTGGACGAGTTGCTCGTGACCCAAGACCGTGAAAATATGCAGCAGAGGGTCCTTGCCGGCGACTCGGTTGCTATCGAGATTATGGCGGGGATAGGCTGGTTTCAGCGAGCCGCAAAGCTTGCTCAGTGGGAGACCATCGAAAAGACGGGCCAAACGCCAAACACTCGTTACTATTGGCCGGCCCGCCTTACATTGCGGCAACGACCGGCTACAGCTCTTTGATAACAGCAAAGACATTTAATAACCGTCAGTAAAAGTCAGGTAAATAAACCTAATCCGACACCGTGCTAAGCGTGGGCAGTGGTACGATTGGGCGTGAGAGCTCCGAGATTTTGGTTCGAACCCCGGCTCAAGCCCGGGGCAGGCTCCGTCCGACTTGGGGAGCAGAGTATTGAAATAGCAGCTCAGATATGCTACTTTATTTCGCATGGCAGAACACTATTATGATTCACGAGAAAGTCTCGAACGGTTTGCCGTACAGTACCCGCACGTCAGTAATGCGTACGCTGTTCTAGATAAAGAGCATGGTGCCCTAGTAGCTGTAGTGTGTGAAGAGCATGCGCTAGGCATGGCGACCGCTCTAAATGCGGCAGTGGACTCAGACATGGCTGAGGAAGACTTGCTTCTAGTGATTCAGGACATTGAACCAGTCCACGAATGGCGTGTGATGCGTCACCTCGCACTCGCACTTCGCGATCGCATTGATGAAGGCTATGAGCCGCCAGAAATAGACGAGGGGCTACTTGAAGAAGTGATTGGTGATCACGGGGTGGCGGAAACAGTAATCACGGCCTTGGAGATTGCTACGCAGCCAAAAGAGACTCCTTTGGCAATAGACTCTCTAGGTCTTGGTATACGCACCGACCCGGCTGAGGTTATGAAGTTAGTAGCCCCCGACCATCGCTGGCGAGTTTCATTTATGTTGGCGCAGCTGATACGTCAGGCAGGTAAATAAACCTAATCTGACACTGTGCTAAGCGTGGGTAGTGGTACGATTGTGCGTGAGAGCCCCGAGATTCTGGTTCGAACATAGTCCGACGTGGGGAGCAAAGCAACCGACTATTATATTCCACAAACGCTTCTAACTGTGGTACAAATAGAGGCTAATATTTTTTTGCACCATGGCTACCCCCGATCAAAGTCTCCACCCCGACAAACTCGAATCGAGCGTGTCATTGCCTGAAAGGCTATGCTCTACGGATGTGCTGTTCTTAAGTGTGTCTTACTCAGCTCAGGTAGACGCCCAGGGACGCATCCTGCCTGAGTATCGGACAGGTCTCGAGCGAACCCTCTCAATATTCGAAGACCGGCAGCATAAAGTGTTTTGCGCCCCTCGTGAGGATGGATGGAAGCTAAATGACATGAGCCCCGCAGAAGCATTTCTGCTAGATGTAGCCGAAATAGAAAAATCAGATGTCTTTATCGCCTTCGTTGGAAACCGTATTTCAGATGGGATCCAACTTGAGCTTGGGTTTGCTCTAGCCAAAGGTAAGCGGATTATTCTACTAAACCAGGTAGATGAAACACTAAGCTACATCAACAAAGGCATGGTTGAATCCGGAAGGGCTGAGCTAATCACATTCGCCAACCAAGATGACCTAGCTCAGAAGCTGGAACATCTAGTAGAAACTCCCAGTTAAATAAACCTAATCTGACACCGTGCTAAGCGTGGACAGTGGTACCATTGTGCGTGAAAGCCCCGATATTTTGGTTCGAACATAGTCCGACTTGGGGAGAAAAACTTGATAAAGTATCTTAACTGAAGTACTTTTATGTACTATGAATAACTCACCTGAACCTGTCACAGAAAAACCTGGTTACGAATTTCTTGAACGACACTACTGGACGGGCGTTACATCGTTCGAAGTACTGTTCGCTGATATGACAGAGGGTGAATCGATGAAGACCCGCATTGAAGAGGCGACCAGCTATTTAGATATTCTAGACCAGCGCCCTGGAGCAGCTTACGACAATCAGCCAGTGCTGGATTATGCATATGCGCTAGATCGTGATGGGACTTCTTTGAGACAAGCGAAGGAAGAGCTAGCGAAGGCGTACAGCTTTCTATAGTAGAGATAAATAAACCTAATCCGACACTGTGCTAAGCGCGGGCAATGGTACGATTCGGCGTGAAAGCCCCAGAGATTCTGGTTCGAACATAGTACGCTTTGGGGAGCAAGTATTTAAAAAGTAGCTTAACCATAGTATAATACTTGCTATGGAATCTTGGGTAGAAAAGATGGGTCAACTTCCGCCAGAGCACGGTGCCGCCCTTAGTGTAGAAAGACTACGTGAAAGGGAAGGAGCCGTACTAGAGCCAGTACCGGAGGATCAGCGTACCAAGTACAGGTTCTGGCGAGGCGTTCACCTTGGTCGTGTGGCGGTAAATGTTAGCCGAGGCTATCGAGTTATTGCAGCGGGCACAGACGTTCATTGGATGGACGACTATCTATATGCAAAAAACGTGGCAACGGAGTTAGTGAGAAGCGGTTCCGCTGCTCGGCTGCAGTTTGCTGAAGAAGATGAAAGAGTCTTATCTGAGAAGTTCCCTCTACTCCAGGACTTTGATTTTCCAGTCATAGTTGTTGCGCTGGACGAGCAGTACAACGACGGGCTCGGCTTACTGCCATCGACCTCAGGCGAAAGACACGGTTATGTGAGTTTGGCAGCAAGTTTTGAATCCTTAGACCCCTATTCACAACAAACCTTAGAAAGGTTGTTTGGTAGTCCCAGGCCGGATGCACTCGGCACTGGCAGCTAGGCCTGACGCCGCCCGCCTCAAGTCTGGCCTTAAAAAACCGGTGCACACTCGGTAAGTAAACCTAATCTGCCACCGTACTAAGCGTGGGCAGTGGTACGATTGGGCGTGAGAGCCCCGGGATTCTGGTTCGAACATAGTACGCTTTGGGGAGCCACTGAACAACCAAGAGACATGACAGACATTTCTATTATCGGATACGTGCCTCATTGGAGAGAGTGGCTATCAGGTCCTCCACCAGTGGCACTTCTCAGCTTCGTCCTCTCGGTATTGGTGATGATCTTTCTTTTTCGGAAGAGGGCAGTCCTTTACGAGCTTTTGGAAGTAAAGCGAAAACCAGTTCTCGACAAGCTCCTACCAGATTACCTGAGAAGCGCAACATGAAACCATTGTCGCGTCGGGGGGTTGCACTTAATGCGACTTTAGTCTTAATCGCTGGTGTCCTGCTTGCTACAGCGACCCTGTTCCTATTCCAGAAGAACTTTCTTTGCGGTCTCGCTTCTAATCGGTCGTGCTCCAGTTCCATGGAGGTAGCGTTTGTGTACCTTCCGGCCGCCGTATTCTTTTATCTTCCCTGGTTTCGCCGCGGCAGTCTGAAATCAAAGCTCCCGGTGCTTATGGTTGCGCTGTTATCCACCGCTGCAATTCTCGCGGCAGGTTTTTTTCACGCGGTCGAATCGGAAGGTGGCCTTAACGTTGACAGGCAATACCGTACTCCTAGCGGAGCAATCGACTATTCTCGAGGCTCGCCGAGTTACGAGACCGTTTCAAGAACCTCATACAATGGGGTTTTTTCAGGTTACTACACCGTTAAACACGATTTAGAAAGCAAGAAGAAGGCTCGTTCATTCAGCCCAAGCTCCTTTATCGCAAATGGCCTGATGGTTTTATACGTCGCCTTGCTTCCGGTGATTCTTCTCGGGGGCCTTTTGGCAAGAAGGCGAGGGAGAGGAGTTACGACTCCTGAAAAGTTGACCAGGAAACGTTTCGTTTCGTTCATCTCGCAACACCGATGGCGCGTCATTGGTGGAGCCATTCTTACCCTTGGACTCGCCTTAGTCGCACTCAACCTCGTGGGCTGGCCTCTGGCGAAAAGCCCTAAGACCAACCAAACCCAGCCGACGCTGCTTTCCGACGATGATATGTCTGCACAATCGCGGGAGCAGAAAGAAGAGTTTGATAATCTAGGTATTGTCGCCCATGTTCCAAGGTACGACCCGAGCAAACTCAGGAGGCGAGGCGGCCACGCCAGTAACCTCGAGGGTCTAGTTATCACCTACGAGAACAGCAAGGGTAGCAGCTCACTCTTTAAGATCAGCCAGAAGAAAACTACTGAACCACTGTCCCAGGCGTGCAACTACAGGAAGAAAGTCTGGTCCACGAGCCACGATTGCGGCAGGATAGGTGTCACGGCTTCTGGGCGCGAAGTGTATGCCCTTACCTATGCTCATATCCCAGGCGAGATCCAGGAGGCGTACGCGGAGATTGGGGGCGCCTTGGTCACGGTTCACAACGATCCAGGTCCGACAGTAGACGGTTACTCGGCGAAGGCAACTCAGGATGAAATAATAAAGCTCATTGATTCTCTCCAGCCTGCAAGCTATGAAGAATTGGTCAAACAGCGTGTTCTGATAGAGCGTCGTAAATCGAAGAGTTAGAAGCCGATTTTGGTTCGAACCCCGGGTCAAGCCCGGGGCAGGCTCCGTCCGACCTCCGGAGCAAAGCAAGTTAACATAAGACAATTCGCTACTGGCTTTCATAGCTATTATCCCGGTAGGCGTGTAGGGTTAAGCCACTCAGGAGGTAAGTCGTGGAACTATTTGAAGCACTGGCATGGGGATTGCTTGCAGGCACCATGGGCACGATTTTGCTGACACTCTCCGAAACTATTGAAATGAAGCTTACCGGTCGGCCAGCCAGCATGGTGCCGGGACAGGTAGGTTTTCGCGTGGCGAAGCGGCAGCCTACGAACCAGCACGACCTAAAGAAGGTCTCAACGCTGGTCCACTGGTCGCATGGCATTTTCTTAGGCGCCGTCTTTGGATTGTTGAGTCTTTTCAGTGCATCTCTAGCAGTAACGATCGCAATATTCTTCGGCATTGTCTGGGTGGGTGACGTTACCCTCTATAAGATCCTAGGCATTGCCCAGTGGCCGTGGAAGTGGTCGGGAAGCGACCTAGCGACTGATCTCTTCAATAAGGGTATCTATGCCGTCGCCACCGGCATCACATTTTCCGTAATCACCTAGGAGTTGAGAATGTCCCGGAGTAAGTTCCGCATAAACATTTAGATAAAAAAGTTCTGACACTGTGTGGCACGAAATAGGGTTTGTAAAGTTAACCTGACACTGTGCTAAGCATCGGTAGTGATACGATTGGGCGTGAGAGACCCGAGATTTTGGTTCGAACATAGTCCGACTTGGGGAGCCAAGCAAGTTACCTTAATCACATGATTACGAAACATCTGCCGGTTTATACCATCGGTCATTCTACTCACCCACTCGAGGAGTTCATCGAGTTGCTTAAACTAAATGAGATCCAAACGTTAGCGGATATCCGCACAATCCCAAAATCACGGTATAATCCCCAGTTCACGCAGGCATCACTAGAGAAAAGCCTTGCCAAGGCCGGTATCAACTATCGGTATATGAAGAATTTGGGTGGATTACGAACGACCAGAACAGATTCGATTAACATGGGATGGCGCAACACGTCGTTTCGCGGATATGCCGACTATATGCAAACGCCGGAGTTCACGGAAGCTATTGGCAATTTAGTTAAACTCTCAAAGACGGAGCAGGTCGCGATTATGTGCGCCGAAGCGGTACCCTGGCGCTGCCACCGTTCCTTAGTTGGGGATGCCCTCTTGGTGCGTAGAATCAAAGTACTCGATATCATGAGCAAGACCAGTAACAAAGAACACACGCTGACTCGTTTCGCCAAGACGAAGGGGATGACTATTACGTATCCTCCAGAATCAAATGCGTAGTGTAGAGAAGCTTTGTTTAAATAAACCGAATCTGACACTGTACTAAGCGTGGGCAGTGGTACGATTGGGCGTGAGAGTCCCGAGATTCTGGTTCGAACATAGTCCGACTTGGGGAGCCAGGCAACCTACCATAAGGAGAAAGATAATGAAAATGCTTCTGATAATACTCGCTGTACTCGTGGCTGGAGCAGGCATAGTCTTTGTCGCTAACCAAAGCGGTGGTGACAACGCCAAGAAGCGGGATCAGGCCTTCCTGCAGTCTATGGTGCCGCATCACGAGTCCGCTATTGCGATGGCGCAAGTAGCCAAAGAGAGGGCGACAACCCCCGAAATCAAGAAGTTGGCTGGGGACATTGTATCAGCACAAGAGACGGAGATCGCTCAAATGCGTCGTATCCACGAACGGCTATTCGGCTCTGCCCTGACTCCTGATGAGGGCGCACACGAACAGCTCGGTTTGTCTGCCAGCGAGGCAGGAATGAACCACGGGGCAGGCAGCACCGATATGCTGCGTACTGCAAATCCGTTCGACCAGGCGTTCATTGACGAAATGATCCCACACCACGAAGGGGCGATCCGTATGGCCAAGGCTTTACTGGAAACGACTAAGGACACTGAGCTTCGGCAACTAGCCCAAGCCATAGTTACAGCACAGGAAAAGGAAGTGACGTTGATGAGCGAGGTGCGGACACGGGTTTACGGCACCGTCGCACCCACGCCTTCTTCTGGAGGCGGCCACAGTGGTCACGGAGGTATGTAGTGGACAACCACGCCGCCCATACGCACAACGACGCTACGGCCAAAGACTACATTCTCTTTGCAGGAATCATAACGGCGATACTGCTCGGTGCCATAGGTCTGACGTTCTCGAGCGATAACCAAAGCCTAGTTGAAGGAATGCGCTGGTTTGAAGGACTGTTCTTCCTGGTCTTTGCGGCATTCAAGCTGAGCAGATACCGAGACTTCATTGACGCTTTCAGTGGCTATGACGTGGTTGCTAAACGATCTCAAACGTATGCCAAAGCCTATCCGTTCATCGAGCTGGTACTCGCCGCAGGATTTCTTTTCAACGTTGCTCTGCCGGCAGTCTTGACTGCCACGCTTGTCATTATGGCCGTCAGCTCTATCGGAGTAGTCAAGGAGCTTCGGCGTGGCAGCCACATTACCTGCGCCTGCTTGGGAACAGTAATCAAGCTCCCGCTGACTCAAGTCACCCTGACTGAGGATCTAGTGATGGGGGCAATGGCTGCTTATATGCTACTCGTACTGTAGGCCACTGGATTCAGGTAAATAAACCTAATCTGACACCGTGCTAAGCGTGGGCAGTGGCACGATTGTGCGTGAAAGCCCCGATATTTTGGTTCGAACCCCGGGTCAAGCCCGGGGCAGGCTCCGTCCGACTTGGGGAGCTAAGCAACCTAACATATCAAAACGTATACAATGACATGGTGAAGCGCGCGAACAATCGACTCTACATAACAGGTGCGGTTATCGTGGCTGTCCTAGTAGGGGCGGTCATACTTCTTTCGAACGGAAAAGAGAAGGCCGGAACGAGTAATCAGGAAGCTGTTTCGTCTTTCCGACATGCGCATGGGCTAGCTGCTGACGTTACCGATCCCACCAAACTATATATTGCCACGCACGAAGGCCTCTTCCTGCTGCAGAACGATAAGGATCTCTACCGAGTAGGCAGCAAGTCGGACGACTACATGGGCTTCTCCGCACACCCAACCAATGCTAACGTTTTCTTTACTAGTGGACACCCTGGCGGCGGAGGCAATCTCGGCTTCCAGAAATCCGAGGACGGCGCTAAGTCGTGGACCAGGCTTTCTCTGGGTGCCAGCGGACCAGTTGATTTCCACGCCATGGCTGTCGGACAGGTTGATCCGAGCTTGGCCTACGGTAGTTTTGCTGGTGCATTGCAACGAAGTACGGACGGTGGCGTGACCTGGCAGGTTCTCAAATCCAACGTTTCAAATGTACTAAGTCTGACTACCGATTCTAAAGAGAAAGATAGCGTTTACGCCGCGACAACCGCTGGGCTTTTCGTGAGCAAGGATCAAGCGCAAACATTTTCCCAACTTGGAACACTTGGCGCAGTCAGGGCGCTGGCAGTGAATCCCACGAATAACCTTGAACTACTATCATTTTCCCAAAGCCAGGGATTAGCAAAGTCGAGCGACGGGGGCAAGACGTGGAATAAGCAGCCTTTCAGTGGAGAGGCAATGTTTATTGCTTACTCAAAGCCTGCACCAAGCACCGTTTATGTGCTTACCGAGGACAATGGGATTTCGAAAAGTATGGACGCCGGGGCTAGCTGGACGAAAATCCGTTAGGTCATTTGTCCGGAGTTCAATAAATAAACCTAATCCGACACTGTGCTAAGCGTCGGCAGTGACACGATTGTGCATGAAAGCCCCGGGATTTTGGTTCGAACCCCGGGTCAAGACCGGGACAGGCTCCGCCCCATCCTTCGCCCGAAGCTTCGGATTGGCAGGCGACTTGGGGAGCCAAGCAACCTGCCGCAAGGTAGGTCTGTTATGCTTTTGCTATGAGCAAAAGTAAGTTTGATCCCAAAGACCACTACTCAGAGAAAGTTCAAAGGGTTTACGAAGCCGCTGACGTAAGCAGAAACCCTATCTCTGGTGACTATATATTCGATCTTGCTACAGAGTGCGGTGTTGATTCGGACTCCTTAACTCTGGACGTCGGATGTGCCAACGGTGGTAACAGTCGCAAGCTCCTCGCCAAGACGGGATGCAAGATAGAGGGTGTTGATTATCTGGACTACCTCGTAGAGATGGGCCAGAGGGAGAACGTGGAAGCTGGAGTTGCAGACAGGTTTAATATCCAACAAGGATCCATTCTGGACATTCCGTTTCCTGAAAAGCACTTTGACTTTGTTTTCTGCCGCGATACTCTCAGCGTCATAGATGATTTACCTAAAGCTGTTGCAGAGTGCCAAAGAGTGCTAAAGCCCGGTAAGTCTATGCTGGTTTATGTAACTCAGGCCACAGAACGACTGTAGGCTGAAGAACGGATAGAACTAGAAGACAACCTTGGCTGCAAAAGTCTAGATGAAAACTATATGGATCAATGTCTCACAGGAAACTTTAAACTGACAAAAAAAGTAGTGCTGGGTAGCCAGGGCGTCCAACAGAGAGTCGAATCAGGCGACAATGAAGCAATTGAGAACCTGCTGAGGACTGCTCGCCTTACAACATGGAAAAATGACTATATTGCCGAGCATGATGAGCGGAGCTATGAGATCGCTCTTACCGACCTAAAGTGGCAGGTGTATACGCTGCTAGATAAACTTCGAGGGATTATTTATGTCTTGGAGAACGATTCTCTAACTCGTGTTAAATAAACCTAATCCGATACTGTGCTAAGCGTGGGGAGTGGTACGATTGGGCGTGAGAGCCCCGAGATTCTGGTTTCCGACAACTTGTCGCGAGCATGCTGGAGCATAGTCTAATTTCGAAAGCAGTATTGCAAGAATACCGTAGTAGCAGTACTCTAAGGCACTAAGTTATGAAAACACTATGGGCGAACCCTCCGCTAGAGAATCAGAGTTTATTCCCGACGACGATTTGGGTAACACGTTGAGTAAAGAAGACGCCCAAGCCATTGCTAAGGCGATGATTTGGTCTTCCAAACTTGAAGAAATTCCTCGCAGTTTTGGTATGACCCACTGGGAGGAGGAAACGAAAGAAGAGCAAGCGGCGGCAGCGCTGAGGACCGGCCCACGGTTAGAAAGTGTTGCTGATCACACGTGGCACCTGTGCGACACTCTACTACTTGTCGCGCCGTATTTTTCCGGCGTAGATACCAACCGTGCGCTACAAATGGCATTGCTACATGACAAACTCGAAATAATCGCGGGTGATCAAAGTCCGATGGGGAAGAGCGGGACAGGTAGGGATGGCGTAGCTTATAACGAAGAAGCGATCAAGAAAAAAGACGCACAAGAACGATTGGCGTTAGAGAAATATCTCGACATGCTTCCGTCCGCCGTTAGTGAGCTGCAAGCCGATACGTTTAACGATTTTTTGAACGGTAATTCACCAGAATCTATGCTGGTGACGGCCATCGACAAGATTCAGATACACGTGTGGCATATCAGGAAGAAGGCGGGTAAGATGACGAATCCTCATCTCGAGTTTTCAATTAAATATGTTAGATTAAAGACAAAGGCGCTTCCTACCCTAGAACCTTTGGTGTTCGAGCTAGAAGAGCAACAGCTTGATTTGGTGGCAAGGGAGCGTGGCGTCCCGCGAACCCTACTTGATTCAGATTTGAATCTCGAAGCACTTCGATGCTAGCATCCATCTTCAGAATATCCCGTCTCGCCCCGGGTCCAGCCCGGGGCAGGCTCCGTCCGACTTGGGGGCACATGAAATAGTGCCTCAACGGCGCTATTTTCTTTTATAGGCAGGAAGAACAATCGAACTAGAACGTTAATCTACATCAATTTAGATAGAAGTTAACGTTATATTTACTATTAAACGTTAATATATTACAGTATAGCTATGACAATTCCTGCGTCACTTAAGAAAAGAATTCAAAACCTTCGTCATGAGTACGAGAAACTCCGGTCTGGCAAGGCTGAATTACTGGCGCTTATCGATGAGTCTGAGATTCCGGAGAGCGTTTATAACTCGAACGCGATCGAGAACTCCACACTCACCCTCAAGGAGACCGAGAAGATCCTGCTGGAGATGGAGGTATCTCGAGATGTGTCGTTACGCGAAGTGTTCGAAGCGAAGAATCTGGCTCGCGTGATGGAGTATGCCAAGGGCAAGGTTCGGCAAAACGAACTGAATCTGGAGATGATTCTTACGCTGCACGAGATGTTGATTGCGAACATCGACGATAGCATCGCCGGTCGGCTCCGGAAGAAAGGTGAGTACGTACGAGTCGGTACGCACGTCGCGCCTGCCCCCGAGCACGTTGAACGAATGCTCACCGAAGCGCTGATCACGTATAACAGTGACCAGACTTCGTTTATCACCGATAAGGTTGCTAGCTTCCATTTAGAGTTTGAGCGGATTCACCCGTTCAATGACGGGAATGGTCGGATTGGACGGCTGGTTATCAACTGGCACCTTTTGGAACAAGGATTCCCTCCGGTGATAATCCGTAACAAGGAAAAGCAAAGCTACTACCGGGCCTTTCGCGATTACGATGAGGACCGTCAAAAAACCAAACCAATGGAAACGATGATTGCTTCGGCACTCACAGAATCACTTCACAAGAGATTGGCCTACGTGCGCGGCGAGGAAATCGTCAAGCTCAGCGACTATGCCAAGAAGTCGAAGCGTTCGATTAACACCCTGCTAAACGCCGCCAGGCGACAGACGATCCCAGCCTTTCGCGAAAAGGAAGTTTGGAAAATAGGAGCAAGCACCCATTAGGAAACAATCTTAAGAAGACATAGGTATGAAAGGGTACAAAGCAAAATGACCAAAAACGCATCTCCGATCCGCTTCAGAGCGACACTCTTCCGGCCGGTGAGCGCGAAGGCCGGCTCTTGGACCCTCCTAACCCTACCCAAGAACGCCAGTGCGAAGCTCCCCTCGCGGGACATGACGTCGGTCGAAGGCACCGTCAATGGCTTCCCCTTTCGAGCCACGCTCGAACCGGACGGCCACGGAGGCCACTTGCTCAGAGTGGACCGGAAGATGCGCGAAGGGGCGGACGCCGACGCGGGTGACGTCGTCACGCTGGAGATTGCGCCGGCGCGAGAGGAGCCGGAGCCCAGGCTGCCGGCAGATCTGCGGCAGGCTCTCGCGGCCGCCGCGAAGGCGCGGGCGTCGTGGTCGGATCTCACACCAATCGCGCGCAGAGATTGGATTCACTGGATCGTCTCTGCCAAAAGATCAGAGACTCGCATGCGTCGGATTGATAATGCCTGCGCGATGCTCGCTGTCGGGAAGCGACGCCCTTGCTGCTTCAATTACCTTTCCCCCGTAGTAAACTACGAAGTCGAATGACCCAAGGAGCTACAGAGGGTTAGCCTTAGCAGAATAGCCCCGCCGAAAAGCCGTGATTTTCCTTGTTTTAGCACCCTGCTGATAAACTGGCTGCAGTGAAAGCAATCTTTAAGATCTTGGGTTAGCCTAAGGCGGCTACGAGATTGAGCGTGCATTGACGAAGCGACCCCACCACGTTACGGTAATGAGCTACTAACGACAGGGAAATATGCCAAAAAATTCCTCGGAACGCGAGCATGGGATATTCAGTCAACTCGAGCTAAGCCCGGCGGAGCTTGCCGAAGCAATCAGCGGTCAGCGGATCGATCGCCTTTTTGAGTTGCGGTCTAGTGGCGTTCTTGATCTTCTGCCGAGTGGAGAAATCGGTTTCGTGGATCTTAATGGAAAAGAGCAGTGGTTCCCCGACCAAGTGAGTGTGGAGTGCCGCCTAAACGCCCACCCAGGTTTACTACAGGCCAAAGTAGCCCAGGGTTTTTCTGAGTTGTTGATTGTCCCGTTTGGTATGGCACTGAGTGACTTAGTGCCCAGGGTCCGGCAAGAAATGAATGAACGGAGGACTACTGATTGGCCCGAAAGGACCTACCTAGAGCAATCAGGGATGACGGTGACAAATCGCTTTGACGAACAGAATCCGCTTTTCTTTGCTGACATTGACGCGGACGTCTCCGGAGACTTGCTCTACTATCCCGAAACAGTCGATTTTGAAACACCGTACGGTGCGAAAACAAAAAGCGAGATTCTGGCCGAGGGTGACGCAGCCTGGATGATAGCGTTAGTCCAACCCGGCAAAGAACTGAAAGCCTGGTCAGTCAACGGAGAGCACGGCGAAACGATCGGGGGACGAAGGCCGCTGCCTCTCTCGAGGAAGCCTTCGGAGTACTTAAGCTTACTTGCATCTGAACCGGCGTACCGGGGAGAGTCAGGATATACGATTGAAACGTACCTGACGATGATTATCAGACACCTGGCTGCCAATCCGGAAGTCTCGCAGCGGCATGCGATGCCTGACAACGATTTCCATATTCAGTTACTCGGGAATTGCTACGCTAAAACGAACGAATCTCCAGCCTCCGGTGTGCTGCATACCCATTTCCGTCCCGACACCGAGCAATTGTGGATTTCCGACCACGCCTACGACTACGTAAGCCGAGACTGGGAAGGGAATTCTGCCCGGTCCGCCGTAATTCTTGGCCGATAGCGCGCTGTCGAAGCCGACGAATAATTGGTGCGGGAAAAGCGCAAATGTATGAAGTTTCCGATTATCAGAAACAGTATGAGCCCGCATAGAAGAGGAGCCCGGCGGTCTGACACGAATCACGCAGTTGGCTTGTAGGCCGGTACGGGAGCGAGTTCGCCCGCTACTTCGACCGAGCCCGCACCTACCTCGAGCTGCCCCGCTACTACTCCCGGGTTGGTACACCGAAGGACAATGCCTGCGCGATGCTCGCTGCCGGGAAGCGACGCCCTTGCTGCTTCAATTACCTTTCCCCCGTAGCAAACTACGAAGCCAAATGACACCAGGCGCTAAAGAAGGTTAAGGCCGTATGGTGGGCTGTTCGAAATGTGTCAAGACACGGGAGCAGGTAATTTGACAAAGTGGCTTACTTGTGCTACTTTATACTTAATATGAAGCCTGATATACCACGTCCTGGTCCCAACGAGGATAAGATAGTCGAACGAAAAGCAACACCTGAAGGATATCCCGAATGGCCTGAAGGATATCCCGAATGGTGCACCGTTATCGGCAGGCAGCTCCGGCGTGATAACACAAGAAAACCTCTCAACCATTTTGTTGATGCAATCGAGCCCGAATCTTTTGACCTTGGCAGCGAGCAGCTTGGCAAGTTCCTGGAGGACGCTGGTTACCGGGTCTTGCCAGTTATCGATATGCCACCCCCAGATGGTTATATGGGCACTCGGGGCGTCGAATTCTTTGACAACCTGTATAGATTCGTTGAGGCGAACGCTGTCGATGATCCAGACGCCATCCAGGTCATCCGTGTGTCTGACATTAGCCCCTGCTTCGCGGCCGCTCGAGATGGTCAGGTTCGAGCAACGCATGATTTTCTCCAAGATCCGCTTGAGGATAATCTGCTTTATGACGAAGGCGTTGGCCCGGTGACCAAAATTCTAGAAAACAACCCTGGCTTGCCTAGAGTAGTTGTGCTGTACCAGGTCGGTGCCACGGGCGGTCTGGAAGCATATGGTCGAGCTATTGAAGATGTTGTCCATGGAGAGTTTAAGAACGGTTTTTGGCACGGCGAGGACTTGTGGTTGCCGGACTGAGCTAGTGTTTGTTTGAAAATGTTAAGTAATCCTAACCTGACGTTGTGGCACGGAGAGGTATGTTCGAAGTGACGCCCGACTTGGGAGCCGGTTCCGTGTTCTTTCACTGAATCTGTGGAACCCGGCATTGAAATATTGTCTTAGTTACGGTATGTTCATTAAACATGAGCATAGACGCCTCCCTTAGCCTGAGTAAAAACGAAATCGCAACAGACCCACGGCTTTCAGTGGTGATGTCTCCAGAACGGGATGCGCATTACAAAAAAATAGAAATCTACCCACTATGAAATTTAATCTGAAGGCTTCGAAACCAAAACTCCTTCTGAGCCTGCCGTTATTTTTAGCGTTAGCCGTATCATTATCAGTCTCTCATGTGGAGGCGCGCCGCCTTAGGCCCTCTCCTTCGCCGAGCCCGACCATATCATCGACTCCTTCTCCCAGTGCTACCCCAAGTATAAGTAGTGGCAATCCATTCTCGCTAGCACCTTTTTATATCGACCCATACTCGAATGCCAAACAACAGGCGGATAGTTGGCGGGTTAGCAGGCCGAGTGACGCTCTCCAGATGGATAAGATTGCCGCTAACCCGCAAGCCGATTGGCTCGGGGACTGGAGTGGTGACATCTATACTGCTGTGCGCAATCGCACGCAAACAATTGCTTCGACCGGTGCATTGCCGGTCCTGGTTGCCTATAATATTCCCCTACGGGATTGTGGGAGCTACTCTTCCGGCGGGGCGACGTCTCCGGATTCCTATCGTACTTGGATCAGGAACTTTACGAACGGTATGGTCGGCTCTCAAGCAGTAGTGGTATTAGAACCGGACGCTCTGGCAAGTATGGATTGCCTCTCCAGTACTGACCAGCAAACCCGCCTTAGCTTGCTCGCAGAGGCGGTCACTATCCTTAACTCGCACCCAGGAACCTACGTATATCTTGACGCGGGCCACGCAGGCTGGCAATCTGCCAACAATATGGCTACTCGCCTAACCAGTGCTGGCGTTTCCAACGCGCGCGGCTTTAGTCTGAACACCTCAGGCACTGATTTCACCAGTAGGGAACTTACATATGGCGACAGTATCTCTGGCCTGATTGATAATAAGCACTTTATCGTAGACACAAGTCGTAATGGCGTTGGCCCCACGGCGGATTACCAGTGGTGTAACCCTCTAGGTCGGGCACTGGGTGAGCGTCCTACCTCGGTCACCGCTGATTCGAGAGCAGATGCTTACTTCTGGATTAAACGTCCAGGCGAGTCGGACGGTGCGTGTAACGGAGGCCCTGCGGCGGGATCGTGGTGGGCCGATTACGCACTCGGGCTGGCGCAGAGAGCACTCTACTAATCTCTTTCGTCCATACCGTGACGCATAAGTTCAGCGTACTCCGTGGCCGATGGTGAGCTTGCCGTTTATCACCAGCGAGTCAAGGCTCCATAGTCTGGAGCAAAGCTACCGACCTTATTCAAATATCAGGCCGAACTACACCAGCATCTTGCGACAGGCCTGATTATCTCTAGAGATGGGGCAATTCCGGTTCTGCTACCCGGATCAGGTTCCAGGCAGGTCCGACCGACTTGTAAGCAAAAGCAACCGAGATTACCGTGTGCTTTTGATAGGATACTCTTATGAAGGTAGCCGTCGTAACTGGTGCGAGTAGTGGCGTTGGTAAAGCGTTGGCGGAGAACCTGATTGCGGATGGGTGGAAGGTCTACGGTGTTTCCCGCACCGACCCGGGTTTCACGAACGAGCATTTTGTGTGGCGTAAGTGCGACCTTGCCCGACCGTCAGATATACCAAAAAAGCTAATCGTCGAAGAACCGACCATCGACTTGTTGGTTAGTAACGCCGGGGTCGCTTTCACCCAGCCGGCTGCCGATGTTTCCGTAGAGTCGTATGCAGAAATGTACGACGTGAACGTGCGAGCCCCGATGTTAGTCGTAGCGTTGCTGCGGGATAGGATCAAGGGCGCTACCGTGATTACGATCTCTTCCGTGTCGGATCGCCTGGCGGGTGAGGGGTATGCCCTCTACTGTAGTTCTAAAGCGGCAAACACCCGTTATTTTGAAACGCTAGCCTTAGAGCTTGAGGACGCTACGGTCATTTCATTATCGCCGGACTATATAGACACTCCGATGCTCCGCAAGCTACAAGAAGGTCAGGACTTTGACTGGGGACAGGCCCTAAAGTCCAAAGAAATCGCGGAACTCGTCCGCGATCTGGAGTCGGGAAAGACGAACGTCGAGTCCGGTTCCACTGTCATCGTCGTCAACGATCAGATGATTGAAGACTTACAGAGTGCGGAGAAGCTTTACGGCTACAACGTGAGTAACGGAATCCTGACCCGACTTTGAATGGTCGAATGTAATACCCATCGACTCTGTGCTAGTCCTGAGTGTTACGACCGTGCCTAAAACTCAACATAGGCTGTCTTGGAAGCCAAGCAACCTAACTTTTGAAGTATTTACTGGCCTAGAATACGTGTGGCGGTACGTCTCAGGTCATCCGGTGACTGAGGTGGACCTGGCTCCGTCGTTACGTATCCTGGATAATTGGTCACCTGCTCCGACTTCCACGTAGCGGCCGGTATGTGTCGCCACTCCCCGTCGGTGCTCAAGAGAGGTATCACCTTTGTGTGCAGATGGTTGATCCCACACCCTTCCCACACCACAGCACAGGAGCCCACCGCCTCGAATGCTTCGACAAGCAATTCTTCGACCTCAGTGGTTGCGTCGTCCAATGCTCGTCGCACCGACCGAGATACTTCCAGTCTCCGGCTAGGATGGTGCTCTCTCGGAAAGATCACTGAAAATCCTTCCGTGTTCCCATTATGAGCCAGGATTCCCAGGTGATCGTCGGTTTCGTAGATTGTATGTACCTCGACTTCGTCCGCACTTATGCGGCAAAAGATATCGCTTGATTCTGAATGTTCGGCTGACATGGCAACTAAAAGTACTGCACCGAGAATAGTTTTGCAAGCTATGAACGCATCGGTGGCACTACTGAGCTGGCCCTTGTCAGGGAAGTTGGGGATCACGCCAAGATCGGCATGTTTCGAGATGGTGTTGATGCCTATGTTGCCGTGTTGGAAGAGGGCGCCACGTATCGGTACACCATCGGACGGCGTTCCGTACTGATTCCATTCGATGTGCCGCGCATCCTAGCCGCTCTGAACGCAGAAGAATCATGCGATCCAAAAGGTGACTGCTGGGGAGGTAGTGACACGGTAGGTGGCAGTCCTCGGGCCGGCGGCAGCAAGCTTACCCCGGCTCAGGTCGTGGCGGTCGCAGAGCGCGAACAAGCCCGCCGACGCGCCAGCTAGGTGTTGGTGCGGGACCAGTTCTGGCAAAAGGGTCGGGGTAGTCTGTCCTGATATTTGGGGGTCCATGATCAACCCGACGCAGGGAGCCAGGCCTGAGACAATCGACCAAGGTTGCAGCTAAAGGTCGAGAGGTGGTAAATTACTCTCAGGTAAATCACGTAGCTTAACAGTCAATTTATCCACTCGGCCGAGCAGGCTATATCAAGAATGTATTCTGCTTGGCCGGGTGGAGACTACCAGTCAACATCCGCCGGGAGCTAACGGCTCTCTATCTCGAGTACCTCGCGACCAGGCAGAATGGGAGGTGAGTTCCATAACCTACGCCCACCAGGACCCCGGCATCCAGCCGGTACCCCTCGAAGAGCCCCGATAGCCGACGACGACGACGGCTAGCAGCAGCGGCAGCACGGGACCAGGCGACGAACATCAGCTGCGCATTCGCGCGCGTCGACGTCTGTGTCCCGTGCTTCGTCGCCATCTCTGACTTTTCTGATTAAGCCGACCCCCACTAGCGTCCCGCATCCACAAATCTTCTCGGTTTGATTGTGTGCTACGTTACCGCTACCCTGTCTAGAATCAGTCTCCACCCTCCACTTCCTTTCGGGGCTTTTTAAGCGCGCACCGACTTTTAAACAAGCTCACACCATCCACCGATAGAACGTACTCTGGCATCGGGCCCAAACACTCTCCTCGGTTTCGGGGTGTTGGCATCCGTTTTCGTGGCGCTCCTACTCAACGCTGGAGCAGTCTTCCTGAGAACTCGATTTTCACCCAAAGTAGTCAGAGGCACCTTGTCTAACTAGGGGGTATTGCAAAAATGCCTTTGCTATGATATTGTCTGGGGTTGTTAAGGTATTAAGGAGGTCGCATGGCTGTCGATTCGGGAATGGATCAAGAACCTGTTGAAGATAGAGAACGCGACTCGCTCCTGGATTTAGCGTTCGATAAGTTCCCATTTGGGAGTGACGACAGGCTGCCGAAAGGTTTCGGAGAAGAGGCGGGTATTTTCGCCGTCCGTCTTCCCGACGGTCTTGAGATAGATCTAGTCACTGACAAGCAGCCCGGGGTGACCGGAAGGCCGCAGCACTACCGAATGTCAACCAAGGTTGCAGGCATCGAATTTCGTGGTTTCCAAGAGCCTTCTTGGCGGCAGGCTTCGCTGGCTGAAATCGTCGAGTTAGCAGAGAATTTAGCCGCGCTTCATGACAAAGACACTTCGGACGAATTACGCTGCCTTCACGAGGCGGCGAGTGATGCTGACGAATTTTCACCCGAATTTAGTCCCGAGAGGATCAAAGAGCTGCGAGAGGATATCGAAGCGGCGATTGAGATGCAGGTTCTCGGTGGAGGCTCAGTCGTCGAGCTTAATCCCTACCTCCTCGGCATGGATGATGACACCGATGAGCATCGTACTAAGTTTACTCCTGAAGAAGAAAAGATCGTCCTTGAACTGATCCACAACATTACCGGCATCGCTCCGGAAACAATCCGGGCGGCCCGACCTGAGTCCGGCGAACTGATCGAACTACCGTCTCCGATGGGAGACCTCTCGTTATACGTAGATATTGTCGAACCGGACGGCAGGATTGCCTGGATCTTGGCCGAACCCGGCAAGACCAGAAGCGAATTCGAGTGATTAGTACGGCTTCGACCATTTGTTTTTAGGGCCGTATATTGACAAAGTTTCTTAACCATAGTATTATTTTTCGCCATGGATAAGAAAGCCGAGCGCCACCCACTTTTAGACAGCGGCTTACCCGAATGGCTCGCAGCTGTCCCTATCGAGGTTTCAAAAGCTACTCCGGTCGAGGTTGGAGGTGGAAAAACTATTGCTGCCAGCCTTCTAATAGATGCCTTGCAGAAGGAGGTTGGCGTTACACTTGGGTCAATGTCCATTGCTCCCGAGCTAGCAGCGCGGATAGCGGAGATGACAGAGAATCCTGATTGGCGTAACCTTCCTTCGGAACCGACATGGATCGAAAGACAAGATGTCGATCGCTGGGAAGTGCGAGTCGGAGAAGTCAGAGTAACTTTGGACCGGAGCGCTATCGAGGAAAAGCTCGTTACGGCTTTCCGTGACAGCCTGGAGGAGCAAGACTAGTCAATGAGGCGATCCCGGCCAGACCAGAAGCGAATTCGAATGATCGGCACTCTTGGGTTTGAAAAGCTCGCTTCCACGAACGGGTCGAAGCATAACGAGAGCGAAGACGCCGATTCGTCGGACTTCTGGAGCGCATTTGCTGAATAACCCGGATTATACCCAATGGCTACCAAGGAAAGTAAGGAATTAGAAAAAGCAAAAAAGTCAGTTGCTAATACAGCGATAATCTTCTTTGCAACCGTAACCTTGCTATTAGGAGGATTTGCGTTCCTGCTCGTCTTTGCTACCTCGTTCGGGTGCGGCTCATTTGGTGGGGATTGTCCTTCGAAGCTCGTCACATTCTCCTACTTCCTTCCTTCGGTGTGTACCGGCGTTTTCACCGGTTATTTGGCTTACAAAGCTGACAGTGAAAAAAAGATAATTAAAAACCTCGTCCCGACCTCTAGTCACTTTCGAGTAAGCTGAACTATTCGCTGGTCTCGACACGGTAATTATGCTTTGGTTGAAATAATTATTTATTAATGCTACGTTAGCACGCTAAGATAAATATGGAGGGACTTGCGATGGTAGAAACGGCAATGGAACACAAAGCCTTACGTGCGGCGGCCGAAAGCGCATCGATTGGCATGCTGGGCCTTAATTTTGATGATGGGTTTAAGGCCGCATTGGCCACAGCACCACCGGAGACCACTGTCGGTGAATTGCGAGCGCAGGCGTTGGCTCGAGCAGCCGAAAAAACTCGTAGGCCGATTGAAGATTTAGTGGCTGCCTATGAACAAGGACACCGCGAAATCCGACAGTATTCAGAAAACTGTTGCGCGGCCCTGGAGGCGCGACTCGCTGAGGACAAAGCAAGGAGCTAGAACTTAGACAGTACCGGTCATTCGATGATGAAAGCGCCGGGTCGCACTTCCGGAGTCCAGTCGGGGCGTGGATCACGATCGAGCGGAGTGCAAGCGAAGCGACCACCTTCCGGCAGGTGAGGGGTCGGCCAGAGACCGCCTCATGTCTGTCGATGATACGATGGGCGTGAATTAGTCAGTATTTCTTAGCGACCTGGGACTTCCTGGGCTAACTAAACCTTCGTTATGAGCAAGTACCTGTTCCAGTACTGTCAAAAAATCGTCGTCCTGACTGAAGAGAAAGATCATCTCTTGCTGGCGAAACGCAAAGGCGAGGCGGACTACGACGGAACTTTTTCGTTTATCGGCGGCAAGATGGAAACCACTGATACGTCAATTTTGGAAGCCCTGCGACGCGAGAAGAACGAGGAGGTCGGGGAAGACTTTCGTATCCGAATACTCCCGACCTTGAGCCTGAACATTCTGTTTCAGAAGAAGGACGGCAGCCTGATGATCATCCCTCACTATCTCGCTTTTCACGTGGACGGAGAAGTTGCTCTCAGCGATGAGTACTCGGAGTATCAATGGGTCCCCCTCAAGAGCCTCGGACAGTTCGAGCCGAAGATACGCAACATCCCTGAAACGACGGAGCAGGTTGCTAAGTTTGCGGAAATTAGTTCGGACGGAGATTCGTTCTGATTTAAGGCTGGTTGATGGACTAGCTTTACGATTTCCGTTCGCGGCTTGGCCGAAACACCAACCAAGAAGAAAAACCGGTCAAGGTGTCTCGTCATGGTATCCTGGTATTAGAAAGTGCTTATGACCATCGACCCCTCCATCGACGCATTGCTCCACTCGGCCAAGAAGCGGGCGCTCAATGAGGCCGCCTTCCAAAATACCAATGACATCCTGAGTGATAAGGCGCAAGAGCTCCTGGATGAAACCGGCGCGAAAAACATCGCCTTCGCTTTCACGTGCGAATGTTCGGATCTCCGCTGCGTCGAGGACGTCCATCTGACGGTCGAGGCTTTCGAGCGAATTTCCGAGCACAAGGCCCGGTTTTGCGTGGTCGCTTCTCACAACCAGCCGGACATCGAGAAGGTAGTAGAGAAAAATGACACGCACTGGATCGTCGAAAAACTACCTGGCTTACTTCGGCGCTCCGACGAATAAGCTTTCAGGCGAGGCGGCTAGTCAAGCGATACGTTCCACCGCGCCAAATACCACGGTCACTGAGGTTGCTACACAGTCTCACCGATGTCTTTTTGAAGCCAAACACCGCGTCTCGGCGCGTGCCGTGGTGACACGGTTTCATCAGGTACCTGACCGTAAGCATAATTAAGAGACGCGATGAAGGCATCACAAATCACTAACTACGGCGGCCGCGAAGTATCGTTCGTGAACGAAGTAGCCAAACCGACGGCCGGCGATGGCCAGGTCGTCGTCGAAGTGCACGCGGCGGGCGTTAACCCCTTCGATTGGAAAGTGCGCGCCGGTTTAATGAAGGAGATGTTTTCACTTAAATTTCCGGCTACGCTGGGCGGCGACGTGGCCGGGGTGGTCACCGAGGTCGGTGCAGGCGTCACTAATTTATCCGTCGGTGACGAGGTCTACGGCTCAGCCAGCCCGACCAGTGGGGCGGGCTCATTCGCCGAGTACACGGCGACAGCGGCTGACCAGCTCGCCTCGAAGCCAGCAACCCTCACCTTCACGGAAGCCGGCGCTTTGCCGCTGGCGGGCGTCAGCGCCTATCAAGCCCTGGTCGAACACCTCACTGTCTCGGAGGGGCAGAAGGTCCTAATCCATGGCGGCGCCGGCGGCATCGGCGCGATTGCGATCCAGATCGCCAAGCACCTCGGTGCGTATGTCGCAACGACGGTCAGTACGGACGACCGCGAATTCGTCACCCGGCTCGGTGCCGATGAAGTAATCGACTACCGCACAGAGTCTTTCGTTGAGAAACTCGCCGACTACGACGCCGTGTTCGACACCGTCGGCGGCGAGGTTACGAAGCAGTCGCTCAAGGTGCTGAAGGCCGGCGGTAAGCTAGTTTCGATGGTGCTCTACGGCCCGCTCAAAGAAGCCGAGAGTTACAACGTCGGGGTGACCTCCGTCTCATCCCGGGCGACCACCGAGCGACTGCAGAAACTGGCGGAGTTGGTCGAGCAGGGTGTCGTCAAAGTAACCGTCGCTAAGACGTTCCCGCTTGAACAGGCCGGCGAAGCCTTGACCTATCTCCAAGAAGGACACCCGACCGGCAAGGTCGTCGTGACCGTCAAGAAGTAGGACACGGGCGGCCAGGCTAACGACCTCGCTCGTTTTTTTGGGGCGTCGGCGTTGTGTTGCTGGCGAGAAATGAGGACGCGCCGTATCGGGCAGGCCACCCGCTCTACCGATAGGAGGAGCAGCTTACCACCTATCGGATATGCTTTGTTATGCTTGGGGCATGAGTAGGGCCAATCCGGCAGTAACTAAAACCATCGTCTGCGACAACACGGAGTTGCTCGTCTACGCTGCCGCTATCAAAGATCGAACCACGGCGCCTTCCATCCCCGCGAGTCTGGAAAGTATCTTTAACCAACTCGCGCCCTTCGCAAAACAACGCCGGCTGCTGTTGGTGATACGCGACACTGACCAGATGGAAGTGCAACGTGAACGCTTTCCTTGGTACTGGGTACGTGGCGCTCAAGAGGTCTATATCGGACTACCCCATTGGAAGACCGTTCACCAAAATGCGCTGATTTCGGCGATTAGTGCGGGGCTGTACGCGATGGTCCGGGAAGAGTATGTCTACCCCTTCCGAGTAGGTGAAACTCTCGTACAGGCGGGTGCCGCCAGCCTTTTCGCGGCGGAAGTCTCCCAGTGGGAGGCCCCTTGGCTTGGCGGACCATTCGAACAGGAAACCAGGGCCGACATTTTCCGGCGGTGGTCGCACGATGTCGACGGGACCTACGCAGGAGTTGAGGAAGCCGACCTCGAAACTTTCCAAGCTGGTTTCGGGGCGGAGCTCGTCAGGCAGCATTTTAGTGACGGCTTCGATCTGGAAGAAAGCCTGACGACTCCGGTGGATGCCTTCCGGAAATATGTCTTAGGGTAATATCTCCGGCCATACTGGCTAGTTAGCCCGTATAGTTAGAGCCATGTGGTTTATCTTAGCGATCTTGGCCGGCTTGTTGTTTGCCGTAAATAGACTATTGGTCCGCTCTGTCTTGACCAGGGACATGAATCCGGTGGCGTTTCTCGCTGTTCACGACCTTATCGCTGGGGCTTTGCTCGTACCCGTCGCCCTGACTCAGTTTACGATTCCGCAAACGCTTCGCGACGGACTACTTCTGCTGGCTGCGACGATCACCTTATTTCTCGGCGACGTATTCGCCTTCCTGGCTTTGAAGAAAATCGAGGCGTCGCTCTACCAGATCATCGGCCAGCTGCGACACATCATTACGCTCTTCGGGGCGTACTTTCTGTTCACGGAAGTGCTTTCGGCGAGCAAGTTCGTTTCCATCGCCTTGCTCATCATCGGCGTATCCGTAGCAATGCTGGAACGATTCAGAATCAAGTTCACCAAAGGGGTGGTCTATACGCTTTTCAGTACGGTTTTCATCTCATTCGCCTTCCTGCTCATCAAGCAAATATCCCCAAGTATCTCCCCGGCGTTCTCCGCTTCCTTTACCCTGATCGTTTCCGGTATCCTGGGTTATCTTGTTTTGATTGCATCGCAAGAGCTACCGAAAGGCTTTCTACCGCGCCTCGACCGCCCTAAGCTCCTCGCCGCCGCCGCAGTCTTTTCCGTCTTTGAGTTTGTGCTGTTCCTTTCCCTGGCGCTCGGAGAAGCCTCGAGAGTCACTCCTGTAACCTAAAGTTCGCTGGTCTTTACGCTAATCGGAGGCTATCTGTTCCTTGGTGAGCGGGCTCGAATGAAGCAAAAAATAGTCGGTAGCCTGTTAGTCACGGCGGGTATCGGCCTGCTTTATTTTTTCTAGTGCTACTTAGCAGACCCCCGGCTGTCAGGCCGGGGGTGGATGTTTGATCGGCCAGCCATTCGGTCACGGCGGCTTGTAAATCCGATCGATGCGCTTCTTTTTCGAAGCGATGGGTCGCGCCGCGGATGAGCTTGATCGTCGGGGGGTTTGGTAAGGCTTCGGCTAACGATCGCAGATGGCGTAGTGTCGTCAAGCGGTCGCGGGAGCCGGTGGACAGGAAGACAGGCATCGTCAGGCGGTCAGCCGCCAGTCGCAAGTCGTATTCCATCAGATCGCGCACTAGTTCGTAACGATACCGCTTGCCGGGCCACCCGCTGCCGGGCTCCCAGATGAATCCGAGACGACGCCAAATCCGCGATAGGGCTCGATATCGTTGTAGTACCAAGGAACCGGCGATGACCGGAGAGCATAGCACCAAGCCAGCCACCTTTGGGGAGTAACGTTCGGCGTATGTGCCGGCGCAGAGGGCGCCGAGACTGAAGCCGCCGAGGTAGAATGGTTCCCGGTACCATTTTTGGGTCCGCGCCCATTTCAGGACATCCGTTAAATCATCGTAGTGGTTGGTAGCGGTGGCGTGCCAGAACGAGCCGCCACTGCGGCCCCACGAATTGGAGGCGTCCCAGCGAACCGTCGAAAACCCAGCCGCTACGAAGGCTTCGTTGATCGCCTGCATATGGACCGTGTCGTGGACGTCGCTCAAGCCGTGGCAGAGGAAGGCCACGCCGCGTGGCCGGGCGCGAAGGTTCATCACCACGAAAATCGGCACGCCATGCCGGTTGGAGATCGTCTCGGTGCGGTCGCCCACGGCTATTCGGCAGCGGCCGTGGGCAGGTTCGCGACCGTGGGGTCGACGGCATTCTTGAGGGCGACCAAGACTACGTTGACGACCGGCGTCGCGATGCCGAAGACCGTCGGATCGTCCGCTGCCAGACTGATGCCGTAGCCGATGACCGCCGAGACGGCGAGATAGCCGGCGGCTTTGGCGGTCTTGCCGATGGTGGTGTCCCAGAACGTCGTAGTTTGCGCCATGTCACAAGTATAGCGCGACCAGTCCGGTGTAAAAACTTCCCGGTCGGATAGCTATCAGAGTCAGTTATTCTGTGGCGTCGGCGTTTCACCAGTGTCATCTCATTGCTATTTGTGCCTCGGCGCATCAAACCGGAACCTGCGAGAAGAGTTCCAGGGAGCCTTGGCGGAAATTTATGGGATCGTGTTGCGCTCCTCTCCCCGCTTAGTTGTAACCGTTGCTGGCCTCAGGTATAAATGACTGTTGCTCATTAACATTCGTTGAGCGCGGCTAGTAGTAACCAGTTCTCTGGTTGCCGGTAGCCGGGCTCAATACCATTGAGGCTTCTAGCGCATACCGCGCTCGATTGCAGACGCGGCAGGAAAGGTAGGGCGATGTCAACCGCATTAGCAGTGAATCCAGACGATCAGCCACTCGAGATCCACGTGGAGAAGGGCAACGGTGACGAACCGGTCCTTCCGATCAGCTGGTGCATTTCCCCGGAGATGTACCACGCGCTGGCGGCGGAGAAGGTCGAGAAGGCCTGGGTCCTCCTGGTCATCGAGAACGACGGCGAGGAGATGGCTCGCTATGTCTATCCGCTCCAAACGATGATGGACCGCTTTCCCTTCGTCCGGCCGCGCACCAACATCGTGCACGGCCTGCTTTTTTCGCCCAGGGAAGGCTTCAGCCCGAAGCAAGCCAGACGGTGGTTCACGAGGCGGACCGAGGACGCCGGGTACGACGTCGTCGTGCTCAAGAAGCGTCGTCACGCGGCCGAAAGGCTCGAGCGCGAATTGGAGGAGCTCAGGGATCAAATCGACCAAATCGCGTACCAGATCAGCGAGGCTCAGACAGCACGGCAGACACGTGTGCAAAAGCAGTCGGAGCTCGTCAAAAAGTTGGCTGAGGTCGCGACGCGTCTTGACGAGGCAGTGCCGGAAGCGCTCGAGGACGAGGCCGATGCGCTGGCTCGCGAGCTGCGCGACTTCCGCAGCGAACTCGAGGGCCAGTCTGGCTCCGAGATTGCCGAGTCCTCGAGCACTGAGGGCGAGGAGGCGCCAGGCACCGACCTAGAAATCGATGAACTGGCCCGTCTGCAGGCGGAACGGACCCGCCTCCAGGCCGAGGTCGAGCAGCTTGAGGCGGCCTTTCGCGAGGCCTCCCAGGCAGAGCCCGATGCGATCGAGCTCGAGACCGAGTTCCCGGTGGTGCAGGTGCACGGCCACACCGCCGTGGAGGTCGATATCGCGCCGGGGTTCTACGGCACGAACTGGCCGATCACGCGCAAGCTGGCCGAGGTCAATTCCTACAAGCACCCGTCACGTCACCAGTGTGACACGCGGAAGCGCGCCGGTGTCGGCTTGGTGACCCTCCTAAAGCGTGGCCTCCTCGCCCCGTTCGCGGAGCTGTTCACGCTGCTGGCAACGGCGTTCCTGTTGCTGCTTGGAGTGCGGAACCTGGACTTCGGTCCACTCCGTCACCCGATCAAGCAGTCGCCGGGCGAGCTCTGGGAGGAGGCCAAGCCCTCGTTTTGGTTCTACCGGAAGTCGACCACGGTGGAAGGCGACAGGACCATTACCGCGTACCCCGAGCGAAACGGGTTCCTCTGGCTGGTAAACCCGCTGGTCGTGCTCGGTGTGGCGATGGTCATCCTGATCGTCAGCAACCTGGTCGGGAGACCAGTGTCGGCGCTACAAGCGCTGGGACTCGCCCTCGGCGGAATCCTTGGCGTTGGCGTGCTCGTTACGGCGTTCATGCTGGGGTCCATGGCGGTTGATTCGCTCTTCATGCGCTTCCGCCAGAAGCACCGGCGCACCCCCGCTGTCCGAGCGGAACCGCAACCACAGGAGACCAAGCAACGGAAGCCCCAAATCGACGAAGAGGAACAGCTGCGGCGAGACATTGCCGCGAGGTACCGGCGTGTCGCCTGTGGCAACCAGCAAGGCCCGCCAATCCGGCAACGGGTGGTGGTGACCGCGAAAAAGGCCAAGGGCAAGGTTTGCAAGCCGCTTTCTCGCTGATCTGACCCGGGCTTCCGGGACTACCAGTGAGCTAGCAAAGCAAACCTGCGGGAGTCGCGATCAAGCATCGAAGCTATCTCAGCTCCGACGCCCCGCGACTCCCGTCCCCCTGAGTGCAGATATCAATCTGCTTTGAGGAGGAAAACCAAAGTCTCCCAGGTCTCGAAAAAGCCTGTCCCTATCTCGTCTGCTATGCTCGTGGCATGAGAGAATTACTGCTGGTATCGAACGGACTGGGCGCCCTGGCCGACTTCATAGGAGAGCCGCGTGCCAGCATCGTTTTCATCCCGACGGCGGTAAACCTGGATGACGATACGTGGTACGTCGATGAAGACCGGGACTATCTACGCGGTCTGGGGTACGAACTTACGGAGTTCGACCTGGAAGGCAAGGGTGAGTCGGAGGTAACGGCGACCCTCGGAGAAGCCGACGTAGTTTATCTGGCCGGTGGCAACACGTTCTACCTACTAGAGAAGGTGTTACAGAGCGGCTTGGACAAGGTGCTGCTGGACTTCCTCGACCACGGTGGTAAGTACGTCGGTGCCAGCGCCGGGGCGATCATCGTCGGTCCCAGCCTTGAACCGTTTCAATCTTTTGACGACCCCTCTGTCGCGAACCTTTCGTCTTTCGCCGGTTTGGGACTGGTCGACTTTGTGCCACTACCGCATTTTACCGAAGACAATACGGCGTATCGCCAGGTGATAGACACGTACGAAAAGAAGTATCGGCTGGTTCCGCTCACGGACAACCAGGCGATCAGGGTAACCGGCGCGGACTATCAGGTAGTGGAATCGCCGACCTGACACATCGCTTCGATATATCGAACTGCTTGATACGAATACGACTCCATGTCTCCCGCCGGTAAGCTCTCCCCAGAGCACTTTGGGTAGGTCGGTGGCGGCATCGGCTGGCATGATACCTCTATCCTACCGCGATTGGTTGGTCGGGTTGCCGGTAGGCTTCCAAACCCTCGACGGTGATGCGGCCAGAAAGGGTGTCGCTGGTCCCGTGAATAGTAGCGGCGTTCTTCGGCCTTGCCATCCAGACTCCGCCGACGATTTTGTTGCGACCTAGCTCGGGGACGAATACGGCATAGATGCGTGAAAGAACACTGTATTGCTGCTCATTTCCTGGCACGGCATAGTTGGCACCGTTAGCATGGCGGTCCTTCGTTTTAAATCCCGCCATGACTTCGGCATCGTGTGGCCGCAGCTGTAATCCTAATTCGGCCATTGTCGGCGGTCGAAAATATGGCTGGACAACAATCGGGGCGGTACTTTCTGAGCCGATGCCGGCATTTACAAACTTGCGTGCGGCCTGACGGGTGTTCAAGGCTCCAGGAATCTTTTGACCCCTGGCTTCGATTACCGCCATCGCTTCGGATCGTGAGCTATGCAGCGCTTTCAACACGACGGATTGATGACGCCACAAACGGTCAGCCAGCTCCAGTGCCACCGCGGGTCCTTCGGTCAACACCCCGTGCTGCATCGGGATTAACGGACCCTTATGATCACACGTGCGCCCGGCGATAATGCTATTCGTATTCCAGCGTTCGATAAACTTGTGGAAACCGGGAGCAATTCTCCGACCACGCGGAATGACTGCCCATCCATCCGACTCAGCGTGAGGATCTAGCGGTGGTAGCCAATCATCGTCGTGAACATGGGTATAGCCGGCCTCGGGATGCACGACACTAGCCAATGGCTGGCTCAAGCTGTCACGTAGCGCCTCCACATAACTGAATGCCTCAGGATTAAGTTCGCTCAGCAGTGCTTGGTAGCCGACCGGCGAATCTTCGAATTCACATAACCCAATTCGGCCGTGAGGGTTAATCATGCCATCGAGCCGCGTGATTAGGGTTGGTACGCCGTGCTGACGTTGTGCCAGCGTATCGTCGAGAGGGTAATGAGCGAACCATTGATCCATCAGCGATTCCAGTTTGGCGGTGGTCCCGTGGCTGATTTCTATTGATTGTGGATGGTGGATGAAATAAACTCCCTCGCTTTCTTGTACGGCCACTTGTCGTAACGGTTCATCGGAGCAGTCTTCGACCCGCAAGACTGGCCCACTGACGGTAATCGCGTTATCGACGATTTCCTTGAGATCTTCGGCGAGTCTATCGATCGATGCTTCGGCCGGGTGTTCGCCGGTAACCGGGCTGATGTAGGGATGTTCGGGATGGGGCATGGTACCTCCTTGGTTGGGTTGATTGGGATGGGTTTACGAGGACGAAAAAACCGGCCGTGTGGCCGGTGCGGGTGTGGTGAGTTGTTAGGTATTCAGTCTATGCATTCACCAACCGACCGGCCTTGGGGCCGATAAGGAGAAAGAGGTTGACGACGCGCTGGTCGAGAGCCGGATTGGCGTTGGTTAACTGCATAGTCCTATTATTGCGATTGTCCCCTTGATGTCGAACGTTTGGCGATGGGCAACCACCTTGGAGCGTCGATGGTCCGGGGGATGCTTCAGTGGGCGCGATGGGTTGTAAAAGGTACTTAACAAAAGCATGATTAAGCGTTAGTAGAGTTACAAGCATGATTGATCGCGAAACCTACAGGCCAATCGATTACACCGAGCCGCTCGGCCCCGCCGACTTTGGGTATCACGTAGCGTTCTGCCCTGATCGGGCCTCCGACATCGTGCGGCGGGACGTCGTTAATCCCGCCCTCCTCGCTGCCGGTGAAAGGTACGGGATCGTGACCCAAGAATTGCCGTGGGGACAGATGCCTGACCCCGAGCGACCGCCGTATGTCCTGGTCGTCCCGGAGCCCGGCTCGCTGCTCTCGCCAGCCACGGAAAACTATCTAGCGCGTTTATCCGAACTTTCGGACGCCAAGGTGAACGTCTTTTCAGCACATTCTTTCGGTCTGGAAACGGACCCGGGGATGACCGCCACGGCGGAGAGGATAATTCGGGCCCGAGACGAAAGGCTTCGCGTGAACACCATCTATCCCAGCGATACTGATGCCTTGTACTATGGCCTGCGAACGGTTCCGTTCGAAAAAGTGGTAGATAACTTCGTGTGTGAGACGTTCCGGGCAAAGTGCGCTATGGAGCGTGTGGGCGACACTGCTGCGGAACTTCAGTTACTAAAGGAACAAGCAGCTGCCCATACCACCATCGATTCGCTCCGCCGCATATTCGCCGAATATGGCTTATGGCACCGAGCGGTGACCGATGGCGCCGTCATGCTCCCGACCACCGAACGCGGCTGGCTCGTTTCGCAAACCAAGACGGATAAGACGGAAATGGTCCCGGAAGATTTCAGCTTGGTGATTGATTTCGCTGAAGTCGGGGACACGGTACGATTCGTCGGACGGAAGATACCGAGCTCCGACAGCCCGGAGCTGCTCGTGCTCCTCGAAGCGTTTGAGGAGCGGTGGGGTGAGACCCTGATGGCGGTGCACTTCCACCACAACGGCGTCACGCGCGGAGGCGCTTTCCCGGATCGGATAACGAAAAATGCCATCGAATACGGCCGGTTCTCCTCCGGTCACGAAATGCTCTACGAGCTCTTGCTGCAGAGAGTTCGCACCGGTGAAACCTGGTCGATCTTACAAGACCACGGCGTGGTTTGGCTTGGCGATTCAGCGGAGTCCTTCGAAGACTTCATTTCCGAGAGGCTCCGGTTAGTACCCATTAAGGATTAGGAGGCTAACGGGACTTTCGCTCAAAAGTGACGAGGAAGTACGGGTAGATTTTCTGAACTTTGAGACCGAACCTTTTACTGCCAGTGGTGGAGAACCGATTTTCGAACAACGTGGCGTATTCGTTCTCCGACATCCAGTGTTCGATCGTGTTGATGCCATCATCGTCCAGCTTCTTAAATACCCAATCGACGGCCGATCCGAGAACGCCGTACTTCTTTCCCAGATTGAGGAAGGCGGGTTCCAAGATGACGACGCGTTGCGTGGCGTTCGCGAAGATCAGTTCGAAAAGTTCCGGCAGCTTTTCCGGCGGCAGGTGATGGATGATATCTACCACGATGATAACGTCGCTCTGTCGGTACGCGGCTGGATCGAAGATGTCCTTCACCGCTAGATCCCGCTGTTTGCGTCGGCCGAACTCGACGAACTTCTGATTCAGATCGATGCCATAGTAGCTAGTCGAGGAATCAAGGTAGCGCGCCATCTGTCCGAATCCGGCTCCCACATCGAATACGGTGACGTCCTGGCCGACCTCTTCGGAAAACCGTTTGAGAACCGCTCTCCGATGAAGCAGCGGAATGAGGAACTGATAGAGCTGAGGATATTTGTACTGGATTCTCATAGTGACAGCATAGCAACCGGCACTCCGGGTCGCTTTGGGCGATCTTTATCGGGCACTACTGACGGAGGCTAGCCCACTTTTGTGCGAATGAAACGCATCGGTACGTGCTCGATAAAGCGGCTCAGGAGGGTGTGTCCTAGGGAACTCGGCTCAAGGTGCAGACCGTCGATCCCGTTTGCGTAATAGCTCCTGGCGTTATCAGCGGAGAGAAAGAAAATGAGCGCCTCAGTGACCTGCGCTGAGATGCTTTTTTGTAGCGTCCGAGGATTCGTGAAGAAATCATCCATCGCTTCGATAAACCGATCAATCTCAATCCGGTCGTGAAAGGCGTGGAGGTAGCGCCAGATTGACAGGATTGGTTCGGCCTTGTCGACCATCTGAAAAAACTCGGTTACAGGGTTCTCCGAGTTTTCGAGCACCTGAATCGAGGCTTCGAATCGTTGGCGCATTTCTGTCGGCAAGGCGCTCGCAATCACCGCGTTAGCTTCCGTCTCGCTCTCGAGTGCGCCCGCAACCAAGATACCCGCTGTCAACGTCTCCGGCGTGTAGTCGGGCGGATCCCCTGTCAGTACCTCGGCGAAATCGTGAAAGACGATGCAGTCTGCGAGCAGCGCCTCGTCGGTATCCGAAAGATCCGCCTGATCCTGAAGCACGTCGGCGAGTGACCCTAAGGCCCGCACGTGGTCGCCGACGGATTGCACCGGCAGACCTAACGCGTACTTTTCGATCCGTACCAATTTGCCGCTACGGGGGAGTTGATCCAGCTGGCCGATCAGGTGGACCGGCGGCGGGCCGGGCAATGCCACCTCTCCCAACTCGTCAATCGTGCGCTCGACCCGTTCTCCAATGCTCGTATCTTGCTCCATACATCAATACTAAGAGCTATCTCGATTCGGATACAGTGCGCGTCACGGAGCTAGGCATTGGAGCGACAGTCCGATTAAGCCGCCGTTGCATTTTGTGCGTGCGTAGTCCAGTACGTAATTTCATAGACTGTCATTTCCTCGTATCGATTTTGGATGTACTGGGGTTGACTTACACCAACCATCCGTTTATGATGCCATAATTAATAAACACCAATAGCCATGGATCAAAATATCGTCGGCGAGATCGATCGTCGCTTGCAAGCCGGGCAATCCCGGACCGAAATCATCAGTGCTTTGCGCGAGCAGGGCGTAGAAGAAGATACCGTCACCGCGATCCTGGATGATTTGAGTAGCGAACCCGCTACCCAGGCAGCTTCTGAACCGACAGACTCTACCCCGGACAACACCGATACCGTCCAGGTACCAACATCTGAGCCGACGGATGATGTCGCTGTCACGACGGATACTTCAGACACCACGCCCGCTAGTACCGATACGCCTGACTTCCAACCAGACACTTCCGAAAACACTGACGACGGAACGGCCACCTCCGACGCGACGCCTGCACGCACGGATAGTCCTGATTCCTCAAAAAACAGCTACTCCGATACGATCGATACCTCGACCGATGCGACAACGGATATCAATACCACCGAAGCTCCCTCAGACATCTCCGATACGACCGAAACCGACACCACGGATGCCCCCAGCGTCTCTTTAGAGAGTACCGTCGTGGCCGGGTCGACTGCTGACTCTGCCGACGCCGCACCCGACCACCCTGGCACCTCGGACACCGAAGCTACCCCTGACTCCTCAGGCGTCACCGATATGAGTGACACCGATTCTGCCGACGACGCGGGCCCAAGCTCGTCCACCACATCATCTTCTACAGAAGGATCTTCGGAGCCCTCCGAGATCACGGGTGCGGACGACGCTGACGATTCTGCTGAACCCACCAAGCCCGACGAGGCGGAATCTGTGGAAACTTCGGATACGTCTGCATCTTCGCCCGACCCCTCTACCCCGGTAAGCGGCACGGACCAGGCCGACATCGTCGACGTTACGGAAACCTCGGCTCCGAACCCCGAAGCGCCTGATTCTTCTAACGGGTCTGAAACCCCTGAGACGCCTGATGCTGCCCTCTCACCCGACGACGAGAGCGCTTCCGAGGAGGCCGAGGCTTCCGTCGCGCCCGATTCCGCCGAGGTCCCGGATGATTCTGATACCCCAGAAAGCCAAGCCGGAAAGACTGAACCCGACCCTTCTGACGAACCCGAAACCCCTGACCCCTCGCCCGCTGTTTCCGACACCTCCGTCGACACGAGTGAGGACGTCAAAGAGCCCGAACCGTCGTCCGCCTCACCCATGCCGACCGACACTTCCTCGAATCCTCAGCCCGAAGAGCCAGGCCAGACGGAAGTGGCTTCGTCGGCACCTGAGAATGACACGACTCCGGCGTCGGGAACGGAGCCGGGAACCGAAGCTTCCGCTGAGAGCAACGGTATTTCCCCAGACGCCTCTTCCGTCTCTGACCTGTCGCGCTTCATGATTACGCAGCGGCTGGCTTCGGCACTGAATCGGTACGAGTGTTTTTCTTACGACGGCACCACCCAAGGCCCACTGGTGGCCTTCGCCCAAGCAAAGCGGTTCCGCCTCAAGGAAGAAACGACGTTCTATTCTGATGAAGCGAAAAAAGAGGTGGTATTCAGCTTGAAGGCGGAGAGCGCCCTCTCGCTCAAGGGAACGTACTTCGTGCTGGATGGCGACGGTACTAAGATTGGCGCGCTGCACCGGAACTTCCGCGCCTCTTTCCTCCGCAGTATGTGGGAAGTGCGCGGCGCCGACGATAACGTGCTATTTACCGCTCAAGAGCAAAACAAGACCGTCGCGTTGGTGCGGCGTTTTGGCACCGCCCTTCCCCTTGTCGGTTTTATAATGGCCTTCCTTCCCTTCAATTTCCAGCTGCTCAAAGAAGGCAAGGCAGTCGGCGCGGACCGTCGGATTCGCGGCTTGCGGGATAAGTACGATATCGAGATTTCTAAGGATGCTGAGGTGGACGGCCGCGTGGTATTGGCGCTCGGTATCGCCCTCGATGCGTTCGAAAGTCGATAAAGCTTTCTAACGGATCCTCAAGGAACCGGCCGCATCTTCGGAAAGGCAAAATTTGTAAGATTGGCGTACGCATAACCAGCGTCGCCGGTATCGTCCGCGGTCATCCCGAGGATAGGAGCATTCCATGGAGAAGCAGAAAAAATATACTATTTTACCCGAATTCGCGACATCAGTTGCGATTTCACTGATCATTTTTGCGACTAGCCTGCCTAGTTTGCTTCATGGCCCCGACGGAAACTACGATAATTTTTTCTTTTTCGCGGGACTACCCTCGTTTTCAATCCTGCTTACTGTTGCCGCGGTCGCGATGAAGCGATATCGATACACGGGGCTTCTCTCTTTAGTTCTTTTGTTGAGCACGGGTTTTTGGCTGTTGGGTATGTTGGCGCTAGGCTTTTTCCTGCTGTTCTTTCAGATGTGCGCGTTCGGTGGCTGTGCGGGAACATCGTTCATAGACAAAACTTTCGGGCTGTTAGTATTGGCCACGGCCGGAATCGTCGGATTTGAAATTAGCCGGAGTGTCCTGCGAGCCTGGGGATATCGAAAAGGCTAAATCACCTCTGGCCGAGACAAAAGCAGTCGCGAGCGTCGTCCCCGAACCAGCAAGATCAATGCCTCGATCGGTCAGTGTGGCATAATCGAGTCATGGCCATTACTTTCAACAACGTCCCGAAGCACCTGGCGACGCGTAGCCATGAGGCGATGAAGCCAGTCCTGATGGACCCGGCCGCCGTTGGACCGGCGGTGCACTACTACATGATTCGCGGCGGCCGCGAGCAGCGGAACGTCACCGTCTGGGAGCCCGGTACGGTCGGTGGCGAATACATCAAGGCGTTCGGCCATTACCACGTCGATGATTTACCTGAGACGTATTGGATCGCTTCCGGCGAAGGCCTCGCCCTTTTGCAAAAGATCGAAGCCGACGACCCCAGCCGTTTGAGCGAATTCAAAGTCGTACCGGTGAAAGCCGGCGACCGGCTCGATATCCCGATCCGTTACGGACATTTGGTCGCCAATACCGGCAATACCTTCTTGACCACCGTCGATGACAGCCCGGTCGACTTCGGCGATGATGATCCGAGCGGCCATCCCGGCCATGCCGAGTACGCCCGCGTCGAGCAGATGCAGGGGTTCGCCTACTATGTGGTAGAACACGAGGGGAGTCCGGCACTCGTGAAGAATCCGCGGTACCAGTCGATCGGCAGCGAGGACTTGGCCGGGCTGCCGGTTATCGAGGCATGAAAGATAAAGTGACCCTGCAGGCGGTATATCAACTGATTACCCAGTATGGATTTACGATTACGGTCGAGGAACCCGATCGCGTGTATGGTGCCTCCGTCATGCTCAGCGAAGGAGACATCGATGTCTTTGCAAAGCTTTATTTTCCTAACCTTCAGCTGCCACCTCCGGAGGAGCGTCAGAAAATGAGCCCTAAGTATTTGCTGGTCGATGCCCACGAACGGGTATCCTGGCAGTACCATGAACGGCGTCGGGAACACTGGAGCGTCATAACTGGTCCGGTCGGAGTATCCTTGAGTAAGTCGGACGAGGAGGGAAAGCCGCAAGTACTCGAGGCTGGTGAGGGCGTCCAAATTGCGCAAGGGATGCGTCACCGCTTGGTCGGCCTTGATACTACCGGGGTGATAGCCGAGATTTGGACCCACACGGATTCCACCCACCCATCCGCCGAGTCAGATATCGTGCGCCTGCAAGACGACTACGCTCGGCCGGTAACGGGGTAGGCATTTACGCGCCACCGGGAATCTACGTGTTGCGTACAGCCAGAGGGAAGAAGCTTTCCAGAAGCCCCCCACGCCCTTTACAGAAGTATTTGTGCTTGGTAGTGTGGTGAGCTAAGTAACTTTTTTGCTAATGGCTGTTGAACGAGAACCTTCGATTATTATCCACGAGAACGCTTTGCGGCCTCGTGCGGAGCTGACGAGTGCCGTAGAAACCCTGGAACAAATCCACGGTTGTTCCCGGGAAGAAGCACTCGAACGCCTGCGTCGCATGATAGATAATCCGGAGCCGACGATCGAACTGCCGATCGATCGAAAGCTTTATACCGTCGAGGACCTACAGGCGAGGAAGCCGTTTCCGGTGGTGCCTGGGCCCTGTTCCGGCGAAAGTCCGGAAAACGTCATGGAGTCCGCCCGGCAACTGAAGGAGCAGGGTGCCTTTGCCTTTCGGGCTCCCTTGCGCAAGCCGCGCTCGCGGGCCGAGAAGCACCAAGGAGCCGGTGACATAATCGTGCCGGCGATCGATCGGGCTCGCCGTACGTGCGACATGCTTTCGTTCGTGGAAGTGGCCGACAGCCGTGAACTGATCACGTCCCGTCTCTGTGCCGATGTGATTTGGGTCGGGGCGCGGTTCAATCCGCAGTTCTACCGTGACGTGGCGAAAGACCCGCGTCCCGTCGGTCTGAAACGTGCTCCGGGCAGTACCCCGGAAGCGGACATCGATTTGCTCAGCTACTTCGCCGACCGTTTGGACAACGTCTTTATCATCGAGCGGGGCATTTACACGCCGCGCAGTACCGGCACACCCCATTCCCGGTACACGTTGGATACCACCGGCATTCCTCCCTTGCGGGAACGGATTAAGGAGGAGTACGGCATCGATATACCGATTTGGGTCGATCCGTCCCACGCCGCCGGCCAACGGTGCTTCGTCGAACCGGAAGCGCTGACGGCGGTGGGCGTGGCCGACGGCTTCTTGGTGGAATTCCATCCCCGTCCCGAAGAGGCTCTTTCCGATGCGGCACAGCAACTACCGACCGCCCTGTTCGGCGAGTTCCGGGACCGTCTCTTCCGGGCGGCGGACGCCTTGCCAAGCACTCCGCTCGTTCCGCGTACGCCGGCCAGATAGCCAGACCCCTCAAGGCGTGAGGAGCCAGCTCATAAAGGGCTTTCCTCTCGACGAAGTTTATACCGAACCTTTAGTGCCGAACTTGATTCAGTATCGCGTTTCAATGCCTCGGGGGATGAGGATTATCCTCACGAGGATAATCCTCATGGTGGCGGAGCCTGTCCGGAACGGCTTCGCGACGCGAGAAGGGACCGGACAGCCGGGCAAAGGCGACGCCTGGTGAGGAAGGAGCAGCGCTTTCAACGAGCCAGGCGTGAACCACCGCCACTATCCGCTTCCTGCCCGCCCGGGCCGGTACGGACGGGCAGCTGAAATCGTGTGTTACCAGATGTCTTCCGGCCTCCTGTATCGGCGGCGTAGTATGGTGTGGTGAGTACATAATGAAAGGAGCTGGATGAAAATCGCTATCGATACATTGCACGAGAAAGTGATCGGCACGTTGCGGCACGGTAATTTTTCCGATGAGGAAGTGGAACTGACGGCCGACTATTTGGTCTGGGCGGAACTGTCCGGCGTATCGACGCAGGGAATCGTCAAGTTGACCGGCGGCAATGCTTTGCAAAACATCCGACCCGACCACGATATTAAAATCGAACGCGAAACCACGCTCTCCCAACTGATCAATGCCGGTAACCATTTATCAGCCTACGTCAGCCAACTCGCCGCCGACCGCGCGGTGACCAAAGCCAAGGAACACGGCTTTGGCATCGTCGGCGTCCACAATGCCCAATCGAGCAATGGGGCGCAGGCGTATTACGCTGAGCGTATCGCCAGGGAAGACTTGATCGGCATCACCGTGGCTCGTGGGCCCGCTGCCGCGGCGGCCTTCGGCGGCATCGATGCGGTGTTCGGGACGGACCCCATCGGTTTCTCCTTCCCGACCGATGAGGCGCCGGTGACTTTCGACATGGCGACGACGGCGATGACCTTCTTCGGCCTGATCATCGCTCGCGCCAAAGGGGAAGCGATTCCGGAAAACATGGGTATCGATAAGGACGGCAAGCCGACGACCGATCCAGGAGAAGCGATGGAGGGAGCTTTACTGTCGTTCGATCGCGACTACAAGGGGTCGGGGCTCGGCATGGTAGCGGAAATCCTGGCCGGCCCCTTGGTGGGTGCCGCCTACGGACAGCGCGAAGGAGAGTGGGGAAATCTTTTTATCGCGATCGATCCGAATCTGCTGATTGATACCGCCCAGTTCAAAACGAATTGCACCGATCTGGTGCGTAAGATCAAAGCGGCTCGGAGGGGGGAAGGGGTACCGGAAATCCGGCTGCCGGGCGAGCGGGCGCATCGGGCGCGTACGGAGGCCGAGAAAAGCGGCGAAGTCGCAGTCGATGAATCACTGCTCAAGGAACTGGGCTACGTCTAGGGAGCACTCCTTTTCGCCAAGGCATCAGTCCGAAGAAGTTTTGATTCGAAGCATCAGTCATGATTGACAAAAGTGCCTTAGCAAAGTATTATTACGCGCTATGAGTACCGAGCTATCAGGGAGGGAATATCCTCGCCGATCTACAGAGATGGCGGATTGCCCTGATCCGGCAGAGGCATGGAACGAGGCATTCCAGGTCGTGGTAAGCGATGTCGCGGGTGCGGCTCGCGCTTCGCGTGAAGAAGCCCTACGGTATCGGGGGAGCGGAGAGCTTGCCGAAGCACGGGGAGCGATCGCGGCTAGCACACACATCCTGGAAGGACACATCGACTCCCTCGGCACCACGGTCTCACCGGATGAATACGGCCCCCTGATACACGAGTTGATCGATACCGTGCTAGTACAAGCCGACCTTGCCGCCACTGACGGTGATTACAGGGGGGTCAGGGAAGCGTTGGCTGAAGTGAAAAAAGTGAACCGCCGCTTGGCGCCGGATGAACGCGTCGATATCACCGCGAACGCCCGGGCCGCCTACGCGGATTTGATACAGAGTGAAAATTGTTCGTATCGCGATCGCCGACGGGGGCGTTCGGCTCTCGAAAAACTTCCGGATAACCCCGAGTCTATCGAGAGACGGCTTAAACGGCTCGAGGCGAATATCGAACGTGCCGTTGAACAACAGCACTATTTAGAGGGAGATCATTACCAAATCGCGGAAGAGTGGCTGAAGTGCGGCGATCCCGAGTCAGTGGAATGGGCCCGTCGCTTGGCAGTACATCGGATGACGCCGACGGTTGAGGGGCGCATCTCTTCCTGGAGTAGAACCAAAGAAGAGAACCAAGTAAGCATTCTGCGTCTTTGTGCGTATGCCGGTAACAAGGAGGCGGCGTCTGACTGTCTCTACGTCGTCAAAAAAGTAACTGACGAAGGCTCTAAGCCGTGGCATTTCGGTTTTAGGGTTGGGGACGCGTTATTAGCCGGACTCGACACTGAAGATGATGAAGTGGTGGCGGAGGTGCTGGATCTGACGGATGGAATACTCTCGGATGAACCTGGTTTTGATCGCTATCCACTACAGCAAATTGCTGATTTAGCACCGGGGCTTCGGGTCGGCAAGAATATTCCTGAGGTGCGGGAACTCTTAAACGCCCAGATCATGGAACGCATCTTCGATCAGCGTTCCCGACTCAAACCGCCGGAATAGCGGACTCAGTCTCGTTTGGAATGGAGTTGCATTAGGGATGACGGCGACTCGGGTCGTGGCGCATTGACGCCGATGATTTGAAGTCGAACAGCTAGGGGTGACGATGCTGGACAGCCTGCGCCCGACGACACCGGCGGAAATCAACGAACTGGCGAAACAGTCAAACTGAGATACGAAAACCGCCCGACGAGCGGGCGGTTTTCAGAGTCAAAAGGCTAGCTTATTGACGTGGACGTGCTTCGCGCACGGTGAGGGCACGGCCGTCCATTTCCTGGCCGTTCAGCTCCTCGACCGCCTTGTCGGCCTGGGCGTCGTCGTCGAACTTGACGAAACCGAAGCCCCGGCTGCGACCGGAGTCGCGGTCAGTAATGACGCTCGCGGCCGTCGGGTTATAATTCGCGAAAAATTGCCCCAACGAATCGTCGTTGGCGCTGTAGGGCAGATTGCCTACATACAGTTCCTTAGCCATGGTGGTGGCTCCTTTGCTTACTCAGAGGAGCCTTGGAATGAATACCTAACACTATCTCTGAAGATTAATATAGCGAGTTAACTGTACGGCAAAGCACGATGAATAGCAACTAATAACCTTAATCGTACTCACAGAGACCTCTCGCAATGAGAACATCAGGAATTAATCGCACTATCCTACAGAGATTCTTCAAAGTGCCAGTTGCAGCCGCCGACCTCAATGACACTCTGGGGACCGCCGGTGAGCCATTTGCCGCTTCTCTCTTGTTTATTGCAGAGGACGTACGTCAGTCCGCTGCCTAAGTTACCCTGCTGATAATAATAGGCGTAGGGGGCAACGTTCTTCGAATCAACCAGAAAAGACTTTAGATATGTGTCTTTCAAGGCCTGATAGGCTGTATTGGCGGTGTCCGTCATCGGCCAGGTGTTGGTACCGCCGCCGCCCACCCAACTACCCGGAGGGAGGGACCCCTTGTCGTTATAGTATTGGTTCAGCGCCGCCTGGTACTGTTTTAAGTCGCTTTTTCGTCGACCGTCACGAGCTCCTTTTTGGGCACTACTTAGGGCCGCCAGTACCAGCGCTGCCAGCACGCCGATAATCGCGATTACTACCAAAAGTTCGATTAGCGTAAAGCCGCGTTCGCTATGGCGTCCCGGTAAGAAAAATCGCCCTATTTCCCGTTTGTATTTATAATGTTTCCGAAGCGCCATTGGAGCTAATCCTCACTGTTAAGCTGATTGTAGTGTGTGCGCCTTGTTGAAGCAAGTGGTCATATGGTATATAGGTACAAGAAGGCTTTCTCTAACAAAAAATTCTGACGTGAATTCAAAGCTGATCATGGTTCTCGGGGTGCTGGCGTTGCTGGGCGCCGGTTATCTTGGGTTCCGCGCCGTCACGGCCCCAAAGCCTCAATCACCGGACGACTTTAAGAAAACGACAGAGACGTTGAAACAGAAGGCCGAAGAGGGTGCACAAAAGGCTCCGGAAGCCAGTACGTCAAAAAATAAAAGCACGTCGGTAGACCCCGCCGCGGCCAAGACGGCCGTCTATAAGTTCATCCAGGCGGCCAATCCGCCCAGCGGCGCGGCTAATGCCGCGACCGCCAAGACCTTCCTTGCCAAATCGTTGCGCGACTCCGGTACGGAGCCGGCCAAACTCCTGGACGTGCCGAAACCGCAATCCTTCGCGGTGGCCGAACCGACGTCCAACGGTACCAAGGTAGAGGTGACGTTCACGCCGAAATCGCCCGGCGAACCGGTCATCGTTGTCTTCCGGCTGACGAGCGAAGACGGCAAGGTCCTGATTTCGCAAATCACCAAGAAGTAGGCCCAAGCGCGCCCTGCAGTCTAGGTAGTCGCCCCTAGTAACGGCGCGTCTCAGTGGCTATCCTCTTTTGGTAGCCATGAAACGTCGCTTGATCATCCCCGCTCTCTTTCTCGGCCTCGCTGCCGCCGGATTCGTGGTACTGATAGTGACGAATCGGATGGACGACCGCGTTGGGACACTCGAAACATTCCGTGAGCTGTCGCCTTCGCCGGCTCCGCCGTTCGCTGATCCCTACTTCGCCCAAATGGCGGACCGACTCGGGATGACCGGCGAGAGCCGCGACCTCTTCCAACGGACGCAGCCGCGCTTCGTCGAGCACCTCGAGTTGGGGGATGCTCTCGTCGGGGAGTACCGGCGCGGCGAAATCCACATCACCCAACGCTTCCGCGGCCGCACCGACTCGGAAGCCGTGAAGTACATCGCGCACGAATATTTACACGCCGCGTGGTACCAAGCGCTGCAAGGCCGGCCGTTCATCGATAAACGGACGAGCGATCAGAAGAATGGCCTCAAGGAAGACATCGATACGGTCTATCGCCAGCATCAGGCGCATTTCGACGAGGCCCTGCGAGTCTATAACGGGTACTTCAGCGACCCGAGCCGTGCCGTCACCCAGGGCAGCGAGCGGTGGTATTCGGAGATGCACTCGATCCTCGGCACCGAAGTGGCGCGATCCTTACTGCCGCCGCGGCTCGAAGCCTGGTACGCTCGCTGGCTGCCCAACCGGGCGGCGACGCCGGAAGAATTTCGGGGCTAAGCCGTACACTGAGCAGGCGAGCAGCCCTGAACGTGCCGACCACCGCAAGATCGTGATTTCGGGAACGATGTGCTCTGGCAAGACGACGCGAGGATAATCCCCATCCCTCGAAGCGCTGAAACCACAGTGCCGGGCATTTCAGTAGCCAATCAAAATGTCGCGATGGCGCTGGCGCCGCGGCAAGCCGAGGTTTTTCAGTAGGGCGTGATAATGATTGACCATGCCCGGCGAGCCGGAGAGATAGAACTCCAGACGTTCCCAGTCCGGGAGGCTTTGGAAATCCTCCGTAGTGACGCGCGTCGGGGAAACGACGTAGCGTATTCGCAAATCGGGATGCCGTGCTTCCAGCGAATCGAGTTCAGCTCGGAACGGAAAATCCTCGGACGAATTGACATAGAACAGGTAGACTTTGATCGCCAGCCCGCGTTGGTCGAGGTCGTGCAGGATCGCTCTAAATGGCGTGATGCCGATGCCGCCCGCGACAAACACCGCGGTTTTGTGCGGATCGTCGAACGTAAAGATGCCCAGCGGCCCGCGGGCTCGGACGATGTCCCCCGCACTCAACTTTTGCAAGGCTTGTTTAAAACTGCTTCCCGGCTTGGACAAGCGCGTTGTCACCGTGACCTGTCCGTCACCCGGAGCGGAGGAAATCGTAAAGAAGCGGTAGGCACCGTTCTTGTCCCTGTCGGGGTGGGGTAGATGGTAGAACAGGTGCTGGCCAGCTTGCCAGTGGATCGCCCGGACCGGCTCGAAGACGAAGGTGGCGATGTCGGCGCTCTCGTCCCGCCGCTCGCGGAAGCGGAGTTTCTTAGTGCGCATCAGTCCGAAGCTTTGCCTGAGCATCGCCGGGAACTGCCGCGGCACGAGCAGTGGTCCGATCAGTCCTTTGAGGTCGCGTAAGAGATACATGGCCCCCAGCATCTCACCGCATCGCGCCAAATCAACTGGAAGCTATACCAAAAACGATTTCGGCTCCAAGAACCGTACCGGCCCGGGCGGGCAAGAACCGGATAGTGACTGCGGTTTACGCTCGGCTCGTCGGAGGCGCGGCTATTCCTTCCTCACTGGCCACGTCTCCTGCTCGGAGATCCCGCCCTTTGCCAGGCTTACCGCTTCAGTCGAGGGAAAGCCGTTGTTTTCAGACGGGGCGGCTGTCGTTTTTCTTTTTCAGGCTGGTTGCCTATACTGAAGTCAAACGAATCGCAAAAAGGAAAAGCATGGAATTACGGTGGGGGTATTTAATCGCGTATATAGTGGCGGTGCCGCTTTACGTTGGGATTACCCTGGCCGCCCCTCACGCGGAAACGGCAAGTCGCTACCATCTCTCCACGACGGCCATCTTGCTTCTACAGTTAACCATCATCATTCCGGTCATCTTGATCTGGCTGGCCGGCCTCTTCATGATGTGGCGCGGTTCGCGGGCCTTACTCGCGGCGCAGCCAAAACGCCCTAGTTTCGGGCTCCGTTACGCGATTTTCTCCGCTCTTATCCTGGTGATTGGCCTGGTGCTGGGGGTGATGATATTTCAAAACGAGGCTCGGAATTTCTCGCCTGAACCGAGCCGGATCGCCAGCTATTACCTCAGCGATCCGCTGATTTTACTGACGATCCTCCTGCCCAGCCTGGCTGCCTGGATCTTCGGGGGGTTGGCGGCGGTCAACATCCGAGGATACGGTCAATCGATCCGCACGCCACGGACCCGGAAAGCGTTCCTTCGCCTGGCGAGCGGCTTGACTGCCATCATCACCCTGTACGTGACGTTACAGGCATTCGGCGCGGCGAGCGTCGCCTTGGCCAAGCTTAGTCTCGGATCTCTGTTGGGCATTGTGTACCTGATCCTGACTATTTATGGGTTCGGGTACCTCTTTCTCGCCTGGGCGGCCCAGTCGTTGGTCTCCCTCTCCCCGCCGCGCCCGGCTAAGCCGTCTCGCTCGTCTCCTACCGGCTTAGCAGACTGACTTCGCCGCGCGTTGCGGAGCACGCCGGTTACAATAAGACCATGAAAATCCTCATCAGCTACGCTTCGAATTCCGGTAATACGATGCTGGCCGCCCGCCGGATCGGTCAGAACATCAGGAAAGCCGGCCACACCGTGGCCGTGCAAGATGTCGTAGACACTTCGCTGAGCGATGTGTCCGTAGCGGAGGTGGTGGTGCTCGGTGCCTGCACCTGGTTAACGGAGGGTAAGCAGGGACAGCTGCCGAGCCAAGGGCGGGATTTCGTCACCAAACTGACGGAGGCCGGCGCGTTGCCGGGTAAGCCGTTCGCGGTCTTCGGCTTCGGCCGCCATGAGTATACGAATTTTTGCGCCGCGGCCGAGCTCTTGGAGCACGCCGTGGAGCACCTCGACGGGCGGCTGGTGGTGCCGACCTTGCGGGTCGATGGCTACTATCAACACAACGTCGATCATCTTGATACGTGGGCACGCGTGCTGGTGCGGGCAATCAAAGACCTGCGGCCCACGAAAGCAAGACTCTGAGGTCGCGCTGAGCCCGCCGGTTCTTAGGTGGGATATTGTAGAGCTTTCGCTCAGGCGCGCAGCTTGTAGCCGCGACGGAAAAGGACCACGTTTACGAGCAGGACGACCGCGGTCACGGCTGTTAACACGCCGAGCGACAGGCCGACCGGGACGTCGGTTTGTCCCAGGAAACCGTACCGCGTGGTCTCGATCATGTAGTAAATCGGGTCGAAGTGAGTCAGCGTCCGGTACGGCTCCGGCAGGAAGCTCGCCGCATAAAAAACGCCACCGAGAAAGATCAGTGGCTGCAAGATGAATTGTTGATAGAAACTCAGGTTGTCAAAGGTTTCCGCCCGCAGACCGACCAGGAGTCCGGCTAGGGAAAAGAACAGTCCGACCAGGAGCAGCGTCAGGGCTAGGACGAACGGGTGGGCGACCGGCAGGTCCACGAGCAGGCTTGCGGTAACAAAGACGATACTGGCAATCGTCATCGCGCGAATCAAGCCGCCGAGCATGAAGGCGACCATCAGCCCGGTGTTGGGAATCGGTGAGGCGAGCTGGTCGTCGATTGCCCGCATCAGTTTTTGCTGCATCAGGGAACTGGCGTTATTGGCGAAGCTGTTCATCGCGATCGTCATCATGATCAGCCCCGGGATAATAAAGACCACATAGGGTTGCCCATTCACTTCGTGGATGCGGCTGCCGAGGGAGGCACCAAAGATACTGATATAAAGGTAGGTTTCAAGCACTGGGGCGCCGATCGTTTGTCGCTTGATGCTCCAAAGTCGCGTCAGCTCCCGACGCAGCACCGTCCATGTCGGCAGTAACCGTAAGCGCTTGATCTTCCTGGTCTCCGTGAAGGTGGGACTCATACAGGGGCGCCGGTACGCGTCAGTTCGTCACGGCCGATGACGTGGAGATAGACGTCCTCCAACGTTTTCTTCTTGAAGTGCTTCCGTAATTCGGCTGGCGTGCCGGTCCTGATGATGACACCGTGATTGATCAGGGCGATGCGATCACACAGTTCTTCGGCCTCCTCGATGTAGTGGGTCGTCAGCATGATCGAGGTGCCTTCTTTATTGACCTTCTTCATGTACTGCCAGAGTTCGAGCCGTAGCTCGACATCAACGCCCGCCGTCGGTTCATCGAGGATTAGTAGCCGCGGGTTATGCATCAGGGCCCGCGCCAGGACGAGACGGCGCTTCATGCCACCCGAAAGGCCACGGAGTTTGGTATCGACCTTTTCCGTCAAGGAAAAGGCCTCGAGTAGCTCGGCGATGCGCCGTTTGCGGTCGCTTTTCGGCATGCCATAGTAGCCGCCGTGGTAGTCGAGCGTCTCGCGGACGGTCAGAAACCAGTCGAGGTTGATTTCCTGTGGCGCCAGTCCGGCCTGCTGCCGGGCTTCCTGGTAGTCCGTGACGACGTCGTGGCCGAAGACTTTGGCGGTGCCACCAGTCGGGATGACGAGCCCCATGATCGAATGGATCATCGTCGATTTACCGGCGCCGTTCGGCCCGAGCAACCCGAAGAACTCACCGTCCTTGATTTGCAGGTCGACTCCCTTCAGGGCTTCCGTGCCGGAAGCGTAGACCTTTTCCAGTTTCTTGATATCGAGAGCGTTCACGAAACCCAGTATATACCGGCGTGCAGGTGACGACCGGTTCCGCTGTCTACGGCTAGGTCGAGGCAAGACCTCTGCAGGGCGACGCCCTCCGAAGGCGTCGCCCTGCTAACCGGTTGTTGTTAGTGGATGAAAATCGTTTTATGATGATTGGTAGCCCTTTTTCATCCCCGTCCGTCAGGAGTTTCCATGCATCAGTCCCCCGCCGTCGCTGCGCAGGACCGTCTGGCCATCGTGAAGTACCTCGAGATACTCGCTCGGTTGGTAGTGAAGAATGGCATCAGTTTCTTCACCCAGGGTTATTCCGAGAAGGAAGTGGGACGTCGACTCCATAAGACCTTTCCGCGCCTTGCCGACGAGTTTTTCCGCGCACAGGTCCTCGACCGCTGCGAGCCGAGTACTCATTCGTCCAGCTTCAGCGGTCGCCTTTACAAGCTCATCTCATCCATGGACTGAGCCTGATCGTCTGGCCGGGGAGGCAAAGTCAGACGCCTCCCCGGCGGCCAGGAAAGCGCTTCGCGCGATCGAACCCCCACACCCGTTCCATCGCGCTTTTCCCTATTCCAACCACCCTTCCCGCGTCTTGTCCGGTCAGGTCAGGAAGCCTTCATTCTAAACGTCTGCCTTTAAGTAGGTTTATTGACAACAGTGATACTTTATGTTATTATGGCGGGCTTTGGGTTTTGCTCAGGGCCGCACCTTTACAGTTCGGTTCGCATCTCATCGCTTTCCTGCTGTCCATCCGGTGGCTAGCGGGAAAGCGATGAAAAGACATACGACCCCCCGTCCGATTGGAGAAACGCCGTGAGAGAAATCCTTGACAATATTCTTGATGGCATCCGCTATATAGCACTGGGATCCTTCGGCCTCCTGGTGTTCCTCGGCATCCGCGAAGGCGTGCCCGACCACAACGTCGTCGAATACCTGTTGATCCAGACCCTGCTACTCATCACCTATCTGGCCGCTACCACGACCAGAATCCTTCACGAACAAGAGAGGATGCCATGTTCTACGTCGCAGCTATCGCCGCCGCCCTCGTCAGCACCGTTCTCTACCTGGTCACCGGGCAGCAGGAGTTCGTCTACCTCGCAGCTGGGCTCGCGTTCCTCGTGATCCTCGTTGCTGCGCTCGAGCTCTACCGGCTGAGCCGCGAGTCCATCAGTGAGCTTGCCCGAGATTTCTGACGAGGGTAGCACTAAGAAGTTCCTGCCGCATGACGCGGCAGCTCCGTCCCGTCACGCCGGAATGCGACACAGATACGTCCGTTCCGGCCGGAGAAAGGAAGTACTTCAATGCGTTTGTTAGACGACGCTTTAATCATCCTGTTTCCGTTTACGATCGTTAGTCTTATCGGGTCCTTTGTTCTCAATGTGACGGACGATGCTCTGTACGTAGCCGCGTTCGTCAGTATCCTCGCGGTCCGGCTCTTCTCAAAGGTTAACGAGGGCTTGGAGCGACTGGACGAAATCGAGAAACTCGTGGTTACATCGATGAGCATCCCCAACCCACTCCAACAGAAGGAGAAGAAGTGACACGGAATCCTCCCACCCTGCGGGACTTCCTCCCGCTTCCGCTCGTGGCCCTCGCCTTGGTCGGTACCTGTATTTTCGCCTACTGGGGTCTTACCAGCCACAACCTTTGGCTCCTTTCCTCCGCCATCTGCCTGATTGGCTTCCGAGAGGTGGTCGCCAAACACTTCACCAGCCGACGCTGACCCCTGCGAACCGAACTCCCACCCCCTTTCGACGCCGACGATCGACTGGGGCTCCGGCCACGCATATCACCAACCGATATCCGTGGCCTTCTTTTTTCTGACTAGATTTCCGTTAGTGCCTATCTCGAGAGGTAATAGAATGATCCTCGCCGCGGAACGCGGCAAGGATGACGAGTGGGGGTCACGGGCCGGGAGGATGGCAGGGATGATGAGTAGGTCCATATGGCTAGGAGGACACGATGCCGGGTCACATCCCGCCAGCTATACTCGAACCATGGCAAACGCGCCCCGTCAGAACCTGGCCGGTCAGTTCATCCGCGACATCGTTTTCGGCACGAACGACGCGCTCCTCACCAACATCGGCATCATCACCGGCTTTACCGCCTCGCTGGCAGCGAACCGCTTGATCATTCTGGCCGTAATCGTCGACATCTTCACTTCGGCCTTCGCGATGTCGATCGGCACCTACCTCTCACGCACCTCGGAAGAAGAGTATCTCGATTTGCGCCTGGCCGGTCAAAGCCGGCTGGACGTGGAGCGGGCGTTGGCGAACCCGTACGTGGCGGCCTGCGTGATGTGGGTGGTGTACGTGGTGAGCGGCTTCATCCCGCTGATTCCGTTCTTCTTCGGTGCCGAGCCGGCGACGGCGGCGAAGCTTTCCGTCGCCCTCGGCGCCGCGACCTTCGTGGTCGTCGGCATTTTCAAAGGCAAGGTTACGAACACGTCCCTGAAGAAAAGCGCCCTGCAATTCTTCTTCCTCGGAGGAGCGGCGGCGATGATCGGCTACGTCATTGGCCAGCTCGCGAGCCGGCTCGGCATTCATTAGGGCCTTATCTCAAAACTTCCTCCACCGACCCCACAACGAGACCAGGGCGGGCGAGTTTTTTAGGGTGACACCTTCAGAAGGTGTCACCCTTTCGGCTGCCTGGCCTGGAGTCCGAGACCCCTGGATCAGGTCCGGAATCGTGCGGAGGACGATGCGCAGACGACGTTTTGCCGGGCCATCCGCGCCGGCGTACGAGCCGAGAATAAGTCTTTGTCAGGCGCCGACGAGTTCACGAATCTTCGGGGCCGCCTCGCCGAGGCTGGCAAAAGACGGGAAGGGAAAATTCGGTGGTACGTCCCGGCCTTCCCGATTGATGTGGACGTGCCGGCTCCAGCGATACCGGCCGCCGAGCGCCAACAGTTCGGAAACATCATCACTGATAAAAACGGCCTGGCCGACGGTGGAAACCGGAAGCTTGGCTTCTTCTTTCGGTTCGACGGCGATCGTCTGACCGGAAAAGTAGCGCTCCAGCCCAGTCTGTTGCAACTTAAGTTTCTGAAAGTCCGGATCGCCGCGAGTCAGTAGGTGTAATTCGGCAACCTCCCTGATGTCGTCCAGAAACGGGCGAGCGTCGGGATGCAAGAACCAGACGGCATCTGCCGATTCGCGCTCCAGGGCCTGATGCAACTCAGTCGCGTCTGCGTCGATGGCGGCTGCCACCGTGTCCGCTTGTTCGCGCAGCCGGAAAGGACCGGTGGCCTGACGCAACGACCGGTTCCAGGCATCCTTAGTCACGCCGAATGGCTGGAGCGATTCGCCGAGCGCTGTCAGATAGGCATCCGTGTCGAAGAGGACGCGATCAAGGTCCAGGATTAGAAGCGGTTTCTGGGGCATGGTTCAGTTTGACTGGGCGACAGCCGTTTCGTTACAGCGCTCAGTATACTTCACTTCCTGGGTTTCCTACGCTACGTTACGGGCATGGCTCCTCCATCCGAAGATACCCCGTTCGACTCAGAGGAAGCCGAGGTGTTCAGCCTCGGTGCGAAGTTAGACCGGGACGTCTTAGGTCGGAAACAGCGTCAGGAAATGGCCCATACCATCGGCTATCACGACCAAAGTGAGGCGGCGGCCTACCTGGTGGCCCTACTGTTGGATGAACGGACGCCATTTTCGTCCGACTTCGCACGTCAACTAGGATTCATCTGGGGGCACCATGAGACGCAGATCGCCGAGCACTCGGGGCCGGGAGACGCTTGGCGCGTCAGCCGTTTGATGACGACCTTTGCGCAATATTACGATCTCGATACGAGTCCGCCAGATCCGGCAGCCGCGTAGCCCGTTTGCGTAGGCTACAATGAGCCTGTGAGCAAAGGGGAAACCAACACCGACGAACTCCGGCTCAAACACGAGGCGCGTCAGAAGGCGCTCTACCCGCGCGATCCGCGCCGGGACGTCCCGGAAAAACCGGCGCATCCCGACCACAGCCGTCCGAAGAAGAACCGTCTGACCGTGAAGATCGGCGGCGAGGCTGGTTTCGGTATCGCCACCACCGGGATGATGCTGACCCGCGCGATGATCCGCGGCGGCCTCTTCGCCCTCGACTATACCGAGTATCCCTCGCTGATCCGCGGCGGCCACAATACCTTCCTGGTTCGTGTCGATGAGGAGCCGGTGACGGCCCTGATTTCGTCGCTGAACGTCCTGATCGCCTTGAACCTAGCCACCGTGCTGCTCCATCAGGACGAGCTGACCGACGATGGCGCGATCATCTACGACACCGACGAGGTGAAGCTGGACCCAGCCGCCGACCTGAAACGCCAAAGCTTCGCGTTGTACGGTATTCCACTGGAACGGCTGGCGGTCGAAGCCGGCGGTGACAAACTGATGCGCAACACCGTCGCCCTCGGGGCGTTCGTGGCGATCACCGGTTATTCGTTGCCGTTACTGGCCGCCGTGATCCGGGATGTCTTCGCCGGCAAAGGCAAGGAAAAGGCGGTGCTTGCGAACATCACCGCCGCCACCGCCGGCTATCAGTACGTCCTCGACAATTTTCCACAGCAATTCACGTATGTCTTAAAAGAAAAGCGCGGCGCGAAGACGCGAATCGCCCTGATGGGATCTGACGCCGTGGCGCTCGGGGCGATCCAGGCCGGTTGTACCTTCTACGCCGCCTACCCGATGACGCCGTCCAGCGGCGTCCTTCACTACCTCGCGGCCCAGCAAGCGAAGGCGGGCTTGATCGTCCGGCATGCCGAGGACGAGATCGCGGCGATCAACCTGGCGATCGGCGCGTCCTTCATGGGAGCGCGGGCGATGACGGGCACGGCCGGCGGCGGATTCGCCTTGATGGTCGAAGCCTTGGGATTGGCGGCGATTACCGAGACGCCGCTCGTCATTTTGGAGGCACAGCGACCCGGCCCGGCGACTGGCTTGCCGACCTGGACCGACCAGGCGGACCTGCGGTTCGTGATGCACGCTGCCCAGGGCGAATTCCCGCGGGTGATCCTGGCGCCGGGCGATGTCGACGAGGCTTTTTACCTGACGCACGAGGCCTTCAACCTGGCGGACCGTTTCCAGCTGCCGGTGTTCGTGATGACCGACAAGTACCTGATGGAGTCACACTTCTCGGCCGTTCCGTTTGATACCTCATCACTCAATATCGACCGTGGCAAGATGGTTTCCACGAGTGAGCTGAAAAAACTGAAGCGACGCTACAAGCGCTACGAACTGACGGAGGGCGGCATCTCGCCACGTTCGATTCCCGGCCAGGAGAACGGGGTCTTCCTGGCTAACTCCGACGAGCACGACGAATTCGGCTACAGCTCGGAAGATGCCGCGATGCGGGTCCGCCAGACCAAGAAGCGGATGGGAAAAGCGGACCAGCTATTAAACGAAGTTCCGGCGGCCAAGCTGCACGGACCGACCGGGGCGGAACTGACGATTTTCGGCTGGGGTTCGACCAAAGGGGCGATCCTGGAGGCGCTCCAGCACCTGCAGCACGATGGTATCACCGCAAACTTCCTGCAGCTAGTGACGCTTTGGCCGTTTCCGACCAAGGCGGTCGAAGCGGTGCTGGGGAAAGCGACGCGGACGTTGCTGGTCGAGAACAACTATACCGGCCAGCTCGGTGGCCTGATCCGCGAACACACCGGAACCAAGATCGAGGAAAAGCTTTTGAAGTATGACGGTCGGCCGATTTACCCCGAAGAGGTTTACCATCGGGTGAAGGAAATGTTGATATGATCTTTCGCGAACGCCCGGCAGACTTTGCGCCGCGTTTCGAGGTCGGTAGCTGCTTCATCGAATCAGATGGCGAAATCTTACTCTTGCTGCGCCAGCCGCAAAAGCCGCAAGGTGGCACCTGGGGTGTTCCGGCGGGCAAGGTCCGGGGCAACGTCAAGGAGGAGACGCTTCGGGAAATTACCGAGGAGACCGGTATCGCGTTGGAACTGAATGACTTGGAGGAGCACGGCACGGTTTTCGTCCGGTATCCGGAATACGACTTCGTTTACCATATGTATCGTACCGTCGTGTCGGCTCGCCCGGCGGTCGTCACGAATCCCACCGAACACCAGGCGGCTGACTGGGTTCGACCAGACTTAGCCTCGGCACGGAAGCTGATGGAGGATCTCGACTGGTGTATTGCCGAGGTTTATGGAGAGATGCATGCCTAAGCTGCCGAAAACTGGACCGAAACGTACCCCTGCCGATTTCGAGACGGAGATCTTTCCGACCTGGTGTCCGGGCTGCGGTGACTGGAGCATCTGGGGCTCGATTAAGGAATCATTGGCCGAGCTCGACATCGCGCCGCACGAATTGTGCGTAATCTACGGTGTCGGCTGCTCCGGCAACATGTGCTCGTTCGTCAACGCCTACGGCTTCCATGCCCTGCACGGTCGTTCCTTGCCGCTCGCCATCGGGGCGAAACTCGCCAATCATGACATCCCGGTCGTCGTCGTGAACGGCGACGGCGACAACTATGGCGAAGGGTTGAACCACTGGATCCACACGATGCGTGGCAACCATAACATCACCCACATCGTCCACGACAATCTGATTTACGGCCTGACGACGGGCCAAACGTCGCCGACGAGTGAGCAAGGGATGAAGACCAAGTCGACGCCCGGCGGGGTGATCGAAAAGCAGACCAATCCGATGGGTTTGGCGCTCGAGGCCGGGGCGAGTTTCATCGCTCGCGGCTTCGCCGGCGATCACGCCCACTTGAAGGAGATGATCAAGCAAGCGATGCGGCACAAAGGCTATTCGCTGGTCGACGTCTTCCAACCGTGCGTGACCTTCAACCACGTACAGACCTACGACTACTACCGCGAGCGGCTGTACAAACTGGCGGACGTAAACCACGACCCGACCGACCGCGAGGCGGCCTGGCGGCAGTCGCAGAAGTGGGGGGATAGGTTGCCGATCGGCGTCTTCTGGCACGAGCATCGGCCGGTTTTTCACGAGGAACTCGAGCACCTCGGCACACCCTTGGCCAGGCAGAAACTCCAGCCGGACGTTACCCCGTTCCTCGACGAATTCCGGTAAATGGCAAAAGGACGCTGATGGCGGAAAGCTACCACGCGTCCTGATGTCAGGGGAAAGTGCTAAACTCCAGGTATGCCACGAATTTACACCAGGACCGGCGACGGAGGGATGACCTCGTTGTACGGTGGCCAGCGGATTCCGAAGTTCCACGCCCGCATGGACGTCGTCGGCACGCTCGACGAACTGAACGCTGTGATCGGCCTGGTCGTCGCCGAACTCGAGGATGCGGAAATCAAGAAAATCCTCACCAGCGTGCAGAATACCCTCTTCAATATCGGCGCCGAAGTCGCCGAGGGCGGCACCAAGGTCGGCCGCATGTTGGACGACTCGCTCCGCGTCTCGGAATCGCAGGATAAGGAATTGGAAAAGTGGATCGACGGGTATGACCAAGAACTGCCGCAACTGACCGGCTTCATTTTGCCGGGGGGTTCGTTGATCGGCGCGCGACTCCATCATGCACGGACCGTTTGTCGCCGTGCCGAACGGAAGCTCGCCCGGCTGGCCGAGGAGGAAGCGGAAGCGGCCAACCCGAATAGCTTGAAGTACGTCAATCGCCTTTCGGACCTCCTCTTCGTGCTGGCCCGGACGGTCAACCACCGTGCCGGCGTCGCCGAGCACGACTGGCGCAAGTGACCACGGCGACGAAACGGTTACGCCGGAGGGTTCTGCCTAGGGCGGGCAATCCGTTGACCGGGACCGGGTGATACGGCGAACAGCAACCCTAAACCGAAGGTACCTATGCGAAAGCAACTGTATTTGATGCGTCTGACGCATCCAGAAGCCCATTGTCCGGCGCTCGACTTGGACAAACTGGCATCGCTCAACGCCACCCTCAAACAGGCGTTGGCAGGCAAGGTATTCACCGCCTCGGAGGGAATCGAGATGGTGGGCTTTTTCGGCAAACCCGCCAAACACACCTTTTGGGCGTTGGTGCGCTTCCCGACCGACCGGTCGTACTCGCATTACGCGCGGGAGTTCAAGCGGGCGATGGGGTTTACGGTCTGGCGAATCGACGAAGAGGCGGCCCTCGACCTTGAGGAGTTAATCCCATTTTTCGAAGAGGACCTCGCGCGGCTGCGTATTGATTCCGCGTAGCAAATCGCCGCGTCTTTGGAAATCCCGCCGTTGCAACTCGTGGACAAGCGCGTACACTCGAGGCTATTCGTAACCTTGAGGATACCCATGGCCGACTACCAACCTAAACCCTACAACCCCCGTCTCGACAACCTGCGCGGGATTTCCGCGGCGACCAATCAAGCGCACTATAAGCTGTACCAAGCCTACTGCGCGAAGTTCAATGAGTCGCTCGGACGGATCAACGAAGCCGACAAAGCGAAGGCGAACCAGATTTTCTCTGATTTCCGCGCTGCCCACCTGGGCGCGACGTTCGCGGTCGGCGGCATCAAGAACCACGAGATTTACTTCGCCCACCTCGGTGGCGACGGTCAATCGGTCGACGGCGAGTTCAAGTCGCAAGTGGAGAAGGACTTCGATTCTTGGGACGCCTACGTCGCTGACCTGACAGCGGCCGGCCTGGCCGGTCGCGGCTGGGCCTGGACGGTCTGGGACGATGACTTCCAGAGGCTCTACAATTGCATCGGTGACGCCCAGGATACCTTCCCGATCTGGAACGCCCATCCGGTGGTGGCCCTCGATGTCTATGAACACTCCTACATCGCCGACTTTTCGACAGCGCGCCCGAAGTATATCGAAGCCTTCTTCGACAATCTGGATTGGTCAGTGGTCGAAGAGAACTTTGCGCGCGTTAAGCACTAAGCCCTCGCTTACGTCATTCCCGCCCCTACTCCCGGCCTCCGCCGGGGCTGTTCGGGGTAAACTTCAGCGGGAATCTTCGCAGGCGGAGAATGATCCTCGGCCGGGGGCCAAGGATGACGAACGAAGGAAATCCAGGCCAGTCTGGTTCAGAACTCCCTGTTCGCAAACCATTGAGGGGTTTCCGGCCCGATTCAAGTGTACCGCCCCAGGCGTAAAATGGCACACGGAAAAGGGGTTTTGTACCGTGTCTAATTCCAGGCGTGAATTAGACAAATTAGACATTAGAAAAGGGGACAGTCAGCGAGAGCGACTGTCTCGTTTCACGCCTAAATGGGCAAACGGGACACAGAATTATGCCACTGTCTCATTTTTAACTACCAACCGCTAGGCGTAAATATCTTGATCAAGACCATCTTCTACCTTCACACCATGCTTCCACAGCACTTCTCGTACCTTGCGTTCCGAAAAAGTACATTTTGTACATTCGTCATCAAGCTGTTCAAATATATCCCTAATTTCATCCAGCGAAAGTTGCGAAATCATCTGTCTCAGGAGAACGTTTTCTTCATTGGTGTACTTGGTTATAGCGTCGAGGTCTGCCGTCCATTTAATCAAATCCTCAACCATCACCTTCGCGCACAATTCGTCTGTGATTTCTTTCCCCCAGTGCTGGCGTCGCGTCAGTTCCTCGAGATGAGAGAAGTAAGTGACTTTGTCGCTTCTCCTCATCTGCACTTGGGTGTCAGAAATCGGTTCGTTTTTCAGTTCGTGAGCTAGGGGGGTATGCGTTGCTCCGATAGACATAAGAACTTTTATATCCTTTTTTCCTTGAGATTAGGAAACCGCTCAGTAAGCTTAGGGATTAGCTGACGAATTCCTTCGATAATATGCTCTTCACGTTCAACATTTCCGACGGTTTCCAAGGCCACGCCTTCTCGAACCTCTGAAATTGCCTCAGAAAAGTTGCTCTTCAGAGCGGTAATGAATGCGTTATGGATTTTGTAGAACCCTTCGTTAATTTTCTCAAGGGCAGGGTGCTCCCTCGTAATATCAACAAGCGCAACATGCTTTTTCGTGTTGTGAATCCAGCGCACGGGTTGATCAACTGCCTTATCAGAAATTACCTGCTCTAAAGGCGGAGCCTCTCCTTTGGCTATTCGGTTGTACTATTCGACGTATTCTTTATCCCATGCGTAATTTTCGGGGATATAGACGTCGGCATCCTCTAGTAACGGCCGAAGGGCCTCAAAATCTTCTTTGAAGCCATGAAACCCCGTAAATATTTTAAGCGCATATGAATGCCTGGGCTCACCCGGCTCAAGCTCACTACCAGATTCTGCTTCGGGACTATATTTAGGGATTTCACTCATAGGAAAATAAAGTAATTTCATTAATATACCATGACTAAGCTACTTTTACAAGCGTCTTAAATCGACTCACTGAGTTCAAAGCTACTCGGATAAGGCGAGAACTTCGCAAATCACCATATGGGGATAGGGAGTCGGGTTGCCGGAGAACCAGCGATATTGGCAGGCAAACAGGGAATCGCCCGACCACCGTTGCCGTTGCCGTGAATCCAGCCCGAAGTTACACTGAAGGCAGCAATTAACCACGGAGCATCATGGCCGAAGTCGATCAATACGCCCAGAAAAGGAGCGTCATTCGCGTCGTCGGGCTCCACCTCGTTACGAGCGGTCTCTACGGTTTCTACTGGTTCTACGCGGCGCGAGAGAAGTTGAAGGGGATTCTTCAGGCGGACGACAACGTCGGTTTACAAACGGTTGGCTTGATCGTGCCGGTCCTCCAGGCGTTCATCATCTACTGGCTCTTCCGCGACATCAATAAGGCGCGCCAGCAAGTGAGTCTCCCGACCTTTCCAGCCGGATGGTACGTCGTGTTGCCATACATCCTTTTCGCCGCCGCCGCGGTAATCGGAATCGGCGCATTGATTAGTCTGATCGGCGGCATCGCCAGTCTGTCGACCGGTGGTGACACCGGGGTATCGAACGCGGCCGCTGTCGGAGGTGGCATCGGCTTACTCTTCGCACTCCTCCTCTACTTTGCCGCTGCGATTACCGGGATTGTCTTCTATTGTCTCGCGATCAGTAAATACAACGAGTATTGGGATACGATCAGCAAAGGCAAAGCGTCCGAGGCACGTTTCGGCCAGGGCGAAATCATCATCATCGTGATCGGCATCGTCCTCTTCGCGCTCAATATGCTCAGCGGGGCGCTCAGCAGTGGCCGATCGTCCGATAATCAGTACCGGCCCAATACCGACTACTCGACTAACTCCACCTACTGATGGTACCGCGAAAGCCGACGGTCGCGACCCGCACGATCGCCGCCGATTACGACTATCGCATCAAGCGGAATGGTTTTCGGACGATCGGCCTGAGTTGGATCGCTTTCGGCTACGAACTGTACTGGTTCCACGTCATCCGCGAGCTGGTCAGCCGCGAGCTTGGCGCCAAGGACCGTGTGGGTTTGCAGACGCTCGGCCTGTGCGTCCCGGTGCTCCAGGTTTTCATCGTCTTCTGGTTGGCGCGCGATATCAATCGACTCCGGGAGCGGGTCGGGCTCAAGCCTTTCAACGCGGCGCTCTATGTCCTACTGCCGTACCTGACGCTGGCAGTCGGCTTGGTCCTGCTGGTGATTTTCATGGCGATCGCCTTAATGTGGGGAACGACCCATCCCGACCCGCCATGGTGGGCGTTTATCATCTTATTTCCCGGGATGCTGATGCTATTGGTTTCTTCGATACTCTTTTACGTTTACTGGGGACTGCTGAACGCGCGTCTGAATGAGTACTGGGACGCGGTCACCGACCATCGCGCGCAAGAGGCGGAGTTCCGCGGCGGCGAGTATATCCTGATCGCCCTGGGGATTATCTGGTTCGCGTTCTCCATGCTGATTGGCGCCCTGT